>Ga0153987_1000013_pt1 | contig 56884 bp, 72 predicted proteins | sample TSNC071MetaG_FD_102279 | JGI IMG/M metagenome (GOLD analysis project Ga0153987, IMG submission 102279) | Attine ant fungus gardens microbial communities from North Carolina, USA - TSNC071 MetaG | ecosystem: Host-associated > Fungi > Mycelium > Unclassified | place: USA: North Carolina, William B...
AATTGGATTAGAAACCAACTTGTATCCATGTGTACCATGATCCGCTGTGGAGAGACGTTGTTACCCGCCTAGATAATGCATCTCTCAGCATTTCCCTTGAATCCTCTGTTAGCATTTAAAGGGAGTTCTACATCAATCAATCGATACCCGCCACGAGCATGAATGCATCTTCATTTCCAGCGACTGTCTTTGCTTGCGGCAGCCCGAGTCCTTGGGTAAGTGTTCGGTCTTTCTTATGGAGATTTATGAATCAACTTTCCAGTTTCGGCAGGAACCCCCTCTCGATGCTGATACGATGTACGTCTCATGATACTACTCTCAGCTTTGGCCAGACGAGGAACTAGAACTAGGAATCACCAAATAGACAAAGATGTTGCACCTCGCATCGAGGGCCTATATCATATCTTTGACCTTATAAACGAACAAGGCGACAGTGGACTTGGTAAGTCATCGCGTTGTTCATTTCCGAACGTTATATGAACCTTTTTCAAGTCGATAAAATTATCATCGCTCAAGAGGAGTTGGAGCGACTGATCAATGACTTGAGCCCGAAAGCCTACATGGCCCTCACCAAAGTCGACTTCAAAACTCTTGACTCACTCTCAATCCGTCCTATCGGAGTTTACGGTGATAGGTGTGAGATTGCCAAATTTCTTAGTTCTCTCCAAGTCATCAACGACAAGCAGTGAGTTGTATTCTACTGGTTGTCTTTTGCCTGCCTATCTTTTCACTCGACAGGTTTCAGCTCCTCCTTCGTTCGAAAGACGACCCCTCTGGTGAACTTGACCTTCGTTCCGGAATTTATGTCGCCAGACCGCCAGGATCGCCTGACATCCTCTATGCTATCTACTGGCCTGAAGAAGAGACTTGGAAAGACTGTGCTCCTTCGGGTCCTCGCCGAAATCGTGTGACCTTCATGCGGTAGGCAGGGCGTCCTCGGTGGCTACATTGTCCTCAGATTACCCACAGTTATCTTACAAAAATATCCGACCAAATTCTATGTTTCATGTCGGATGCGCAGACCCAAGCTTTCATCTGGGACAACAAAGACGGAGATGCTTCCGGCTATCAGATAGACAAGGAAGACGGAGATCGAATGTACACATTCGAAATTACACAAATCAATGAACAACAAGAAAATGTAGTCTCCAAACAAGGGTTTCGTGTAATTCATATTGTTGCTTCAAAAAGTTGCATAGCGGTTGATATATCTCATAGCTCGTTTCAAAGCTTATGCGAGTTCCGGAGGCTCCAAATCATGGGACTTTGCCTAGTCCTCCTCCCCCAGTCTTAATGCTCGGCGAGAAGACGCAAGGTTTTTTGTCTGTTAAGTATATTCCTCCGAGGATAGACGAAAAACTACTGTGCGGCACATTTAGTGCAATGCATTTAAAAGCCATCTTGTAAGACTCTATTTCTCTTGGTAGTCATATAATATTCATACATCTGAAGGGGTTCTTCGCCTGTTCGGATTGAGTGCGATCTCGATGGCAAGGCTATCTCCGCTCTCATAAGTAATGGCTTGGATAGAGGACCCTATACGGATTACTGCAAGGCATGGAGAGATCGAGAAAAGACTATCAGCCATGAAACCGACACCATCCGTGTCCAAAAATTGGAAATATTGAAGAAAGACTTGCTTGCTGGGGAAGAGGAGCTGGGGAAGAAGATATTGGTTTATCTCATCGAACGAGTACTTGAGAAGTATCCGTAAGGCTATAATCGGAAAGTATACAGTGCTAGTAATGAGCTCATTATTTGTTGATACAGGTCATTAGACCCCGTTCGCTTGTTAGGCGGTTCCGGACTTGAGTTGAAGGAGTTTTTTGATCTCAAAGGTGAGACAAGTATACTGCTGACATCACGGACAAGACTGACAGTGACCAAGGCACACTGAAAACATATCTCGAGGCCTATGACGCGGAGAACGTTCTCTATGATCCCGTTCTGTTGAACTTAGAAACAAAGATATCAGAATTCCCCTCCAGCTTCCGAGAACAAAAGCAACGGATCGTTTGTGTACACATCATCGCCCAAAAATACCCACGGCATTATAATGAACAGCTTATACATGATATAATCAAGGACGGCTATAAAGAGAGGCTCGGTGCTCAACAATCAATCTTTACGCGTTGGTTCTCCAGTAGATCTGGAGAGGAAATGGATCTCAAGAAGGATGTGGAAGAATACTGCAGGAAAGTCAGCGATAAGGATTTCATAGCCCACCTTGATACGCAACTTGAACGTGAGCCACTTGTCGAGCCAGCCGTCTGTTCCATCTACGAACTGGTCTATTCTTCCATCTCGAGAACTCTCATGAAACATTTTGATTCCTTCAAGAAGTTTGCTCTGGCCAAACAATCCGAGATTATGAAAGCCTCTGTGATTAATGAGTGGAAGCAGGCGAAGGAAGAGAAAAGCAAGATTTCTGGAAAAACATTCATTGAGGATATCAATTCACTCCTTGCGTCTAGTGCTGATCGGTAAGCCCATTCTTAGTTGTTTGTTTGTTTTCCATTAAATTGTCTTCAGGATTGCAGTTGTAACATTGAAACGATTCGAAGTTAAGGATAGATGGACTAGCAGTGAGTCTCTTAAGTTGATAAATATATGCATATTCTCGAACTTCAGAACGGAAGGCTATGATGTCTCTGCACGACAACAGGCGCCTCTCAATTCGACATTTCAGTATACAATCAACAGACTGGATTTTCAGACCGAGCACCAACAGGCTCTTCAACTCAACCCTTTGTTCATTCCTACTCCGACTGTCAATGACAGACGTTCTGTCTCATTCACACTGCCACCTGATCATCAAATCATGTAAGAACCAAGACTTCGTTCACACTTGCTTTTTTGATATCCATGTATATTAGGCATTCACAGCTCCTTGCAGCAGATCATGTACTGCTCGTGATTGACCAAGGGGAGAAAATTGGCGTTTATCTTGATATCCTTTCCCGTATCAACAATGCGCTCTCCAACAACCTTCGAAAAAAATCGATTGATAAGAGCCGTGTTGGCGCTAATGTCCTTGTTTCGTTTGATGAGACTAAACGCCTTCTGGTCCTATGCGCTCCGCAGAAGGTAAAGTACTTTGTTTGTTTTTCAGCCAGATTTTCCGAGCCTTGATTGTGCCCCAGCGGACGTTACATGTTTTCGTATTTGACGAACATTTCAGCAATCTTCAAGGGTGGGCAAATCCATTCGAACTCTCAGACTGGTACAACAATGGTGAGACAATCACCCACATGTGTTTTGTCACTGGGACAGGATCTGAGGAGGTACTGCTGGTTGACTCGAGAGCCCAAGCTCGTATATATTCACTCGTTACCCAGGGTTTTCGGTAAGATACTATATACTTTGATGCTTTTTCATTTTGGCTCAGCACAATCCACTAAGCCCTGCATCAATAACGTTACCTGGAAATCCTACTTGTGCCATGTCCTCACCTGATGGGGCTTGTGCATTGCTAGTTTTTGAGACGGACGATCAAAGGGTCTTAACTGCTTATCACTGGGACTCTTTCGGTGCTTCGGAAGGAATAAGCACCGTACTGCCTGATCGTTATGGAAGTGTTTCAGTCACCTCGTTCGTCAATCAGCAATGTATACATCTGATGATGCTGGACGAGAAACAAGGTCACTGTCAGTCGGTAGCTCTATCCATCACCAGGAAATCTGCCGAGTTTACCTTCAAGGAGAAAGGTGCAAGGGTTTCTGTTGATACAGTGAAGGGCGAAAACTATGTCAATAATTGCTTGATCGACTGCTTTGCAGATGTCTGGACCCGATTCCCGGTCCTGGCAGCTGTATCACGCCAGTCTATCACATCTGACTATCGAGAGTCAAAGAGTATCACTTTCATCTCGAGCCGAGGCCACAATAGATATGCCACATATTTTAGCGACATGATACAGTCCTTTGAGGATCAAACCAAGAAGCCGACAGATGAACAACTACGTTCAATTTCCATCCAAGCAAAAACATATCCAGCCCTGATAAACGACCTTGTTCAGTGTCCCTCCTCGGGAATAACTCAGTATCTTGCTGGGCAATGGTTTGTCAACCTGCTATGTCTACTTCCCATCCACATTGCTGTTGCCCGGGATAACCGTTTTATACCATTAATGGATGGCATATCATCCACAGACTTCGAGAGCGAACTCCTTGGCGCTGAAGTCGGCCAGATTGTTGATAAATTGTCCTTTGGCTGGTATGAGTCTATCCTACGTTCTTATATGGCAGACAAGGTAAGCCATGAATTCTTTGTGATTTGTTCAACTGCTGATCTCAAACTTCAATAGCCCGTGAAGGTGGTTTCATCTATGGGTTCGTGATTTTCAGATGATGTGGTTAACAGATACAAATGTGTGATGCTTAGGAGAGCAATCTGTCGGGAAGAGTTTTGCCCTTAATCATTTGATGGACACTTCATTCGCCGGTTCTGCCATGAGAACAACGGGTAAGCTCCTGGCTTGTCAGCTCATCACAGAAGTTTCTGAAATCTAGTTTGTCAATCAGAGGGTGTCTGGATGTCAATCACTCCGACAGATGAGGCTTTACTGGTCGCTCTCGATTTTGAAGGTAAGCGGTTCAACCAACTGGTAGTGATTCTACATTGACATTCCATTTCCATACATAGGTGTGCACAGTATCGAGCGGTCGCCTCAGGAGGACGCTCTCCTTGTGTTATTCAACAGTGCAATTTCAAATCTTGTTCGTAAATTCCTCATTCCAGACAATGAGACCGATGCTGAAGATTTTCAGGTCTTGTTTCGAAATAATTTCGCTCTTTCTCGTGACATTACTGACCTTTTTCAATCTTTCCAAGCATCTTCTGTCATTCTTGACCCTGCCGCCAACCCCTCCTTATTCCAGTCAACGCTTGCTATCATCATCAAGGTATGTTCTTGCATCATAGTCACGTACGTCCATGGATTTACACCTGTTATTCTCAATCAATAGGACGTTGTTGAATCTGACCAGCGAGAGATTGTCCGAGAGTAAGCACAAATACCCTGGACATTTTTGACTAATATCATAATTTACTGATAGATTTTCTCTGAAACTACAAGTACGCATGCTTTTATGCACCATAATTTGGTCTCATCTTTGTTCTTACTGTTCCCAGAAAATCGTTCATACGGAACAGGGATCGAATTTCATTTCCAAACTCCATGGTGGTCGTCTTGATATCATACCCTGGCCAGTCATTGAATCAAGTCAATTCTACACTCTCTACTCGGCCCTTAAACGTCGTCTCGATTCTCAAAAAATAACACACCACTCGGCGGGCGAGTTTTTATATACCCTGAAGGTTTTGATGGCGAAACTTAAGGTAGATAGCCACACTTTGTCGATGTGATGCTGACAGATTTACTGGTAGACAAATGACTGGGCTGCCATGTCTCGTGAGTCGCTTGTCTCTCTACGTTCGACAAACTTCATATCCATGCAGAGTCACTCGCTACCCATCGTGCTCAGACTATGCTCACCATCCTCCCGATCGCACTTCAATATGGTTCCACAGAAGCAGGCTTAGAGAAAGAACCACTCAAGGCAAGAGAATGGTGTATTATTTAGTACTGATACCTCCCTGACGCATTATCATAGAACCTGGACAATGATGCCATCATTGATTGCCAGGACACAAATTTCAGGCTATTTTTATCATCCCATTCTTCTGAACTGTTTGACAGAGAGGATGTTCTCGCGGAGTTGAGGAGTTCATGGGAGAAATACGGCTGTCGTCATGACATGGACGAAACAGAATGGATCGGCCAATTAGGAGAATATCTCAATACCATTGTCAAGCTCAGGGTGGTTTATGTTGAAACGTGGATTTCAGCAAATCTTCAGCGCTTCAAATCTAGTAATGCAAATGTCGAGTTGTTGCAACGTGACATGAAAAATTCTGTTGTTGAGCTTCAAGCGAACGTTGAAATGTGCAAAGTGACTTGTGCACTTTGTCACCTTAAATGCACACTATCTCGCAGGCATGACCCTCTCCAACGGGCGCACGACTGCAACACAGATCACCAATGCCCTCGCATTTGCGACTATGATAGTGAGCATCTCGACGAGCTCAGGTCATGTCAATATCAGTAGGTCCTGCTTCTCAACAATTTTATAGGAAACTAACATAAAATCAAATCAGGGCTGGTCATGATGGTCCACACATGTGAGTCTCACTCTTGCTATTCAATGACAAGGCCATAACTATTGATGATAGATGTGTCGTTGACCGACATCTCTGTGGTGCACCATGCATCCATCGAGATAAAAGAGGGTGTCAAATAGACTGCACTCAGGTAAGTAGACACTGATTGATCAATCTAACAAGCGCCGAATAAATACGTAGATGGCGGGTCATGAAGGTGACCACATTTGCTCTGCTCGTAAGCACGCATGTGGAAAGGTGACTTATCAATTTTCAAGTTATCACCAATAATAGTAATCACTGGGTTTCAGCCTTGTGCACTCGTTCTTGCGAACAAAGTAGTTCAGTATACTTGTCAAGGAGTGTGCAGATACCCAAGGCAAGTTCGTGACACCGCTAGAAAAGACTCTCGTTGATTTTTCATTTTCAATATTAGTGATGAAGAACATGAAGAACATATATGCGATAATAGAATGTGCCCTATGACTTGCGAACTCTGCAAACGGCTATGTGGCTGTACCGACCATCTTCATGCACTTGTAGAATCCTCTGTTCATCTCTGCGGGTAAGACATACTTGCTGCTTGCCTGGTCTGTGTTATTCAATCTGAATGACTACTGCTAGGGAGCCACACTGCTGTCAAGCACTGTGCACCGCTGGTATATGTGAGATTGACACGACCCCTCAGTCAATCGAAGCAACATTCACTGGCTGTCATGAAACATTCCAATATACAAAGGTATGATACTGGTTGTGCAGCTACGTACATGCTGACGGATATCTAATGTAGTATTCTCAAGGTTCGTATATATTTGTCAGCTGAGACGCACACTCAGACTGTTATAGTGTCTAAACGATTACCTTGTGTCAAGCCGATTCCACCTGGGGAGCGGGAACACCAAGGGTCTCATATTCACAGCCTTGACCCAGCGCCTTTCCACTTCTGTGAAACTAGGTGATTATCATGCACCAACCTCTCTTTCTGATCCAGCTCAAAGTCACAGGTGTGATAATTGTGGCTACTTTTGTACATTACCGCAAGGTGAGAGCGTAATATGGAAAGAGCTGTGCAAAACTTGAGATACGGAAACAGGACACTCGCAGCAAGAGCATGAAACCAGCCATGGGTCTATGTCCAGGACCAGATGGACTGTTGATGGCCCTGATGGAGCTGCCATGGAATTAAATGGCCATCGGTTTGGCACTAATGACTCGGGCGCACCAATGATGTGCAATCTTATCTGCAAGAGCATGGGACGCCATGCTCACCTTGATTATTGTCGAACCGATCCACAACAGCAATGCTCTGGGTCAGATCATGAGCATATCAAGGCCCGCCTCGGAGTGAATCCCGACAAACCGAAGGATTGGATTTCTCATAATTTGTACTGGAGGCGCTCTGGCTCGTATCTTCTAACTGACATGGTTTCAACTTCTGATCGATCATTGTAGGTTTCAGAGGTTCGTTTTATCTACATTGAATAAGTTCGACTACTCAAACATTACTTCCAGATCCTTATTCGCGAGAAGACCAGTCTACATTCGCAAAGTGGTGCGTAAAAGTGGTTGATGCGTTGTGTTCGGGAATTTGACCAGTCTCCAGTGACTCGATGTGTCCAGGTATGAGGATGTACTCTGGCTTAGCGGAGCCGCGTCATCTGAGAGATTAATACCACATTCCAGGTTCAGAACACGCTGCAACTAACTCTCCATCTGCACAACCTTCATATTGTTCCCTTCCATTGTTTCATCCCTCATATGCAACGAACCGGTTAACAGGGCTAGGGTGCGACAGTTACCCTCCATTGATGCACATCACTCAAAGACCTCCAGATATGTCTCAAATGACGGGCATTTGTTCTCGTGCAAGAATCCTATGGTGATGCAGCAAGCGTTTCACGTGTAAGTACTCACAGCACCTAGCTGTATTCCTCTGCTGATTTTCTTAATTCTGATACATCTGGATTAGTATTTTTGTCATCGATAGGTGAAATACCTCAAAATTTGTCCGTGAGCCGACTTATTAATTATATTCCGATCCAGGTCCGGTTCAATGGGCCAAAATAACCTGTCACCACTTCCGGCTACACCGGTCACTCCAACAATTCTCTACCGACATAGCAACCGGCTCGGTGCCGTCTACCTGTCTTTACATAGCTTTTGGCAATCAAGACGACACGCATTGACAGCCCCAGGATCAGGAGCTCAGGCTGCATCTGCTCGCAAGGATGCGTATAGTGTCATCCTTTTTCACCACGCCGTCACCCGATCCTTTGAAAATGATTTGCAGCGTACTCCCGAGAATATGCTACAAAGTCTACTGCAATATGAAGCGGATGGGGGCACAAACTATGAGCTTGCTGTCATTGAGACCGAAGCAGTAATGCGTAGACATTGGAGCAGCGAACGGTGTGTAGTCATAGATGCTCAAAATGGTATGTTGGCTTGATCCTGATTCCTGATTTAGGTCCCCTGTTGTGATATTTCTGTCGGACGGTGAATGTCACATTGAAGACGCTACTATTCGCACACTTTGTCGTGCTGCTATCTCCCTCGGGTGAGTTGAATAGAGCTTATCTCCATATTGTTCTATAGCTGTTGGCAACAGGAAACCTTTATCATTCCATGCCATTTCATTTGGTCCAAGTAACCAATCCCTTCGACGTATGGCTCAAATTGCACGGGAAGTCGAGACCACCATGCCGACAAATCCCTCTCTACCTGCAAATGCCCATGTCGAGTCGTCATACAACGAGGCTCTGGACTCTGTATGTTTCTGTATTTCACGTGGATAATGTATCTTCACGATCTCCTCAGGTTCGATTAGCGGAAACTTTCCTTGGTATCGCCGATTCTCTCCAGAAGACACGTGGTGCCCTTCTAGCTTAGCCTGTTTGATTCCGGTAATTCTACAAATATGCATCTTCGTAAAAGGGAATAAATATCAGGGCATTATTTGATAAATATCTATAATAATGTAACCTGTTTTATTTTGTGTATTTTGCGATGCTTTTGGGGCATCATTAATAAGGTTAATAAGGACAGTTCGGCAAAAACTGAGCTTGTATCCCATTATGAGATAAGGAGCATAGGATCAATTATATTTACGCCCATCGCCCAAGAAGGGCCATGATACCACATCCGAGAGCCACTGATATAACGGCAAATGCCACTTTGCCATTCGAGCCATTAATCATGTCATCGTTAAATATAAACTCATGTGCCAGGAGCTAAGTTTCAAGAGAAACCTTGAGTTTCTGATGACGATAGTTGGAGCATGAACGTACCTCTACAAGACCTGTATATATGAGAATTCCAGCGCTCAAAGAATCCAGAACTCCGCTAACGATGCTCGCTGTAGTGCTGCCAGGGTTATAAAGGGTCCGGACCCCGAGACCGACGGCAATTCCAATAGGAGTTGTAAGTCCATAAACTACTGCACCAGCATACAAAACCCAGGTGTAGCTTTTGGGAAGCTTCATAAAGGCAAGCCGTGCGCCAAGACCCATTCCCTCAAAGGCTTCTGTTGAATGATGAGACGCTGATGCTGAGATCAATCAAATGCTATTTACGATGGAAGATCAAAACGACAAATAAGATTTTGAAATCCGGATCAACGGCAAGGGTTAATCCAATCAAGACACTAGAATATTATTAGAAAGCTGTATCTCCCACTCTTAATAACTCGAGAACATACCTATGGAGGGCTACACCAAATTCAAGGATTGCAACACCAAGAATAGTAGCTATAGGAGAATTTAGGACTCCTTCATCGCCATGTTGATCATGGTCGGTCCCGAGGCTCTCAACATCACTTTTCTTGTGCTGCTGAGATTCTGGACCCCCGGGCTCGGAGCTGTGTCCACCAGGCTGATGACCATGCGTAGCTATTGATAACATTCTGTGAGCGCCAGAGCGTTCGATGAAGGAGGGATACCTGGAAGCAGTATCCCTTCGTAACAGAAAAAACAATGGTGGACATACCATGACGCTGCCCAAGCTTAGCAAGCTTCTGTGTACCCCAACGGAAGGCAACCAATTCAACAACAAATATCCCGAATATGCTGATGAGACAGAACGCAAGGGCGTATGGCTGAGGAAGATGGGAATGAGTAATCAATTAGGGATCAAGGTATAGGGGGAAGACATACATATACTTGCCATGAGTCCGGCAGGCAATCGGAAGTGAGTTCATCCATACCCGGAGAGAGTAGATGGATGAAGGCAGTAGCAATCTAACCGTATATTGAATTTTTATGTCCTGATTAGAGCCTGAAAAGCTACGTACGATGACACCCGAACCAAAATATTTCGCAAAGCTAGGTTGAAAAAAAATCAACATTCCATCCCTTCATACGTAGTGCAACATACTCAAAAAGAATTTGTGGGATTTTGATCATTGTAGAGCGTTTCGCAACAATTGGGAAGAGGGCGCCTGCCAAAGAACCTATCAAGATGATGAAAACGGAGGCAATACGGAGTCCGAGGAAGTCATCTGCGCCTCCGCCTGAGCCACAACTCATATCATCACCGTCGTCTCTTCTAATGTGCATAATGGGAGAGAAGAGGGGTTGAAAAAAGGAGCTTATGTCGGAATGATAAATGTGAAACTTCGGCAAGACTATAAACCAGAAGCGTGAGACGACTGTCAAGGTACTCAGAGTATCATGAGCATGTGGTGATACTTCCGGGTACCTTCGCAGTTATACGGTGGCAAGGTAATAATGATCAGAAACGGCCTGATACTACCATCCATCAGTAGCCCAGTGATGCTCAAGGATGTCTATCTGTTTTAGCTAACCAAATTTTGTGAAAGGTATTTGGGAGAGGCGAATTGTCCTCAAGTTCAGCGATTGAAGTAAAATTAGACCTTTCAAGAATCGCACAACGATGATAGTTCCCTCGGCAGTAGAGTGGATGGTTTCCTGTTAGCAGTCAGGTTTTCTCAGACTGACCGGTGCCGAGATGCCGAACATCAATTAGATTTCAGGACTATGATTTAGGAAAATTGCCTAGACCGTCTTTCGAAGTTTTTCTCCTTTTGGTCGGCTGTATACCATAAATAGATATTATTCGTTATAGACAAGATACCATATATAGATGTCAGTTCCACACTGATTTTATCTTCCTCCTCTATGAGTACAATCCTAGTGTAGTGATAAAGCATGGTCTTCATAGCTATACTATAATTGTGAGGATCTGCAAGCAGCTCTCATCATAGCAAATAGAAGCAGTGAGGTTTTCAGCATTCTTGCTCAACATCAGGTACCTGAAGGGTACCACAACCGTAAGAACTGTTGCATAACATACAAGTGGTGCCTGATATTCAGGATGAAAACAGGTGAGTGAATACATAATAATCGGTGTCATGAGCAACACGATACGATACAGGGTGACATCTGGGAATTCGTGTGGGCATTCATTCATTCCAGATTTTCTCACACTGGAATTTCACACATGCACTTCACATACTGGTGTCTCAAAAGTCTTGAAGGTAATACACGTCGCATTTCAGAGGTAATTGATCACTAAATTTATCTCCCGTTATAGAAATTGAAGATCTACGCGGTGTAGATTATCCTCTCTATTGAGGCTCATGAGTGCTCTCTCTTGTGAATCTATTTTCGGTAGTTTGACTACACCATATCGTTCATGTCATTATGGGAAAGTTATGCTTTTCGCCCCTGCCGTCGTTGTCCCAAAATAGTCGTGAACAACATGACCATGGGATTACCACACATAATATTAGTGACGTTGGTGCGCCGATCTCGATCTTTAAATGTGTGAACGCTATCAAGGGCCACAAATCTCCATTGGATGAAGGGTCTGTCTATAATATCGGTGTTGGTGCTTAGGTTGTCTCTGTGTGGTTCTTGGGTTAAAAAGTCAGAGAGTAGTACTCGTTCCGTTGCTGCTATAAATTGGAACAAGAACAGGCCAAGAGTATTTTTTACTGCGAACCCAAGGAAAAAAGCTGTCAACATGGTGAGGCTGCCGCGATTCAGGAGAAGAATGCCTCAATTGTGGACTTTTGAACTGTTCTTGCGGGTACGATTGTGTTGATAGTCATGGATTGACACACGATATTTGAATTTCAGCAGTCTGCTTGTACCCGACGTGACCAGCTCAGTGCCGCATCCGAAACGTTCTCCATGATTCCAATAGGAGTTGCCAGGACATGGGCAATATAGAATTCTAGCTTGCGTAAAGCATGATTGTATCGAGATAGCTTTTTCCTTGTCCCAGATCTTGATCCTGAAGCACTTGGAGACGAAGCATCAAGCGGTACCTGTTTTGCTTCTTCCTGCCCAGACTGGAAGAGCATGATCATATCAGATAGAAGGTGTGTTGGCATGAGAAGGGCATGGGCTGATAGGTCGACAGAAGAGGCGATTTCACAGGACTGTGGAGGTAATGATACTACCCGAAGAGGTTTCATCAATGTTGCAGTGTCCATCAAAAGAACGGCAAGTGACTGGGAGCTGACTTCGCCCTAAAAATATACATTAGGATTACCTTGGCAATCACAGACTGCTGTAGACACTTACTATTTCAAACCTCGAGTAGACATCTTGAACAGCAGCTTCAACACTGGGATGCAATGTTGTTGATCTGTAATCTGCCAGGAATGGCACCAACAGGTTTATCAGCCTCAGGGCCTCATGGAAGTTGTGATCTGTCGGAGCTAGAGCAGATAGCATCCGAGTGCCAAGGTGGCGGACAACGTAGCTATATGCGATACTAGGAATGTAAGTCAACGGCAGCTAACAGGGAAACCACACACCAAATAGCCGATAGATTGTAGACCAGCGGATGGCCAGGAGGTACCGGCTTGACCATTGACCGGGGAACGCGGACAGGTGCAGGTCTCTCAGCCTCTCGACTGAGATCGAAATCCTCAGCACTGTTGATCCACCAGGGCTGCTCAATTTCGACTTGAAGCTGCTTGCTCGCTAACAACGTTCGGGCTAGCTCGCTCGAAGGGTCTTCTAAAGCCTTGGCGAACTTTCTTCTCTCTGCCTGTGTGAGCATCTCCCACACGACCTCAGATGATAGGCTATCTAGATAACGTCGAATAAAGCTGAGGCCGGAGTGTCTTTCTGCCTACCGAGATCGAGTCCAGTGAATCTGTCGGCTAAAGAGTCTTCCCCGCCTACTTCTGGAGCTTCCTTGTACACAATGTCTTCATCATGAACAGCATCTCCCTCAAACCTTCTCAATAACTCCATCATCTGCTTGCGTTCCTCCTGAGTGCGCGAGGGGGTCGTAGCAATGTCGGACTGTAGTTCATTTTTGTAGAATGTTTCCGAACATTGGGAGTGGGACTAGATGTATTATTTATCGAATAGATGGCAGACCGAAGCAACAAGTAACACATACAGATGACCGGAAACAGACAAGTGAACAGTATGGAACATTACAAGAAGGACAGGTATACTTGGCGAACTGACGGTGACAACTGAGATAAATCAGAGGACAGCAGACAGCAACGAACATGCACAAGCGCTCACAGCCTACATACGGCCTTGTTCTGACTGCCATCGTCCTGGATAGCAGCAGAGGTGAGGACTTGTAGGGAGGACATGGGACCTGCTGAGGACATAGCTGGATTACAAAGATGTAAATCCGTGACTAGGTAACAACTCTATGTTTCCTTAATCTCCCACCACAGACATCTCAGCCAATCTCCAAATCTTGGAATTACAACACTACGCTCCTTCAGAGGCTCTGGAGCCCATTGTCAGTCAAGTTATATCCCCGGCCGAGCTCATGGTCCCAAACACCATCTCTTACTACGACCGCATCAAGATGCACTATCGCCGTTTCTCCCCTTCCCATGCCTGGACTATGATCTCGCGACAGCCAACTTATCGCCTGGTGCTTTATGCTACAATCGTGCTTCTCTCCCTTTGGGCGCTGTTTTACTCTACGTCGCCTTCTAGCGGAGCGGGGTTCTTAATTCCATGGCATACCAGCCCGCCTCAATATCCGATACACTACTCTCCTCTCGTGGATGTTCCAATGCATGTTTGGGAAGATAGGGCTGAACAAGTCAGATATGCATTTCGGGACGCTTATGGAGCGTACGACGCATATGCGGCGCCTTACGACGAGCTCCAGCCGGTGAGTTGTGAGAGGATTGACAAGTGAGTATAATCAATTAGTCTGAGGAGGATCAAATCTAAGTACACTGAATTTAGTTTCAATGGATGGGGACTGACTGCGTTTGACTCCTTGGACACTATGTTGATTATGGGGTTGCAAGACGAGTATCAAAAAGGGTTGACTGTGGTTAGGCAAGCGAACTTTTCCGTGTCCAGAGTGCGTAATTTTCCCCTCCTCAGCCACTAAATCCCCCTGAATTTGTGTTCACCAGTCCCAAGATGGGTATGTCCCATTCTTTGAGACGATCATTCGTTATTTTGGAGGACTACTTTCTGCCTATGCACTCTCGCCTAATGATACCGTTCTCCTTGAACGCGCAATTGATCTTGTCGGAAAGCTTGACCCGGTCTTCAATAGTACAAGTGGACTGGCATATTACAGTGTCAACCCAACGACGTGAGTCTAGTCGCATCTGATCCTGCTGCTGTTTACGTTGAGACTTGTGCTTTTCGGACAAAGTGGAAGGCATTCGGGTGCTGAGATAGGTATTTTGGCTGAATTTGCTAGTCTTCAACTCGAATATACATATCTCTCCAAGTTGACGGGCCGAAGGGCTCACTTTAATCGGGTAAGTAAACTATCTCTGAACATTCTCTGCCCTTTTCACTAGCTTTTGTAGGCTAATACCGTCATGAGAATGCTATCACAGGCCAATTTGAGCCTAACAGGAGGGATGTTACCTATTAAATGGAATCTTGATACTTCCATCCCTGTTGATAGTAAGTTGTCTTTTTTTTGCCTCACTAATGCACCCTTCTTGACTGTTTAATTGCAGCTCATCTTTCAGTTGGAGCTCAGGCGGATAGTGCGCACGAATATCTCCTCAAACAATATCTCCTTACCGCAAAGACGGACAAGACAAACCTGGAGATGTGTATGTTGGCCTCATGATGCATCGCAGAATTCTCTTTGAGCCAAGTTCTCTAGACATCAGGGCAACAACGAACATCATTACGAATCTCTTGTATCTGTCGCCAACGCGACATCTACTCTACGTGACAGACACTGTATCATCAACTTTTGAACGACGCGGCAGACCAACACATGTTTTTGAACACCTCTCATGCTTCCTTCCCGGCCTCTTTGCACTGGGTGCTCATACACTTCCTCTTGATAAGCTTGACCTACTTGGCATTGACCTCATTCAACTTGGAGCCAGCGAAGACTATGGTCATGCTGCGAAGGCGTATAAACGCCTTTCATCCTACAATCTCAAAGATTTGCACCTCTGGGCCGCAGAAGGGCTTGCACAAACATGCTGGTTAACATACGCGGATCAACCAACAGGTCTAGGTCCCGATGAAGTTGTGATGAAATCTATCCCCGAGACATTGGCAGGCCATCGATATCAGGCGGAGACGGACGATCATATGTGGATTGATGCACTTGATAAATGGAAGAAGAGCGGTAGCCGTGGAGAGGTTCCCGGGTTGAAGGAAAAACAGCCTATCATTTATACAGAAGATCAGAGGTTGAGTGGGAAAGCTAGTGGAAGAGATTACTTCTTGAAAAAGACGGGTTATCTATTAAGACCTGAGGTGAGTCGTGACTTTATCATGACAACTCCCAATATCAATTAGTTGGTGCCTTTAGACCCTAGAATCATTTTTCGTGTTGTGGAAGGTGACAGGAGACTGGAAATGGCGTGCGCGAAGCTGGGCGATATTTGAAGCTATTCAGAAAGAGACCAAGACATCCTGTGGGTACGCAAGCCTCAGGACCGTCGAACGAACACCTGGCCTTCGAGAGAATAGTATGCCGAGGTGTGTTGTAATATTCTGAGAGCTTACAGGAGAGCTGACCGATTCAATGCAGCTATTTCTTGGCGGAGACGTGAGTGTCATTGCCTTAATAATTATCACTGTATGGACCGAGACTGATGCTATATACAGACTAAAATATCTATACCTTACGTTCAAAGAGGAAGAGCTGATACCCTTGGATCAGTGGGTGTTCAATACTGAAGCACACCCTCTGCCAATCTTTCAATGGACAACAGAGGAGCGAGAGAAGTTTGGGATAGTAGCTTAGAGCAGATTTTTTTGGCTGATTTCGCTGGATGTAAAAAAGCTGTTGCGTGTCACTGGTTACTTCGCCAATTCGGAGAACACCTGATCGCAAGACGTAGATAGCAGACGACATGGTTGAATGTGGACATCAGAAAGCAGCTCTTAGTAAAGCCAACAAATCATTTTTCGGACAACAATTAACATCTCTATGTAGCATAGGATCTTGGGCCGCCTTGTCTAATAGGAACCGCATAACTATAGCATATCAACCACTGTCCATAATGTTCTAATAGTTGTGCTCAGCAACTTCCAGGTGTAATATATCATGGAAGATTGTACTTGAACCAATGGCAAATAAAATAACCGTGAGATGAATCTCAGTACCAGACTCCGAGTTGGTGATTAGCTTAGCTATTATCCTTGTGCATTATTGATTGGATCAATATTGATCTTCCACAGGTATTATTATTTTGTTTAATTGAAGATCACCGATGTGGTAATTGTTTAATGTGGGATCATCAATGCAGCACAATAACTTGTGTGCAGGATCAGGGCAGGTATGGACTTTGAAACATTTTTAGGAATGTGAACAAAGGAGCTTGCATCGGTACGTCTCCCCGGTGATTCTCAGTGTACATCTCATCTTCTCCTTGAGATTGAGACAGTCATCCATTGAGGGACTTTGATACTCATGGAAAAATAACTCCGGTGATGTCTTGATTCTGGTAGTATTGCCGTTTTCAGCAGCGTTGAACTCGAAAACATCCGGTTAGCCGCTTCGGGCTCAATCGGGATAGTCGGACCGTGGTAGGTCATGATCACCGGATAAACGAGTCCGCAGAATCCGCAAGGAAAAAATTAGAAAACTCTCATCCAAAAGCCTAAAAAGACGTCCAAAACTGGATTTCTCCGCACATGAACTGCTCTTCTCCTATCTGACATTGTTCTTGAATTGCCTACTGTTTTGTCTTATAAAATAATGCCAAGCTCACTTAAGCAAGACGAGTTTGTTGGCTCGCTAGATTGTGGAACTACGTGCGTTATATAATGGCACTCGTTTTGGGTCATCTCAAATCGCTGATGACTTGATGCAGTTCTGTGAGGTTTATTGTATTCAACGAGCATGCAGATATCGTTGCGCAACACCAGCTTGAGTTTCCCCAATACTATCCTCATCCAGGGTTAGTGTGTGACCAGTTCGATTCTGGTCTGGATGAGAAGAGACTGACGGACTTGTTCAATTCCTTGCAATGTTGGTTGACTAAATGATAGATGGCACGAACACGATGTGGATGAGATACAACAACACGCGGAGACATGTATTGAAGAAGCAATTCAAAAACTTGAGAGGGCTGGATGGGCAAAAGAATGCATCAAAGTCGTGGGTGAGTCGACGGGCATTTTCATATGATCATTGGCAAACTCAGTGGGCCAAGTGTTGATCCAATTGTGCTACCACAGGAATTACGAATCAACGCGAAACAACCGTCGCCTGGAGTCGCAAGACTGGAAAACCATTGTGCAAGGCTATTGTCTGGACTGATTCACGGACGAAGAATACTGTCACTCACTTTGAGCACAAGTTGGAACAAGTGGGAATTCAAGTTTCTCCGGGCGTATGGAAGAAAGGTCAGGAGGGCATTGATGTACTTCGCGACATGTGGGTTCCTGTCCATCTAGCTCGACCTGACATTAACATGCTATTTCCTTGTAGCACGGGTTTGCCACTTTCGACTTACTTCTCTGCCATCAAACTTCGTTGGATGATTGATCACTACCCTGAAGTCGGCCAAGCGCACGAAGTCGATGATCTGCTTTTTGGAACGGTAGAGTCATGGGTTGCATATGTTCGTGAGATTTCTGATTGTTGTCACTCTTTCACACTACTGACTATGCTTATAGAATCTGCTTGGTGGAACTAAGACTAATATTCATATTGGCGAAGTTACTAATGCATCGCGCACTCTACTCCTCAACTCCTCGACTTTGCAATGGGAGTCCAGCCTGCTCGAATTCTTCGGTCTTCGGAAGTCAATCTTACCCAAACTGGTATCGACCTCTGAGGTGTACGGAAATATCGCATCTGGTGTTTTAACTGGTGTCCCTATTGGTGGACTTGTGGGTGATCAACAAGCAGCGTTGATTGGCAACAAGTGTTTGAATCAAGGTGAAGCCAAGTGTACATATGGCACTGGCGCTTTCTTGTTGTTCTGTACTGGTGGTGAAATCGTGAAGAGCAACCATGGGCTCTTGAGCACAGTAAGTGACTTAGCCTGTTTGAAGTGTGTATCTGTGCTGAATCTCTGATAAGATTGCTTATCAACCGGGACCAGATGCGAAGCCGGTGTATGCACTGGAAGGTAGCAGTGAGTAGCGAAATTCTTGTACGATTGCTTACTCCATTCATCTTCATTTTCCTAGTTGCTGTTGCTGGAAGTGCTATAAAATGGCTTCGCGATACCATGGGTATGATCAGCTCAGCCGCAGAAGTCAACGATTTGGCGGCGAAGGAAGACGACACAGGGGGTGTATATTTCGTCACTGCATTCTCCGGCTTACTCGCACCGTATTGGGATCCAGGCGCAGCAGGGCTTCTGATTGGTATGAGATACTTCAGTGATGCATCTATATTGGTCCTGAGTATTATTAGGGATTTCCCAATATACCAATCCGTCTCATATCGCTCGTGCTGTGTTGGAAGCGAACGCTTATCAGACCCGTGCAATCATTGAGAGCATGAAGTTGGATTCTGGATCGAATCTGAAGCACCTCAAAGTTGATGGGGGAATGACCAATGGTGATCTTGCGATGAAAATTTTGGCCGACGTCGGTGGGTTCATTGTCGTGCGTCCGGAGATGAGAGAGTACGTGAATAAATTTTTACTGTCTCTAGGAAACTAACTATAACCACAGATCAACCGCACTCGGTTCCGCACTGTGTGCCGGAGCTGCAATTAAATTATTTGGATGGGACTTGACTAAGCCTGAATCGCTGCGAAAAGTTAATGTGAAAGGCAGTATTGAGTTTAATCCCAGCCTAGTTGGTTCTGAAAGAGAAAAGAGGTGGGCGGGTTGGCAAAGAGCCATCGAGAGATCCAGGAATTGGGAAGCCGGTATAGACGAGGGAGCATAAAATTCGAATTTTGTATCAATTTTGTATCATTCGATAAAATGTGTAAAATTAATTGCTGAGTTTCAAAGTGACACATTATTGTTGGACAAGTTCCCGTCCTGAGGTTCATTCCGGCAGCGAACATGTCCAGTGTCGAGAAAATCGTGAAACTGGCTTGTAAGCCAAAGAATGCCCCTCCCAAATCTAAGGTAATGGTTTGCATTACCATTGAATATGCGAGCTAATGTGATTGATCCAGTATATCGATAGTATCATTGCTGCTACCTGGTCAGAAGACGGCGTCGTTCATGATGTCTGTAAGGCTCTTGCACCACGCTTTCGCGAGCCAGATTCCATTGTGCGTGCACAAATTCATAGTAATGACTGAAAATGACCCCATTCAAGGTTGTGTTTAAAGCATTGATAGTGCTACATACTATGATTCGGAACGGTGCTACCGACAATGTCCTCTCACATCTCTCAGAGGGTGACATTCTCAAGCTGCGTAATGTGTACGCAGGAAACTGGGAAGGTTAGTGAATCATTGAGTCCTATTTGTTTCTCGCTAATGAATCGGTGCCATGTAACACACCTCTACACGATCGCTACATCACATCATCTCACTAATTCAGGTTTTGAAAATCCAGATCACCTACATCATTATGCCAAATATCTCGACTGTCGAATTCGCTCCTATGCCAATCTCAAACACGATGTCATCAAAATCCAATCCGAATCAAACCGAGATCTGCGTAGTTCGGCAGTACATGAGCAGGAAGAGCAGACCCAAGATAGGAAGAGGCGAGGTGGTGGAAGTGCTAATCCCAGTCTTGGGAGGAGTAAGACCGTGATGGGAAGAAAGCTGAAGTTAATGACTGTTGAGAAAGGGTTATTAAGGGAGACTAAGGCTGTGCACCAGATGATCGACTCTGTAGTAGAATGCAGGGTATGTGACTATCTATGAAGGTGAAGGCCTATCGATACACTGACTGCTCTTATCGTTGTTTTATTTCATCTCAATGTTTTCAGTTTTACCTGGATGGTGTCGATGATGAACTGCGGCTGACAGCACTGCGGATGCTTGTCAAAGATCTCTTGATTCTATTTCAAGCTGGGAATGAAGCCGTCATCAACCTCCTTGGTGCGTTTTAATGATGTTTGAGAGACTGAACGACGCTCATCTAACACCTAGAACAATATTTTGAGATGTCACATATTGATGCTAAAGAGGGGCTCTCGATTTATCGACATTTTTGCAAGCAGACAGAACATGTCACGGAGTACCTTGGGGTCGCAAAGAAACTACAGAATCTCTTGAACGTTCCTATTCCGAATCTGCGTCATGTCAGCATTATATCTTCGAATTTCTTTCATACCTTCATACGTATTTCAGGCTCCAGTATCTCTTGCCACCGCCCTTCAAGAGTACATTGATGATCCAAATTTTGAGAAAAATCGCCTCGAGTACAGAGCCAATAGAGCGATAACAAATGTAAAAGTGACACCAAAATCTACCACCGACAATGCAAGAGCTTTATCAAGTTCGTCTGACCTACGTTAACGATGATAATCATAACTCATGTCCTTTCAGCCAAAATGATAGAGGATAAACTCAATGCAACTTCATCTAGCATCAATCCAGCGGCAGTTGCGCCGGTGGCCTCACAATCACCACCACAGAAGCCCAATATAGAGGATTTCTTCAGTTCAATTGAAGGGAACCAGACCAATATGTTTAATGCTCAAGCATTAGGGTAAGATTTTGACCACTAGTAAATTTTCTGGAATGACTATCATTTTACAGTTCTACCGGAATGTCAAATCCCTTTTCCCAGATGTCCACAGGACAGTCTATCACTGGTCAGGTGATGGCTCAACCGACAGGGTTCGTAATGCCTCAGCATACAGCTATGCCAGATAATCCCTTTAGCCTTCCGGGTCAACAACTCACTACGGGTCATCGACCATTTACGACATATCTGACGGCTGCCGATCAGCAGAATTTCTTACAACCTCAAACCACTGGAATTAACCCATTCCGTCAGAGCATGCTCATTCCCCAAACCACAGGCATGGCCCTTTTTGGAGTGGGGGGCGCTCCAGGCATTTCCCAACAACCCAGTCCTAACCCTTTTCCTGTAGCAAATCAGTCCATGGTACCTGGATTTGGTCAGTCACTCTTCAACACTGCATCTCCATCTTTTCAACAGCAGCAGCAGCAAATACAAACACTACCATTCCAACCATTGCCTGCTTCTGCTTCTGTATTGCCTTCCAATTCAACGTTGTCTGCTATATCCCAAGTGCAATCTAATACTAATGTTCCACCTCGGTCTGCATCGACACCTCTCACCAATCTCGTTAAGAGTACCTCGCCATTGCTGAAACCACAGATGACGGGTACGAGGAATCCTTTCGGGCCCGTCATCACTCCTGCACCACCGGTACCAAAACTTCTGACAATGGCAGAGATAGCACGTGGTGCGAACACTGCTCCCGTTGGCTTCCACCAACAATCAACACAAATCAATGGTGCAGGATTGACAAATGATACTGCAGGCGGGTTCAACTATGCCAACAGTGCACTCAACCCAGGAGGGACAGATATGGGTAGTGTCGCGTCCTCTTTTGCTTTCGCCACCTCAAAACACAATACGACATCACCGACTAGTGCAAATCCTGTCGCTGGTTCTACATTCTCGGAGTCTGCTACCGGCGGAACTTCTTTGTCAGGACTGGTAGGTCAGCCGGCAAAGGTCAGCTCCAGCAATGTCATTGCGGCTACATCATCATTACCTACTGGTGTCGGAAATGGAGCGAGTAACACGGGCACACTGAAGCCCCAGATCACTGGTTTTGCTGGCCTGAAACCATTCAAGCCTTCCTCCTCCTTTGGTGTTACATTGCTGGATTCGTTGCCGCCTTTGCCCAATGCATCTAATGCCACTGATCCCCCTCCCACAACAGGAACTAGTACCAGCACTTCTGGTGCAGTAGTCGATATCAGTTCACCACCGTTTGGAACCTCGGAACTTGGTGCACTGAATAAACAACAGACTGGGTTCGGAGGGGGTTTAGGAGTACTGAACGCTGGTACTAATGGTTTCGGTTCATCCTCCACAGCAAGTACACCAACCAATTCGCTTACCTCCGCCAATGCAACATTACCTACTAGGACGTCAAAATTGGGTGTAGGTCTTAGGCCTCAACTCACGGGGGGTGGTGCAGGGAATCCATTCCGGGCCTCGATGGCTGCCGGTAACTCGTTGAGTGGGTTTGGTATACCTGGTATAAACAACGTACCACCTCTTCCGACTGGACCTGGAAATAACGGTATGTTTGGAGTTACGCCATTCCCGTCGTCTGGTCCATTTGGCAATACATCTGGGCAACCTCAGCTCCCTGCTGGGCGGGCTCAAGGGCCACAACAAGGCCAAGGAGGTGCCTCGTTAATATAGATCATCGACTTCAAACATGATTGCACGCCTGATACCAGTAGCTGAGCAATCAGAGTATAAGGTGACACTGATTATGTATGAAAAATTCGCTTCTGCCTCCCGTCTCTATTTTCATACCCTCTTGGCTTATTCATTTTATGTTATCCCTCCTTTCTCTGGGACATCTCGCTCCTTTATCTCTGGTTAACCTTGATTCATTCGACCTTTGACAGCTTGAATTTTACCACTACTCTCCCTATCAATCATTTCCAACATCACTTGTTCTGTTTTTAATTTACAGGTCTTGTAATATTACGATTTTGCTCGGGTTTACCTTCTTCAATCTCTCCATAGAGAATGCGTGTATACTTATGGCATGAACCGATCAAACTACTTGTTCCGTCGAGGTCAGACACTTGAGCTGCTTTGTTGACAACAGTGGACCGCGTGAAAGAGTTGAAAAACACAGCTCGGCCCCGTTGGTCAGTACTCTGTGTATTGATACTTTGATACTTATCTCTCAACTCCCACCCTCACCCTGCTTTTATGGCTCTGTATGCTAGTTTCCTGAACATTGAATAGCTAACTCATCATTCAGTCATAGAAACAATTTCACGGAACCTCAGTCAAACACGTCTGCTAAAGACACGACATTGACATTAGAAAGTACCGTTGAACAAGCCAAACGTGCGTTTGCTCTCCAGAAATACGAACAATCAGTGGATTTGTATGCTACTGCACTGGAATTAGCGTGAGTCTGTCAGCTTGTAACCTAGATTTTGAGAGAGGGGGGGTGGGGGATATCATTTGAGCTGGTTCACGCGTCTTGAGGCGCGTTGTTGATGTTGTTTTTTTGGCTTCCATTCACGTCTTGTGACAACGACTTATCATATAACTATATAGGACCAAGAAATTCGGTGAAGACACGCCGGAAGCTGCGGACCTCTATTTCTCTTACGGACGCGCCCTTTTGGAGAATGCAATAACCTCAAGCGGTGTTTTAGGCAAAGAACAACCACAAGCACCTGCGGAAGAGGAGGACAGAGGTGCATGCATTCTCCTCTTCCTCTCTTTTGCTATATATCTGACATTCTTACAAGCGGATTCGGTCAACGGACCAGTACTGTCATTCTCGGGAGATGGAGAAGAGGAAGACCCTGCTGTGGATCTATTCGCCAATGCGGAAAAGGCTGTCTCAGAGGAGGAAGAAGCACCTGGTCAGGCTGATGATGATAATGATGACGATGAAGAAGAGGGAGAAGACGAGCCTGAGGACGACTTTAACGCTGCATGGGAGGTTCTTGACCTTGCACGAGCCATATATGATCGCGAAATACAACAGGAGGAGGACGATGAGGTGAAGCTCAAGTTGGCAGATACATACATTGCTTTGGGAGATATTTCTCTTGAAACAGGTACGCTTTTTTTTGAGAATTCCACATCTATCGTGGAATAGGTATCCGACGCTTTCCACACAGAGAAATTCGATCAAGCAATAAAAGACTACGAAACAGGCCTGAAATATAAAATCAGTCTTCTCCCCAAGTCATCTCGCCAGATCGCAGAAGCACATTATAAACTCAGTATTGTATTGGATCTTACGTCTGGTCGCCTATCAGATGCCATTCATCATGCCGAAAGTGCATTGACGAGTGTGGAGACGAGGTTAGCTGAGCTTCGAGATGGGTTGGCTGGCCAACTACCACCGCTACCTGAAGAGCCACCTATCGATATCAAGGGCAAAGGGAAAGCCGTCGCGAGACTTGCGAGAGACGATGTTGTTCAAAAGATGTCCAAACAGCGGATAGAGAGCGAAATCAAAGAACTATCTGGGCTGAGAGACGACCTGGCTTTGAAGGTATGGTTGGGTTTACTGGTACTCTCCCCCTCCGTTGCCCCCTCACAAGTGCAATTTCCAGGTTGATGAGCTTAAAACCTCACCTAATGACGTGCTGTCACAAAGTGCACCCGCACTCGCTGCCCTAGACCTAGATAAGGAATTGAACGCTGGAACCATGGCATCTGAGCTACCTCGGGAGGTGAACGACCTCACAGGCATGATCAAGAAGAAAAAGAAGACTTCTACAGTCATTCCGAGTACCTCTACTGACAATACAATCACACCTGAAACGAGTACCGCAAAACGCAAAGCGGAAGAGGAATCAGAAAGGTCAAGCACAGAGAAGAAAGCCAAATTAGAAACCTCGTAATTGAATGTCCTTGCTCCCCAATGTAATATTGTATGCAATTTGCCTGGTTTAAATCTAATGTCATGATGTTTTTTGATAGAGCGCAAGGAAAGGCTATTCAAACTGGGCATACCACCATCTTAAATCTGCACTTCCTTCACATCTTCGTTTTTCGTAGTGACGGATCATTTGCAAAGTATGCGAAATGCCGTGCCGTGCCGAGGAAAATGTTGTTTTTTCGGAGCTGTGGCGACCCAATCACTTTTCGTTGTTGGATCGTCTCCAGTAGTGTTGTTTCTTCACCAGTAGGTCCGGATTGAAGAGTAACGTGATTTTCCTAGAGTTGCTTTTACTTGTTTCCTGTGTAGTACCCTGTCTTCTCTATCCTTCACCATTAGAGTTCAACATCTCTTCCCTCATACCTCGATCCACTGCAGTTTTGGTTCAAATAAAAAAATCTTTGACAATCGTGGTATTTGTGAAATGTGTTGATTTTTGTGAATGTAAAGGATGGTTCGTTCCATTTTTGAAGAGTAGGATACGTGTTTTTTTTTATAATCAGAACGGCACAACAGGTACCTCAATTGTCTTATGCTTGAACTGCTTGCCGCCGTTTTTTGAAAAGTCTCCGACGACATGCCCTTCCTTTGCTTTACTCCTCATCTTATACTTGTACGTCACAAGTCCCTCCAATCCAACAGGTCCACGCGCGTGAATCTTGCCTGTACTGATACCCACTTCCGTACCAAACCCATACCTAAAACCATCCGCAAACCTTGTGCTCGCATTCACAAAAACACCAGCTGAATCCACGCCTTGACAAAAGGCGGTGGCACTCGATTCGTTTTCGGTCACGATAGAATCAGTGTGATGGGAAGAGTGCGAATTGATCCATTCTATTGCGGATGGCAATGACGGGACGGAAAGAACGGAGAGAGTGAGTGAAAGGTGTTCTGTAGTGTAAGAATCTGGGGTTGAGGGTTCGACATGTGTTTTGAGTTTGTCTGCATCGATGCCGATAGCGGAAGTCAGTGGGCAGCGTGTTGCCTCGTCGCATACGAGTTTGACGTTGGCTTCCATCAAGGCTTTTGCTACAACTGGCCAGACGGTGGATAAAAGTGATTTGTGGACTATGAGCGTCTCAACTGCATTGCATGCCGCAGGGTAATCGACCTAAAGATACACAACTCGTTGAAATGACGCATGCACGAATCCTGTCTGCCAAAACGAACCTTGGAATCCACAGAAATCCTGACAGCCTTCTCGACGTCCGCACTTTCATCCAAATACACAGAACATAAACCATCAGCATGTCCCATCACAGGTATCCTCGTATTATTCTGAATACTCTTCACGAGGGAATTACTTCCTCTAGGAATGACAAGGTCGATATATCGATCCAAGGCAAGAAGGGACGTCACGTCCTCCCGACTTTGAATCAACTGAATCAAATTCGGTTGGAGTCTGGTGTTTGCAAGGCCGGTCTTGATGGCGTTCGCCAAGACCGTAGCAGTCCTGCTAGATTCTTTACCGCCCTTCAATATGGCAGCATTACCTATATAATCGACTAGGATTACTCTCCACACACTTCACAAAAGAGAGGGCGGCACAAACATACCCGATTTGATGGCCAAAGCTGCAATATTGACGACCACTTCCGGTCTTGCTTCAAAAATCACAAGTAACACACCAATCGGACACGAAACCCGATAAAGCTCTAATCCATCATCCAGTTCCGAGCCATAGTCGACTTTTCCGTTTGGATCAGGTAAAGCAGCAACGTCAGTAACGCCCTGAAGCAAGCTACGCCATTTGTCTGGCGTCGTGATATCGAGGCGCTTCAACATTGAATCAGACATCCGTCCTGCCTCGACTTCTCTTTTTGCTGCCTGAAATTGAGTGTGCGTGAATTAATTGCAAAGAAGCATTGAAAAGCGATCGACCTTGAGGTCTTCTGTGTTGGCAAAAAGAATGTCATATTTTCTGGTCACCAGTTCACGAGCGATCGCACCAAGGGCAGTGGTGCGTTCCGAAGCTGGAATGAGCTGGGAGGCTTCAAAGGAAGATTTAGCTGCCTTTGCAATGGCTTCTGCGCTGCCTTCTATGTTTGACATAGAGGATAGACTACAAATGAATATTTACATCCACTCAGTAGGATCAAACAAACAGAACCATCATGATATATTAGAGTTTTATTTTGGGATCCTGAAAGGAACTCTGGAGACAGATCTACGAAACAATCGCAAGCTTTCACGATGTGAATGAGGCAACATGGTCCTCAACAACCTTCTTGATCTTGGCCTCAAGTTCTGGTGTCACAGCACCAGCAGAGATCTCCTGAAGAAGGGGAGACTGCGTAGCCGTGAGGTGTTCACGGAATTCGGCCTCCCATTTCGTAATGTTTTCTACCGGAACATCATCGAGAAGACCGTTGACACCAGCATAAATAATGGGGACCTGAATCTCGATAGCTAAAGGTTGGTATTGACCTTGTTCTATAGCACAAATCAGATAAAGTGGGAGATAAATATGTATTTAAATACATACTGAGCAATTCAATGAGACGAGAGCCACGCTTGAGTAGGAAACGGGTGGAGGAATCAAGATCGGAACCAAATTGTGCAAAGGCAGCAACTTCACGGTATTGAGCAAGATAGAGCTTGAGTGAACCAGCGAACTTCTTCATAATCTTGCTGGTTTGAACATGAGTCGTGTGAAATCTCAGCCAAGCAGTACAACTCACGTCTGGGCAGCCGAACCGACACGAGAGACAGAGAGACCGACATTGATGGCGGGACGAACACCACGGAAGAAGAGCTCGGCCTCCAAGAAGATCTGACCATCGGTAATAGAAATGACCTGAAAATTGCTCAATGAAAAAAGACCTTTCTCATGATGAAAACCAGAAACACACATTGGTGGGAATGTAGGCAGACACATCACCGCCCTGGGTTTCAATAATGGGGAGAGCAGTGAGAGATCCTCCACCGAATTTATCGCTCATCTTGGCGGCCCGCTCAAGGAGACGCGAGTGGAGGTAGAAGACATCACCAGGATAAGCTTCACGACCAGGGGGACGACGAAGAAGAAGAGACATCTGACGGTAAGCAACAGCTTGCTTAGACAAATCATCGTAGATGATGAGGGCTACAAGGCATAAATATTTGGTAGTCAAGTGAATGATTAGATTCTTACCGTGCTTGCCATTATCACGGAACCACTCTCCCATAGCACATCCAGAGAAGGGAGCAAGGTATTGAAGAGGAGCAGCCTCTGAAGCAGTAGCAGCAACAATGACAGTATATTTCATGGCGTCATTCTCCTCGAGAGTTTTGACAAGCTGAGCGACAGTTGAACGCTTCTGACCGACAGCAACATAAACACAGTAAAGCTTCTTCTCCTCGTCATTCCCATTGTTCCACCTCTTCTGGTTGAGAATAGTGTCGATGGCAACAGCAGTCTTTCCTGTTTGACGGTCACCAATGATAAGCTCACGCTGGCCACGACCGATTGGAACCATCGCATCAATGGGCTTGAGACCGGTCATCATGGGTTGGTTGACGGAACGACGGGGCAAGATACCAGGAGCTTTGAGAGAGGCACGGCGGCGTTCGGCAGCCTCAATAGGACCTTTACCGTCGATAGGATCACCAAGAGCATTGACAACACGGCCAAGAAGTTTAGGACCGACAGGGACATCGACAATTTGGCCGGTACGTTTGACGGTATCACCCTCCTTGATGAGACGATCGTTACCAAATATGGAGACACCAACATTGTCGGCTTCTAAATTCAAGCACATGCCGCGAATACCCGAGGAAAATTCCACCATCTCTTCAGCTGGAAAGTTGAGTTTGTATACGCGTGGTAAGACCCTCGTTACACGCAAAAAAAGCAATTGCACTAACCCTGCACGTTCTTCAAACCCCAGACACGACTAATACCGTCACCAACACCTGAACTCGGAATAAATCCCTAGCGGGTACATGGCGCGGGAGGGAAACCTACTCAGTACACGACCGGTTTCCTCGACATTGCCACCGACGGAAGTGCCTGCGATGCGAGACTCAAGAATGGAGGTGACCTCGGAAGCAGCTATTTAAGACGAGTGCAGAATTTGAGTGACGTGGTAATTTCAGATGAGGGAAGGATAAAAAGCGTACGGTCAGCTGCTCGGCATGTATGATATATATGAAAGTTGACTCACCAGGTTTTGCAGTGGCATAAGAACGAGCATTCTGTAAACACATAAGCAAGGTTGCACCGAGTGAGTTTCTTCTTGGAATTCAGGCGGAACATACAAGTGAAAAATGCACCTGCTGGCGCAGAACACACCTTTAAAGCCGCTAGTGCATTGCGTGTTGAGTTTCTGAGTGCGATGCGGTGCATATGGACTGAGGAAGAGAAAAAAAAAGAGGATAAAGGGAAGATTTCGGTTGAGAGAGTCTGCACTCGGCCTTACTCGGAACATTTAGGCTCCGCTTCAATTCTGCCAGTTTCCCACAGTCCCACTTTGCTTGCCATTGGACATGGCAGCGCTGGCGAGCGTGTTCAGGCGGTGTACGTCGTCTCCAGTCCCTTGGCTAGCTCATGCAGAAACTTATACCACAACATCTCCAGTTCCCCAGCTCTCCTGTGCACGGACCCTCCATACTCAGGCGCTCACCCCAGAAACCACCTCGTCTGCCCTCCGCCTCATCCGTTCTCAACCTTCCCAATATGTCATCGCAAATTTCCTAGGCCGCAAATATATCTTGACCACACGCGACCTCCTCACTGTGCCCCGCATCCCTGACCTCAAAGTCGGCGACGTCCTGACACTCGACGCTATCGAAGAACTCGGCTCACGCGATTACACACTTCGCGGAAGTCCCACGATACCTACATCCAAGGTCAGAGTAGATGCTACCGTCGTCGAGCACACAAAAGGCCCAATGGAGTTCATTTTCAAGAAGAAACGGAGAAAGGGTTACAGGAAGACCATCCAGCACAAACAGCCTTACACACGTCTTCGCATTGGCAGGATAGAGATTCCTGTAGACTCATGAATTTTATTTCTATCACAATATCAGTTGCATGTCATGCTGCATGGTAATAATCAAATTTCGCCTTCTTCAGGCGTCTCAGCCCGGGCGGAAGCACGCTTGTCGTCTATCTGTTCACTGGGTGCTTCATCACGATCATAACGAGCTCGCTGCACGGAATATCAGTACATCCTCAATAGACGGACATAAAACCTGACCTTCTCCGCTCTGTCCTCATGGGTGCCCTTGTCCCACTTTTCTTCCCTGTATACAGACGTACTCCTTTCACGTTCCCTCTTCGGCGTCGGCGTACCATCCCATTCTTTACCGTGGAATTCGACCCGCGAACTTTTGCGACCGCTATCCCGTCTCCTGTCGTCCTCCCTGTGCCGAGATTTATAACTTTCTCTGTCGTCGTACCGGTGGTGCCGAGAACTACGGGTTCCTCGATCATAATCTTTCCGGTCGCGCTCTCTTTCTCTTTCTCTTTCTCTCTCCCTATACTCTTTGTCCTTTTCCCGTTCCCGTTCCCTCTCCCTCTCCCTCTCTTTCTCCCTTTCGCGATCGCGCTCCTTGTCTTTTCCTTCTCTTTCTTCTTTGTGAGGCTCCTTTCTCTTCCTGCTAGCGGCTGAGCCACCATCTTCGGAAGCAACTTCACGCATTCGCTCCTAGAGTGCCGCTTAAGTTAGCAATTCGTAATGTTGACACAGGCTAAGACTATCCACCTTTTGTCTCTTCACATACTTGGCGAAGGCAGCTCGCCTCCCCTCATCATCAAGAGCTTTATACTCCGACAGATCCTGGATCAGAGGGATAGCCTAGACAGCAGTCAGATAGCCCAGCATGACATCAGATACGGACTCACTTGGTCATAAGAAAGTGCAATATCTACGGGCTCGGATAACTTTCTCATTGCGTATCTCAGGTCATCCTGTAAATGTCTTTGCTTCCTCTCGGCTCGTCTCTTTTCATCAGCCTTCTTCTTAGTCGCAACATTTTTCAGCTGAATGACAGTTGAGAACCGCTTGAAGAATCAGAGCAAATGCAGACACACCTCAGTAAATACCTCAACCATATCCTCCAACTCGAGATTTCTCAGAGCATCTGTGACGTTTTGCTCAAGGGCCTTCGAAAATTGTTCCACAGTCGTATCTGCCTCCACCGAGAACCCTTTCTCCACCTCACTTATCTTGACTTCCCCATCCTGGTCACTATCGACTTGTTTAGAAGGCGGAGTCCACTGTTTCATAACGTCTTCAACTACAGCAATTTTGGCATCTAATTTTTGGTCAAGCGCATCAACGGTATCCCAGAATAATTCAAGGGGGTTTGAACCAGGATTGCCGAGCATATTGAGGTACCGTTCATCGTCCTTGAAGGATGGGTAGACTTCTTTCCATTTAGACCTGGCTTTGATCTCTCCTGTATGAACGAAACCCTGCAGAAGGTTCTGTATGGGTTACTCAGTAATAGTCCAGCTCACATCAGAGATGAATATACCTTGAACGCCTCCCGCGCTTTCCGCTCCTTCCTAGTCTTTTCAACCTGAGCTCTCCTCGTTTGCTCCTCATATTCCCTCTCCCTCACGCGACTGTAATCCTCAAATGCCAATAGAATATCCAAAGTTGGCAGCTTCTGCAACTCTGAGTCTACTTTATATTGCTCAGACTCCACGATCATTCCATGTGCAATTTTCCAACGAGTAAGAACATCCACATTCAAGTCCTTGAACAACGCGACAACCTTCGATACACTGCGCGTTCGTGCTGCACGGGACTCTTGCTATATGGGTCGCGGAAAAAAAGATGGATAAGAGAGCGCACCAGCAGATGCGATGAAAACAACGCACCATCTCACGCTGCTTTATCTCGGTTATGTACTCTTCAAAGGTAAACTTCCTTTCAGCTTCGATACGAGCCTGTTGCCAGATTGGGTGCTGTGCAAAGAGCTTGTCTGCGGTACGGAAAGTCGTATAATGAAACACGTTTGGATTGCCTTTCAGCATATTTCGAATAGCGGGACGTAACTTGGCAAGCCTTGCCTCTTTTTCTTCCTGCTCTTTTGCCCTTAATCCATTCGTATACTGTTGAATCCCAACTTGATTAGCGAAGAGTTATAAGTACAATCGAAAAAAAATCTTGCCTTTTCCCAACAGACTTTCTTCTCAGCGAGCGTATTCAGAGCCTTGTACAATGGATCAGTAATGATAGCACGCATAGTTTGGTCCCAAGTCCAATTGGCGTCCACACCCGCCTTCTTCAACAAATGCACAAATGCCTTCTCACTCTCTTCAACAGTAGCAAAACCATTGTGAGGGATCACAGGATCGTCCGGCAAATGGGGACGCGCTGGCAAGACTGAGTTTGCAGCAAGCGGTAAGCCATTGCTACCTGTATGTGCACCGACGGTGAGAGAGGTACCACTGCTTGAATTAGTGCCATTCATTTGTTGAGGCTGGGAAGTAGATAAGGACGTGTCAGTGCCTCCCATGGGGACGAGTGCACCTTGAGTTGTTCCTCCGACTGGCGTAAATCCTGGAGCACCAATAGCTCGAAATTGTTGGCTATACTCAGTAGGCGTGTTAGTCAGTCCTGGTGGACTTGAGTCTATAAATTCAAATACCTTCCACTACCTGTCTGTGCCGAAAGTTGTTTGGCCTCCTCCTGCACCTCATCGAGATAAAGTGTCACTTCTTCGGGGCACTCCCATTTCGATTCTTTGGTTTCGGTCTAATCATTGAAATTTAAAAAAACAAGACTTGTACCTGACAAGATAAGAAAAAACATACATTATAATAGTATTTCTTCCCATGGGAGAAATACTCCTTCCACTTAGTCTTACCGAGTGCTCGCTGCAGAAGGAATATATTAATCGAACGACTGTGGCAAAGAAAGCAGTTCTGACCTCCCAAGTCGTTTTGAGCTCTAAATGGGACAACAATTAAAATTCCATGACGCATTGAGAACAAAGATAAGAGAACTCACCGTCAGGTTTCTCCCAGACACTCTGCTTTGTTCCGGTATTGAACCAGTAGGTTCTTCCTTCTGGATTACGATGTTCCGTCTAGCAGCATCAGTCACTCAACACCAGATCTATATAGATTAAAGGAGGTTTACGAACCCAGATGTTCATATTTGACTGGCTGGCTGGCAAGCTAATTGCTTGAGAATATGACCAGAATGGGAGGGCGTATCCCTCACAGGACAGTTGTGCATACTTATTTGCATCTATTAATCCCAGAAACCGTCGAACATCAAAATCTGTTGAGTCTTGGCATACCAAATTGGGAAAAATGGGTTCTTTTTGGGTCGACAATTTATCACAATTTATCACACGGTGTTCGTTCGCAATTTGTAATCAGGAAAAATGGGTGAAAAAAATTGACGCGAGCACGGTGGGGTACGGTTCGAACGGCAGAATATTGGACATCGGAAAAATAGATTATTGTGCAACCTCAGTAGGGTACGCGCAAAATTAGCATAAAAATGTTCCTTCCTTCCACACTCGGCGACAGTTGAATGGGTGAAGGAAGAATCGTCCTTGCTAGCAATGAGATTATTATTTGTCATTCAAACACCATACTTCAAAAACATCAAGGACAAAAATAAATAACTCTTTTCCTGAGAGGAACAGTAGCATAGCATTGTGTATAATGCCTGATTCAGAGGTTTGAATAGGTTCACAGAAATGAGCCCAAGACTTCTGGCTTGTCCCTGTTCTCTGAAACAAGGATGACCAGAAGGACAAGTACTTAGTTCTTCCTAGATACAAATAGAGTAATGTATATACACACGAAAGGAGAAAAAAAACGAAGTGCTTCAAATACATCCGTGTGAATGGTTCCAGAATTATGTAGTCTGATATCAATGAAAAAGCCCAGAGATGTGGATCTAGAACAAGATAAATTACCGTGCCATGATAGCCTGAGTTCTCTCTGTGGCTTCTCTAATGGTCTTCTCGGATGCACTCAAATGCTCTTCTACTAGCTTCCTCCCATCCACCCTCCTCCTTATGGCTAATCTGGCAGGGCTCACACTCCCAAGTGTCACTTCTTCCAAGGCCTCACCATTTTGCCAATCTACAATCCCAGCTTCCCATCTCTCGATCCTGACTCTACTCCTCTCGGCACTTTCCCATTCAGATTGCCATCCACCCATCTTATTCTTCAGGGCTTTGATTTTCCTTCCAGCCTCTGTAGTTGCAGTACCATTCACTTGTGCTTGTTCCGATAATGTTATTAGAGATGAGATGAGTGACGAGGTAAATGTGCGGACATGTGTCAAATGAAGTATTGCATTGGCAGGTGTTGTTTTAGCGGGTGTAGGTATAGAAGGAGAGGGAGGCAGAGGTGCAAATACGGCTTTTGTTGGCGTAGGTGTGCTGGAAGGTGCAGGAGAGACATCCTCGCCTAAGTTGTGACGTAGATGTGCATGTGGATCATCCCAATCACTCTGCTGCACTTCGTCTTCCGGGTCTTCGGCCACAGTATCCAAGGTATATCTAGGTGAAGATTCTGATTGCACGAGAGTCGTACTTGACGCAAAAGAGTGATCCACATCGACGTCGTCCTCATTAAACAAAGGAAGCTCGTCAACCTGGCTTAAAACCTCTGTCCCGTTTACCTCACCAGCAATCTTCTTGAATTCCCTGTCGTACTCCAACAGCTCTCGTAGCTGACTTTCTCTGCTCCGAGCTGCTTCATCGATTTTGCGAATGATATCCAGTGCGATGCGTTCGAGGGCCGGTTGCTGAGCCGTATGTGAAGGTATCCCTCGGGAAGTAGCACTACTAGTTGAATCATTATCGAGTGTCCTGAGGTGCTTTAGGAATTGTTCTGTCGACTCCAGATCTTGTGCTAGTACATCCATGGAATCTGGTTCCGGTCGTTGCACCTCAATGGGCTGTTTCTTGTTCTTACCAAACTCCAGAAGCTCCTCATCTCGGCCATTCAATTCAACCTCTGTATTTCTTGACCCTTGATCTAGTTTGTCTATAGGTTCATCAGCACTCTCATCATACTCAATGCCAAACTCTTCCGCAAGCAACTTTGACCCTGCGCTAGGTTCAGGCATCAAGGCATAAGCGAGCTCATGGGCAAGAGAGTGGTGCCTGTTTCCGCCATGCGGAGTTCCATTCAAAGTACTATCATCATTACCCCCGCCTTCGATTCCACCCGGATTGTCGAGAGCTTGCGCTAGATCAAGGAGAGAATCTGTTGTTTTGCGACCCGTAACCATGCTTTGTCGCGACGATCTCCGAGGAACGGACTTGGAAGAAGCAAAGAAATTTGACTGTCGCGAGGAGGCAAAGAAGTTGTCCTCATCTTCGTCTGTACAGCGCAGCATTGGTGAATTACTAGCTTTGTGATATTTCACTGAACGCGTTGGGCGGTAACAAACAGGTACGGACATCACCGGTTGATACACCACCCTATACTATATCTATTTATGTACAGTTTCTCTACGCAGAACCCCGATATCGAAACCTGAGATATTTGTTGGGGACAGAAGCTACAGATCTACTCAAATGGAACTCACCAAGCCGTCCTGGCATCAACAGCCTCTTTCCGAACCACCCGTTTAGGGTCATCAATAGCTTTCGCAAGTTCCTTGATCACAGTCGGTTTTGTTGAGTGCAGTATATCGTATCGCACGATTGAGGGCAGTTTCCCCAAATATCTAAGAGCAGAAATTCTTACTTCCTGAGAAAGATGAGTTCAAGAAATGAGGTCTGCGCAACGCACGTACTGATGATGGCATCTCGACAACATTGCTATTCTTCAACATTAATGCCACGAGCGTCGAAGCATGGCTCGCAACTAGGCTACTATCAGGCGAGTCACCTTCTGTGGCAGTCAGAAACGTCTCAATCACATTCAACCGGATGCCTGCGTCTGGAAGCTGAAGCCCCCGAAGGAGTAAAGGAATGAGCTAAGCCAACCTTCAGTTCCGGATGAGAACGACCTTAGACGTTGGAACGTACTCCTGGAAGTTCGTGCTGATATGTTGCTTTTGGGATTGATTTGATCAATGAAGTCAGCGCAACCAATGATGCCGTTTGACGTAGTGGTTCTTGAATTCGATAACAAGTTTTGATTAAAGGACTTGACTTACAAGTCACACTTACCACTGAAATTTTTTGCATATTCGGTGATTCTTGGAAGAACACAGTTGATAAATTTTTGGGTATACAGTAGCTAAAATAGATGTAAGAATCCATTTCAAAGAGATTGGAGAACTGCAGCACACCCTGAAAACTGCATGATGTTTCTTCGTCAGTACATCATCTGCAGCTGCTACATCCCCGAGAGCTCTCGCGACATCCCAGCCGATAATTTCATCACTCAAAGCGTCTAGTAGTTTGTCAGTGAAGGAGAGAGCCAGTGCGTGACTCCGAATGAGCAGCGCTTTTGAAACCTGTGACATGATGTTCCATTATAATTTCATGATCGTTCAGCAGTAACTAACCCATATCCAAGCCTCAATGGCATGCCGCCGTCTCTCGATAATGAGACTACCATCAAGAATCTCTTTTTCCCAAAATGTTGACAGAAGCATGTTTGCAAAAGGTTCCAAATCTGCTAGGTGTTGATTGGTTTTTATATGCCATGAATCATGAAAAGTGCCGTACCATCAACGTCCATGCGCTTATTGAGAATGGATGCCAGCAGCTGTAATGCCGCCTTTCTTTGGACATCAGTGGTAGCACTGGCTAGACTCCACCAAAGCACTTTGTCGAGAAATGCGTTGACTTCAAAGACAACAGGTCGCACCTACCGAGAATTACCTATCTATCACTCCATGTCAATCGAAAAGATACTAACCTCTTTCCGTAATGGAATTATTGCTGCAGAAAAGAGTGGCAATAAATTCCTTTGAGTGGCCGGGGCCGCATCCTGTTGACTATAAGGATCAATGTATCGAATACACTTCGTTTACGAGGTAATCACCGAGAATATCGAAAGTTTCTTGTCTGCAGTGATCTTCTGGTGCCCTCCTGCAACATGTTCGATGTCACCTGTCAACAGTGCGCCATAAAGTATTTTTGCATAATTCTCCTGCCGCCTTCCTTAGTTTTAGCCCTCAAGAGTTGAAAGGTGCTAATAAATAAATTACCCTGAGGGCAAGGCCTGTATGACCAAGGACACAATTTCTCCAGCTTTTTTCACCAACCTAGGGTCCGTTGCAACGGATACCCTCTCGCGCTTTCTACCGTTGTCATCATCTTCAGCGACTGCAAATGCGGAGAAGACAAAAAGGTTGAATATTCCCGGGACTAGCCGCTCGATATACTTCGGGACATCGGGATCCTCCCTGTCCACCTTCTTCTGAAGTACTTTAGCAAGAGTAGTCAAGATCCAGTGTGCATATGCGGCATGCAACTCTGCTTCGGTAGCAGATGATTGTGTAAGAAGAGATATACTAGGAACACAAATCAAATCGAGCTTTGTAGTCAGCCGTATAACGAGAGTCTCAAAAAGTTGTGCTTGAGTACATAGTGTCTCTAGAGCCGATAGAACGTTGAGGATCTTTATGCGTTCTGGGATAGCGTGACGTGCAGGGGGAGCGTCTGGGAGCGAACTGAAAAGTAAAGGAAGTGTTTGTGCTTCCACGGGGCGAAAGTTTACGTTCGCTACCGCAGAAAGCAAATCGAAGACGACGTCACTGATAGGGAAACGATATAAATAACATCCCATCTGTAAGGTATGGTCCCGGAGAGCAGAACACACCTAGCATCGCCAAACTCATTGGAGTCGGCCTCAAGAATTTCATTAACATTGTGGACTATGAATCCCAGCTCTTCGCTTGTCAAAAAATTCTCTATTGTTACCACCCCTTGCAGGCCAATCAAGGCAAGCCGTCGCAATGAAGAGGTCTTGAGGCTAACTGTGAGAACACCTAACACTTCATCTTTATACGGTGTCAAAGTTGGTAACATGGACTCTGAATCCATTCCAGCTTCAGTCCTCACAGTCTGAGGATGAACTTTTGATGATGAATCACGGACAGCATTGATGAACTCAGTCAACACTGTAAGCACGGGGATACGGTTCCCTGCTTCGTCAGGATCATTGAATAATTTGACTACGTGCGGTACAACTTGCGAAATGGTGTACTTGGCGACAGATGCTGAGAAAAAGTTGAGCGAAGATCACAGGAGAGAAAGATGCTCACGAGTTGTACTCATGAAAGCACAAAGGATCTTTGCTGCGGGTCTCGCCTGACTCTTCTCTGGTTCCTTCAGTATTCCGATGCACTCCTCACAAGCCTCCCGAACTAATCCCTGGACACCAGCATCATCAACATTCAGCTCATCTGTTCCATAGATAGTCTTGACCAGTATTTGAGTCGTCCGAAGGGCCTCTTCTTCATTTGCTGAATCTGTCGGTTGAAAAATCTGGAGACCATATATTATGTAGACCAATAAGTTTTTAGGATCAGAAAAGTCTTGCCTCAAGCTTAAGGGAATTCCATAATTTTCGTGCTTCAGCTCTGACCACGGCGAAACCATACACCGGCAAGCAGGTTCCAATAGTCTGTAATGTATCTTGCTGCGCGCCGTTAAGATGAAAATATGACCAGCTTTTTGTAACACAACTGCACCTTTGTTGCTCTTGTACCGGCTAGGAGTTTCTCTAGGAAAACAGGAATTGCCAGAGGTCCGAAATAAGGCGAAGCACTCATGCATCCGCTGAAATTATCTGAGCCACGGGGATACGACACTTGTGATGGAACATACCAAAGTGCTTCGCGAAGATCTTCTGTGGTAATCCCATACGGATCATTAGGCGGCGGACGGAAGGTGATAGGGAAGTAACAAAAGATGATGTTGAAGAGTGTCTAGAGAAACCATCAGTGAGGATGAGGGAAAACGTGCAAAAGATGACCTCGATTCTTTCGTAAATATCAAATTCGATTAAAATTACACGGGCAATGGCGAAAGCGACAATCAGATTGCGGGGATCCTTTTCTCCATCTGCCAGGCTAACGTATCCGTCCAGGAACTCTTTACCCATGGATTTGAGGACTGATACTGGTCAATAGGGAGAGGTCCAGACAGTAGGGTGCATACCGTCTCTATACTTTGCAACCAAGAAATCTATAATAGAGAAAAGGACAAAGCGGACGGACTGCACCAGCGTTTTGGGTTTCACATGGATAAACATGCTGAAGTGGATTGGGTATACGTTGGAAGACACGAAAAGACAGTTGAGTACCTCCGAAGAATGTTTTGAACCTCTAGTGCTGTACATGTCTGCAGCCTGATCAAAGTCAAAATGCCGTTGAGTGATGGGATTATGGTCCCCGAATCTTCGAGCTTTCCACAATAAAATGTTGACAGGACACGGGCTGATGATTTTATGAGTATTCGTCAAGCTGAGTGTATATTTTTGATCTGCTCTTACTAGACTGCTTGTTGATTTTATCTTCCGGAAGATTGGCCAGAATCAACGAGAGGAATTCAACACCTAGAAATCGTCACATGAATGATAAGTGAATTGTCTATCTGTACAGACCTTTGCGCCGTAGATCCTCTTCATTAGCGGTTAAATACTCGCCAAGGCCTTTGACGACATTGGCGAGGCTCGTTCGATTGGCAGAAATCTCTGGAGAAGTAGTTGGACCAATTACAGACACCAATTCGGCTCGGGAGAGGTACCTGTTACAACCTGCTTGATGTCCTCGTCATTCTCTGTCGCAATCCAGGTTCGAATTAGGCGTTCCGTATATTCCATACCTCAAGGACAGAAAAATTAGATAGGCGCCTTTGTCAGGAGGATCTGGTCACATGCTCTCCTCCAACGCCGATCCTTCCTTTGCCAGTCGCACATGACATCGTTGGGGACGTGCACCTCCAGATGTCTGCTCAATATCCAACTTCGTAGTTGTATCCATCTCTCCCTCCAACACTTTTCAACTTCAGTTGTGAGATCAAAGAATCCAGATCCAAAGGACAAATGGAATTATAATAAGACGTCTATCGGCGCTGAGCCGACCTCGGTTCAAATCGCATCAAAATTGGTCGACTCTAATATGCTGGAACACGGGTCAACACCACCCACAGGCGTCAGAATGCTTGCGCGGGACTTCATCGAGGATTCTCTATATAATCCACACTATGGGTACTTTCCTCGACAGGCCGTCATTTTTGACACCCAAGGATCTCCATTTGACTTTCACAACTTGCGAGATTCTGCAGAGTTTCAGGAGGAAGTAGCGAAGCGGTATGTTGCATACGGCACAGACAAACATCACGGGCCCGGAAAACAACTGTGGCATACTCCGACCGAACTCTTCAAGGTGTGTGTCAACGGTGTTTGCCGTGGTATGACTGTCCCACCTCAAACATAGCCATATTATGGTCAAGCTGTCGCAAAATGCCTTGTGTCGGAATACCTGCTTAAGTACTTCCCCTATGAAGACTTCGTCATCTACGAAATTGGCGCAGGGAACGGTTCGCTGGCGGAAAGTATCCTCCAATATTTGAAGGACATCTATCCCGACGTTTATGAGCGGACACGGTACAATATTATTGAGGTTAGCGGAAACCTGGCCAAAATTCAAAAGAAGAGACTTGCGAAGTATCATGCGAGTGTCAAGGTTACTCACCAGAGTGTCTTTCACTGGAAAACAAAGGAGTCAGCGCCATGTTTCTTCTTGGCCATGGAAGTGATTGTAAGTCTTCCTTCAGCATTCTTTGCGCCACCCTGACATATTTCAGGACAATTTTGCCCATGATGTGATTCGTTACGATCTTTTGACCTTGAAGCCACTTCAAGGGAATATTACAATCGATGAGAAAGGCGACTTCGACATGATTTGGACGCCTGTAACTGACCCACTCATTGCTTCATTTCTCAAAATCCGCGCTAAGTTGGGTCACAGTCCACCTATCAACGCACTGCTACAGCGTTCAGAGATTCTCCGCAAAGTCTATACTTCCCTTCCCTTTGCTCCTAATCTCTCAGTCGAGGAGTTTATACCCTCTCGCTTGCTCAGTCTTTTGAAAACCCTGCGAACGCACTTCCCGCGGCATCGTCTCTTGCTGTCCGACTTCTCTTCCCTTCCAGATGCCATTCCCGGAGTCAATGCACCCGTCGTTCAGACACGCTTCCGGAACACGACAGTGCCCTGCTCTACCCTCTTAGTCAGACAAGGTTATTTCGATATTTTCTTCCCAACTAATTTTGAGCGTTTGCGTGACATGTACGAGTATATTCTCTCGCAGCCACACTCAAAACTTGTTGCACCTGTGTCACCTTTGACAACAAGCTCGAGTCCCTTGTCCTTGGGTGCTGGCTTTTTCTACTCTTACCAGTCCAGATCTGGTCTTCGTTATCCTGTCGATAGCGTCTCATCCACAAGCGGGCTTCCTGTGGGAGAACGGAAGTCAAGTGTATTCACACATGAAGAATTCATGCAAACTTATGCAGATCTGAGCAGTACTGTATTAAGAAATGGAGAGAACCCCCTCCTTGATTTCTACAAAAACGTCAAATTCTTATTCTAATGGCCCTTTGCATGGAATTGGATGTAATGACCGACAGAGATTTGTGCGGATGATTGGTAATTTCAATTAGATATTAAGTTTGCGTAGGATGTACAGATAATAATGAAAGGCCTCGCCAAGCCTCTTGATCTCTAGTGTCGTAATGGGCCTCACCAGGTACCGTCGACGAAAGTGTGGCTGTCCAAATGTCAAGTAAATGAATATTCCCCCGCTTTTGAGTACTCTAGTCTTCAATTAGAAGTGAACCTACATGAATGAAGGGAAGACCTGCCGAAGGGTTTCATCCACTTCCCTATTACAATCATGGATGACTTGCTCGGGTGGATCCTGGGGACTTGATTTAATATTGTGAATTACACCAAAATGACTCACCCATACGTCGCCTTTGGCGGTCATCATGGCGTCCATCGTACCTTTGGGCAATCAGACTTTGCTCTCGATACAAAATCAGCACGGATACTCACCTTTATCAATTGCAACGTCAAAACTTTCGTCTGCAAACTGTAGATCTCGCACGTCCATCTCGTGCCCTGCCAATCTTGATGAGCATACAGAACTCGACATCAGAATAATTCGCGTACACTCCATCTCTGGTCTGATTAGCTCGTGACGTTGTTTCATTCTTTCAATCAAGACACTCGAATACTATCCGACATTAAAAGTCTTCACTAAATGAAATGAACCGGATCGAAACTTACATCGATGTTGATGATATTCTTGTAACCGTCCTCCCACATCTACTTCGTCGTTGAATACACCTTATTTCACTTATGTAGGATGAATGAAACACACATCTTCGGACAGCTTGGAATTTCCACATCCAAGCATCAGAATTCTTGACTGCTTCTCCGGAACGAGCACATAGAGAAGTCGGGCGAGATCTTTATAGGACTTGAACCAATCAAAGTCGCTCTGATCGTCCTGCCTAGGGTGAGAAGGCACAGAATGAGATCACGATCGCGCAAAACTGGTACATCTCTGACGGACCGCGAATACCTTTCATCCCTAATATCACATTCAAGACTAGGATCAAATATATCTTTTCTCAAGGGGTGTAACACACCAGTATTCCTTGGTACCATACTCTTCATTTCTTATCGGTAACGTATCTTCGGGCATTGTAGGCCAAGAGTGATGCTGGAATAAATGTTTCCAGAGTCATTAACCAGCGTCCCGGGCCGCCATCAGAAAAATATTGCTTATGCGGATCTAGACCAGTGGCGTCACAAAAGCATGAACAGACTTAATTATCTAGAACTCTGCAGTGAGGTGTGGCAAAGGAGAAATGATGACGCTTAGAAAGAAATTGAAAGTGGTGCTGGGCAGTGTCTATCAGGATATTCTACTATACATTACTAGTTATCAGCTCATCTTGATACGCCTGGCAAAAAGATGGCGGATAACAAATGTGTGCATGAGTGGTCAAGATAATCGTACATCACTAGTTATACTGCAGTGGCTGCTAGGAGCGAATTTGTGCCTACCTCAGATCCCCCATCTCCCAAACCACGAAAAGTCTACTACAAAGAACTCCGGCCGCTTGCTTTGGACTATTCCTCTGGTAATCGATGATGCCAGAGGGGAGCAAGCACAAGGCTGATTGCAAGGCCATGGCACTAGACCTCACGGCAAGGTGATGCACAAATAGGATACAGAAATTAGCATCCACCAAATATCCTTCCAAAAAGAACGACGGATCGCATCCACCTGAAAATGACAATAACTTCATAAATTCGTACTACCAAGATCGGCTTAGTGGCACCACAGAGGGGTTGTTCACTTGAGGAACAAGTCCATAATGAATAAGTTAGAAGCCATTTGAGTCCCAGGTCGACTCATTGAAGTTGATGTCTATTTCAATCTCAGGAAGAAAATGAATGTACATTGTACATGGAGATCAAGGAGACATACCGATGCAAGCTCCTTTTCTAATTCGACAGCTAACATTTCCGAAAATGTTTCCAGGTCCCCAGCTGCCCTGGGCCCGCACACTGAGCAACGTTGGGCGCTGGTGATCGCTTTCTCTCTCAGATCAAATTTCTTAACTGAAACACCCCAAGGCCGTTGGTGAACTTCGGCTGCGATGTCCCGAATCCAATCAACAAACCATCGACGAGAGTTAGGGTAACCTGTGTCTCTCCGTGCTCTTACGCCCGTTCCCGGACATCTTTGACAGATAATCCACACCCATTCATCATCAAATTCTGCCAGTGCGGGCTGCATTCGGATCCGAGATTGCGCGACTTCACCACAAATTTTGTGGTACTGTTGTAACCGGTGATATGCGGCGGCGGTGACATGGACGAGTTCTTCATAATACGCCGAACTAGATAGGGGCTGACGAAGGGTGTACCGTGCCGCTGTTTTGACTTCTGTCGTCCATCCGAACCGACAAGCGATAGCAAATACTCTCAGTGGCTGAGATTCTAGAAAGCGGGGTTCCACGAGAGCCTTCCTCGCAAAATTCTTCACTCCTTCCATCTCAAACTTGAACGCCGCCTGTGAGATGGACTGCAATTCTTGCAAGGAGGATAATCGGGGGACTTCTACAAGTGCGATGGGGTAGCAAAACTTCAGTAACAGGTGCAAAGTATGTCTATCCTCCGACATTTGGATGACAGGTTTTCCATCCTCGTACTCTTCCAAGTAGACAGGAGGATTTGGCTGAGGAAGGGTGAATATCATGGCAAAGAAAGGAGATGCCAAGGAAAGGAATAGCTTGAAGACTCGGAAGTCGACTGGCTCCTTGTCCGATGAGCGGAGTATCACATCGGCATCAAGACGGTCAAATGGGTCAGGCGCCATGATAGAAATCCTAGGCACTTTTGAAGGCATCAACATCGCACGGTGCAAGATGAAATGAAGTTCTGCATAAGACTCAGTAGTGCCAGTAGTGCCATCGGTTCCATTTATAGAACCAGAGTATTTCTTTCACTCAATGCTCATGTCATGAATCTAGACATATAACTTTGCGTTGAACACTAGACAGGTAACGATATATGACAAGATCTCCCCCCCTAACTGATTAACAACTAATATCTCGGAATCTTGGCAGGCCGAGGATTAATAAGGTCATCATCATCCTCTTGTCGCAATCGTTTTCGTATGCCCTGTGTCGTCGGGAACGACCCCGAGGATGGGACAACTGTCGGGTCTGAGGCAAGTGAGTTGACGAATGGTTGTGGCTGCGATAGGTTACTTGGGAATCCAGATTGATGCAGAGGCATAGTTGTGCTGACAAGAGCCTGGAGAACCGAGCTACAGTACTTATGACTGAATGAACATAGGCGAAAGACATGTTTTAGCTTACTGTTGATGGTGAAAATTATAGTTCAGTTCGAGATAATTTCTTTGGATAGTGTCACGCTCTCTACAAGTTCGTGTTAATTGTTCTCTCGTCGTTCTCCATAGTTCCAGGAACCCGACTGTTGACAATGAATGGACTTCAGCTCTCCTCCGCCACATAGAACAATTGTATCGGAGTGCTTCAACCTCTGCGCGGAGCCTTGCAACTTCCAGAGAAAGGGTCTGTGATGAATCCATAGTTACTGTATCCAGTGACGATGTCTCGGAATCGGAGTCAGCATCCTTGGGCGGAAGATCAAGATATATTTTGCGAATACTGGGAGTCATGTGTGGTCTGAGGTGGAAGGGGACAGTAGACAGGTCCAAAGGAGCTATGATACACGTTGAACGTGGAGAATCATCAGAATTTTGCTGAAATGTACCGATAGAATAGTGTGTGCGACATGTTGGACATGCATGAAGGGTCGAATAAGGTTGAATCGCCTGAACAGCTCTCCTGAGACATTCACAACAAAAAACATGCCCTATTCAGATCATCAACGAATGGAGATGCAAAATTAACCATAATAAACACACCACACGGCAGAGAGACAGGTGAATTCAGGTCTTCTAGGCAAATGCAACACGACATGAGAGAAGAATAAAGACAGATGGAAGGGCGACAACAGTAATCAATGATGGGTCAGTAAGCAGTAAGCGAGCTTAATCCATCCACTATCCACTATATTATATACTCAGGAGTTTTGAAGAGATTTGTCAAAGTGATCACGACTGCTAAGTGAAACCATCACGGATTTAGTTGATGAAGATCAATCACTTCCAGAACGTGACCGCCGGCTGAAAGAAATCGGGGGTATGAAAACACCGATTACATTTCTTGCGGCTCCGTGGGTGGTCCAAGGCCCGTACGCTACGACAGAGATGCTCAAGCACTTGGGCCTGGCACCAGTTTGCATCATTGAAACTTTTCTCAACAAAAAGTCTGAAACTACTGTTAGACTATGATAGAGTATAAGTGAGACAAAATGGCAGTCCATGATGGAAGATGAATATTGCAATGGAGAAGATAAAACCTGGGAAAGTATTGCCGAATGGATTTGTGCTAAGTTATAGAGCTGTTAGTCTATACTCGAGGGTAGAATTCAATAAAGTTCACTCTCGCGTCATATACCAATCTGTGATCTGATGTCAGCCCACTCACTTCACTGTGACAATCAACTGAGATATTTCCCTATTACAGAGTCCCCTTGGATACTTGTACATTTGTGTTTCGAATATTACACCGGGCAACCACAAATTCTCTGATGGTGCCTCAAACCCGGCACAAGCACCCCTCGAGATCTGAAAACCCAGGGCATTTTGTCTAAAAACCTTGTCCACTACTGCATTGGCAGTGTCCAGTGACAAATTAGTTTAATGATAGAGTGTTGCAAGCCATTGATCTGGCTAAGTAGACTTTCCAAACTATTTTGGCACAGTATGCATTTCTTCAACCAATCCAATCATTCCACTGACTGAGTTTTCGTCCTGCTCTCTCTCCATAATCCATATGTATTTTCGGACGCAATCTATCACATCAATGATAGAATACCACTTTGGCTCCTTTCATCTGGCAAGTCCATGATCTTGAGGCAAGCCTCAATTGTGCCATTCAACTCTGCCTTGTTGTCGAAATGCTTCCTATTAGGTGAGGTATATCGCATCACGTAAATGATAAAGTACTGTTGACTTATATCACAAGGATCGCGCCTAGCTAACTGCATCTTGGAATCCACTAGCCTAACCCATAATCAAGAATGGAGTTGCGACTATAGTGGTTGGCCATCCCTCAACAGGGTATTCATCCTTCTCATAAGATTCAGCTCTGAGAATAACAGTGTCAGGAGAGGATAGACCTATGGAAAGTTCATAACTCGAGGCATCACACGGCTCCGCAATCTGATGTCTAATTGAACAACACATGAGCTTCCTTTTTTCGATTTCAAACGAAATTTCCTCTAGTAACGGCCGAATCAAGCCCTAGAATTGCGACTCCATCCTCTCCAATATCTCAACCCCGGACTTGTACACTGAGGAACGAGACAATTTTCAACGAAAAAGAAGCAGACGACCATGACGGACAATGTTGCCAATACACTTGTATTTTTGAGGCTGCCAATTCTTTGAATAGACTCCCGCTCTTCCGCACATATAACATGTAAGTGAGGTTGATATCCCACATGTATCTTGAAGAGCAGTTGTGCTAGTCCCGCTTCTCACGCGTTCAACTACAGTGACACCGGGCTTGACGTTTCACGGCAGCGGACTCAATGAGAAGGACCAGCAGCTTTTCCTCGAGGACAATTGGACGTGTCACTACTTTACTGGAAGGCCCATCTGACATTCACACCTCATATTTATCAAAGTGACATCGGGCTTGACGTTCGACGGCGGCGGACTCATTGAGAAGGACCGACAGTCGGGGGTATCAAAATTGTCGTTGCTTTACTGGAGGGCCCATGTGACATTTACTCCTTGCAGTTATAAAAGCGTCATTCCATGCAGATTGGGAGCTTGTATGACAGATCTTGCCTCCCAGGCCGCCACCACCAGGGGTACCATCTGTCCCAAACATACACTGACTATTGCCATTGTGCTGCCGGTACTGTTGGTCATGGCTTGTTCCTTCTCCTTTCTCCATAAGGAAGCTAACTGGCTCCTCGATATCTCTCACAGAAAACCAACATTATGTGTAACTATAGGAAAGACTCTGACCTTGAATATCTCCAGACCTCCGACTTTTGCCCTATACCAGTCTCCATGCCCATCGCAACGCCTGAGTCGTATGAATTTTCCCACAGAAAATCAAAATCCGCAAGACGGTCACTGCTCAGGTATACCCCCACTACAAAACAGAAACCTGCTCACATGGATTTCTCAGCTGATCATGCAATTCACAAAGCGCGTGACGTTGGTCTGATCTTTCGCAAATACGCACGCAGAATCCATACTGTCTTTGTTTGAATAGTGAACGCAGATACAGGATTTCCATACCACTAATACATTCCTTGTTGATATACCACTCTCCAGACCAGCCAAGGGTTGAAAAATATTATCCCTCGCTCATTCAAATCTTCAGGTGCGTGAGCAACGAACCACCGCCTAACACATGCACTATTGTTGCCGAATCCTGAACTCAACAACTAGATTATGTGTTGCAAATGGTCACATCTCCAAGACCAAAACGATAGTTTTAAATTTATTTCATTATTGAAGTATACTGGAAATAAAACCGGTTGTGCATGATAAGATAAATCAACTCAGTCGTTTGTCGCTGCTTGCGGTGTCCATAGAGCGTGGTCAAAAATTTCTGAAGAACTGGATACCTCTGTACAGCAAATCAAGAAATTTTTACACGAGCTGACTGGACGGTTGGAGAAAAGAGCTATACGAGAAAAGCGCGAATTTGCGTAACATTTCCGTAGGTGTTTCTCATTTTATCTGGACGCAAGCATGCAGGTGACTCGGAGGATGAGGAAGACGAGAACCCCAAAACCAGGCAAAAAAAGTAAGAAAAGTAAGTCGTGGCCAAGTCAGTGCAGAGATCACTATAATCAATGACCTTGACAGATGAATGCGGCCCAGAGCATCTCAGCTTTTTTAGGTGATCAGAGTTCAGACGAAGACCGATAATAAATTGGCTATTGATTTACATATGTGCATCCATTTGAACTACATTGGTAGCACATTAACAGGTGCAGGACGTAATATTTCCTGTTCTGGATAATCAAATGCAATATAATCGTCAAACTGGACAGAGGTCGAAAAGATGCCGTCAGAGACAAGCTGCAGGCCAGCTAATTTGGCTCCAGAACCATCAAGAGACCATAGGGAGAGGCCTAGGGTATTAGCTGATCGCCGTCTGAGAATTCCCGCTGGGAGGACATAGAGTGTCTGTGGTCTGCCCAAATTCATCAATGACTTGGTAGCCGTTCGACGACAGGCGTACCTACCCAATGTTGTTGATATATTTTCCAATCTGCCAACCGTTGAGGTATACTTGGACCCGGTAGTTAGAGAATATATCACTTGGAGTGATTGATAGTCGGACTGGCATGTCAATCCCATCAGGAATGTTCTATATCTATTGTCAATTATGTTTCTAGCGGCAGGCAATTGCATTCTCACCAGGTCAAAAGTGGTTCGATAGAAATTGATTCCGGCACCAGTGACCCCATTTATGGTGGGATTAGCACTAGTCCAGGTGGTATCTGGAAATCCTGGCAAATGAGCACCAATCCTTTCCGCATATAGGCCCCCTTCGTTGAGATATCCTCGGAATGTGTCAGGCGCATTTGCCGCTCCGCCCTAACACAAGTGAAGTTAGCCACCCTTTTTTCGCGTGTTAATCACGCATCGCGGTACCTGATTGCCTTGTAATTTCCATGACATAAATGTCGTGTTGCCTCCTGTAATAGAATAACCCCGGATACCTCGAGGTTCCTTCCCTCCATTCGCTAAGCTAGAATAAATGCAAATTGTCATTGAAGAATGGAATAAACTTACTGCTCGTTTCAACAATCCTGAAAGCATCGAGTCGTTAACATTAACATAAATACTGGGTCAATTAGTCAACCTACCCCATATGATCTGTTCCAGGAATCAGATGTTTGGCCGAAAGAAACGACTCAAAATCACACACCTTGAACAATCACGAATACATTATCTTGGCCGATCCGCAATGAACCACTCGGGATTGTCCAAGTGTTGTTACTGAGACTCACGGATGGACTGCCCTGGACAGAGCCCAGGAATTGCCCATTCAGCCACGCAGAATAGCCACCAGCGAAACCGAACTGAACAGCTATAACTATTGAAGTTTCTTCTCCACTGGCAGTAAAATGCCCTCGGAAAATCAGGTTACCGCCGTAAAAACTGTAATTCCCTTCAGGGGCCTTACAAGCACTTTGAAGATGAAACAAACCCATATTGCTGAGAATAAAGTATTTGATCGCCGAAGAGGGGCGGTAAATTTGTATACTTAAAGTAAGAGTCAGTACGAGAATAGGTATCTCGCCAAGTGGCTCACGTTGGTCGTCATTTGGTCTGCTGTAACAAAATCCGAGTCGTCGAATTCAGGGTCAATTTCTGGCAGACTGATGAATAAATTGATCAGTGACATGTACAATCCTGAGAAAAGTCATACACACACCTTCCCATGACTTTCCAATTTTCCAAGGTAGGAAGAACCGGTAACCGACTTGCTACATCGACTCTTGCACTTAAGCTCCCGTGAGGCGTTGATACAACGTCATGGATCATTCCGTTCCACTTGAGAACAGTGACGCCGGTAGGGGCGATGAACTCGACAGTCGTTGCTCCATTGAGATCACCGAACTTGAACATCTCATCAAAATCACAGGCCTCGAAAACCCAAGTAAATTCACCCACCAGAGACAATGTGTTTCCAGATATACTTGCATTTCTGAGAACGTAAGGGCCGCCAACAAGGATTGTAGTATTTGTGCCGATTGAGTAAAAATTTCCAAATGCACCACTTTCAGCAATGATTGGAGCATGCCAGGTGTAGGCCGTGAGTTTATCCATGATTAAAATATTGATCTTATTTTCAGCCGAAACTATAGTCACGAAGTGGATATCCGTCAAGGTATAGTGAAGGGTCAGCAAGCCATCTGCAAAACTTGACGTTACATTCGGATGGGCTGATACTGTAGGGGCGGAGGAGAAAGTAAAAACAGTCTCGCCAGCTTGACCTTCAGGAGAATAGAGGAGAAGAAAGTCAACATCGTCTATCCTAGAATGCAGATGAGTTATGGATCACTTTGCTTGCAATCGACGCACGTCATCCAGGTCATGATTCTTTCGAGAGACTTTAGAAGGGTCGGATACAAATCATGCAAGAAAGCTCACTCCGCCGTTGAATATAGGATTCTAGACATACTCCGTCCAAACACATAGTCTGTGGTTAGAAATTTCGCTTCTCTTCCATTCAGAGTGATGACACCGCTTTGAGGAATGTTAATTGCTCCGACAGACGTGTTCACCATCAGTTGCGTTGTCGTCAGGGCAAGAGACCTGCACACAATTAAGCAATAATGCATGGTGTCATCTGCAACTTGCTTACGTGGAATCGTCATGTCGAACGAAATAGAAGCCAGCTCCAGTGACAGAGTTTCGAAGCTCGGCAGTGTGGACTAGTGGAGAAGTTGTGTAATTAGTCCCGTTGGCGATGAGATCTGCACCAAGCAAGTCACGCGAAACTCTGAGAAAGAGGCCTTGAAGCCTCATCTCATTCATTTTTGTTGTGGCAACCCTGTTTTCGTTGATACCTCCTCCGTAATCATAAGATGAGTATACAGTGGGTTCTAGTGTCTGGCCCCAATTTGTTCCGCCAAAAACCACTGTCAAGAAGCAGATCAACGTTAGATCAACACATAGACTCCAAACACGAACTATAGATATCTGCAGAAATTGTAAGATATGTGACTAATATAAGCCTAATTTGACACTTACTGAGAATGGTCGCAGTCTGTGCACTACGATATATTAGTTTGAAATGGGAAAGAAATGTTCAACTTACTAGTTTTCCTTGTAAAAGACGTCCTCTAGTAAAACTGTGATTAACAAGACGCCAATTGTCATCAAAAATCACTTACCATATGTTGCATTGGTAAGGTTGTCTGCTACATTAACTGCATTTGACCGAGGCCGAAAAAACAATAAAAAATTAGGCTTACAAAACTTCTCGTATCCAGTTCCTCCACGGGGAGTGACAGCACCCCAACTGAGTAAGAATCCACCGCCAAACTGTACAAATGGTGAGTAGCGATTTGGGCGCCAGAAAGTAAATTATTAGGACCTCGGCCAAACATAGGGGACCACTCGGCGCCACAGCTTTGTGAGCAGAATAATAGATGGACTGTACTTGGGCCCAATTGTTACTGCCTTGAGGGTAAGAGTCGCCACTGAATACTGATGTTAGCTGGTATAGCGGGAAAGAGAGCATTGAACGCGCCAGTAGATGTCTACATGGGTTCCTGGTAAATCTGGAGAGAAGTTCCCTGCTTGACCCGCATGTTGATCGTTGTGTATGATGGCTTCATAAACTATTAATGAAATACAAAATGAGACATTTGTGTGACTCACGAACGACGATCCCATTAGACCGATAGAGATCGATAATGTCCTGCATGTACACATCATGATTTGCACTGGCGCTAAACTCATTTTCCGCCTGCACTAGGATGACTGTACATATGTCAGCAGTCTTTTCTTTTCCTTTTTCTTTGAATTCCACACACTGGGTCCTCCCTCAGTGATTTGATTCCTCGCAATGATTTTGGAGATTGCAGTCATATATGGAGTCCAAGCTACTCTGACTGAGTGGCAGCTTGTCCAACAGTTAGTGGAAAACAAACCATCTTTGTAATTCGGATTATTGGTCCTCAAATCTCCTGCGACATTTCCAACCCAGCCCGGGAAGCCTCCTCCAGTAGTTTCACCATCTGTCGATTGGTTTGTAAATAGCACAGGTTGAAAAACAGCAACTCACTGATATACGGACCGGGTCTGCCACGAAGCATTAGGCCATATGTGCGAGGGTTCAGAAGAATATCTACCTTGCGATCAACCATAAACCTGCGTTCCGCGCTTCATCAATAAATCGCTGTATGTCCCTATATGTGCCAGTCTGGAAGTCCCCTTGTCCGTCATTCGTGTTCGGTGTCGGATAGTGAACTGCCCAATTGACATAGAATGAAACAGTGTTAAACCCGTTGGCTTTGATTTTTTCAAAGATATCGGCCCATAGATTAGGATTCCCGGGTAGCCGCCATGGATGAAATTCTGCAGAGAGAATGAAAACCCGCTGTCCTTGAATGAAGATAGAATGCGGATCCCAGGTCACTGCATCAGTGAGATTAGGAGTGTTCCTCGGTTGGAGATTACCAGCGGCATGCGAGAGTGCCAGAACAATAACACTTAGTAGTAAAACGAGCATCGTCGTTAAAGCGGTATTCGGCTAGTTGTCCTTCAAATGCCATTTATTAGTGTGAGCAATCCGCTTTTCTGAATTATTCATACGCGGCCCGCTGCGGAGCAAGGGAAGTTCAGATGACTGGACACGCTGGGAGTTTGTGAGTGTGTCATAATGCCAAGAAGAAGGATTTTCTGAAGAATCTTCAGGTTGCTGTTGAGGATAACGATGGTTAGCTGTAGCTTGTGACCAACTAAGAATGCTTAGATACTGTTTGTTGCTGAATGACACTTACACCATACAAGGCACCCTCTGGTACGTTTCAATGCTCAGACATCGAGTTTTTCTGATATCAATACGATCTTAGGGTTTCTATTACCTTCAATACATTCGGCTGCTCCCTTCTTTACGTCGGTGGCTTCCTTTCGTCAGCCCGAAACTGAACAGTCTTACTTGTATCCTCCAGTCAACAGCCCAACCCAGTTGCTCAATCCGTTGTCTTAGATCAATGGATAAAGCTGATATTATCTTATGCGAGATATCGGAAGCAATTCGTCATTCGGGTAGAAGACGCGGAAGCTGCTGGAAGCGACTGGGACGAGTTATTGCGGAATGAACGTATAAACCGTATGCAAGGACTCCCTTTCCTCCCACATATCAAGAGATCGATGTTTTACAGATAGATTATTGTCTTCACATCTCTCTGTTATTCTTGCTACGATGGTTCAACGTAACGTCGCTGTGTATGCGTCACCGAAACAAACCAGATCGGTGCTATTATATTGGCGCTCACCTGAAGAATGGGCAGATGTTCTCCATCTCTGGGTATGTATGGCTCGTCATTACATGTAATATATCTATCTGATTGTGTCCCAATAGGCTAATGACACCGGCCAACTCAGCACAATCCTGACTTTGTATGACATCACAGACCCCCCCATAGAATCTCCTCTATCTGGAATTCCTATTCTCATTCTGAAGAAGGCTATATCCATTCTTTCCAAAAGTGGGAAAGCCCAGACGATCTCCATCGTAGACGGAGAGGGTGTTCGATTTTTCGCCGGAAACAAATGAGCATAGTCAACTTTTGTCGAGTCTCATGCTACTCTGAAAAATTCTCTCGTCCACCTATATGTTCCACGAGAGAATTCCACATACACTATTTTTCGTTCAAACACATATCTTCACGTGACTGGACTTTAATGTTCAAAGATTTCTGAACAAGGTCCCAATATAATTATAATTAACGAGTGTATGCCGGGAGTTTCCACGTGACTGGACTTTTTTTGAATCAGCATTTCTATCCCGCAACAAGCAAACTAGCACTAAAACGCGGAGGGTTATTTAGGGCCCAATGTCTGGGACGTGTCTACAGGAGAAAGGAGCAGGGTGTGGGCGAAGTTGACCAGCAGATAAGGATTGCAGTGTGACGTGACTGGACTACGCGTCATTAAACACGCGCCTTTCCTACAGGCAGCCACACCGCGAACCTCTGCACACCCATGATCTCCTCTTCGCTCGTCATCCGTGGAGAATGCAAAATTTGTTATGAGGACAGATTAGAACTACAATTCTTTCAGGTGTTTCCCTGCGGCAGGTTTTCGTTATGCTCGACTTGCTCTCAATCTCACAGTTTCCTTTGCAGGTCATTGTTTCTGCCAAAATTGTATACATAGATTGTTTTCTACAAATGGACGAAGAGTACAATGCCCACTGTGTCGCGAAAGCTGGTTGCGGACAGATGCAAGCCAGCTCGTGTTCGATCCTGTCATCGTCAACCTCGCTGACTGTTATGCGGACTACGTTATCGATGGCTTGAATCGCATGGACAAAACCTGCAAAAGCATCAGTGTTAAGCATGCCTATGCTAAATTAACCAAGGCTGCGGAAAGTATTGAACAAGACAGCGCGGTTCGTCCACTTTCCAAAAAACCTCCTGAAGTCTCACTGTCTCCAGGAGCGACTGCGAGATGCAGTTGAGGATTTCGCCCAACGTATCATCCCACTGTTCGAAGAACTAGAGTTAGGGAGGCAAAAGATACAGAAATTGGAGGAAGATCAACATACAAAGTCTCAGTATCTCACCGCGCAGTCGCGTAAAGTAGATGCCTTGCAGAGAGAGGTATCCCACCTTCAAAAATCCAAAGCAGAGCTAGAGCAAAATGTCAGTGAATCGTTGGACTCCGCGGAAGCATTTCGGGTGAAAGCAGAGGAACTGCAGGGTAATCTAGCGGACGCTTGGAGGAAGATATCATCAAAGGAGGGAGAACTCAATCGAGCAATTGATTCCCTAAATCGATTCAAGGCATCGGTATTGTTTTGTCAGACGTGTTGCAAAAACTCGAATGCTCATCCAAAGCGTATCATCAGGATATATTGAAGACCAAGAAGCTGAAAGTTATCAAACAAGAAGTGGAAAACCTGAACGCGAAACTCCAAGAGAAGGAGGGTAGGGTTAGTGAACTGAATAATATGATGGTAGGTATGATAGTTCCCTGAACTAGCTAGTTTAACCAAATGTCAGGACCTCGATCAAGAACATCTACTGGGCACAGCAGTAGTGGCTCAATCATCAACACTCTCCTCTCTTCATAGACATTCAAAGGAAGATGGGTGGACGACGGTCGATGATAATTTTCGATTCGAGGGTGTGCCTGGGCCGGGCTTCAAATCAGCTTGGAACAGTGGTGGCACTGTGGGGAAGAAACCAAACATCCTTCTCAAGAAATCACACTCCAGCTGTACGAAAGTTAATTCAAACTTTCCACTAAATCTGGATGCCAAAGGACAACCAACTGCGGCGGTGCAGGTTGGACCAAAATCGACAATCCGCGTTACACAACGATTTTGAGACCTCAGCGCGTAAATTTATCGCATTTATATCTCAATTCAGATGCAAGTGTGATCAGTGGGACAATTTTCTCAATATTTGAGATCACTTTGGAATGGTGTCGACGTGTTCACAGCACATACGCAACACATGCATAGAGTATAGTGTATCATAGGGAAACATGAGCGACGCTGGGTGAGGGTGAGGGTGGTAGAGTAATTTTTCTTATTTCTAACAAAAACATTGAAAAGTAACTCATGGGAGTAAGTCTGGAAACGTACAAGGATGATACCATCGAAACGTTGCTTGAACCATGCCATTGTGTCCTCCTTCTTGATACGATGATTGAATCCAACACGAGCTTTCTTGGCCTTCCTCCGTGACACACGATCCCCTGGTCGGCCCATGACAACGTAGAAATCCATACCAAAGATGCCAATGGTGGGATCATAACGAGCACCAAGGTCGATGTGCTCCTGGATACCGAAGCCGAAATTTCCAGTATCCGAGAAGTTTCTGCGTTGGAGCTCATACTCCTTTACCTTTAAACCCCGCTCCAGAATCTCCTCGGCTTTGGGTCCTCGGATAGTCACATGGACGGCAATTTTCTCATTACGACGAATACCGAATGTTCGAACGGTATAGCGAGCTTTTGAAGTAACGGGTGTTTGTCCAGTGAGTTGTTCCAGGACTTTAGAGGCACGAGTCAGACGATCACCAGACTCGCCGACTGAGATGTCTGTTAACATGAACAATAAATCAGTGTCAAGCATTGGAGTCTCCCATCCAACGTACTGATGACAAGCTTGTCAATACGGGGCTCTTTCATGGGGTTTGAGGGTGTCGTTGTCGTTTGTTCAGCCTTGTTGTAAGGATAGCATAGATATAACAATGGGCATCGACATGATATACTCTACTCACCATGCTGCTGGTAGTCTGCCTTGCCTCACAGTTAGACAGGTAGATTCTGAGCCGTCTTGCCGAAGGGTGGCTTAAACCTTGTTTTCAATACTATAAATTCGATCACGGGTATCGCCGCGCTGGCTCGATCGGTAGCCCGATCACCATTCGCGCGCAGATCAGTAGATCACTGCTAGATATGATGTTCTAATCTTTGACCAGGGCTGGGCTTGTTGAGTCTCCTTTCCTAGAGGAGCCAACTG
>Ga0153987_1000014_pt1 | contig 55685 bp, 85 predicted proteins | sample TSNC071MetaG_FD_102279 | JGI IMG/M metagenome (GOLD analysis project Ga0153987, IMG submission 102279) | Attine ant fungus gardens microbial communities from North Carolina, USA - TSNC071 MetaG | ecosystem: Host-associated > Fungi > Mycelium > Unclassified | place: USA: North Carolina, William B...
AGTTAATATTCTTTTTTCTTTTTATTTTATTTTACTATTCTTAGTATGGGAAAATATGTCACACCACATGACACAAGGAGTGACAAGATCACATCACTGGTCATATTACACATGGTCATATAAAAGTACAGGAAAAGAGTGCACAGACCAGTAGAATCGTGTATAAGTAGATAAATCCAATAAATAAGAACTCTAATGAGTTCTCCTTGTCTACTCTGACATTGAGTGGAACCTTAAGGTGCTACGCTAACAGATCCTTACAGTGTGTCTGTGAGGTAGCCCAATCTTGCAAGCACTACACTTTGTCTTTGATTTGGAAAAATAAAATAAAAGAAAATATAAAGAAAAATAAATATTGACTTAGTCGTGTGGACTAGTCAATGGTTTGAAGTGGCAATTTATGACAGTTAGTCAAGACAATATCTTAGTGTTAGCAACCAACCACAAGCAGTGGTGGTGCCAACCAAAAGGGACTTAGAAAAAAAAAAAAGAAAGGAAGCACCACTTGTAGATCAGGATGATTAACGAGAACTTGACAAGAGTTCTCCTAGTATTCTTTAGCTATTTATACAGAGAAATCTACTAGGTATCATATGTGACTAGGTACTCTAATATCAACTCATATTTCCCATGTCTGTCTAGTAATATGTATTAGTGTAAACAATCTGTCATAGGTCTATGTATGATCTATTCCCATGTCATGTCATCATTAACACCTTCCTAGAGGTGTCGCTCCTAACTCCATGGCATGTCAGTTATGACAACTGCCAACTGTCCATGTCCAGAGGCCTGTCCAAGGTGTGTCATGACACTTAGATCCAACTCTCAGTAATGGTACCAAGAGAACTCGATACTTGTCTACTACTTATACATTGTGCACCTGGTCCATGCGCCATATGACTAAGTAACTCTTGCAGGTACTCTATGACTTGTCTACTGATCCCAACTATTGTCCTATGTCAAACCATCAAGAACCTAATTAACAATTCGAGGTATGGGTCTAACAGCCCATCCTCTAAGTCCAAGTCCATGTCTAGTCCATCATCTACTACCTCTGTGATCCATGGGGTTTTCTTATCTTCCAAGTACATGTTGTATATCTTGTCAATTGGATCAAGTCGATTTATGACATAGCTTTTGTATTCCTATAACCAGGCCTTCTGATGGATCCCTTATAGTTAGCTAGTTTCTCTTTTCTCTTTCTTAGCTTCCCTGTTGTGATTCTCATGTATTTAAGTAGTCTTAGTGCTACCATAGTCTGCCATTGCACTCCATGTAATATTGTTGATTAAAATTTAATTTAATTTAATTTTAAGGAGCATATCTCGGTGACAGCCGAAGAACTATGCAGTTTTTCAGCCTCATTTGGCACCTCTTCTTACTGTTTGGTCTCGAGAGTAAAGGTGAGTTTATTATACTCAAATTCCGGTTTTATCTATCACTAAAGCTCTGACAGAACACCACTATGGTGAGTCTAATACCATTGTGTTCTGAAGTCCAGGGTCGATGGGACATTGCCATTGGCATAGGGTCAGATAGCGAACTGAAAAGCTCATTCAATTTGTTTTAGGCTGACGCTGCACCTATCACCCTGAGAACACGCAAGTTTATCACAAACCGTCTGCTGTCGCGCCGCCAATTTGTTGTCGACGTTCTTCACCCGGACCGACCCAATGTGTCCAAGGCCGATCTCTCTCAAAAGCTCGCGACTCTTTATAAGACAGACCCTCAGCGCGTGGTCATATTCCATAATCAAACACAGTATGGTGGTGGAAAAAGCACGGCTTTTGCTCTGATCTATGACGATGAGGCGTCTCAAAAGAAATTTGAGCCCAAACATCGTTTGATCCGGGTTTGTATAATCTCTGTCCTCGCTATCATCTGTTGGTAGCTCATTTTACGGACAGTCTGGACTTCAAACAAAACCGCCAATAGTGTCGCGCAAGCTTCGAAAGGAGCGTAAAAACCGTTCCAAAAAGGTAAAAAAAATTTCGTGTGTCATTTAGTTCACTAGTAACACTGTTTCAGTTCCGTGGGACCAAAAAGTCCAAGGCTGCAGAGGCCCCCAAGAAGAAATAATCACTTGCCTCAAATTCAACTCTCTTTTGACCTGCACATATTGCAATCAAGTTGTCTTCATGTGTCTTGTATCCTCAAATTCATGAATACTATGCATATGTGATGTTATGAATCATTTTTATGAGTTATTAGAGTATATTATGGACCATTAATGCGTTGGTTGGGTATCAATCTAGCAAGCAGATGATGTGAAGATGAAGCGACATAAAACGTGAATAATCGTGAATAATGTGCAGTACAAATTCAGAATAAATTCAGAATCCAGTTTTCTTATGGATAATATCTGGATCTTCTTGATATTCCTCGGCTGAAACCCACATCTGAAAAAGTTGTCATGTCCCACTACTGGAAATGGTTAAATTTATAGCTACCTTTTTAAAAGTATTGAGACCAGCGAGGATAGAGCCACCTATCCATGTGGAGTATTTGCGTTCTGGGGGAGCATAAATCTTGATCTTGATATCCTTGAGTGCAAGCTTCTTGACTTCATTCAGGAGGCGGTCACCAAATCCTATTGAGTAGGGGTTGAGCATATAGAGACTCAAATTCAACCAAGTTTAACCTTTGCACAAAGTACTACCGCCGCTTAAGACGATGTTGGAGAAGAGACTCTTGCGAAGATCCAAATCGACCCGCTGGATGGAGTCGACCACGACCTGGGGAACACCAGCGTATTCCTGGCCGATCAGCTCGGGATTAAAAAGAATTTCAGGTGCTCGGAAACGTTCAGGACCAAGCTTTTGAGTTTCTTTGGCATCAGAGGAGCAGATATAGATGCAAAAGGCGTACTTGTACTATGTTGCCATCGGGAAGGATGAACTCCTCTATACGCCCAAGAGAGTCTTTTTCTTCTTTTGAAGGGCTCATTGCGATGTAACAACATTTCTCTTTCATGGTTCTGACGACTTCACGCTCTGCAGTTGTATGAAGATGGTGGCCGGCCTTCCGCAGAAGAAGTTGTAAGTGGTCGGTGACATCCCTATTGACGACCGTAAGGATAAAACAGCCTCAGCAATCGAACCGGCTTACCTTCCAGCGACATCAATGCGTCGAATAGCGTGCGGCATCGAGAATCCTTCAAACACCGGGACGGCGTGCGTGACACCGTCGCCTGAATCAAGAACGATACCAGTTGTCCGCCCAGATGCATATCTACAAGAGATGACGGTGAGATTTTACGAGAGCCTAACTTTTGACACGGACAACGACAAGACAGCCTGCACAGAAGTGAAAAGAGCTGGTACATTGAAGGTATCGAACAATATTTGAGCAGCGACATCTCTGTTGCTCCGAGGGTTGAGAGGAGCTTCCGTCAAAAGAACAGGATGCTAGGGTCTGTGAGGTGGTAGCGGACTGGAAAGTTGCACGATGGGAACGCACCTCTTCACTTAAGGTTCCAAGCTCTTCAGCATAAATCCAATTCCAGATACGTTCCATATCATCCCAGTCGGTGACAATGCCGTGTTCCATGGGGTATTTGATTTTAAGAAGTCCACGATATTCCTGAGCGCGTCGTCCGATAAAAGTGTCACCCTCGAGAGCCCCAGCCATAACGCGTGTGTGCTTTGGACGTCCAACGCTGATTTTACCTGGTCATTTTCAATGGTACATGAACCTAAAGGACTGAAGCATACAATGAAGGGAAAAAACATTTAGGATGGTCTTGACCAGCAAAACCGGCTTTGATAGTTCCGGAGCCCTGCAATAGGGGAAGTAGTGTGATAAGGAGAGAGAGAATAGACATACATTGTCGATGACGACGGGCTGGTTTGTCAGGACATCATCGAATTCTGTGGACATCCTGGTGGATGTAGGAAGTCAGACACAACGCAATCAATGTTAACGCGTCGAGCACCCGACTGCCATTTTCAGACAATCCGTCCTTCCCCCATGCAACGATCCTCCTTCTGCCTTTTGTTGCTCGCAGTAAGTTTATTCTCATCAGGCCTTTGCACTCTTGACGCCGTGCGCAGTCTACAACGACTGCTATTCTCACTAAATGGGAGGCCACTAATTTTTGCAAATGTATGATCTTACCCTGCTCAAATAGAACTCAGTTTCATGAGCAAACTCAGGCGTATGTTTCCAGGCAAACTCGACGATCCTGCATTTGGATAATCCTGACGACCCGTCCCAACCATGCCTGTCTTGCACAAAGCAATGGTGTTTGAACCAAAACCTACTTATCTGTGCGGGGGCGTCTATAGGGGACACCAATCCAGACACCGCCACTGGCAAAGAGGGCGACGTAGAGGCACGATGTTTCCGTGAGCGCAGGATGATTGCATGTTTGCCTGAAGACGACACTGAATAGGGAGACAGAACGCGATTCTCCTCGCGATCAGTTGGTTGTGACCCTATTTCTGCTGATTGTCTTCGGTCTGCTTCTGGTTGCCGGTATCAAAACCCGGATCGCGAAAGCGGGAATAGCGGGAGAGCTGCCTTGGCACAATAGAAGAAGATGGTGGGAGGTAAGATTTCTGGTAATATGACTTGGGGAAGCATGCTCTGAGTCGGCTTCAAAAAGGCTTGGGCTCCGGGGAGACGAGCACATCATTTGGGGCAAATGCCTCGGGTTTCAGACTAGAAATGGACTGACAATTTGCAATCTGTAGTATACTCATGCACTTTCATTTTTAATTCCATGTGACTCTAAAGCAATCCAGCTAGTCACAATAGGTCTCTCATTTACAAGAATGGGGTCCCTTTGTTCCAAGGCAAGCAACTACCAAGGTGGCCATACCGTATTGGCTCCCCCGGATTCTGCCAGTGGAGCTGCTCCAACATCTGCTCCTGATCCTCGAACAGCGGCTGCGGAAGCTGCAGAACGTCGTATACAAGCCGTCAGTCCTTGAGTGCTCAAAGTTCTTGCTTCTTTGTTCTCGAACACTCCACCAGGCCCAGCAAAGGGGAACTCATGCCTCCAATCCTAAAGCAGGCCAGCTCGCTGCCAAGGCCGCTCAGCAGAACACCAAAGGCCATCCTGAGCCTCAGCAGTCTCAACGCTTGGTCGTACGTTGCTCACTCATAATACGCCCGTTCCCTTCTAACTCTGGTCAGTGGGATTAGTTTTTGTTAGCCCACCCCGTCACTTTGTTCATCTTATCCGCACTTCGAGGTTGCTTCTTGAGCTGAATTATACCATTTATGGTCTTGAATACCTGCGGAACCCACACCCCGGGCTTCAAACTTCCTGAGGTGTATGTATGGCTATCAGACGTGCTGGCTAATCCGATAGACTACACCAAAGAAGGAAATATCGTATTGTAAATGGCCTGTGAGTGGATTGTTTAGGTCAAGCCTTACATTTGAGTCGCCATGAATCAAACTCCTTAACCATCTCCTCCACGCGCGGGAGTATTTCTGTCCTATACACGGAGACGAAGCTTGAAATGCTTCCCACTCGCTTGACTCGGTGCTTTATGTCAACAACGTCCTGTTGATGTCTTGTCAGGGGTTTGTAAGATTATGACTATCTAGATCGAGCAAGACTTGTTGTTTGTTGTAAGGTTAGAATATATTTTCGCAAGTTGTTTTACGACCGTGGGATGCCACGTTCCCTGAATTTGGACCGTTAGACCCTCTTTTGTTCGACTCTTCTCCAAACCTTTCTTAGGATTGCACAAGCCTCGACTAGGTTTCAAATGGAACAGGAACAGATTCAATGGGCCAAAATTCTCTGGAAAACTCAAGGGTTCGAAGATAACTTTATCCACCCAATATATTTTCTGGAGTCCTTGAGGAAGAACCGTGAGTTTGTAGTCACCATTGCTATCAAACCTGTCCCACCCTTTCAGTGTTATAGCGAATTTTAAACCTTACACATATTGTTCTTTGCTGTTGCTCACATGTGCAGTAACCCAGCACACCTCATCGATATTCATTTTCCTGTGCATTTTTTTGAAATTAAGAGAAGGAATCCTCAATCCACGTGGATTACTATGGGCGTCCATAGGCGCATTTTGTCTAGGCTACAGTTGTTGCTGCCTTTTTGAATCTCAGAAACCTTGTCCACCCCTTGATCGTTACAAACTTGTTTCGGAAAAACGTGAGGCCTCCAACTTGAATTTTTGGAGCATTCTGCTACTTTCCAGCTGCAGACCTCAATGCTCTCAAGTCTTCTATACTTGTCTTTCTTTCCTTGATGTCTCTCTCTCCCGTCTTGCGAACCCTGACTGCGGCTACATCATCCGACTCGATCTGGGCTTTATCTGCCATTCTATTTTCCCTGAATATACTTCTAGCAGACTACAGCGCCATGCCAACAAATGAACACGGACAAGCGCGGTGAGAACTTCTGGGTCTAATGCTATAGTCGAACGCTAATGCTAGTTGGGTGGGCCACTGGCCAGTCTTTTCTCAGTTCTCTCAATGAATGCAGCCATATCAGGCTCGGTCGTGCTGGCGTCTCGCCTATCGACAGATATGTCAGTTTTCGCTCTCATTCTCTGTTCCGTTGTCACTTTCGCCTTCTTTCCGTTACTCCGCCGACTAATTCAAGTAGGTTTTACACATTATTCCTGGCTTCCTTCAGACGTTTGCTGATTTCTTTTGGAACTGCAGGCTACTTCCACAATCGTATGGGTGGTTATGACAGTTGTGCTGGGTGCATCTGCGGTGGTCCTTTCCACATATGTATCTGATACATTCGTGTATCTCTGTGCCTTCACTCTGATCATGGTAACTTTTGTCGCGCCCGCCATCCTCATGTGGGCACAAAAATACAAGAAGTGAGTCAAGATGATCATCACATCACTTCAACTCATTTAATCATACTGCCTAACCCAGTGAGATTCGAGGTTCTTGGGATGTTGCTGTCCCGATTATAATCTAGCTGCCAGACATTTGAGAGAGTCAGCGGGTTATCGGTCATGTAAATCATTGATATTAGACAATGTTGCAATCGTTATATTTACCTCAAGATAATTAATCGTACAAGCTTTGAAAGATGGTAGGGTAAGCCGTATAATGCACAGGGCACACTGTGCCTGAGTCCAGAAGGACAAAAAATATCGCGATCGTATTGGTACACCATTCCTCCATGTAATGTTGGGAAAGATACAAGAAAAAGGGCGGTATTCGCATCATTGGCGTGAATATTACTTCATAATTCAGTGGCGGTCGGGACCGTCGAGGTCATTTCTCCGTCGTCGATTACCAAGGTCGATACCACGAGCTTCCAACACATCATATGCAATACGCGTGGCAGTTTCTGTCGATTTTTTCGTTTTTGTACGAATGCGCCTGGTATTACCGAAGGCTTGAGCTTTAATGACAGTGATGGTACACGACTTATTCTGTGGAACTGATAAAAGAGATTGGGAAGACCACAATTTAATGTTTCTACGTGAGCGAAGGCGAGAATTGGAATATGAAGCACAATCACCGTCACTAAGGCCATGGTCTTGTTGAGACTCACTGGCACTTCCTGACCGAGCCACCGGCAACACCATGTGATCTGGCATCGAAATTGACTGTCGAGAGCCAACATGATAGCGGACCGTATCTGTACCGGGTACGAACGGAATATTTGGTGTTCCGCCTTGAAGTGTCATTTCATTGTGGGATGAACGACGAAAAGTGTCTTGCGCGAGGGTTGGATCAGAAAATGCGTATTGATATGGTAATGGAAGTATTGACGTAGATGACGAAGTGCTCGGTGTCGTGGAAGTCGGTGACAAGGAGCGACTTTCTGGGAACCGATCGCCATTGAAAGGAAACGAAGTAGCCTCAAAATTTCCGAGGTTGAGTTTTGAATCATCATTGGAAAAACGAGCAACGTAAGACATCTGAGAGAATCCAGTCAGTGGCTTGACAAACAAAGTCCAGACATGAGTTGTGAATGGAGAGCACCCTGATGCTGGTGGCTACCAGTATTGAAGATGAGGCCTAATATATTAGGATCAGAACGAAAAATGATGATTGACCTTGTCGACCCTTTGACCAAGACAATGAGAGTTGTCGCCGACCACTTCACCGTCATGGAAGGACAATGGATTGCCCGTAGCTGAAAATTCATGCGGATTACCATAGGCGGATTGGGATGTCGGTGTTTCGTCAGGGGACCGGTAAGTAATGCCCTCGAAATTGTATGGACCGAGCTGCGAAGTCATTTGAGGGGCGACAGTGCTGGGTTGCGCGTGTAGCGGCGAAAAGGATGGGGAAGATATGTCATCCGCATCCGGTGGCGGGCCAAGTCTTCGATTCTCCAAGATGTCGCGCCAGAAACGGTCACGCTCTCTGCATTGCTGCTGCAGGCGGTGGTTCTTTAGCAGGGCATCCTGGAGCTCAGCACGCAGGTCTCGATAGGACTCTTGCAGCTGAATGACTATATCCTCGAGAGTGGTAACTAGATAGAAAAGTGAGCATTGAACAAGATTGCCAAGGTGGAAAGAAACCTGTCGTCTCCAGCGTAACAATATAGTTGTTCCGACGAGCTCTGAAGGCCGCTTGTGCATCCGCGTTCTTTTTCTTGCGGAGGGCAATGTCGGACAGCCGGGAGTTGCTGTCGTTGGGAGGACTCTTTTGGTTAGCAGAGGAGGGGGAGGCGCGAGGTGACTTGGGCATGAGGAGAGGGATGTTTGGAAGGTGAGGATGGAGATCTCAAATACGACGGAAAAAGAACTTAAGACCAGTGGACACGAGGAAGGAGGGTCCGCGGCCCTTGAAACGCCCGCTGTGGTTAGCCGATATTATGGATAATTTAAGTTTGGAGTGCAGGGATGCGGCGCTCAGACTGACAGGGCCTTTCGAGAAGCAGGTTTGGGGGCCTGAAAGGAACTTGGCCTACGGCAATTATCTCCATTGGTCCCTGCATTCTTGGTCCGAAACTATGCTCAATTTTTCACTTTTCACTCAGATCTATCGTCGGTCAACTCCGGCAAATATCTTGGTTTTCGGTATCCTGGCCAGGATCTGCCTCAGGATCTTGCTTGGGACACGTTGCTGTCTTTGTTTCTCACCACAATGTCCGCGAAACCATCCTAGGACGAATTAGAGCTTAAAGGTAAAAAGTCATGTCGGACACTGGATCGACCTTGAATCCATGTGACCGCACACCGCTTTCCAATGCCTCTTTCATTCACACCCGTCCACCGGCTCTGGCAGGAATTCATGATATCCTCCCATCATCCGCAACTTCCATATCTTCCACTTCGCCTTCTAAATCAAACGACTCCATCACTGTGCCAGAGCTGTCAAGCACGCAGGCTATTCTCCGTCCAATCCTGCCATTCACTGCCATTGAGAAACTTGAGCCTTTTCCGTTTTGGATGATTCGTCGCTTTCCTACTGCATACAGAGAAGAATTCAACTTCGACGCGTGGTGTTAGAATGACTTCAACAAGAAACCAGTCGGAACAAACCTCGCCTTTTCTCCAAAGATCCAACGTCGAGTTCATCAAATCTTCGCGGAAACCATTTACGTACTTTGCAACCTCCAGATCGTGATACCCTACATCGACGTAGCTGACAGTGGCGATAAATGCAGAAGCTGTGGGCATTAGGCGTGACAATAGAGTCAGGATACACCACAATACTTACAACCGGCAGAACGAGACCGATAGATCAGAACAAGCTGTTCGTCGTCAAAGAAGTCGAATTCAACGAGATGAACCATGTCCGAGTTCACATCCTGCGGTAAATGGCACTGGAGAACTCCAACTTGTAAACGAGTTGGCATTTCGCTCTCTTGTACAAGATAAACACGAGCAAGTAACACTGGCAACAAGGGTAAACGATATCGTCCCAGATATCAACAAGGTAGTGTTACACAAGGTTTTATCTTCCGAGCACAAAGTTGCCAGGTATTGGGTCATATTGTCATTTTGCTGAAAAATAAAATAAAAATCACGATTAAGCCATATCTACACGATAAAATTGCCCCACCTTAATTGATGAAATCCGTTCCCGTATTTTTCTCGCGACATGGGTTCGGCCCTGGAATGCCGATTGGTGGGCGTCACAAGCGACTGAGAGATGTGCGTTTGAAATGATTGCAGAGCGTGATGCTGCTGTTGCTGCATGAATGAAGATGCGTTGGCAGCGAATTGCCAATTCTTGGACTAGAGCATCGAGATTTCGGTCAAGATGACTGAGATCCTTGCGTTTTCCATTCTGAGAAATCCGATCAGCAACGCTTTAGGGTGACGTAGATGACTCACAGCTTGCCAGTCCAGTCGGCTGGGATCTCCTGCCACGCTACGGATTTTCTCCAAGATTAGACTGATAGGGCGCGTATCCTCTGCAAGAATCCCAAGATCACGAGGGACAATTCGGGGAACTGGTCCAATGAACCACTTGTCAATTGTGCTCACGACAAGTCCAGACATTAGATAGGCGTTCGCTTCTAGAATATCGTGACGAGGCATTGCTTGTGTGTCATTAGAAGGGTTGACAATCGCAATTTCTGCAAAACAGTGAGTGACACGGAGTAGCACAGAATTTCCGTGGCGACCTACCAAACTTTAGCCAAGAGATAAACTCCCGAAAACGAATGAACTCTTTGCGGACGACAACTGACAACCAAGAAGCACAAATGATACCGCCTGATATCAAGTCCAATGTACTTGAGATATCGCCAAATGGCAGCTCAAACATGCGGTATTGAGGTCTAAATTTCATGAGACACACAAAACATAGAAGGCAAGACCAGCTTACAGGAGGGACCAGCCTTGAATTTCTTCTAGGATAAGATGAAGTCGTTGTAGCGCGGGGGCCAATTGCTTTTCCGCATAATCACGTAATTTCCCAAGAGCTTCTGTCATGGACGTTTCCCACTTCTGTATGCCCTACAGATAGTCAGCGATGTTCTGGATCTGACTCAGTGACACCAAGTACTCTGTCAGTCATTTGTTCCCCACTTCCAAGAAAATCAGCTAGAGCATCCGATGCTCTCCCTGTAACGAGAAGACAGGTCAAATCAAGGACGGCTGATGGTTCCTCCTCTAAGATCAATCAGCTCAGCTCTCTGGCTCTTGCTCTGGATTATACCTACGGCCAAATTGCTCTTTCTGTTTTGTCCCCAATGCACGCACCCAACGGGGTCCCCACTCTCTAGTGCCACCGTGGGTTCCAGAACCGAACCAGATGGCGCGCATCTCTTTCACTATGCGCATTGCGTACCAGGTTAAATCTCGTGCAGTAGAGGCTAACTGAGAGAGCTCCCTGCAGAATCGCCCTCTCATGAGGGGAAAGTCTATGTGAACGGCACGTATAGGTATCATCTCTGGATCGGTAGATGAACTGCAGACATATGCAAGGAATTTTGATGTCGAGGGAGAAGAGGTGAATAATGAACGAGCACAAAACCCACTGCCGAGTTGTATTCGACCCAAGGGGAAAGTACCATCCTGGTAAAGTGAGAGGCAGCCACTATAATCAGCCACAACCAGGAGGCTATTCTTATTGTCATGGGCTCTATCGGACGTCGTCTCATCAACTTGAGACTGGTACCCAGGAGGACAAATAGAGGCAGAAAGGGGATTAGAAGGGAGTGTCGGCCAATCACGGATGATGTCTGGAATTTGATTTTGATGAGGAGCTCGCGTTTGTGAACCTTGAAAAGCAAAAATGTCGGTAGCACTATCAACATATAAGAAAGAAGCCTCAAAAAGAGCTCAAGTATCGCAAACCTGAGTTTGTCGCTTTCTTCCGGGAGACTATCAAGAAGCGGGAGATTTTTCAATATCGAAAGAGAGGAACCTGTCTAGCTTCCGCTCAGATGAGTGGCAACAGAAGAGCACATATCGTACAATAAGCCCGTCTCGTTTGAAAATATCGGGTATCACTTCTGTTGTAGATTTTTCCTCGTTTCTCAACCACCACACCGCACTCGGTTTACCTGCCCGGGGGGAATTTCTGTCTCGGATAGGTAAATTGACAATCTTCTTTCCGTCTTGAACAGAATAGATGGTGACAGTTAGTGGGTCATAAAGAACAGCAACACTCTGCCCTGCATTGCATGTTAGGTTGTATTCAATACACACACGATGTCTGGACATACCATCCGGGCTCCAGGCCAAGTCAAGAATGTAAGAATTGTCCATATCTTCTCCAACCTCGACTTCCCATATCTTAGACCCTTGGGTTGTGTTCCAGAGGCTGACGCGATCCAGTGACCCAAGCCTTGATATCAAGATAACAAGATCCTTGTCTAAGCAGCATGATGAAGAAAGAATGCGACACGGTACTGGTATCTGGAAATTTGCCAAGGTATTGAATGTAGCTGTAGACATCTTGTATTCAGATCAATCAAGGCTGCACTCAATCAATTCAGCATCAATCACGTGCAGGAAATCTCCTTCCTCCCAGACTCATTCAATTGCAAAAAAATGATTGGGGACTATATCATGACCATTGAATCTGACGAGGAAGACTTGTCTTCCAGATTCAATTCGAAAGTAGACCAGGATGAAACCAAACTCAATCCCGAGTTCGTATTCGACCTCTTTGGAGATTCACTCTTCGAGCTTGAAAGCAATGTGCTCACGCAAGATTTGGTACAATCAGGTTCAAAACTGGCAAGTGAAACAAGCTTTATTCTCTAAATCAAAAGTTGAAACTGGATGTTAGGCTCCAATATCTGTGGATGATATCATTGCTCGACGGCGCTCGAAGCGGAAACAATCTGAAGCAGAAAGTAATGAAGATGAGGATCTTGGAAACGACGGAGATTCCAGTGAAATTCATGAAGAAGACAGTGGTGACGAGGATGCCAAGTCTTCGGATGATGAGGGAATTCATAGTCGGGACAACATTTCAGAGAGTGACCCTCTTGGTACGTCAGAGGAGGAAGAAGAAGAAGAAGAGGATGAAAATAAATTTGACGATGACTCCTCTGCTGAAAGTGATTCAGACAAGGAAACACAAGCAGAGCGAGAGCGAAAGGCCGCATACTTCGACTCGGAGGTATCAACCTCCATAACCCACAAAGATTCATTTTTGTCCATGAATATATCGCGACCTATTTTGAAGGCTCTTGCCGGTCTTGGTTTTAATACGCCTACACCTATCCAAGCCTCTACTATCCCTGTTGCGCTGCTAGGAAAGGACGTCGTTGGGAATGCAGTCACTGGTTCAGGCAAAACTGCAGCCTTCATAATACCCATGATTGAGCGTCTACTATATCGGGAAAAGGGCAAGAAAGCAGCGGCAACTCGTTGTTTGGTGCTTGTGCCTACACGGGAGTTGGCTGTGCAATGTTTTGAAGTTGGGACAAAATTATCCATGTATACTGACATCCGCTTCTGTCTTATCGTAGGTATGAAAACTCTGCCGTCCAATATGCTGGAACTGACATCTTTACACCCAGGCGGTCTATCTCTCAAGAGCCAGGAGGCCACGCTACGTACACGGCCTGATGTCGTTATTGCTACTCCAGGTCGTCTAATTGACCATATTCGTAATTCACCCTCCTTCTCTCTTGATGCATTGGACGTCCTGGTTCTCGACGAGGCTGATAGAATGCTATCAGAGGGTTTTTCGGATGAACTCTCAGAAATCATCAAGTCCTGCCCTCAATCTCGTCAAACCATGCTTTTCTCCGCCACCATGACCGACTCTGTCGACGAGCTAGTCCGGGTATCACTCAATAAACCCGTCCGTTTGTTTGTAGATCCCAAAAGAACCACAGCAAGTGGCTTGGTACAAGAGTTTGTGCGTGTACGGGCTGGCAAGGAAGCTGAGCGCTCCGCAATGTTGATCACCCTCTGCAAGCGTACGTTCAAAAACCGTGCAATTGTCTTCGTTCGCAGCAAGAAGTTAGCACACCAGATGCGAGTAGTATTCGGACTGCTGGGTATGAAATGCGAAGAGCTCCATGGTGATCTTTCCCAAGAGCAGGTACGCTGTATCTAAACTCAGAGCTTTTTTTTTTTGATGTATTCCAAGCGTCTCCGAGCCCTACAGCTCTTTCGTGATGGCACTGTTGATTTTCTCATGGCTACAGATCTTGCTGCTCGCGGCTTGGATATAAAAGGTGTCGAAACAGTGATTAATTACGATATGCCTGCCCAACTACCGCAATACCTACATCGAGTAGGACGCACAGCTCGTGCGGGAAATAAGGGACGGTGAGGATTACCTCTTTCCTGGAAGTCCGAAACTTACGCTCACGACAGGTCCGTCACGCTAGTAGGGGAAGGCGATCGAAAGATGTTAAAAGCCGCCATCAAACATGCAACCACTGAGGATCAAGTCCGTCATCGCATGTTACCCGTTGAAGTTGTGAGACAGTGGCTAGATAAACTGGTTGAGTTGAAAGACGAAGTCTCTGAGGTTTTGCATGAGGAGAAGGAAGAGAAGCAGATTCGTCAAGCGGAAATGGAGTTGAAAAAAGGCCAAAACATGATTGATCACCAAGACGAGATTTTCTCGCGGCCTGCTCGGACTTGGTTCCAGAGCGAAAAGGACAAACAGAGTGCACAAGGTCAGTGCTTCTATCAGACAACTGAGTATATAAATGTTTTACACCTGCTTCCAGCTAAGAGTAGACATGAGCATGAGACTGGAACTAAACCATTGACGAAACTGACAAAGGCTGGTCCAGTTGCCAACAAAGTAATATTTCTTCACCTTATACTTTCCTTGTCACTTACTATTCACCAACTAAAGCGTGACAAACTTTCTGGCCTGTCAAGAAAGGCCAAACGACGGAAACTGGCAATAGAGGCAGACAAAGAACTCGGAGATTCCAAGTCCATCAACGCCGCCATCCGTTCTGCCAAAAAGGCCTCAAGGGCTGGCAAAACAGGGCTTCCAGATCGGGTGAAACCGAAAGAGGCAAAAACCCCTAGATATGCCAAGAGTTCCTTTGACCAAGAGCTTGCCCATGGCGGCCCCAAACGACACTCAAGATCAAGACAAAAAGCGAATACAAAGCGCAAATGATTGGCAGCACTACTATCCCTTATTTACATGGTTGAACATTGGATTGAAAATGTCGGGTATGGTTAGTCATAGCGACTTATTCCAGTACAAAAAATGCAGTGTAGGGGCATTCATCAAGATCTCTGAACTGCATATATGAGAAAGAAGGAACGAAAGTTAAAGCTCGAAAAGGGGTGCCAAAATGAGTTAATGTATATGTCACCAAAAGAAAAGTTTACGGGAGGGCTGAGCATCTGGCACATCTGGATCCTTGAGGCGCATTCTTTGCAGCTGTTGGAAAGATATGAGATTATAAAAACTAACGGAAGTTATCAAACGCACATCCAGGCTCATTACAGTTCGTTTATAGAACAAATCACGAATGTGGGTTCGTTCGGGGAGATCATAGCCAGAGGAACTTCGACATTGGTTCTGGCACTGAGTTGTTATTGATACAAATCTGCCCATCATGCTGAACTTTGCCCAGTGAATTTGTGTGGGATCACCTTCCTTGTGATCCCGATTGCTTTCTTGGGTCTTCACCATGTCGGCGATGTGAACTTCCCTGAATAGGTATGAGTAAGTATTCGCGATTTGGAAATATGATCATACATGGCAGGGATGCACGCTCCCTTGCTATTACGCAAGGCGAGTCGATATGCTCGGTGAGCACGGATCTGTTGTAAAAGAAGCTCCCAGGACCTAAGGCTCTTTGCATGCTCGGGCGATCGGCTCTTAAACAACTCCATCGTTTCGTCCCCAGAGTAAACGGCACTATTAATCCCGGCGACGAAGGCACGAAGCGCTGAATAATTGTTCAGTGTCCTTAGTCTCGCTGCAATTTCAGCCATTTTCTCCATCTGACGAGCACGTCGCACAAGTTTATCGTGACACAATATCATAGAGACGACCCTACATTCCAAATGGGTATATCATCAATTGACCGAGATTTATACCCACCAGTCACCGATATGATTTGCATATTTATTCAAAGCCACTATGGGGTCATCTGGCTTCTTCTGTTTCAAAAAGACAAAGCGCATCCAATCCCGATTCTGCAGACACAATGTAAATGGAGAGGATCAATCTCCAAAAAGAAACTGACTGTGATGTTGAGGAAGTATTTGGCCTGTATGCGAGTTATCTCCTCTGCAATATCAGAAGAATCGAGCAGAATAAGATCATTGGATATCCTGACAAGCTCCTTCAATTGTTGCTTGGTTGATTGATCGTAATCTGAGGAACCACCTAGCACCAACCCCAAACTACGCATCAGGGTTCCAGGTTTGCGATCTCGAGTATTTGATTGCGATATGTTGGTTTTGACGCGTGGTGGGAGGGAAGTAGGTGGAGTTGTGTCAGGAGAAGGTAACTGAGGCGAAGGAGCTTCCTGCTCGCACTTGTCAGGTTGTAGATCTTCTTCGTCGTCTAGAAAGTCTTCTACGTCACTTTCATCTTTGATCTCCGGTTGGACAGCCCAACTTGAATCCTGGTCTTGAAGTGTCGGAAGGACCTCCAGGAATGGTAGAAGCTGAGAACCATAGTGCAGAAGGTGAGGTTTGGCTAGCATGGAACGTATCAGAGCGGTGAGCGCGCCAGGTGAACCATTGACAGCGAAATCCGTCGGATAATCTGCGACCCAGACCTCCAAGAGACGGCAAATTCTGTGAGATATTATGTCTCATTGAAGACTAGTTTGGCAACAGATAACGCACCCCATTTGAGCGAAAGAGGAGAACAGGGGATCATCAGTAGACTCATTCAGCAGATGCATTTTCTTCTGCATTGCTAAGAGCACACTCCTGGGAGTACAGAATCTCCGGTAGGTGAGTAAGAAAGACGAGATAAAATTCGGATCTGTTTGGGTGTGAATATATTGTTGGTTCAAGAGTATATCCCACCATACCATCACCACTGATAGTAATGAACAGGAGCTTGTCCAAAAGAGTATCGAGAGTGGCAAATTGTGCTGGTTTCCTTTAAAAAATCAGATCCAGAGATAAAGCCATAAATGAACAGTGACCAACTGTTTATCCTTGGGTTTATTGAGAGAGACTTTTTGAATATCATTCACTAAAGGCCCAGTGACTCCATCATTTCCGGTCTTGAGAATGGACTGTGGTACGGCGTTCTGATCATGAGAAGCTAAGGGTACTTGATTTTCACCATCCACCCGATCAGTGGATACTGCGCTGGGGAGCTCATTGGATATGACTGGATTTTCCGGAGGATCAGAGAAGTAGCTATGGCTTTGGGATTGATGATATTGCGGAGGTGGGGTACGAAGGGGAGGTGGTCGAGGGTGGACTGTCACTGGAGTTGCAGGACTTGATTTGTCCTGAGGAGGAGAAACGAGAATGTCTGGAGAAGCAGGACCAACATGCGCATGGTCTACCACGTTGGTAGTGTCAATGGCCTCTACATCATGGTAAGCTCCACTGAAGCTAGTAAAAGAAAAGGAACAAACGCCTATGCCGGAAGACCGCTTTCAATACCCAATCAAAAGAACGCCGGAGCTTAGCCCTCCCAGCATCGCTAACAATTGAAACTTCGACAAGACCAGCACGATACTGGTTCAGTAGACTGCTAACAAATGCGGGCTCGATTTGAAGGTTCGAATCTGCTTTACAAGCAAGCACAATGATCGGAAGTTTGATGGTATGATAGGCCCCTTGCAGGAGGTACCGCATCAATGGCCTGATTAGCTGACAAACGGACATGACTCACGGAGTAACTGCTCGACAGGCTTAAAAGAGCTCCGGTCGCCAGCATCGTAGCAAATGATAGCACCATCAATAGAGGGAACAGGCTCAGGCCACAAATGATTCTTTGGGACTTGCACATCATCAGGACTAGTGTCAATCTCTATGACGGTCAGGGGGCAGTCTGGAAACTTGTCCCGAACAACTGTGCCCAAACGATACGTATCTGGGCTATGTGATAAGTACAGAACGGCAGAGCACGGACCAGAATATGAGAAGCTTACAGAGGGGTACAGAAACACCATGGACAGTTCTTTGGACAGTAGATGGAAGTGGATCGGAGAGGTTGAAGCCTGACAATCCCATTCGGATGGCCTGGGACTTGCCACAACCTGTGACTCCTATTACGATGAGAGTGATATTCTCATTCAGCGAAGAAGAAACCTGTCAAAACTAAGTTGGTGATTAAGTTACTAGGAAAAAACCAGACATTGGGGGATTGTGTGTTTATAAGTATTCGCCTGCTCCCGGGTGAAGATGAGCCCCCACTGCTGACACTACGGACACGGCCTACAGCTGCTGCTGGTTGTTCTTGTGAAGCAGGCAGCTCAGCACGACGGTCAGAGGCTTTAAAAGAGGGGAGTCGGAAGCGGTGTTCCTGGTCACGGTGGTGTTGCTCGCCGACACTGGCGCCGCGGTTGCGGGAACGCAAATCGAGAACGGAATCACGACGAAAAGCAGAGGTGATTCCAGCGACAAAGTTCCTGGTATTTGAAGACTGTGGGTCTCTGGAGGAGCGTGGAGCGGGAGACGCAGCGAAGGAGTCGACGGAAATGGACTTTCTGAGGGGAGAATTGAGGGAGGCCTGATCGGCGGAGACGACAGCGAACGGGCGGCCTGCGCCGGAGGCAGCATCGAGGTCGAGGGGCGGGAGGGATGGGAGCTGGGGCAGGGAGGGATGACTGGCCATGGAAGGAAAAGAAAGGAGACGAGGAAAGCAAAATCCCACGCTCTAGATCTCCAATCCTCACCTCCATGCCCACCGTCCTTCTCACGGTAAAATTACTATTTTACTATCCTTAGCTCCTCATCCCTCCTCAGAACGACGACGGCCCTCCCTCTCCTACAGAATCTCCTTATGTCCTTGGTCTCTATCAGCTCCTTTCTCAGCTCCTAGGTCTGCTTTCTGCCCCCAAAAATCTCGTCTCTCATCCAACTGTCAGGCTGGAATATCAAGGTCGTCCTTCCCAGTACCCAGAAATCCTGGATTGGTATCGCATATGTCGTCTTGCGCAATCCACATCCCTCATTGGTCCTCTAGGAAAAGCATACCACATCAAGGAAACCATTAGGGGCGTCTACTATTATCCCACAAACCAAGGCAAAGGCGAGACATCAGCCATCTCACGTCCACTTCAAGACGGAGAACTGGTCCGTTCGCTAACTTCGGACTCATGGTACCCCCCATTGACCCCATACAGGCAGAATGGATTCTCCTAGACGGGGTACGATTCTGCCACCAACCCACACACTGACCTGTTATTGAAACATGTCCAGACGCCGGCGACGTGTGCCAACATCGCACTCAACAATTTGTGGCCAGGCAAGATCGATCTTGTTGTGAGTGTACCCGACCCACTCCCCTCTCACTAACCGGCCTTTCACTAGATATCCGGTCCCAACCTGGGCCGGAACACATCTGGTCCGTCTGATACCCGCCAGCTCTTCAACGATCACTTAAACTCTGACCCACAGCTGCTTTTGCTCTCTCTTCTGGCACGATCGGTGCTGCTCTCTCTTCATCTCTTTGCATGGTCCGTTCTATCGCCCTTTCATACGGCACGGTCATCTATCCGATTCCAGCCTCATATCACCAGCCAGCACATCGGTTAGGATGCCGAATCATTCAGTATCTTTGGCATAATTGGGGACAAGATCAGGATAGCTTGCGCAACGGCGAGGTCGACCTCTATAGCATCAATATTCCCCTTATTGACCGTCTCCTAACTGAAGAAGGCTTGAAGATATACTGGACAAACATCTGGCGGAATTCTTACGGCCGCCTTTTCAAAGCCGTCTCTATTAAACATGTTCCTGAGCAGATTCTACCTGATGTCGTCCTTGCAGACGGGCAACAACAGAGTGAAATCAAGAGGGCTGGTCCCGCGCTCGCCAATTCAGGCAAGCTCGTGTTCCGATGGGCCCCTGAAATGAAGGGGCTTATTGCGCCCTCTCTCTCCGTGCTTCCCGTCGGCTCAGATGGATGGGCGATCTATCATGGACATGTCAGCGTCACCCCCCTGTGCGCTGTCTTTGGCGAGCCTCGTACCTATCGAAGTATCCCAATTGAAGACAGGATCTGGAAACTAAAGTTGTAGCATAGTGCTTATTCAAAAGACAAAGTACAACTGCTCAGAACAATGCTGTTGTTATCATTGTGTAATTAAAACATGGACCGCTTGCTGCTTTTCCGCGTGTAAGGATCTCTCTCCATATACCTCGAATCATTCGAGTCGATGATTCTGCATTTTCAAGATTAAGGCCAGTCATTTGCCAACACATATCCACTAGTCGATTGGTACGATCATCACGTACCGTATACGCTGTTTGGGATAAAGCATAAAAGCGGTAGCGATGGCATGAGATTGGAATGGTAGTACAATTCTTGAAGAAGGTTAAGGGGTGATACTGCAACCGGGTCCAAGCCAGAGCCATCCGCCGCATCAGTAATGTCCTTTGGAATTCTTGGCGGCAGAAGGACCCTGAAATGAAGAAGACATCAGAACACTACAGTGGGAGCTCCGCTCGTTGTCCAATTTCAATACAAAAAATCCCTCCGTATCATAATACATTCCATCAGATATTCCACTTTACTTGACAATACTGCAACCTGCATCGTTACCGATCAAATCATCACAATTATGTATGATCCTGCACGCTAGACTTAGACATGATCCCCGTTATACTATCATGCCGTTGTGCCATTCACAACAAAACAACAGTACACAGACATAGCTTTTCTCAAAATCTGGATCCTTCTGAATCACTTGTACCGTGGTAACATAGTTTTGTTGATTGTCATGCACACACCACACCAGGCCATCAGTGATATAAATCGATATCAATTCCCTTTGCCTTCCCCTGATTATCCGAAAGATCACCTATCTCATTCGATCAATCGCCAGCTTGGTCAGCCCCAAGATGATATTCTCCTGGCAACGAGATACGATTTGAGTTTACATTTGTCGTTACTCATATGGACCGACATAGGTAGAAATAAGTGATTACGTGAGAACGAATCCCTTGACTCGAACTATGCAAGCAACGTGATTATAACCGCGAGCGTGGCTAGAATGATGTCAGTTCCGCTCCAAGACACCTTCTGAGAGGCACCAACAACTGTGCCAGTCAGAAATTGCTGTCGATATACCTTCAGATTATTGATGATCCAGGTAGCATTCTAGACGAATAAATCGTGAACTCGTAACAGAGTCCATAATTGCACAAGATGCAACTCTTACCACAAAGTTATTCGGATCCATCAGTCTCTCGGCGCAGGTTCCAGGACAGGTTGTCGAAGTATACGAATTTCCTGCCCAATCGCCACAGAATGTAATATCTATCATCTGCAATCAGTGATGATATTTGAGAAAGCATAGATATCCTGTTTCACCAAAGATTATCGAATGATTAGAGAAATATTGGTTGATATTGCAATCAGCAGGCTCTAGAACTGCAACTGCTGGACCCCATTGTGATGGGTTGGGACTGCCTTGAGTTATATCCGACGGTATTGCTTGTCTGTAGAAAGACCCTTTACTGGCTGGGTAGTCGAATAGCTTTCAGAAGAGGAATATCGCGCACAAACTGCAATGCCAGAATCGTCCCATTTCATCGCGAAGACCCCCCCACCCTGCGAGTCGAAATAAGGCCCATACGACGCCCTACTCCATTCAATAATAGCACAACCAGCATTGTCATTGATCAATCCATTACATTCAGTATTATTCTGGCCGTTCGTTTGCTGGAGTGACATACAACGTTACTGCGGGTCGACTTGGAGTCGTCTTAAGTCCACTTACAGCTACAGTTCCAGTGAAAGTCGCATTTGGGTTAAGCGAGCACCCTGTGCCCAATATGAGCGGCAATATGAAAAAAAAGATCATTTATACCAGGTGCAGTGTGAAATGTAACTTGGTTATGTTCGTTATCATGCACACCTTCTATTATATCCACTTCGCCTGTCTTGGGAAACATTGAAATGGAATTTCTAGCTCTTGACGTGATATACCTACATATGGCCAGTTTCCCGCTCCTAGTGTCCAAAATGCTGGCCAAACTCCTGTGAAGAAAACGAGTTACTAGAATGCGACAGAGTTAATTTGCTTGACTTTACCACACCCCCAAGGAGCCTTGTCCAGATCGAGAATAAATAATCCACCATTGTACTGCGCGATACTCGAAATGCGGACACTGCAAGCTCATTCTGAGCGTCTGGGATGAATAAGTTAAATACTTGCGTACCTTCTGCGGCTCACGTCCCCGTCCAACCACGTGGTATTGTCCCCCTGCATTATAACCTTTCCTTCGGGCGTAACAAAGGCGAGGCCGGTAGCTAGTGCATCTGCTTTTGTTGTATAACTGTAGTAAGGGCATCAAATTCTAGACATAAGGTGCGCAAAGCAAAAACCCACTTCACGGTCCCACTACCATGAGATATCAGCATCCCAGATAAGTAACACAGAGATCCTCTCACTGTGTTGGGTCGTCTCCCGTGAAGAAGTCCCAGTGGCTTTCCAGTTATCCTCAAATGCTAAGTATCACGAAAAAGAAAGTGTACACACTCAAAAAAGGAAGGACCAGAGTATTCATCCTGGGGTAACCACAGGAAGGTCGAACCGTTAGGGCTAACGTTCAAACTAGTCCTAGCATGCAAATCACCCTTGGATATCACAACTTGCAAGTGAGAGACAAGGACAACGATAAGACAAAAAGGCAGCTTGTGGATCATGATACCAAAGAACCAAGCTCATAACGTTGCTACACACAAAGCACTTGACGCCTCGTGTTGAACTCTAATTTTAGTACTTGACTCAAAATCCGTGTAGCGCAATGTATAGTATTTTTTCGAAACATACACACAAGACATGCGGAAGGTAAAAGCATAGAGTAAAAGATGTAAATCATCAGCGGTATCGACGTAAGCTGAGGGTGTTGTGCTTCTTCCATGTTGAGCGAGAAGGAGCATGATTATGACGATGGCCTTTGCCTATACCACGATTCTGAAAAGGAGGTTATGGGGACCCAAATCATATGGTCATACAAACGACGAACCTGCTTGCCGACGCTGGTAAGACCACGAGCTTCACGACGCTTATGGACAGGATTGACAATCCAGTTGATTCTGGGATCACGGCGTATCTAAAAGACAAATGTCTCAGGGAAATCATTAATGAGGAAAAGCTAGACTCACAGCTTTATGACCGGGATCGACTAAGATAATCTCATAGAACTTATAAACACCATCCTGGTTCACCCAGTATGAATTGAGAACACGCAAATTGCCACATCGCCTGCCAACACGCTCCTCCGCGACCGACCTGAGCGATCTCTGGGGTTTGAGGTGGTTTACACCGTGGCGGACAGGCTTGCCATAAGTAGCACCTTGGGACAATCGCTAAGTTTCTAGCCCAATTTCTATACATATTGAATCACTGACCCTTTGAAACAGGCTTCTTGCGGTTGCCGCGGCGGACCCGGATGCGATAGATGACATATCCTTGTTTAGCCTTGTAACCCAGGCGGCGAGCTTTATCAGGACGTGACGGTCGGGAGGCACGGTGGATGACGTTCAACTGACGATATTCCCAGCAACTAACCTCAAGTTCAGAAACTCATGCTTCATGTAGTGAAAAATGCGCACCGAACACGAAGGAGGAATCGAAGAACATCCGATTGTTTCTTTTTGTACAGCTCCCCAATATACTTGTATGCTCCCATATTTCCTGATAAGAAATGGCTTCATACATAATCATGGTGCCAATAAGCCTTTGACGCACCTTAAGACGCACCTTATTCTTGAGGAGCCTGGTGACTGGCAGTGATAATGTTTATTACCGTGATGGGAGGCTGTCCAAAACTGTGTAGTACTCGGCTGATGCCGATGTCTGATTGGATCTCACCTACTGAAATTACTCTTCAGGGGAGAGTCACACTTGGCTTTGAGTGATGTGACTTTCAAGTGTCAGACCATTCATGACTGAGGGGTTTTGTCTGCATCAGTCAAGTCATTCCATGATTTTGTGCTAGAAACTCAATGCTATATCCGTTAGAATCGGTGTCCAGGCCGACAAACTGCTAAATATGGACGCGAGATTATTATTTTGCTCTTCATGTTCTTTACCTCGCTCTTCATATTCCCTTCCCAATGCGAGTCCCTTTGGTAGCAAAATGAGGTTCGCAAGTCTTTAGGGACACTGGCCAACAAATTCAAAGCATCTGTCAAGTGATGTATTGCAAACATGTATCTAAGTATTGGCACATGCTTTTTGTATCATGGATATCCCTTAACGAGGATTTCTCTCCAACCGATAATAAGCTGTTCCGAAAAAGAGAACCCAAGCAGCAATCACCAGAATGACAGCGGCGACAGCAAAGATCTGGCCACGTCGTTTCTCCAGTCCCGAGATCGAATCATGCTGCAGCGGTGCGTCAAAATGCTCTGAGCGCGATGGTTGATTAGACATTGCCTGTTGTGTTGTAGTAGAGGGCTCCGCGATACTCATTCCCAGCGGCGGGATTTCATGAACCATGTAAATATCCCTTCTCCGTTGTAAAAATGCCAAAAGAGCAATGAAGAGCATATGAAGCCAATTTAGGAATAGGAATATATTGAGAACCTGCTGACTGGCAGCAGAGTTTGACACCGTTTTCGATGTTACATCTAGTAAGAGTCCGATAAGTGTCTGGAAGAGAGTTGTCCCCGTTTGTTCGAGCTGTCTAGATGGTAAGAATCAAGACAACCATATGCTGGGACTGCTACCCACACTTTTATGAGCCCCCAGTGCTGTAGACACGTACTTTTGATTCACGATCTTGGGTACAATGACAACAACCATGACTACTCAGAGGATGATCAACATCTTTTCTCAAAGGCCATCCAGGAAAAAAAGCGTACGCGGAGCGAATCCATAACCAAGAGCGAAGGACAAGATACCAGGCATGGGATTTTTTGTCCATGTTGGTGGTGTTGCTAGCCATGTATACGCAGATGCAGTGAAAACAGATGACAGTACCAGAAGATACGTTGCAATCGGTAGATCTTTGAACATGTCCACAACCAGTCCGCACTTAAGATGATGTTTGACCGAGTATCAATAATCGAAGAATAATTACATACGAAAGGATAGAGTATCACAGGCCCTGCGAGAAGATAGGAAGCAGTTGTCGCGGCCTCTTGCTCCGTCAGCTCATAGCGCTTCTCAATGATATTCCTAGAACGCGCTGTTCAAGACAGTTTAAGCAAAAAACGATCAGATGGACTCACGCTGCAAGTTGATTGAAGGGGTTCCAAATCATTCCACACAATACATTAAGACCAATATAACTAGAAGGTGCCCCCCGTCAAATCGATGACACATGATTAAGTTTTGCTTAGGTTCACATACGCCCAGAACAAGTCACCTAGTTCCGCGATCTCTACAATTCTCACCTTGCGCTTTTCAGCAGTCTCCTTAAGTGCAAGAGCTTTTGTAGTATCTATTTGAGCTGCTTGATTGGCATCACGTATGAGATCCGGAGCTTCAAGTTCAGCTCTAGTACTGCTGACGAGCCATCTGGAGCACATGAGATAAACTAGGTTGATCAACACAGAGAACCCAGTCAAAAGCGTGGCGGCATAAAAGGGAGCTGATGATCCAAATTGGACTGTCAGAGGATATGATGTTCTTGCAGCAACAAAAGAGGACCCCTTGCCAGCGACGAGTCCGAGTGCCATAGATACACCAAGACCATGCGATCTGAAAAACCGTACAACGATAGTTTCTTGAACCACAGCCAATGGAGTGGATCCCATTCCAAAGACAAATAAACCGAAGGCCATCAGCCGTATGTCTCCCCGAAGCTCCCCAGTTAACAAAATACATTGACCTCATGCAGGCATGAATAATGAGTCATTTAAAACATGTTACTATACTACCTACCCAGAAAGATTGTGCAAGTTGCTAGAATGCTAGCCACAGTAGTCCCGAGTCTACTCACGAGAAGGCCAGCCACCATTGGAGTCCATGTACTGTTCAAACTGTAAGCAGAAAACAGCACACCAAATTCCGCATGCGAAGTTCCAAGTTCTCGCTGGATGCGACTCTTCAATGGTGCAAGGATATAAGTAGCGCTGATCAAAATGCACTCAAGAATAAGATGAAATGGATGAGAAAAATCAGAGGCTTACTAGTGAACACCAACACTCAGGCTACAGATACACAGTATAGCAATTGCTCTGACGAGAAACAAGGACCTCTTGGAAATTTCTGAGCGGTCAGTGGTGTCAAGTACCCAATCAGCACCATCGATAGCCGACGAGTCTTGAGACCTAAGCAAGGGCTCTGTGTCACTGTTCGTAGATGCCCTCGGCTGCATCATCGGATGATTGTGATAGAGCCGAAATCGATAAGGCAACAATTCGAGCTGCACAGTCAAGGTGAAAAAACCTACAATTGATAGATAGTACACCGTGTCATATGTCCTGCCATATGTCCTGAGAGAGATCCGAATATCAGGTGATTTGTTTTTTTTTGGATCCAGAATCTATCCTATTCTCAAAGCTAAGACGCGGAAGACCTAGTCTACGGGACCCAGGGCTGAGGCCATATCAACAGAAAAGAGATTCACTTATTCACTTTTGCAACACGCCATGAAGGATAATCCTAGAAAGCAGAATAATAGCAGATTTATGTACAAATAGCGTTCAAGATCCAAGCATGGCATCTATTTATTGCTGCTCCACGATGCCGCGACCGAACTACGAAAGAAATTACTTCAAACAAGCCTTCTGGTTAGCTCCCCAGCGCTTGCCAATTCATTGTCCTGCTTTCTTCGATAGTTAATCGACTTTATCCACAAGCAGGTTAGCATGAGTGTCAGGGAACACAATCCAAACTCAGTCCAACCCAGCGCCTCGACCGTCAGGGATTGCCGACATCTAGATCAGATGCCGTATTACAATCAGAATGCAAGCACAGTGCAAAACGTCATCTAGACACCCATACCTGTGAATAATTGGCTTCAGGTCACAATCACCACCTCCTCGCGTGTTATGCATCACTCCAGCAGCAATTCCCTGTCGGATCATGAGTTGAGAGCACTAACTGAAACCTGGTACCAACCCATAATATAGTCGTCACTATCAGCCATATGACTGAGCTTGCTACGCTCGCCAGAATTTGACTGCCCCCATCAAGCATCCATAAAACATACGCCGCCGAAAAAACCACCGTCCAGGTCGCATTGAATAGGAACATGATCAACCTGAACCATCAGTTCACTCGTACTGTTGCACACAGCCTAGTGACGGTAACGGTTTAAAGCTCACAGTGAGTGGTATCTCTCAGTAGGCCACGTTCGGTTCTCATTTCCTTTGCCAATCAAAAATGCTGTCAGTGCTAGCTCCGCCAATGCTGACATTGTTATCGTGGTAAATAAGAATGGATGGTAATTAGCCTTTACAAAGGACATTTTTCTCGAGCAAGACTGCAGGTTGTGATATTTCCTAGGAGCGGCAGTCTTCCGCTGCAGTAACTGTTGCCGGTCAACGTCAACAGAACTCGTGTTCCGACGATGCTTCAGTGAGTTTGATGGGTCTTCCGCGTTTCGCAACGAAGAATCAGGAGTCGAAAGATCAACTGACGAGGACGAAGCAATAGTGTTCACTTTCGAAGGAGGCACTGTTGAAGATAGTGAAATGAGTCGAGTCTCACTGCGCAGTGAGGTGAACATGCGAAAGATATGGCTGAGGAAAAGAGGCGAGCTGAAGGCGTGTTGTTATTCTGCATGCAACCAGTCATCTGAGCTTTGGCGACCTGTACCTTCCCCTTCACGTTTCGATAGCATCAAAAATTATAGATCATAGACTGAATGCATTCTGCGTATCACATGCATTTTAGCATGAAAACAGCATTATGGACCGGCATGGAGCCTCAGAAGCAGCTGTCATCGATAGGCAATTACCAGAATCTACATCTTTCGGAGACATTTCTGCTCGATGGGCATTACGCGAGGGGGAGGAAACATATCACAAAGGAATGCTGCCAAAAAATTAAATGCCTCCATGCGTCATCCACGTTGTCGAGCATCATCATTCTTATAATTTACCTCCGCAAACTCGATCGAGATCGTTTATAGAGCAGGTGGCGGTCCAGGTCAGTCCAACTGTCGGGTAATTGCAGGATGAACACTGAGAAGGAAAGAAAAGGTCTATGCTGCACAAGGCTTAATTTAAACTTGTTGATCCCTAGAGTCCATTTAATTGCAATGCCCAGCATCTACCACGTGGGATGGGTGAGGCAATTGTTAACTCGTGTTCGTGGTTGAAATTGGTAACGCGCCGCCCGACAAATCCTCCTAGTGGAAATGACAAATTCATACAATTTTGGGGCAGCCAAGCATCTGAATGGAAAATGACGGCAACAGTCAATTAAGACCCTGACTTTGCTGGCCGTATCCGGAGGGATAAAATCATCGGAAAGGGGAGTGATGATCATGTTGTTGATCACTGTGCGGCAGGGAAGTATCTGAGCAAGGTTGAAAAGCGCCCACTTTTCCAGGTCCTTGAAGTGTGAATCGTCCTTTCGAAGGGTGAACGATTGGATGTGGATGATGGCTTAGCCCATTACCATCAAACATTTTGACACCACCATCACCACCACGAGACGTTGTCCAAACTCGGATCGCATCAGGAATCTCCGCATTTCAGCTGCACTGGCCGGCAACAAAAAAGTGAAAGGCGCCTGTTTTCGAGCTAATCATGACGGCTGAGTCCAAGAACCTGATCATGATCCTTAGTTAATATGATCGGGCCAAAATTGGCGCGATCACTTTATCAAACAGAAAATAACACCGGTGAAAAAACTTTGGGCCTCAAAGTCACCATCACATATATCAGGATCTAATTTCCAGTATTGAGTGCGCGGTGTATTCTAGTGCCGACTCATCTTAAGATACGCGCCCATCCGTAAAACGTACCTGACTGAATCCGAATAGTCCTTGATGTTGGGTTCTTGTGCAACCGGATGGCTCAAATTTCATGAAATCCTGGGAGAAAAATCCAGCATGCGTAAGATTCTCCTTCTAGGAATCCCAATGTGCTACAATCATGTTATGAGGAGTTGTTGAATTTTGGTTGGAAAAGACTCGGGCCTATCGATCATATATATTATAGGAACCACAAGATCTGTAGTCACTCTTCTATGTAAAAGTGATCTCTCGAGCAGGTTATAACCCAACGCTCAGAAATGCATCATCTTGAGGGCGTCAAACGTATCAGTCAGAAGCTTCAGGATGAAAACGTAGGATGGAAGCAGTCGTCCTCAAACATGCCTTTAAAAAATCTGCGCCGAGGTCCAATATCTAATGTTCAAGTATACGAGAAAAAATCACCTGGGATGGTCAATGGTGTGTATTTTGATCATAATCAGGTTCAGATGTGCATAAAAAATGACAAAAAAAATGACATAGCAACACGGAGTCACTTCCGAAAGGTAAACAGGAATTACTGCGATGAGTAATTTTTATCCCCAGTTCCCTTGTCGTTGCTTTTAGCCAATGCCCACACCTATCTTCGACGAGTTTAAACAAGCTCAAGGGCATTAGGTTACTTTTCTAAAGAAACTTGGGCAAGTCTCAAGGCCCCATCCTTGGTCTTATTACCTGAGAGAGGATATATTATCTTTAAAAAGAAATTGGCAGCTTACACACCTCCAATGAAACCGCTGGCATGAATGAAAATACAGCCTTCGATGCCACTAGAGCGACTCAATTCTTCGTCACGGAGTCCCCTCCATTCTTCTGGTAACGCCTTCCGAGAATCAAAGCTGTACGAAGAAACTGGGACGGCCTGGACGCGCCAATTTCCGGCCGTCTCATCTGGATATACAATATAGGTTGCTACATTAGCGGCCACCAAATCCGTTGGCGTTGACTCGAGTTCGAAGAGATGCTCCTGCATATCAATCGCTTCACCAGTTCGCTTGGGGGGATATCATGAAACTTACCTTCCAGGGAAGGAACTGCTCGAGTAAAATGACGCGACCGGTCGGGTCAATGGTTTTCTTGCTTTCTTCGATGGCTTCAACGAGGAGCTCCCTCGCAGGAAGCCAAGCGTCTGAGTAGTAGTCAAGTCTTGAGAGGAACTCTACTCCAGTTAATGTAGAAGCCTCAAGAAAGCGCGCCTGGATTTACTCCTTCGTCAATCTATCAGATTAAGTGCCGGGGACGCTTACGTCGACGGCTTCAGCATCAACAGATTGGTTCCAAGCAGGATTGAGGTGATTAACACGACTGGACAAATCAGTACGGCTCCTGTAGACAGGCTTAATCTCGGTGGGATACTGCGAGATGCCGTTGTCGTTGGCATCTATCGCTTCAATGAATTCCTGTGTGTCGTCAATCAAAGAATGGCGATGATGAGCATCGACCAACCCTATACATTTTGAGCCACAAGAGCTGAACCTTGGGAGAATCTATGGGGACCTGGAGTCTATTTGCAATAATCTCTTTCCCGTAATGCCTATATAAGCATTCAGGACACTGGATTAAAACACGAGCGAGGGACAACACTTGTAAACCAGACCGGCACTACTGAGTTTGGTCTCGAAACCTTGACCAAATACTTCAGTGAAGCCACGCTGATGGTGATCAAAGCGCTGTTTGGCTTCATCATAAACAGCGCCGACGTCAACGACGATATCACACGTATCCAAAACAGCCGGATCACGAGTACGTTTGAGGTCTAGCGGAGAGCAAAAATAATGACTATGGAGACCGTCATGATTTCAACATACCCGCATCTGCATAAGTAGCAGTCTGACGCAGTAGAAAGACGGCAAGAGCTTCATCACAATGGAAGGTACCATTGTGGGTACCAATGACCTGGGAGAGCTGTTGGCAATTGCAAGACGGGGATTCAACGGACATTTAGCACCTGGTGACCGATTTTCTGACGTTGGGACTGGGCAGAGGGCTTTGACATAGATGATGGATAGTAGGAACGGTATTGATGATAAGTCAGACGAGAGAAAGGAAGACGAACGCGAGAAAACATAGCAAGTGCAATTCAGGGCGGCTGTTGCCGGTGTGATTATAAGCCAGAGTAGTGTTCGGGTAGTGTTCGATGCTAGACTACAAAAATCTAAACTATCCATATGTTAAATCCATCCATATGAATGTCCATGAAATCAGAGAACGAGCATTGCCCCACTAAGGGCGAGACCAAGAAATCCGACGATGAAGGCATTTTGTCTGAGTGCAGAGGCAGCGGCGATGTAATTGTCGTCTGGACCAAATATCCCACCAGTGCTGGACTGTCCTGGAGATGGTGCGACTGCACCTCCGCCATTGACGTCGGTGGGTGCAGTGGGAAGATTGCGGGGTGTTGAAGTAGTGTTGGCACTCACTGTGCTGTTGCCCGAGATGGTGCCATTGCCGACGGTGCCATTGCTCGAAGACTGAGGTGCTGGCGTGAGGATCTGGGTGGAGGTGAAAACAAAAGTGCTAGTGCCCGTGCTGACTTGTCTGTCGGGGCCAAGACCGACAAAGGTCGAAAGGGAGGTGGATGTGATGACTGTCTGACTGATATTTTGGGAAGACTGCTGCTGCTACGATTGTGGACGATGCAAAGGGAGTGAGGAGAGGAACGCACCTGTGCAGCGGCCAGGAGAGGAAGGGCAAGAGCAGCGACGAGCAATGTCGGCCGCATGATGGAAGAGGTCAGAATGTGAAATTCTGTAGGAACAATGGGCTCTCTTCCCACTGCCGATGCCATCCACATTGACAACGTACAAATTCCATCCGCCATTGCCATCGGCGACGTCGCACGAGTCCTCTATTACATCTGTCCCCCATCTGCGCTCCAGCCGCTCCCCAGCCACCTCCTCTCTGTTCCTCTGCTCCAGCGGCACCACTTCTTAGCCATCTCCACACACGACCCGGCTGCGTATCTGACATGGCCAGGCAACAGCAACTCTGAAAGTGTGCTCGCTCTCCTCGAGGACATCCGCCCCGAGGACTGGCCCCCTGGCGGTCTCGATGTCGACATCCGCTACGGTGCTGACCCAGACGCAGTCTATGCGCATGTCCGCCTTAACTCCATCCCTGCTTTTCACCCGGACACTCAGTCATCTGTCCGCTTGATATTCCTCTGGGACCAATCCTCTAACAGCTGGAAATACCATAATTGTGCATTTGGTGACTTTCCCCAACACACACACTCAGATCTCTCCCACGCAATGGCTCTCTTCCCCGACGACTTTCTCCCAGAGCATACTCAATCTTTGAGTATCGACAGCCCCGACGGCGAAGACGACGACGAGGTGTACTGGAATGCATACGAGGCCAGCGAACAATCTCTCCAGTCTATTCCTGCGAAACCTGTACCAAGGGCTGACTCTGAGGATGCCTACTGGGCTCAGTATGCCTCAGTTCAAGGTCAGTGTGCCCCTGAGTCCCCTCCAGACCTACACACGAACCAGATCCACCCTTCAGGCTCAGCAGATTCCACCATTCCTTCCCCTCGACCCCACAATTGCCGACTCCAGTCTGCTGAGGGCGACCAGCGCATCTTCGTGCCGTCATCCAAACTTAATCCAGATCTTCCTCAACTTGATCTCTATAATCCTCTAGCTCCTCCATCGCCGAGCTCACTTTTACGTCGGTTAGCTTCTCTCCCTACTCGCCCGGATTCTCCTCCTCTGCAGGACGAAGATGACCCCTCTTCTGACTCCGCCTTTGTAACTTCTCCCTCTCATCATGCTGACCTTATCGGGGCTGAGGAGCCTTCAACCGTCCTACTACGGCCCGTCGTGCAGTCAGCAGAGGCAATCTCCATGTCCGCAGACGAAGCTCTCAAGAACACTATTCGGGGCTTGTACCAACTCTGGCGAACGGGAAAAAAGTCTCGGCAGGACTTTTTGACTCTTGTTGAGCGTGCTATTGAAGAACAATCTTGAAGGTTGTTCGTCATTGGACTTCTGAGGTAGCTCCAGCACTCGCTTCCTGGCAGCAGCTTTGTACGTACCAGAACGTTTTCTTTCTACTTGAGGATGAAGCGATAATCAATTCCATCTGATGTTATCCTTTCTCACAATGTTGACCAATATATTAACACAACGAAATAAAATGCCTAATATATCGCCCTGGGTTACGGGAAAAGGAGAAAATGAGAAAATGAGAAGCTATATGAACATAACCATAAGGACTGGACAGCGGCACAGGAAATTGATACGTGAATTTTACTAGTGTTCGAGCATATATCGAAAGAACTATCTCTCTAAGGCAAGCAACTTGAATGAAAGCGGATTTACTCCTTGTCAAGCACCGAGAGTCACTAATTGCCCCAAAATGACAAGTAGAGTTTCAATACTTTCGATGTTGTGCACCTGGCCATCATCGTACGCGACCGGAGTGGCATAAGCCGATGCAGAACTTGATGTTGTCGTGGACGAGGTCGAGCTAGGACTATAGCTGTTGCTATTGCTGCTGGCGGTGGTGGTAGTGACTTTGGTAGTGCTAGAACTGCTAGAACTGCTAGAACTACTAGAACTGCTTTTGACGGTTTTAATTATGCTAGTGGTACTCGTCGTCGTCGGCTTGGGAGTCGTCGTTGGCTTATCTTTTGTGGTAGAGTGGTACGTAGTAGATGGTGTTGGTTGTGGTGTTGGCTGTGGTGTTGACTTGAAACCACCAAATCCCCAATCAGCATTGGTCACCATATCCGTACCCGCACCAGCAAGATAATTAAAGAGTGATGGGCTCAAGTCAATATGATCTGCTTCACAGCCCATACACTTTTATCAAGAGAATATGGATGAAATGAGAAAGTAAGTTTGGGGCATGTTCCAGGATAACCTACCTCATCAACCACAGTAGCTGTAGCAGATTTTCCACGGTATAGGATGGAGATCTTATCACCACAGTGAGCACCACTATTCCAGATCTACCAGGAGCTCAGTTATATAAAGAAATGGACAGGACAGGGTAGCATACCTCATGACTGACCGCAACAATCTAAGATACCGCGTATCAAGTCTATGCAATCCGTTGGACAAGATAATAACTCACAAAATCATCTGCACTATTGTGACCACCACAAGCACCTCTTTTCAAGAGGTAGAATTAAGTGCCATACAAATCAACAAAAGAAACTACTCACAAGCCAGGTTGAAACCAAGTCAGGACAGAACCATCACGCTTGCCAAGATTTCTGACCATCCTGTTCTTGCCTCGTTCATGCAAGTGGCGCTTCCTCTCATGAGGAAGGATATGATCATGCCCAAGACGAACGATCGGAGTACTGACTGTGTTGAATGTGGAAACATTTCCACGCTGTAACTCCATCATGACATGCATCTCCTCTTCCAGTTTGTGTAGTCCATCATTTATAGCAGCGTGGTGATAGGTCATGGAGATATATAGATTAAACAGAAGATACATGCATCCAAAGACCCCGAGGACATAAAACGGCCTCCAGATACTCTGAGCTTCGTTTTCATTGTTGAACTGCCCGGTGCGCATGTTGACAGTTGGAAGTGTATCCGCTCCGGATTGGGTGGTGTTGCAGGTCCATTCGACCTGATAGGATGATTTTTTGGTATCCATTATCGTGAGACAGAAGGAATGACGAGAGGTGAGGCAAAAGGAGAGAAAGGTGCTGGAGGCCCAACGAGCGCGAACAAGGAAAACACTGAAGAGTGGAAAAACGACCTCAAGAGTCTTTGAATTCTATATTTCCCGCGGTCTTTCCGTTGTTCTCATGGCTATTTTTATACATGACAGGGTTCTCTGTAAAAACCGATTAACCGCTTAGCAGGAAGTCGCTTCAATATCGATGTTAAGGTTTCCCTGCTACAGAACGTCGTCAAACATTGGTTCCCATTGAAACTATGCAACATACAAAAGAGGACAAGGCGCCTCTGGCAGTAGTCGCGATGTCGAGGGCATTGACTCCACTGGCCTCACAGGCCTCCCTATCTGGTATGTTCTATATGTAAGAACTTCGATCAACCGGAAGGTGTGAAGATATGATCATGCAACAATCAACCTACTCCGCCGAAGGCAGCTATCTTGCAATAATTAGCGGGATGGGTTGCCGGACAACTATGTTTAATTTCGTTGGCATTATCAATTCTGTAGATTTTTTGAACGTACGCGTCGATAATTTTGACTCTTATGGCGTTGCTTGTGCATGCACCACTCGTCTCGCCATCCAGGGATCCTATACCTGCATGTCATATATATTTATTTACTTTATGCACTATCAACGACCACTTACAGCGGACATTGAAACACTTGCCAGGACGATGTCAATAACGGTCGAGGGAAGATCGCTTTACTCACATGACCGCACTGCTCTTCGTCAGGACAAGCAGCTCAGGGATAATGAGTTGGTGGTAGATCAGTCAAACCTGACTGGAGTACATACGTCCAGTACAATCAATGCAGCTTCCACTCCCATTACTGAATGCGCAAGGAGAAGGTGGAAATAGCGATCTTTCTCGGGATACCTTACCATTTGTTAGCATCCTTAATACCGGTGCATTGAGACCCCGTCCACAGGGGCGATAAATCAGACATGGCAGCTGCGAATATATTGGTTCCCTGAGAGTTGCTAGGTGAGAAACCTGAGTTGCAAGTTCCAGCTCCTTTCCAAGGGTTGATGTTGTGGCTCATATTCACCTGGGCAGACAACGCTGCTCTGGGTCCCATACTGCTTTCCTGTATGAATGATTCATCACTAATGATTCAGTGATAGTAACTAACGTCATTGAAGGTAGTGACTCCCGCGACAGCGTTCACTCCACCCGAGTAGAAGATAACTAGAGCAAGGGTACTGATCATGCTGGTCAATGAAAGGATGCCTGTAGCGTGGCAATCTTGAACAAGCAATTCAACTCCCAGAATCATTGATCTATTACACGAAGTAATCTGTGATTGCCAATGCCTCTAAATTGTCAAAACTCGCCGACAAGCAGCCGAGTTGTGATTCATCATGGGAAGAGATTATGAAGCATCTTCTTCTTGGATTAGAAAATAGTGTTTACACCAGAATTGATATCACTTTCGAGGTCTACCTATGGGGGTTTAATGTATCGAAAACCAAGATGACCAAACAGCAGAGTGTGCCGAGTTTTGCGCATGGTGATCATGCGTCTTCGGTTGCGGTGGGTTCTGCCTCATCCTCATCATTGACCGGCAACACCGGTTGCCCATCTAAGCGCTACAAGGTGGACCTCTAATGTTCAACTCCTAAACACGGGCCAACGCAAGAACAACTAACCTTGAATGCGTATCTGCAGACGAGATGCCCCTCCAACCCTTGTTCTGACCAAGCCTTCTTGCTTTCAGACAATGTCATACAGACTTTCGACTACCTTACCTTTTCCACTCTGTATAATCCATCATAGCGGTACCTAGAGAATATCAGATATCCCGTGCGGGTGGTTGTTTGAATTGACAAACCCTTCAGTAGGTGCGTACTTAGACCTGACTTTGAAGCCTCGCACAACCCTCACTGGCTTTTTGGTTTGGCTGGAGCGCTATTCGTATGAATGAGTCCATGACAATCTTATGATGAGAGCAGTGTATATATACCAAAAGCATCTTGTTAAACTGAACAAAACCTTAAGAATGAATAGTAACACAGAAAGAACAATTCGGATGCGTACGTTATTTTCGAAAGTCTGGTCAGAGCTTTGAGGAGCTGTACGCAGCTGGGCGTAGTCAGTATCAATCCAATATGGGTCGGAAAAATTGCCTACGTTTTTTGGGGCAGTTTTTGTGCCTTTAAGGTCGCGTCCACCTAGGATTGAGTTAGACATCGATGTAGCTCAGCCACAAACTCAGACTGCAAACCTGAACCGGTGTAAGTACTGGCAAACTCTGATCAGTGTCTGGATGAGGCGGAAAATGAGAGCCGCCATACAAAGCGTGGCCTATATCAACATCATCGTCATAACCTCCGCTAAGAGCTACACTGTACGCCCCCTCAGGACCTCCGGAGATTCCTCCAACCCAAGGACTACGAATGCATCAATTTCGCCATAATAGACATACAGAATGACCGACGCATGAATGGCATCTCTACTACAAGCTTCCCTTGTCAACCACCAGGTGCCAACAGCAATGCCGGGAACATGTCCATAGGTCTTCCTGAACAAAGTGCTGAGATGATTAAAATCGCAACAACATTGAATGCAAGAGAGCGACTCAACGGATTATGAATACGTTGCCCAGCCTCGCGACCCATTGGCCCCTCATTCTCTGATTTTTTATTACGGATAAGAGGTTGAGGAAGGCCAATACTCTGTGATCCAGAATAATTAATTTTCTTTCCAGAGTTACGAGAGCTGCGACGAAGAGCAGTAGGCTCGCTCTCCGTGTCTGTCTGACTTGTGGTGCGCTGAACCTTGGGTGTGGACGCGTCTACACTCTCCGTCTCTGGAGCGTATTTGCGTTTCATAGTCACCTTCTTTGAACTTACTTTTGGCTCGTTCAGAGGTCGGTCGAGCCCTAGTGATTGCAGGAGCTTCTTGTTCTGTTGCAAGTCAGATGACAATAGATATATTCCATAGTTCAATTACCTTTGCAATCGAAGCAGCCTTTTGCTTTTCATAATCTGATATCATTCAAGTGGGTTTCCTGTACAGTCTTTGAACTGAGAAGCAAGAAAAAGTGCAAGAAAAAGTCGAACCAACTAAGGCGCTAAATATACCATCACATGATTTCTGACATTCCAGGTAAGGGTATTTTTGCAATGAAGCCTGAATTCTATCCATGCATAGTAAAACAAAATAGTCTATCTGATCCGCCTTAACTGCAGGGATGCTTCAGTCGCAACCCGAGAACAGTTACAGTAAACTCACCTTCTCTGTGTTCCTGAAGATGTGGCTGTCCAAACGATCTGTCTTTTGACTGATTCTATCGATTCGGGAATTCTGCTGATCAAGCTCTTGACCCATAGCGGTACCTAATGTCTGAAGTCTTTTTGTAATGTTGCTGATCTCGTCCAAATTATCGTCAAGTTCATCTTCCAAATCGTTATCAGATGCGGTCTCTTCGAATTGAAACCGCTTTCGTTGCTCCATACGATCCTTTTGTTGTGTAGCGGTGAGCATTCGACGTTGTCCACCGATAGCCTCCTCATCATCATTGTGACCATAAGTGACCGCTTTGCCAACGCGATTCTGACTGTCTCTAATGTCCATCATTGCCCTTTCCCTCTCGTTTCTCTCTTCTTCGAAACGAGCATGAATCTTGGCTTCCTGAGCTCGCCTCTTTTCGTCTTTATTCCAAATGACAGCGGGCCTGAAGATAGAACGATTCAGCTTTTTAAGCTCGTCAGTTTTGTCCTCAGCTCGGGTGGAGTGCCCCTTTGCGACGTCCATGTGACGCTCGGTGTTAGCAAGTTTTTCTAACCACGTTGAAGTCCTTTAATAAATGTCGTTGTCAGGCAGAATTCAAGCATACCGGACTGGTCGCCCAATCTCCCAAGTGTATTCATCGCAGTCTCTTCAGCTTCACGTGCCATACGTATGGCATTCCTCGTCGTCTTTACGCTCTCCTGTTTCATAAATTGAGTCTGTTGCTTGATCCCTTCAATATCTTCTTCTGTTTCTTCTCCTGCCTTGGGATGTCCGATGTCAGGACCACTGGGAAATCTCCCAGAACCTCCTGGCTTCTGAGGTTTATAGCCAGAGAGCAAAGCGTTGCGGTCTTGCTCTAAATCGGCTTCTCCTCGGGTGTAGGCATCAGGGACTCCCCTACTGTGTGGGTATCTATCTGTTGCGTACTGATCTTCCCCTTCGGTATACTTGTCAATATGAGAACTTGATCGGTTCATGGGCGAGGCATTGTATGGATTCCGGCTGGCGACATAGGTTGCGGGTGATACAGGAGGTATTGAATGCGGGTCTTTTTTTCTGAGAAGCGGCATGGCAATGAAGGGAAGCTGGCAAGATGTAAGTAACCTTATATCCCACGTGATGGATACAGGATTTAGAACGCAAACATAGACAAATAGTCCTCGTTTTTCAACCTTCATAGTATGACAGTTCGTGAGATCCTCGCGATCCCCGATGAACTCATTGCGGTGACAAATGAACTTGACAGACGGATAGAAACATTAGTTCATGGTAACGAAGGCATCCAAACAGCTGCATTGACCGCTACAAAGTACATCTTTGACCTATGTATGTCTTGACACCCTCTTCATGGTGTTTTCCTGGCCAACATCGTTAGCATTAGGAACAGAACATACTTCAAAGGCTTTTATAGATGAACTTTTGATATCTTTGGATTCACTTCAAAAACCTCAAACGAGGTCACAGTTAAATGATAGACCCTTATTTCGAGCTTCTACCTCCAAGACCTTCGAGGTTACTCCCATACCTTCTTTGATTGTTGAGAACATGGATGCAGAACAAATATGGATGCAACTTGACCTGCGTACAAGGGCGATTTGCGATCTGTCAGACCGCGTGTTAGGAACAAAGGAGAGTCAAGGGGAAACATTTCACCAGGTGATTCAAGGCGATGAAGAAGATGACCTTCTATTAAAGGTGATGGAAGCAATTGAAAATGGAGGGGAGATTGATTTTGACGCATTAGAAGAGGAGTACGGAGAAGAAGATATAGAAGATACGGCTGACAGCGAAAGTGAGGACGAAAGCGATGATTTAACCAACGAAGACGAAGATGTGATCCATTTACAATCTTCAGATGAAGACATCTCCGATTTGACAGCCCAGGGTAACTCATTTGATGTTGTAAAACCAGATGCACGCTCGAACAAGACTGTCCATGGGCTCAACGATGATTTCTTTGATCTGGACGTATTCCACGCTGAAACATATCAAGCAGAGGCGAAATCTTCGTCTCGCGGTCAATTGGCATCATCTGACGTTGCTGAGTATACAAATGTTTCGGAAGATGAAGATGAAGATGTGGATCTTTTCACTTCTTTCGATGATGAAGCAGAAACACGAGATGCAGCTGGTATGTATCAACCGATTGTCTGACGAAGTGTGCTTCGACCAACTTTGATAGGTGTCTTCTACCGCGATTTCTTTGAAATACCAAAAAACAGGAGCCCACGATTGCGTCCTTCGGTCAAGGGACAGTCTGACAGTGAAGGCCGGGTCCGTTTTCATGATGAAGTTCGAGTCAAGAAGATCAAAGCCAAAGGCAAAAATTTACCCCTTAGCTTTTTGTATGAAAATGGAATGGATGGCCCAGATGACATGAGGTCTGGGCCAGAGGATGATTTGTCGGACGTTAGTGAGGAACTTACAGATGATGATAGTGGCAATGGAGACGAGGTGGGAAGCGAGTCAGTGTCACAGGACCTGGAATTGGAAGATGATGACATGACAGTCGTTGAAAGGTTGAAGGATGATTTGTTTACAGACATAAAAGACAGCTACACAAATGCTGGTGCGTAATCTCGCTTATGATTTGCCTGTAATTCAAGTGGATTTGGGCCAGATATGACTATGCATGAGAAAAGGCAAGCTGTACTTCGGGAACAAATCGCTCAGCTAGAGGCGGAGAATGTAGCTCAGAAAGAATGGACACTAATGGGAGAAGCGGATAGTCGTTCACGACCTCAAAATTCGCTGCTCGAAGAAGATCTGGAGTTTGAACGGGCGATGAAACCCGTTCCCGTGATTTCTGAGGAAATAGTCCAAAATTTAGAGCAGAGGATCAAGGCACGGATCTTAGAAAACCGGTTTGATGATGTTGTTCGCATCCGCCCCTTGGAGGACAGACCTTTTCTACCGTCTCGTGTTATCGAACTTCAAGATACGAAATCTACACAATCACTGGCACAAATTTATGAGAAAGATTATCTTGCAGGTGAAGGTGGCCTAGATGATCGGGACGGAAAATTGAAGAAAGAGCATGAGGAAATCGAACAACAATGGGAAAATATCTGTAGTAAACTTGATGCCCTGTGCAACGCCTATTTCGTTCCAAAACAAGTATGTCCTGATTTACATTCACTTCAATGGGATTCAAACTCGTGTACAGCCCAAAGTCACGATTTCAACTATTTCGAACGTCGCTACTGCATCATTGGAATCAACACTACCGACTGCGCAGGCAACAACCAATATGCTTGCTCCACAAGAGATATTTAATCCTACATCGTCAGACTCACGGTCACGGTCCGAACTTGCGCCAAATGAAAAACGAGCTCTGCACTCAAGAAAACGCAGAGTGAGGAAGAGGCAGCGTGAGGCGCTGGAAAGGGACTTCGGCAAGAAGATGGAGGTATTCAGAGGTGTCAGTGGGGTGAAGAAAGAAAAGCAAATAGCTCTTCAGAATATTGTGAAGACAGGAAAGGGTGTTACAGTTGTTGGTAAAGGCTTGGCATCAGCAAAGAAGCGCCAAAAATTCTGAAGGCAATGCGATGGCACTCACCATGGTGCAAATGTTGTCATCTTGTTGCTGGATTTCTTGCACGGATTTTCTGCATGGATCTTATATGCTTTAGGGCATGTTGGATTGGATCCCGAGCATGCAGCAGAAAAAAAAGTCAAGGTAAGCTAAAAGTATCGGTCTACGGATTAGTGCAGCAGTAGTGAGTGATTATAGTAATACATGTTGTGTTTAGGTACAATTAAGCTAGCTTGAGATTTATCCAACCTCCCAAGACTGGAATGATGCGTGCTCGGGGAGTCATACTAGACGGTAGACGACTGAGGGAGGATGTTGAGATGTTCACTTGGTCAAGCAAGATGCTATCACAGTGTCATTGAGTGACCCCTTTATTTCTGCTTTCGTTTTTTTATTTTTCTCATTTCTCTTATTTTTGGATCAGTTCCGAGTGATCTGGTTTCCATGTTTCTTTTTGTAGATTGAGCTGTGTTACTATATACTTTACTATAGACTATGATCAAGCACCACATTACAAATTCAAAAAAACACATACATACGACTATATCATTATAACACATTATGTGAATTTATTTTTCTCACAGGAATCAGTATATTCAATGGTGTCTAATAATAGCAAGCTACTAGTATTTTCTGAACAGTATACTGACAGCTTAGCTGAACAGACCCTAGTTCTGAATAAAAATGAGAGGAACTTTGTTTAATGATATTTTTAGATGGTTTGGCTGCCTCTTTTAGCTCTCCGGCATGTGATCCATCTTGTAGTTGTCGGACAAAGATGACAATTTGAATCATGTATCATATCCTGTAAGTGCTTCAGAAACGAAGTCGTCTTAATAGGATAGGTGTTGTGATTCTTCATCTTATCTCCTGATCTAAACTTTCTATGATTACTAAGCAAAGTAGATATTCTTGCAGGTTATTGTTTCTTCTTTTAAAAAAAAAATCACCAATTTATTACACGGAGGCAGACCGTGGTGGTTATTGTTTCTTCCATAGGTTTGTTCTACCAGACTGAAGTATTTACTATTATTTCTATTTTCAGATATGTCATGTATCAATGTATCTGTCAGTGACATTTTGACAAGTAAACAACAAATATAGTTCTGTTCTACCAGACTGAGTGACATCTTGACAGTGATGTGTCAGTCAAATCACTTCTTATAAGGAATATTGAATAGTCGCTTACTGGTACGATGCTTGGAGACAAGTATCTCAGCAAGAGAAACTCGGCTCACTCTCGCTGTGTTGTCGGCTCTAGTTCGAGAACCAGAGGGCTCCCAAGTCGATTGAATGGACAAAGTAAGCTTGGGCATCTTGCAGTACAGTCGTCACCGTTGCCATCTGAATCAGGTATGGAAACTGCTATACGAACACCGTTCTCGTTCTCCTCTTGCACCATAGGGTCAGGTACCATGAGAAACTGTCAAGTGAACTTTCATTTTATAAATGATTTAGATTGATTGATCTTGTGTCTCTTGAAACCTCTGCATAGGCTTAAATTCGGCATTCAACTCGGTTCGGCAGTTCTTTTGCCTGTTGGACCAGCATCCCCAAATCCGCTCTACCCCCGATTGGGGCAAACCTATAAACCAAGTGGTCCGACAACGCTGAAGGTAACCCACTCAATGCTGTCACTATCAGGTTTCTTCTATACTCTTCTCCTCTATGCGTATCTTTTCGATCCATCCCTCATTTTTGTGCAATCATTTTCTGGCCTGGAAACTCCACGAGCTAACCTCTCATCTTCAAGTAGTCTTGTGATTTTCCTACCGACGTTCACTGTACCTCTGCCCACCATCTCCCAGCCATTGGCTCATTTATCAACCTCCTGTGCATCAATTTCATCTTCCTTAGGCGCAAATATCAATGCATCAGGCTATGCAACTACCACACCTACTCAATCCTTTTCAATTTCCACAACGCCTTTACCCACTCAATCAGTGGATGATGTAACTCTGGCAGAGATTGAGTTGATGCAATCACGACGTCTCAGTAGTATAATTGGTCGTCTTACCGGTGCCAGTAACATTTCATCATGGTAGACTTCGCAAGATCCTCTGGATACAGACAGCTGACCTGGTTTCACAGGATGGATTCGCTCGGTCCTGATGGTCAGTGGCCCAGCAGTGAAATTGATTATACTACGGGCTGTGCGGCCCGTCGAGCCAACTGGCCGGCTGAGGAGCATTGGCAGCGCGCACGTAAGTGGAGAATGCATCAACTCTGAGCTAGTCCCTAATCTGTGTCCCAGTTGTAATGGCCGCTGCTTGGCACGGGGGATTGAAAGGAGGGGAACATTTTGTCAATGACTCAACGCTTCATGAGAAGATTTCACTGGCAATAGATTACTGGTTTGGACGCGACTTTACCAATTTGGCTTGCTTGAGTCAAGGTGGTACCTCAGCTTGTCCTTGTGATAACCCTGGAAACCTCCTTTGGTGTGCATGTTGAGATTTGAATTGACCATTTCCTGATATAGAAACAGGAATACGAACTGGTTTTCTAACGTTAGTGTCCTTCCCATCGATGGTTTACTTTATTTGGATCGACGGGATAGGTCATTGGGACACCGGAGCTCGTTGGCCAGACTTGTTTACTCCTCAATGATACACTGACCTCCTCCCAATCCTTGCACTGCCTCGACATGACTGGACGCTCATACAATCTCTTCCTACGACCATTCGATGAGGTAAATTTCTTGACAGGGGCCAATATATTGGATGTTGCAAAGATCGGCATTGATGGCGGGCTCCTCAACACAAATGTCACACAAATTGCTGACGCATACCGGCGTATTCATGCAGAAGTAGTCATTCACCAAGAGATCAAAGCCGACGGTATCAGGCCCGATGGTTCTTTTGGTGTGGCAGGAGTTTTGACTTCCTGCCTTATGCTAACTCCCACTTCTTAGGGCAGCATGGTGGAGTTGTGTACAATGGAAATTACGGTAAGCATTGATGATTTGAATGCACTGTTCCATTTATCACAACCCACAGGCAAGGATTTGTGGGTATCGTCTTGTGATTTCAAGCGCATCACTTATACCATTGAAGCACGAATGATGTTGTAGACCTCGAGATTGAAGCAGCTCAAACTCAATTTGCTGCCAACACCGATTCCCAGCTGGCTTTTGCCGTTCTTTTTGACGGTGATCAGTGGATGATTTTCCGCAACAGCCTCACTGGGGTCTTACACTGGGATTTCGTAAGTCGTTCAGCTTACCCAATGAACCATGATTTACAGACTTGGAACAGTCTGTCCTCGGCCGTTTCATTTCTTTTCCTGTTATCGACGCTCAGTAGGTCACCTTTTTCCTCATTTTTTTTTTGAGTTGCAAACACCAGATCAGGGCAACAGGGAGCATCAATTTAAACCTTACAGAGATAGATCAGCTTGGACAGCTTTGGAACTCAGGGATTATTACAGATTTCGCAAGACGTCTTTCCGAAACTGGCGAGAACGCTAATGCTGGCCGGTTGAATGGTAACCGTATGTTTTATGATAATGATTACATGGTTTGTGGCGACACTACCCTATAAGGAACTGCGTAGATTGATTTCTAGGTGCACCGCGGTAAAAACTATGTATCTACGGTCAAAATGTTCTCTATTCGTACTCTGAATACCGAGTGCATCAATTCCCAAAATGTTTGTGCCTTCCATATTCTGGAAATTTGTTACTGAAACGGAGTTTCATTAGCCTTTTGGTTTCCATTTATCTGATGGGGTTCATTACACTTATCTCAAAGGCAACGAGTATGAGGATATATCGGTCGCCTGGGACTGGAATATGATCCCTGGGATCACCACTGACTATGGGGCAACTGAACTTTCTTGTGGCAAGGCTGGATCAACCGGTATTGAGAACTTTGTTGGGGGTGTTTCCAGTGGCGAAATTGGTATTTCCGTCATGCGTTACACTAATCCCTTGACGAAAGCTCTGCACTGGCAGAAAGTTTGGTTCTTCCTCAAAGACGACGTGCAATTCATCATGATATCCAACATTACCTCTACTTCAGGCCAGCCTGTTATCTCTGTTCTTGATCAACGACGCCACGATGGTGTTATTTTCGTCGATGATGGCGTAGAGCTTGAAGCTCCGTCCATTCTCGATTCCACCAGCCTTTGGCACGGCGGTGTAGGCTACGTATTCCTTGGGCTTTCTGACGATGACACTTTACGTTTTGACGTTGGGGAGAGGACGGGAAATTGGTCTGATATCGGTATCTCAACACAACCCCCTGCAACCGTAGATCTCTTCACTGCCTGGATCGAGCACAGTCCCTTAACAGAAGATTCATATTATATTATGCTCCCAGGAGTGAAATTCAACGAATTCACTGCCAAACGGGCCAAACTAGACGTCCAATGCGTTTTGAACGATGGAAACATATCTGCGGTTTATGACGGGACTCACAAGACGGTCATGGTCGTTTTTTGGCAGCCAGACGGTGGAAGCGTCACGGTAACATCTTCAGAATTTGCAGCTGTCACTATCTCTTCCAGTGGCAATGCTGCAATTGTCTACGACTTCAATGATGCTACAATATTTGTTTCGGATCCCTCGCAGTCATTGACTACAATTGCAATCACTCTATCACTGGGACCTGGCAAGAAACCGCCCCACTGGGGACCTCATCATGACAAGAAATTTATCATCGTCTTACCCTCGAGTGGTTTGGCAGGAAGCAGTGTTCAAGTAAATCTATGATGCCTCAACTGATTTAGGCTATATCCTTGTTAATACCCTTGTTTTGCTTAACCTACCAAATCGAAGACAATGGAGTCACAGCAAAGTTGAAACAATGTAAGAAACAGGATGGAGAAATTAGAATACAGGCTGCTCTGTATATCCTTCAGGTTGTTGGAAAGAAGATTCTGGAGCAGCATATGCCTCTTCAGCGGGGGGTGCAACCGGCACAGGGAGAGGTTCGCGCTGTTCTGAAATAGGCTCAGAGACGAGCTTATCCGCGGGGGGTTCGAAAATTTGGATCGAATCGGGAAGGGGTTTCTTGGGACCGAGTTTCCCTTCAGGATCATGGCCTTTCATACTAAAAAAACGAAACGTCAGATAGATTCTAATAGATATAAGTATCTCTTGATACATTTTCACTTTGATACCAAGAACACCCTGCCTGAGGAGGACGTGACGGACGGCATAGTCGACGAAGTCACGAGCTGGTTGACCAGAATGGATCATGAAGCCATCGGTAAACTTCATAGATTTTGCACGGGCGGCCCTAAGCTTGCCAGAAACTACAACTTCACATCCCTTAGCACCAGACTCCATCACGAATCGGAGGACACCATAGCAGGCACTTTGAGAGGTCATCATGGTCACTTTCAATAGCTAGAGTGGGTTGGATCGAAACGTACCGGCGAATGGCAAGACCACCCAAGAGTTTGTAACGAAGAGACTCGCATTGAGCAACAGCGGAAAGTCCACGATTCTGAACTTTTTCAGCGTAAAGTTCGAGGGAGTTTTCAGGGAATTTGAATCGCTTTTGGACGAGGGCGGTAAGTTCGCGAATGCGGCGACCCTTCTCACCCAAGACATCTTGGGGATGGGTAGAACGAATAATGATCTGATGACATTTGTAAGATACCTATCCGTCAATCAGCCATGAGTCATCGAATACCTCGGTACGGGCATGAGTAACGCGGACGTCGCAACCAGAGTAGCCTTCTTCAGCAAGCTCGCGGGTAAAAAATTCGTTCAGCTCAGCACGGAAGACACCATCGGCGACGAACTTGCGCTTTTTGCTGATCTGAGCGGCCATCTGGGAGAAGGCTGGTTAATTCCACTGAGAAGGACAGCCCCGGTGATGTAGACTACCTTTTGAACTTGTTGATGTGGTTTTGGAACGCTTAATTTGATGTGAGTGGCTGTAGCATCTGCACAGTATCTCGCGATTTGCCGAACCACGTGAAAGTACTTAAAACCGACGCGTTCGTTCTCTAGTTTTCTGATTTCAACAAGGTGAGCATTCTGTTTGTATTTCTTCCTATCATGAAGAGCGTTGTATTTCAACCACTTTTGGCACCTCTTAGTCGACTTGAGATGTTTGGACCAAGTCCTTGCATCTCACTGACATGAATGACCATCTGACTTTTCTCTCGACGACTAAATGTTATGGAATCTAATGTGTCATTTCTTAGATGTACTCGTTCGGTCCCATATAACTATGTAATAGGATCTGTTCAATGAATACGTTCGTTTACAAATACACCTGCTGCTCCCATTCCGCTTCCTACACACATGCTCGTCAGCAAGATTCTTCCGTTGCGCCTGCGGAGCTCCTCGAGGCCTGTGATCACTTGACGGACACCAGCTTATCGTATGTCAGTTCGAATGCAAATCTCAACGTAAATATCAACTTACTGAGTCCGATTGGATGGGAGATAGCGATGGAACCACCGCTACAAGACTGGGATCAGGTTTATCGCCTTTTGGTCAATGATCTTTGAACCTCACTTTGGGTTAATCTTTTCGATAGAAATGCCCAGTTGGTCGACGCAGTACGCGAACTGAGATGCAAAGGCTTCGTTGATCTATAAAGATGCTCGTCAGAGAACTGGGGAACGTCCATCTAATAGGTGTGCACACACCTCGTAAATGTCAACGTCTTCTTTCTTCAGACCAACTGCATCTAACATTTTAGGAACAGCGAATACTGGCGAGATACCCATATATCTAGGTTCCACGCCTTGGTAACGAGATCAGATACAATTCACAAGGAAGTCGTGTTGGCATTGACTCACCAACAACGACGCTGCTTACCCATTTCCCAAGAATCTCCATTCCTTCTTTCTCTGCTCGTTCTCGCGTCATCATCATAACTAGACCAGCTCCATCTCCAACGCCACTCGCATTACCCGCAGTAGTCGTTCCCGGTTGCCATTGGGGAAATGCGGGTTTAAGAGCTGCCAGACCTTGGGCAGTCACACTAGGTCGAATAGTATCGTCGACAGAGATGACTTGACCCTTAATTTCAATGGGGATAATCTCATCTGCGAATACACCTTTCTTCACGGCCTCGGATGCTCTCGTATGGGATATCAGAGCGAAATGATCTTGCCTTTCACGGGAAACATTGAAATGCTGGGCAACGTTTTCCGAGGTCCAGCCCATTGCCTGATTGGTGTGTCAGTGAGTCACTCCGATTTAACAAAATTACAATTTCTTTACTTGTATGGAGTCGTGAGCATCCTGGTGCGAACTGACTGCCTCTGAGACTTGCGGAGTAGGTCGAGGACTGGAGGTGAAGGGTTGGTGATAGAGAGTTGAATGGGTGTGGTGTTGACATACTTTAGGCTCATGCTCTCAGCGCCGACTGCCCAACCGATCGATGTCTCTCCTGCCTGAATGGCATGGGCAATAGCACGAATTGACATCAGACCTGAGGAACAGAGGCGGTTGATGGTAGATATAGGGACCGTGTAAGGGATATTGGCAGCAAGTGCCGCTGCCCGAGAAATATAAAGTGGGGAAGGTGGATGACATACAGCTAACAGTTTTTTTTTTACAAAGATATTGTATTCATTGAGAGAGGGAGAGAAAGAGAAACAGAGAGTACCTACCAACACATATATCATCAATTTTATTTGGGTCAAGCTTGGTCTTCTCAAGCGTAGCCTTGAGAAAGGGTTTGTCAATATAATAATGATAATAAAGAAAAGAGGTTGTGACGCACTTTGAATAGAGCATAAACGAGTTCATCAACAGTGGTATCTTTCCATTGACCCTTCTGAGCTCTTCCGACCGCAGTTCGCTTTCCAAAAGTAATCACGACGTCGTCCGAGTTCTTCTGGAGGACGTTGGATAGGCCTCGAGGAACCCGAGTACTTGCAGCACGTGTGAATAGATGAGGGCGAACAGTCTGAAACCATGTTCTTGTTGGAACAGCTAACATGATTATTTGGGGAGAGAGAGAAGGGAGAAAGGAAAACGGTGACTGATCTCTTGTTAGGATCCAGCCATTTGAGGATCATGGGTTCACAATGTGTGATGAGAAAAGCAAGATTCACGGAAGAATAAATTTCCGTATACAATGCTCACAGTTCTACAGGAGAAGAATATATATATTATATAGGCAAGTGTTTTGATTAACAGTATGCAAGCTTTTTTTCTTGAACTTCATAGTCATTGTGTCGACGCAGACACACTCGCACGTTCTATGAGAGGTCCGGAATTTCAGTCTTGTCTTTCGCCTTCCACGCCCGATTGAGATACGAATAGCAATGACTACACAAGTGATGAGAGAGCTTGGGAGCTCCACAACCAGGACAGTTCACAATGTCTTTTGTCAAGATTTCAACATATGGGATAGAACAAGCGAGCAAAAAAAGGACACACTTTGTTTATCCTTCAACCCCTTGTTAGCAGCACGCATAGCTTTGCGTGAATGCGACACCTTCTTCTTCGGTACGGCAAGCAGAAATGGAGGGAAGAGGTCGACGAGGGATTGAAGAGAGGGTATTGAATTAAAGGCCAAACTTGCGGCAGTCAAAGAGGTGACCACGACATTCGTGTCAAGGAACGGTCGTAGAAAAGATGTACGCATAGAAAGCGAAGATATTCCACGCATTTGAGCAGATAGAACAGCAGCAGCCGCCATTCTCGAAAGTGAAAGCGTCAAGAAAAACAAAAAAACAAAAATTTTGGACTCCGCACATGCAAGAGGGAGGCACCAGCTTTACATATAACTCCATGTTCCGTCTCACCCGTCCTCTCTTCCAAGCACTCAAACAGTCAACAGGAATCACTGGACTCGCTGTCCACCCAAACCCTCTCCCAGAACTCATCAAGACGTACAACTCCACCCTCTCCATTCTCTCTACCATCCCGACAACCTCCGTATATCGTCAGGGCACAGAAGCCCTCACGCGGCACAAACTGAACATTGTCCAAACCGCAAACGGGGATATTGGTGCCGCAGAGAAAAAATTGAACGAGGGCCAGATTGAGGAATCGTTGGAAATCGCTTCTGACGAACTCGAGTTGGCTCAAAAGATGGTCGAATGGAAAGCGTGCGTTGCCATACCCCTCATCCTAGTCTTTTTCTTTTTCATTCTTCGAACTTATTTGACAAATCTTTATCTTTGCAGTTGGCAAGATCCCGTGGATGTACCCGAGCCAGGCCAGTGGGAGTACATTGGAAAATCAACTTGAGTATATGAAGGAATTTTCCAACTGCTCTCCGTGTAGACTACACTGCCTCCGGGAGAATTTGAGGGGGAAGTGCTGAGCGAGAAGTCTAGATGTCGGAATCTATTCGTGTACATAAAAAACAATTGACTACGTGACGAAAAATTCGCTGGAAGCAGGATTTGAACCTACGCGGTGAAACACCAAGTGATAAATTTGGTCATTCAAATCACTCGCCTTAACGACTCGGCCATTCCAGCTTCGCAGAAATTCCATTTTTTCATGTCCTGAAATGTCTTTATAAGTATAAACGTAATCTATAGTCCAACGGGCCCACAGCAACAAGACTTTAGTTCTGAACCAACACCAACGTTTCTAACGAAAAAAGAAATGGATTCCTTGATTCCCTTTACCACTTCAGGTGCTCTTATGGACTGTGTGGACAGTACGTCTACTTATCCTCAATGCTTACACATCCCTTCTACATATCCTGAGCCACTCTCTCTTTCACTATCCATCTCCCGTCCAACAACACACACTTTTTCTCTACATCTGCACACCTGAACCCTTGCATCCCAATGACTCAGGGAAGATGCTTGTCGTTTTGCGAGACGGTCGAAAACTACATGGTGTTTTGAGATCGTATGATCAATTCGGTATGTCCATCTCTCTCTCACACACACACACACACCAAACCCATGAATTTTCTTTTTGCTCTGGTGGAATTCCTAGCCAATCTCGTTCTGGAAGATACAGTGGAACGTATATATCACGGAAACAGTTATGCTGAAAATTGGCATGGATTATTTCTCATCAGGGGAGAAAATGTCGTGTTACTGGGTGAGATTGTATGTCGTTTTCTTACCTCGCTCTCTTCTTCACGCCTCGTACCTTTTATGGATTGATAGGACTTGGATAAAGAAGATGAAATCCCTCTTCGACCAATCGATTATCGTCTACTTGAACCTTATGTGAAACAAGACATGGAGCAAAAGAAGCAGCGAGACGAAGTGATAGCTAGAGCCCTCTATGAAAAAAAGGGCTTTTGCAAGGAAGGCGGCGAAGGTGACGGGTATTGAATGGTGGAACATGGGTTCCTTCCTTTGTCCCAAAGAGATATCCATCCCCAAGGTGCTTTACAACACCCAAGCAGATTCCAGGAGACCAGCATGTATCAAGCTTATCGTAATCAATACCGTAAGGGTTCATACTGTAGCTACAGGCATAAACAATACAACATTTTGTGTGGTTCCAGGCAAGCATAGTGAGGCTGGGTGTATTAGATTCTAACGGAAAAGAACGTCATTAAGAGACAGGAGGAAGAGGGAATCAAAGCCATAAAAATACAGTTACTTTCTCTTTTTTACGATGCGGGAACCTTGCGTTTCTTGCCCTTCTTCAGTGTTTCATTCGATCCTTTTGATTTGCTGTAACCATTTGGTGATTTGGTATTAGACGATTTAAGAGGAGCGGGTTTGCAAGCACTAGAATCTATCATAAGATCTTCTATGCGCTTGCGCAACTGGCGTTCACGGATTGTCAGATTGTTCAATAGCTCTTCCTGCTTCTCCCGTTCCTTGCAAATGTCCTTGTACCGGAGTGTCTGCCAGCTGCACGCTGCGTGAAACTGAGCTGAAGAAACGACAATCAAAACACCTACCCATTATGGCGCTTACAGGATCTCTGTCCAGAGCACCACCACGCTTCATCCTCCTCATTCTCGTCTTTCATACCGTAGCTCTCCAGCACACCGGCTCCATAAGCCTGCCATTCCTTCTCCCCGAAGCACAACCGTTGATCCCAGCCACACTGATCTATGTGTTCCGCTCGTTCACTTGCAAGCTGTAAGAGCTGCTCACGCCAAGCGATTATCTCCATGCTGTCCCTCGTCTCCTTGCGCATCTTCACCACCTGATCCAACAACCCCCCGAGTCGCTCTGTCTCCCGGTCCGTCCTTGATTGCTTTTTCACTTTGTCTTCCCAATCGGATCTCATCTTCTCGTCAACGCAAACGGTAATGCCTTCCCGCTTTTCAGCCTTCTTTACGCTCTCCCATAATTGTTCCTTCTGTCCTCCTTTCTTGGCCCAGGCATCGATACGGGATTGCATGTACTCGACACCACATTCATCAGAACAGTATTTAGAGATGGCGCCACGTGCAGGTTTGTGGCAAGCCTTTGATGAATCGGGGTTTGGGTGACGGAGGCCATTGAGGCAACGCTGTTTGTAGGTGGTCTTGAGGTTCAAGTGGATATTTTCTGACGAACTATGAGCATGCGAAAGAGAGACGGACAGGTAGACTCACGTTGGATGCACGGTGGACAAAAAAATTGATCGACGAGCTCAACTTCCGATTCGGGCATGTTGACGCAGGTTGTGTGGTACCATTCATCGCAACTATGGACCAGTGGTAGGTAGAGTGGGATAGTGGAGAAAAAGACGAACCGATCACAGGCAATCATGAAGCGGTCCTCGTCGTACTTTGTTTTACAAACACAATAGAGCTTGTTGTCGGTGGGCTCGTCTTCTTTCTCGTCATATTTGGGCTCTGATTCTGGCTCGACAGAGCCACTGGCCATGAGGGAAGTTGAGCGAGAGCGGGAGGCGGCAAAGTGATTAGCAACAGCGGATTTCCTTTTTGCGGAAGAAGCTCTGGAGTGTTTTGTACCCTCCAAAGCCTTTGACTTGTTAGTGGACTTTGATTTCTGTTGTGTGATGGAGGGGAGTTTTGTCTTCTTGGCGACAGCCTGGGGCAAGATGAGATGGAGGGGCAGGAAAGGAGATGGGCTTACTTTGTCGTTTGCGTGAGGAGGTTGGTGTTTGTCTGGATCTTTATGGGAAAGGGTAGTGGCCAGAGTGGGCGGCGGCGGCGGCATGGAAGCACGATGGGAGGGGAGGGGAGGAATGGGAGGGGAAGTAGCGGACGGAGAGCAGGGTGCCGGGGACAAGGGCATGGACTCTGGAGGTTTGAAGGGAGCGGGGGGTAGTTTGGGGGGAGGTGGTTTATCGTCCAAAAGGCTCAAGAGGTCGTTGGCGACGTCGTCAGGAGGAAGAAGGTCCATGTCGGGCTCGTGCTTGAGGGCTGCATCGGGGTGTGGGGCACGGGTTGGATGGGAGGGGAGGGTGAGGTTGTGGATGTTTGAGAAGACGGGGCTGATGGGGGGGGAGAGATTGTGAGGGTAGAGCCAGTGGTGTGGGCGGTAGTGGGGGACGAGGGGTGGGTGGTCGTGGTCGTTGGCCACCAGGTCGTGGTCGTGGTCGTTGGCCACCAGGTCGTGGTCGACGACGAGGCCAGCCACCCCCTGGTCGTGGTCCTGCTGGGACAAACGCCTGCGCTCCTCGGAGGCCGCATGGACGAGGGCCTGGAAGGAGGGGGAGACGGAGTCGGGGCAGAGGAGGGAGGAGATGTCGAGGCGGCGGGAGGACATGGGGGTAAAAGACAAGATGCATTTCTCACAGTGCTATCTACAAGACATGTCTGACAAGGCCTTGCAGCGTCGCCCACCGCGGCCACGGCCAGCCGAGCCCGCCGCACCCAAGCCTGTCCCTGCTGCTCTCCAGCGGCGCTGACGGTCCCGGGCTCCTCGAGCCTGCCAGCCGCAGCGGCAGCTCGTCGTCGAGATGCTTTTGCGCCGCTGTCCGCTGTCTCAGCACACCGCACAGCAAGGGCCGTCTGTCGACTCACCTGTCCTAAGCGTTGCCTCGCCCCCGCCGCGCGCCCTCTTATCCTCCGAGAAACTGTACAGTAGGACCCCGGCTGCACACTCCTCCCCGGGGTCTCTCTGCGCTCTCTCTCTGCACGATGTCTGTCGCCACCAGCAACCCCTTTGCCCTCCTCGACGGTGCGCCCTTTCTTTCCTCTCTCCTCACCGCCGCCTCACCTGCAGCAGACAACCCCTCCCCCCCGCCCCCTGTCCCCACCAAGCCAAAGCCGTCCCGCAGCGGCAACTACTATCCCCGTGGCGGCGCTAGATCCGCCCCCAGGGAGGCCCAGCCAGACGATCCTTCCCCAGACAGGAAATGCAAGTCTCTCTCTCCATCTCTCTCTCTTCCCTCATCCGTCACCAGTCGACAGCCGTCCCAGGTCACGACCCGCCCCTCGTGGCTCAGCCCCGCGCGGTGGCCGACGTCCCTTTGACAGGCACAGCCAGACCGGCAAGATGTCCGTCCTTCCTTTCCCTCTCTCTCCCTCTTTTGTCTTCACCTCCCTTTTCCAGCGACTCCGACAAGAAGTCTCATCAGGGCTGGGGGGGCGACCAGGGCAACGCCGAGCTAAAGGCCCAGCAAGCTGCCGCTAACGACGCCGCCATTGATGCCGTCCAAGACCCCTCTCCAGACGCCCCCAACTCCGCTCCCCATCCTCCTCCCGACCCTCCTCTCCCCAAGGAGCGTGATGCCGAAGAAGACGACAACACCCTCACCCTCGACCAGTACTTGGCTCAACAAAAGGACAAAGACATCGCTCTTCCCAAGCTCCAGCCCTCCCGCCCTGCCAACGAAGGTGCTGACCAAAGCATCTGGAAAGATGCCGTCCCTCTCTCCAAGGACGAGGATGCCCTCTCTTATTTCGTCGGCAAGGTGCTTCTTCCCTCTCCCTTCTTTCCTTTTCTTCCGCTCATTCAAACAGGCAAAGTCTGCCCCAAAGGCCCGTCCCAAAAAAGATGAAAAGGTCTACATCGAGATTGACTCCCCCTTGACCCGCCCTGACCGCCCTGGTCGTGGCCGTGGCCGTGGTCGTGGCGATAGAGCTCGGGGTTCAGGTCGTGGCCGTGGTACTCCTCGTTCTGCTCCTCCTCAGCTTGACACACCCAACCTCGGTGATCAGACCGCCTTCCCATCCCTCGCTTAATACAAAAAAAATTAGGGCAGAGTGTATCTGTACTTTTTCCTTGTTCCATTACTCTGATTCCACAAATTGATCCCTTGATCACGGCTGTTGCCGTGTCCGTCTTGGAAAATATGTGCTTCTTTTCTCTCAATGCCTCTACAAAAGATTTACATTGCCCGCCACGGTCGGTATGATCCACTTTCAGCTTCGTCCAAGGGTCTTACATTAGACTCAAGGCTTTAGACTCAACTGGTTTACCACCGCATGGCAAGTTATTTCTGGCTCTGGGTCAATTCATTTCACAGCCCCTCAAAGGCAGAGTCCCACCGGGCTTCCTCGCGATCCTCCTCTTGCAGCGTATGGCGAGGTAAGAAAGACAGATTCAAAACGACGAA
>Ga0153987_1000015_pt1 | contig 55306 bp, 69 predicted proteins | sample TSNC071MetaG_FD_102279 | JGI IMG/M metagenome (GOLD analysis project Ga0153987, IMG submission 102279) | Attine ant fungus gardens microbial communities from North Carolina, USA - TSNC071 MetaG | ecosystem: Host-associated > Fungi > Mycelium > Unclassified | place: USA: North Carolina, William B...
ACCCAAACACACTACTATCAATCTGGTTACATAGAACTACCCGAGGACCTGCATAGTTCCAGCCACCTGTAGAGACTATTGTTGAAGTATCGAGCTGACGTCATTATTGTTCAAGAATGTTCTGATATTTTAGTATATATAGTTAGAGTTTTGTTATGTGTTACTTACTGGTTTGCAACGGAATCGATATTCTTATTCCAAGACAAACCAGCCTCCATTTTTACAACAACTATAAGTAGCCTACTACTGTACCTAGCCCACTAGTCTAGTTCTCAACTAAGCGAATATCTTGAATCCCATCAGTCCTCGTCCCAGTCAACTACAGGCTTGACAACATCTGAGTTTACATTGACTTACTACAAGCAGAACCAGCTGTCCTGGTGGAATAAAACCAGTACTTACTAGTGCCTAGTAGATCAAGTCATTGTATGTCTGGCCCTAGGATTCTAGTTAAATTGTGTGCAGACCTAGTAGGTTTACATAGGAAAGTGTATATATGCACATGTGTCTCTGGGCATGTAAATCTCTGTCTAGTTGATACACCAAATGAGATGTGTGTCATATTCATTTGACTGAATTCAGTTCAATTGAGTAAATTAGGGTACCATCTGGAACCATATGATGTACCTGATATAATCAGAATTTGTGTACCAACTTTTCCCAAATACAGTCACAAGGCTATCTGAAAAAAAGAGCCTCTAGTAGTGATAGTAGTACTTATTTACCTGTCTCATCATTGCCCCAGAATCACTACGTCATAATGAAGTGCTAGTCTACTTCAATATGTACGAGAAAATTAGAAAAATTTGAAGGATTTAATGAAAAAGATACACGGTAACAATGCGGTTGAGATGTAATATCGTCCAATTCCAAATTCCTTTACACCTAGAGGTACTTTCAACAATTGTGAGAAGTGCTATGAAGCCGTCGTTCAACATCATACACGTTTGATATATTGTTAACACGAGATAGATTAGAAGTGAGGCGCCCATCCTGGTTGATGTCATTCATCAAGGGCGAAATGGATGGAGTGAAGGAGGATACGTGGAGTAATAGAGCAAGCCCCTCGGTAACTCTAATCAACTTGACGATGGATGATCGCAGAGCAGACGGAACAGAATGAGCAATACTATGAGTTTTTACTATACTTGAAATCTTGACAACAACCTGGGTCTGTCAGTGAGGATTAAAATCGACTAAAAAAGAAAAAAATAACTTGGAGAAAGGCCTGGGTATCTTCCTGTAAGGTTCTCCTCTCCCACATTACATCGCCGTCGTGTATCTTGATCAGGATATCCGAAAGTTTCCTCACGACCGATTGTGCTTGTTCAAGAACTGCCCGCACTTCCCACTCATGTTGAATAGCTCCAGTCAGTATCATGTCAGCGACCATGTCCAGGACCCGAGGTGCTGTCTCCACAGCTTCCTGGATTGCATTTATTACCTCAAACTCTACTTTCCTTCTGGAATTTCCAAGAGGGTCAGAAGACTTGGACAGCAAAGCGGGAGAGGAGGATGGAGAGACATAAGAAATAGATCCCTGTCGCGTATGACTGCTGGTGTGGTCATCAGGTGTGTTCTGGTAACAGAACGGCAGGGAAGATGATATTTTCGGTAAAACAGACGTTGGCGCTTGTTTCTTAGGTGTTCGTAGCATAGGTCCACAAGAAGCAGGACCTGACAAAGCACCTCCTGCCACTGTAGGTGGTAGGTCATAAGGTAGTTTTTTTCCAATTTCAACATCTTCCGAGCTGAATGAACCTGCGTGGCGGCGTGTGGTGCGAGTTCTTCCTGGAATGCCCGCACGTAGAGTGAGCTGAAAGGGATCGTGAAGGGCAGCCTTCATGTCTGATACCTGCATAGAGCCTGGAGGGTCTGTTGAACGGAGATACAACTTCAGGTTGTCCACGTGGCTTTGCATTGACTGCCAAGCTCCAGCAATCTCGGCTGTTGCTGCATATAGCTCGAGTAATGCCCAACGAGAAAAACGAGGATCTTCACCCGGAACAACCTTCAGACGCAGAACCAATACACTGATGACTTTTCCAAAGGCTGTTGCACAATCTCTGCATTTCTCGAGAAGATTATGGCAGATCGAGGGTGCGGGCAAAGATATTCGGCTTCTGGAATCGAATTGTTCCAGTGCATGAACGAATAGCTTGATGTCAGAATGGGCTGGGTCAAGGACTTTACGTAAAGTCACGGAAAATCCATCATCAGTGACCGGAGCGGCATACTGCTCCAGTGATTGATATATCTGACACATGGCGAAAAGAAACGATCGAGCTGATTCTGCCAAGATGGTCAAGTGTTGGGGAAGAGCATGCGGCAGAGAGAATGTAGAAAGACGTCTGAAATATGAATTACGTAGTTTTGTGATCGAACTGATCCTTTCGTAGGGAGAGGTGGCAGGAGATATATCAGGAGTATCAGACAATGGATATGGAGTAATCAATTTTGGTCCAACGGATATTGAGGGTGAAGACAAATAATTAAATGGGTCTTCACCAAGTCGTGATCCAGCAATTTGCGAAGGATTGTGAACAATGAAGTGATCTTGGACAGGCTCAATAGATGGAACGTCTACCCGTCGGAGGTCTGGTAAGCTGTTCTTTCCGTAGAGGGATGGGGCTGAAGGATGACTCAGCACCTCGGCTTCGGATACTGTGCGAAAGTGGAGGGCTGGCGGACTGGGATCTTGGGTCTTTCTGATCATACTTGGAATCTCAGGATCGTACTGGGAAGCTGGGGAGGGCCTATTGTTAAGTGAATGAGTGGGAGAAGGGTCGGAGCTGTTCGACTGTAATACTCCATAAAGAAAGGGGGGTTTATACAAAGATGGGACTTCAAGAGAAGTCTCGTGAAGCGATTCGATAATGGAAGAAAGTGACAAATTCGAATCCATCGAGTATGATCGCATATGATAGGACGCTTCATCACAGTCTCCGTTGAGCGTAAAGGAGCGCCCAGCACCATCACCCCTGTAAGTATGTCAGTAGAGTTTCAGGTGAACATTTGAATTGCTGACAGGCGCCTTGCAAAATCAGCTTTTTCATGATCTATTGACTCGTCCAGTTGAGTACGTAAAGATTCTGTCTCAATCCAGCTCTGAATGCTCTGAATCCACCTTTTCATTGACATGGAATTTCCAGAGGCAGAGAAGTCCATAATTGTCTTTGGAGGCCATTCAATTGGATTGCGGTCGGCACGAAGGACATCCAATTCCTTAAACCGAGACAAGTAGTTGGGAAGTCGGGATATCTTATTTCTGGAAAAGCAGAATACCTGTAAGATATTCTAGCGTCATCGTATTGTCAAGAGAATAAAATTAAGTTTACTTTAAGGTTGACAAGGCTACCAGGCTCATTTGGCAACCTCCGAATTTTGTTATGACTTATGTCTAATGTATCGAGTGAGTGAATCAGCGTGAGCTTAGGTCAAGTCAACTTCTTCTGCTTTGTCAAATGACTGGTCAATCTCACCGCCCGGGGGAAAGTTGCAAAACTATTGTGCTTGAGATTTAGATATCGCAGACGTGTTAGGAGAGCGAGCTCCGTTGGCAGCGTTGTTAAGCGGTTGTTCCCGAGTGCAATTCTATGTATTAGAATGAGTCTTTCGTATTGGTTTACAGAAAGAGGAAGACCAAAACTCACCGTTCAACTAAAGCCTGCCCATCAGAATCCGACTTCGTGGCGAGTTCTTCCGCAGTTTTAACACTTATGTCAGTCAAATCAAGTTTTGAGAAATTCAAGGTCACTCCGCCGTCTTGAGATTTCCTGACAGCTTCTTTTACATGTTCATGGCCCAAAAAAAGAGATGCATTGGAGGAAATCCAGTCCGAGGAACGGAGGCTTGAGCGGTCAATAGCCGACGACATCTTGAGCTTACAAAGCCTGCAATTGGTTATGAGATTCCAGGGACAGAGGCAAATTGACAGAGGTTATTACGATAGCCTCTGAGCCTATGGCGTGAACGAGACTATCGAGGAAAGTAGGAAACGCTTAGAATTCGAACGATTTCAGTGGCTGTGCAGACAACCCACAATGGTAATACAATTTCATAAGAATTTCATAAGGAACCATGAGTAAAAATCAGAACCACATCGATACCGAGAAGCTTGTGGACTCGCTCCGCATTCCATGCCACCAACCGGGAGGGAAGGACAGTAGGTCACCTGGACCTAGTTCTACACTCATTGCAAAGGGCACAACTTTCTCAGCAAAATCGCCTGCAATATCCTTGGTTGAAAAAACATCGAGTGTGGATGTATTTTGGGAGACATCCTGGGATACGGCGGGAGCACCCAAAATCCGAGAGTCTTGTAGTAAACAACCACCCGTCATATACAAAGAAGTTTGTGGAGGACTCAACCAAACTGTTTTATGACCGACTACTTGAACTAGAAATTACCAAATTCAGTCAGTGGTCAATAAGTGACGACTTTGAAAGCACTTTACTGTAGAGATTGTAGTAAGGATCCTATGACCAGGTTGAGTCTTCCACTTTCCTTGAAATGATAACTTTCAGCTTACAAAATGTGCAGGCGAAGTGGCCCCTTCTGGCCCGAGCCATACATTTAAAATGGCTCCACTGGCGTCTTCCGGAGCCTTATAGCCAGTGAAGCCTTCTGGAGTCAGAGAGCAGTAAACATAATCGGGTACTGCAATGTCATCACGGAGAGAAGGAAATTGTCGGAATAAATTATGTTGGGCGAGGTATAGGCCCTCTTGGGATGCTTTGGAAATGCCAGTGGTGTCATCGAGAGCATAAAGGTAATGCTCCCAATCCATCAACACTTGACTCCAATGTTCATCCCTATAATCATGTCCAACTTCCACGGGTACTAGCCGCGACGAACCGGAGACCGAAAGGAGATAATCAATGGAGTTCCATGAGTTATGATTTAATGCGGGCCAGTCGTGAGCATAACCTCTCAAAACAAAGGGGTTATTCGAATGAATGTTTTGGAACGAAATAAAAGATGGATTAGTATTGATACAAGGAATCTGACGACAGGCAGTTTGCAGTTGTCGAGGGAGGAGGCGATTGCCGTTATGAAGTAGTTTTTGCTGAATAGTCGGGGGCGGGAGAAAACATCGACTAATTTTGTTAATAAGTGATAGTATCAAACCAAGTCGGCTTTCATCACCGCCACCAGCAATTATAATTGCTTGATCAAGTCTGCCTATCGACGTATGTGCAGTATTAGCTTTGGCAAGAATGACGCTGGCCAGGATGCACGAATCAGCATACAGTATCCGCCATACCCAGAGGGTAGCTGAGGCAGCACTCTGCATCCTCTTGTAAGAGATGTCTTGCAAAAGTTGTAACTCCCGAGCCAATTTTTCGTCTTGGCATGAGCCACTAAACAAATAGTCCACAAGTTCGGTGAGTCGGGCATAGTGACCTCCAGATATTCGCATCAATTCTGCCAGAGTTTAGTGATAAAGCAAAGATAATGAATCAGGTTCATGAGATATCACCATCTGTTGGTAGAGTCGCGCGTACTCCCTGTAAGAATGCGCGCTCCTTCTCTTCAATGAACTTCATTGGACGGAGTGCAAAATAGTGCTCTGATGCGCAATGAGACCATGAGACCAATCAAGATTAATGCTAAATATAATTGTGACAGTCACATACTTAAGTCACAGTGCAAGAGGACAGATTTAAAGGCGAAGGTCTGTAGCCCAAGTTGATCCCCCTCGTAAATAAACCCAAACACTCAGGTCTGTGACCAAATCAGTCTCCGGATCGGCGCCGGACCGGATTTGTCGTTGCCCGGTATGAGTTCAAGGTAGCAAGCCATCGGCTGATCACCATGCCCATTCAGATATTGACCGTAGAGAATCTAGACTGGACAGGCTCCTACTGCTCCTGGATACAGGATCTTCCACCTCAGTCAGGACCACTGCTGCAAAGCAGCTTGCTCAATTAGCTGTAAAAAGTGTAACCAGTGATATTAATCTCGTCGAGGATGATGTCAAGTCAAACCGCCAACACGTCTCGCAAGTTGATCGTTCCGCTTGGAATGACCTTATGGCAGTCGTAGCACGAGTATGTGGTGTTTATTCACATATGATATACTCATTGTGATGCTTAATTCTAGATACTTCCTTTCCTCCATTCCAAATCCTTTGAGACGCGTGCTGCTGCTTCTACAGCTTTCTCACAAATTTGCTCTCTTTCTCCGCTTTGGATGCCACAGCAAGTATATAGGATGGATGAAGACATATCAGTGATGAACCCTGATTTTCCAACATTCTCTGTCCAAGATCTTGTATCGCAAGGCAATCTACTTCTTGCATCCTCTGGAAGAGAGTTCATTAAACCAGCTGGTATACTTTCTACTACTGCTGAGGTTAAAAAGGCACGGAAGGAGGCCATGGGACGACTTGGATTAGAATTCTTGGATGATGTAGCCGATGATATAGAGTTAGAGAAAGAGCTTACTGCCGACATGGAAGTAGATCTCGAGGGCACCAACAAAACTGATTTTACCCGGGGCAATTCACCGATGGATGTCTGCTCCGATGCTGGGGATACTAAGAAGGCTAGTTCTCCCCCGACCCGCTCCCTCACTCCTGTTGCTCCCTCACCCACCACCTCGTCTGCACCTGATGTGGATCTCAGTACACTTTCTGCAAGAGAACGCAATCGCCTGAAAAGGAAGCGCAAACAGGGCAATAGTGCATTCGTTGCTGCCCCTCCCCCTCAGGCTCCGGGAGCTAAGTTCAGCGCAGCTCCAGTTGGATCCTCCAACAAGTATGTTTACTTTCCTCCCACGAAACACATATGATTATGAGAACAGGGCGCGTCTAATTCCATCAGACCAGAAGGCTATATCTGGAATTCGTGCGAATAGCCCACCAAACAACGGATCAACTGAACACGATCAAGGTGTTATTGATTCAACCAAGGGAGGTGCTGTCTCCCCTAAGGACTTACAACAGTCAAAGGCATTGGAAGTGGAGCCTGGGAACTGGATCTGGGACGGTGTGGTGAAAGTTTTGGAAGTCGATCTCTTTAGTCCTGTTTGGGAGGTACGCCATGGCGCTGCACTTGCCCTCCGCGAGCTACTCAAAGTACAAGGGAAGTATGGGGGTATGCAAGGTGAATTATCTTATTGTGAAAATCATGAAATTTGAACTCAGATTCCCGCAGAGGATCTATCTACAGAAGAAAACGGATTTGCTCACGAAAAATGGTGCAATGATCTTGCCGCTAAGTTCTTGTGTGTCTTCGTGCTAGACAGGTTTGGTGATTTCGTGTCCGATCAGGTATCAACACTTCTGTTCTGTATACCTCTTCTGCTGACTTGCTCGCTCTAGGTGGTGGCACCGGTTCGGGAGACAGTGTCGCAGACGATGGCTTCTCTCATGTTGCACATGCCGCGCAGATCTCTTTTACATGTCCATCAAATTTTGCTCCAAATGATTCGGCAAGACTTTGTCATTGCTGCTGCTGGCAAGTTCGAAAGCAAAAAACGATATTCGAAAAAATCACAGGGTGATGCTGAACATCATCACATTTGGGAGGTCAGGCATGCTGGCCTGCTTGGTATCAAATATGAAGTTGCTGTGCGCAGCGACATTTTTGATTACAAAAGCGGCATGAAATCAGAAAATGATTTTATCACCTCCAGTTCAGAAGGAACGAAAGTGCTTGGCGACGTCGTTGAAGCAGCTATACTTGGGTGTGTTGTTCCTTGTATTGCAATTATAATAATCTGATTTTTTCACAGCCTTGGTGATAGAGACGACGACGTTCGATCAATAGCTGCGACATGTCTTCTACCTGTAGCTCAACATCTCGTTGAGCATCTACCTGGGTCCCTTGAGCGTATTTTGGTTGTTTTATGGCATTGCCTCAATGATATGAAAGATGACTTGAGCTCAAGCGTTGGTGCCGTTATGGACCTACTCGGTAATGTTTACGAAAATTGGGCTGTGGTTGTTCGTTGATGGGTGGTTATAGGAAAATTGGTGACATTTGAAAAAGTGATTAATGTATTGGCTAGTGAAACTGTCTCGTGAGTATCTCCAACCCTTTCGACCGCGATTGCCGGGTTTATCGTCTTAAAAGATTACCTCTATCAACCCTTGCCCCGACACTTTTCCCTTTCTTTCGCCACACGATACCTAACGTTCGTCTGGCTGTGGTCAATACCCTAGCGTCTTTCATGGCAGTTCCACATTTGCCACGAGATTGGATTTCTGTGCCGTTCCTGTGCTTGTTATTTCAGAATCTGATTTGCGAGGAACGCTCAGACATTCGAGATGCAAGTCTGTCTGCTTGGCGGGACGCATTTCGCCTATTATCCTCCGTTCCTGATTTCTTTTCCTCAAAAATATCACAACAGTTAACCTTGGATTGGTATACTGTGGCAATGATGCCCATCGGTATCGCGATTGACACGTCAAACTTCTATTTGCCCTCGAATGCGAGTGATGGGACGCTTGAACGCCACAATGTTGACAAGAACATGCTCGCCCAAGACCTTTCACTTGTCCCTGTTGAAACGATTCTCAAAGCTCGAGTAGCTACGGCAACTGCGTTGGCCTATCAACTTATCTACTGGCCCTCTGTGGCAATCGATGATTTTTTTCATCCCATCCTGGTGCACTATGTGGACTCAAGCAGCATGCTTCAGAAATTTTTGACTGCTATCATATCAGAAGAATGGGCTAATGGTTATGAACGAATATTCTTTCCCTCGACTCCTCTTGTCATCTCCTCCACACTTGCAAAAGAACTTAGCCAGAAAACCCTCACGTGGTTGCAGGGGGATTTTCCACCAGCCTATCACGAAATGGCTTATGCGTTAGGTCGCATACATATGGAATGCACGGCACTTCTTCAATTATTCAGCACTGAGTGCAAATTACCCAAAACATCCATTCCGTTCCTTGGAAATGAAATTGACGTAACTGGAACACGCGAGAACTGCTTTACAATTGAGACGGCTGAACAAGCTGTTAACTCACATTTCAATCGGTTGAAAGACAGCCTCGGACGGACGAAGAAGAAAGAGCAAGCATCCATCTGCGAGAAGCGTTTACATGTTGTTACCAGCATTGAACGATACCTCGAAATAAAAACTCAATATGATATACGAATTTCGGCAGCTTTTGCAGCAGCTTTCGTTGGATTTCGGGAGATACCTGACAAAGTCAGTCCTGTCGTGAAAGGCATCATGAATGGTATCAAGGTAACTGTCAATATACTGAAGACGGAATTTCTCTCACCTTTCTTCTAGAGTGAAGAGAACATCGATCTTCAAGAGAGGGCGGCTGTGACAGTTGCTTCTTTCATAGAGTTCTGCTCATTGCATAACATGAAACAGCCACCAGATAAAATCGTCAAGAATTTGTGCACTTTCCTCTGCCAGGACACTGAAAATACACCAACGTTTGCCCTCAATCGGAAACAATTGGATGGTATATTGTCATACCAAGGATCCAAGGTTACTGACAAATTTTCGGCGAAATCAACTGACTCTAAGAGATCCGAAGAAAATCAAACTTGTCGTTTGTCTCGCCGCGGTGCTGGTTTCGCGTTTAATAAGCTATCCTCCAGATTTGGGCATAGGCTCTTACACGTGGTTCCTAATATGTGGCCGTCAATGACTGGTGGACTTTCGAGTGCATTTCAAAATGGTGTGTTGTACTTTTTTGGCTGAAAACACATCTACATCTCTGTCCATACAGGCTCTGTTGGAGAATCAGACGCTCTGATAGACAAACAATATGGACAAGATGTGATTGATTCCTTAAGCGTCTTGGAGGCTGTTGCTCCTTTGTTTGATCCGGCATTATGGCCTCGCCTTGTGGAAATCCTGCCGATTCTAGATCTTGCCCTCCGGAGTCGTTTCGCTATCATCAGGCAGGCTGCAGCACGCTGTTTTGCTACGATCTGCCACGTCATGACAACCGAGTCAATGTGCTACGTTGTCGAGAAAATAGTGCCTCTCTTGAGCGATCCACTTGCCCTTGCAAACCGCCAGGGTGCGACGGAGTTGATTTACCGTATGTTCATGGAAGTTAATGCTCTTTACCTTGCTGAAACAAGGTATTAGATATTGTTCAACGGTTGGACATCAAGGCCTTGCCGTATATAATCTTTCTCGTTGTTCCTGTACTCGGTCGCATGAGTGACTCCGATGATGACATACGATCAACATCCACCAACACATTTGCGGCCTTGGTAAAGATGGTCCCCCTGGAAGTCAGTTTGTGGCAAATCGACCTGAATCACTGCTGACAATTGACTAGGCTGGCCTGCCTGATCCTCCGGGTTTTCCAGAGGATCTTCTCAAGAAACGTGACGCTGAAAGGGAGTTCCTTTCTCAACTACTTGATGGCTCAAAAGTCGCCAGATACGACATCCCAGTACCGATCAAGGTTGACTTGCGAAAGTATCAACAAGACGGTGTTAACTGGTTGGCTTTTTTGGCGAAATACCATCTTCATGGGATTCTTTGTGACGGCAAGTGATGATCCAAGAAACGAAGGGTTCAATCCTTACTTGACTCTCCTAGACATGGGACTTGGGAAGACTTTGCAATCCATCTGCATCCTAGCTAGCAAACATTACGAGCGCAAAAAGAGATACGACGCGACTCAATCCCCAGATGCCATCCATCTTCCCTCGCTTATCATCTGTCCCCCCACGCTTACTGGTCACTGGTACTATGAGATCCTTAAATATGCAGATAACTTGAGACCCGTTCTGTATACCGGCAATTCTCGCGAACGCACGAAGCTTATCACAAGACTTCATCAGTATGACGTCGTCATCACCTCGTACGAAGTAGTCAGGAACGACATCGTCAGCTTTGAGCACCTGAATTGGCTCTATTGCATCCTCGATGAAGGACATATCATAAAAAATGCGAAGACAAAGCTTACTAAAGCTGTCAAATGCATCCGTGCACAACATCGCCTCATCCTCTCAGGAACCCCAATTCAGAACGATGTACTCGAGTTATGGAGTCTTTTTGATTTCTTGATGCCAGGATTCTTGGGGACAGAACCATCTTTCAATGAACGCTTTGGAAAGCCAATACTGGCCAACAGAGATGGTAAAGCAAAGTACAGAGAGGCTGGTAAGTGGCAAATGGATTTCGGTCGTCTTGCAGCTGTTTACAATTCACTACAGCGGCTCTAGCCCTAGAGGCTTTACACAAACAGGTCCTTCCCTTCCTTCTCCGTAGATTGAAAGAGGATGTCTTGAATGATTTGCCACCCAAAATTATCCAAGACTACTATTGTGAACTCTCCGAGCTACAAAAATACCTTTACGACAACGTTTCTACCTCAAGAGCTCGTATGTCCGCAGAAGACATGATACGTACGAAACCCACCAACACAGGCAAGGAGGAGACAGGTCAACAACATATTTTCCAGTCGCTACAATATCTGCGAAAACTGTGTAATCATCCTGCCCTTGTGCTTAAGGATGACCGCGCTGCTATCAGTAGTGCCTTTGAAAAAGCTGGGCTTCAGCCAACTGTTCTCAGCGATATCCATCAGGCACCGAAACTGTTGGCACTCAAGTGTGTCCTTTCGCGCCTACTATTAATTGAGAAAAGCGTCTAAGCATATTTAACAGGCAACTGCTGACCGATTGTGGTATAGGTACAGCAAGTAATATGCGTGCTGACATTATTGGGGGCGATGCCCCTGATTCTATCACTGATTCAAGTGGTGCATTCTCTCAGCACCGTGTTTTGATCTTTTGCCAAATGAAACAGATGTTAGATATCATTGAAACAGACTTATTCAAAGTTCACATGCCATCAGTCACCTATATGCGGCTCGATGGTAGCACCGAAGCTAATAAGAGGCATGCTATAGTCCAGACCTTCAATTCTGATCCGAGCATCGATTGTCTGCTATTGACAACACATGTTGGCGGTTTAGGATTGACGTTGACTGGCGCTGATACAGTCATCTTTGTCGAACATGATTGGAATCCAATGAAGGATCTGCAAGCGATGGACCGTGCTCATCGTATCGGTCAGAAAAAAGTTGTGAATGTTTATCGTCTGATTACGAAAGGGACTTTGGAGGAGAAGATCATGGGGTTAGTCTGTTTTATTATGCACTCAATCATCATGTTCTGACTCTTCCTTCAGCCTCCAGCGGTTCAAACTCAACATTGCCAATTCTGTTGTCACACAGCAGAATTCTGGCCTAGCATCCATGGACACAGACCTCGTTCTTGACCTGTTCCGGCTCACGACTGAGGAAGAAGATGCCGCGGCTGCCAGTCAAAGGCAGAAAGAGACATCTAAACCAACCACACAGAAAAACGTGTTGCAGGGCTTGGAGGACCTACCAGCAGAGGATGAGTATGAGGGCTTAGACCTCTCTTCTTTCATGGGTTCATTGAATCAATAATTCTTCAAGAGTAATTTTGCGATGGACAATTATAATTCAACTAAAAGTAGCAATATATAGACGAGCGTTCGACCAGCAAGATAAGAAGTGAGTCATCAGTAGAGGCGATCAAAGTGCCAGATCTTCAAAGAATCCTTTGTTACAGATGTGGAAAGAGGTGGGTAAGTCGTCCTGTGCCAGCTGTAGCAGCTATCGGCGCCTACAATAATCCCACCCTTGTTCAGACTCAGATAATAATTTGCAGCTGAATCAAATATCTGCGCTTCAAGTACATAGAACTATATTCCACGTAAAAGTCTAACAGTAAATCAGATTTGAGTTCGCAACTACCCAAGAAAATGAGAAAGATTGTGGCATTATGAAGAGTGGAGAAATGTCAAGGTTGATATTACCTCTCTGTCGACAGCATTGTCGGTCAGAATGGCTGCTTCAGTGGACGATCATCATCATAACATAACAAACCACATGTCGTCTTTCAAGAAATACCGGGAGGACTTTCAATCTCAGCCGAGTGAGAAATTCTATTTCTCCATCAAGTTGATCATTTGCCTGCCTTTCCTGTTGACGAATATCGGAACAGACTGCATATTTTTTCAACAACGAAAATCGTCCATACACAAATATATTGTTTAGTACATGTTCACAGGCTCACAAGCTCAAAGGAAATATGGCGCATCTTTCCAATTTCGAAAGGTTTATAGCTTCCATCAAAAATCGACAGTATCCACAGTGACTATCAGATTCGAACTTGTTCTTACCTTTTAATCGTTCGGCCGAGCACGAAGGACATCTCGGTGACGATGGTGGATGAGGTACTGACCGAGAAAACATGAGACTTACAAATGCACGCAATGCTGCTGGAAATTTCTTTTCAACATCAGAGAATTATCCCGCGGGTGGACTGGTCTATCTATATCTTCCAGCACAAAGAATAGCGGTTCAATATCTGCTTCCATATAAGAGCTAATCAGTTGTAAAGCCATCTTCAATGGAGAGAGGAAAGTCCAAAAAAATCCAGAGTCAAGTGACCTAAGATTTTAACGGAGTTTGCTAAAGCTTGATCTGCGAGCTTCACTCAGGTTCAACTGTCAAGACAAATTCATTCCAACATACCATCAACATAATGCATTGCAAGAAAGAACCCTAACATCTAAACACAGAGGCAATAAAAGTCGGTAAACAGCTCATCTTCTGGCCTTTTCCTTCCCTTTTTCTGAATCATCACCGTCCAACATCCTCTCAATTTCTCTCCTAATCTCTCTCAAATTGAATTTCAGACTCTTGACATCCTCAAATTTCCTCTGACTCGTTGCTTCCTCAATGAATGATTCCAAGAGGGCTTCTTGTTCGAGCAGAGGCTGCAAAGTCTGTGCCAAGTCTGAATCTGGACTGATTCTGGACCCTTCGGCCAGACTTTCGAGGACACCAGGTTCAGACGTCGAGCGACAATCTAACTCTTTGGGTTCATGGTGTGATGGACCTGGTAAAGACTAATCCTCGGATCAGTTTAGCTTCAGAAAAAAATTAGGAATAAAGCTTGCTTGGAGAGGGAACATATTCCTTTGCAAGAAAAGGCTGGCTCGCATTGCGATTGCTGACTGAATACGACTTTGGGAGCTCCAAGGTCCATTTGGGCATGGAAGCCCCTTGATCCGCTTAGCTAACGTATCATACTGAGCAAACGCCTCCAATAGGCGCTTACGTGCTGCAGATGCCTCCTTTGTGGGCTGATCGTCATGGCTAGCAACGTTGATGTCAATGGGCCTGACCGAGAAAAAAATCACAAAAACGTACTTGAGTGCGTGAATGAGTTCCTGGAATTTAGGGAGCGCATCTTCAATTTCTTGTTCCAACAAGATGAAAGCCTGAAATAAATCAGGAAAAAGGGAGAAGGATGACGAGTGAAGGCACCTCGTGTAGCTTGACAAGTGGGGGAACATGCAATTTTTCTTGTTGATATTGTTCCCGTCTGTCATGTCCATTCAGCGTGGGTTTAATCAAACTTACAAAACGCGAACAGGAGGATCGGTCGACATTCCCGACATATTCGCACACCTTTCAGAAATTTCTCGTCATTATCGGCTTCATCCGCCTTGTTGGTATTTGCATTTGGGCGTTTTCGAACTCCATAGTCTACGCCCTCACCGACCTCTTCAATCTTTCTGGTCTTAGTGTCAACGACGAACAGAATTGAACACGTGACTCGACGGTGATGATCCTTGACCGGTAGTGAACAGATGATACGTCCGCATAGCCGACAATGATGCTTGCGATTTGTCAAAGGGTGGAATGAGGCTCTGATGATATCTTATCTTCTTATCTGACGGTGGTAGGTGTGGATACTCACGAACAAAGCGGACATTTTGATACCGTTGAATCTTCCTCCCAAGGGGTAATATGCTGTTCCAAAGCTGTTCCGCTTCATCAGTGAACTTAAGAGCTTTCCGTAGGGTAAAAATATGCACCCCGCTTATCTGGTTTGCTATTATCTCCGAAACTTCCAACCAAGACGCTCTTCCAGAAATCACCAGCATCTCGAAGATTCATATTCGTGTAAACATCCAGATCAAAGATAGATGATGTTCGCCTCATTTCTTTGGTCATGCCTGATCCCTGTCGTCGCTTGAGCGTGCTTGTAGTGTTAAGTGGTTTGGAAGGGAAATGAAGACCGATGAGTTTCTCTAATCGCCGTTCAAGTTTATTTCGTTCCACTCGTTTCAAGCCTCGGCTGATATCTGCGCCATCACGTTTGAGTGTCCGCAGCGTCAAGAAGTCATCCGTGAGATAACGAAGTACTCCTTTAGGTTGAAAACCTGGTCTATATGGTATAGAAAGCCGGCTGGCCGCCGAAGAACGGGGCGAAGCTAGTTTGTCGCCTGGTAGCGGCGGAAAGGCATCCCCTTTCACGGAGCTAGAGGGGGTCTGGATAACTGGTGTAGAAGATACAAGGGGAGGTATTATGGGCTTCTGAGTGGTATTGGAGCCCGAAGCGTAAGGAGGCAACGAAGGTAGGGCTCTTTCAGACAGACTGGGGGATGTAAGAGCAGTAGTAGATTGAACAGGAAGCTCGGACTCTGATTGGTGGGAATCCACAGGCAGTATTCTAGATGGCTGAAGAAGTATAGAGCTTGTACGTGAAAGGGTCCTGTGGCTGGCTGGTACCAAGGGAGACGAAAGATAGGGTGTTTGCGATTTAAGTACTGGATTGACATGGCGGAATTTCGAAGCTTTGCGAAGAGTCGGTGCCCTTTGATTAGAGAGCAGAGCAGTAGACACCCTGAGTGCCTGTGTGGGTTGGCTAGTGATGAGAGGTGGGACTGTGTCAGGAGCAAGAGGATAGTCCATCGCTAAGGGAGAGTCAGGGGAGTCCAGTGAATGGGTTGAGGCTGGAGGAGAGGGCAGCCCATTAGAATCGATGCTGAGTTTTTCCGACTTGAGGTGTCGTTTAGACTAGAACAAGAGTCAGGATGTTGAAAGCAAAGACAGGCAGGACTTACACGGTAGGCCTGGTAGGGGACGGGTTGAGACATGGCCGCGATAACATACAACTCAAAAAGTATAACAAAATGTCGACACAACTCACACGCTCAATTCCACATGTCTGCCTCCTCCGGCATCCCTGTCTCTCCTTCCCTCGCCGCTGCATTTGCAGACGCCCTCCAATCCTCCTCTGTCCGCTTTCTCAAGGTCGTCATCCACAATGGTCTCGTCGCAGCATCTTCATCTTCCAGTTCCGAGGCTTATCACTCTCTCCAGAATATCTCATCCACCAACTCACCGTCGATGTTGTCGGCTCCTTTGTCGACGACCTTGCAATGCTCCAGGACAATCATGTCCTCTCAGAGACCCTCCCTGCTTATATTCTTGCAAGGCTGGACCCCCCATCGACCGGCTGGACGGTCTTCTCTTATGTACCCGATCATGCCAGAGTTAGGGACAAGGTACCGCAATACTTCTTCCCTCCATCTCTTGAGTTATCGCCAGCTGTAGATGCTCTATGCTTCATCGCGCGCCTCTTTGTTCAAATCTCTAGGATCTGCCCTCTTCACAGACTCTATCTATGCCACTTCCAAAGCAGACCTTACTCCAGAAGCCTATCAGGCTCATCTACGGCATCTCGCTGCTCCTAAGCCACTGTCCGCCCGTGAGCTGGAGATGGCTGACGTGCGCGCTGCAGAGACTAGCTCGGCTTCATATCAGGGTAGCCGCCCTCGTGCGACCCAAGTCGGTACCGGCATTGGCTTCAAATGGACTCCAGAGATAGAAGAAGCTGTCACTGAGCTTGGCCGAGGTGATAACTGTGCAATAATAATTCTTGTGAGTAGCATTGCTCTCCTCCAAAACAATCAATATGTGAAATCTTGATCAGACGGTTGACCCGGAAACAGAGACCATTTTGCTGAAGTCGACCTCCGAAATCTCGATCAATCAGCTCGCTTCATACATTCCTCAAAGTGAGCCATGCTACGCCCTTCTGGCCTGGCCACAGACGCACACTTTACCTCCGCGCCGCGAAATCGGTATGCTTTTTCCTGGTCAACCGCCCTTTCGTCTCGCTCAGTGTCCCTAGTTTTCATCTACTCCTGCCCCTCATTTTCCCCCATTAAACACCGCATGCTTTATTCTGCAGGGTCTAGCACAACACAACAACGAGTACAAGAATGGTTCGCATCTACTGCCCTAGTGACCCATTTCTATCCGCGAAAGATAGAGACTTCAGATCCTCGAGAGCTCACAGAGGATTATATTGTTAAGGAGCTCGGTCTCGAGGACTCCGATCCTGAGAAATTTGGTAGTTATAGTGGTGGCCCTTCCGGGGTAAATGAGGTTTCGAGACCCTTTGCACGGCCTAGAGGCCCTCCGAGAAGAAGATGAACCCTCTCATAATTGAAAAGGATGGTAAATCATGATCATGTTGTATTCACGGTTTGCTGTTTGTATCGGATACGCCATGTACTTGCTGAAGGTGTCTTCTTGACCTCGCTCTCTTCAGAACCTCGACAACTATTGTATCATCTCAGAATTAATGATGTCTCCTCGTTTCCGTCGATGTGATCAACCTCATACTGCTTATTGAAACACCTCTATGTGTAAACAGGTCACACTTATCAGCAACCAATTTGGTACTATACTAGAGTCAAAGTGACAGGCATTACACTGCATGCTATGAGGGGGATACAAGAGTATTCAATTCATTTGGATGTATCTTTTCTTTTGACTGGAGGACAGCGGGTGACGGTAGCCGCTTTTGACCAATGGTCTACAACTGGGAACAATGATGGAATTGCACCTGGATGTAAATTTAATGTTAAATTAATTGATACACTGTATGCTGATATCAAATAGTGGATAGAGGTAAGACTTGACATTTGTTCATTGTGGGTGCAATGAAGCGGTTCGTACTCATGAATGCGTCGACGTCCGCTTCTGCCACATTCTTCCTGTGCTGGATGAGATATAAGAGAATGGCTTTGCTAAGTAGAGATGGGCATGATGACTAACTTCCTGAAATTCGCCGACAAACTTTTGCAATTCGCCTATGCATTTTGCTTTGAGTTGTCCAGTTAACAGCTCGCCAGCCCGGTATTCCTAGAAATACGATTCAATGTGTGGTGCGTGAGTGTATGTAATGAGACATTGCAAAATAACGACTGTACTCTTCCCAGTCTTTCAAGCTCTTCGTCGTCCTCGAGGAAAAAGGTGAGGTACTGATAGGCAACATCTACTTCGGTGTTACCGCCTTGTCGTCTGTGCTCTTCCTCAGTCTCTTGACCACCTGAGAAACCGTGCCTATTGATCTTGTTTTTTATTTGGTTTGGTTTATCTGTCATGTATATGCTACTATTGGCGTCACTGGCACTCATTTTTGTCTGAGGTCCCTGTAAAGCAGGGAAAAATTTGGCGTGAATTAGCGCAGGTTTGGGATATTTTAGCTTGACGGCGACATCACGCGTGAGACGGAAGTAGGGATCTTGGTCGATCGCACAAGGGATGAGACAAGGAATGTCGGAGGTCATTCCAAAGATATGAGGAAAAGAATTGGAGAAGGAAGGGGCAGCTTGGATTGCTGCAAAGTGAAGCTTGCCAATATTATCACTGAGGACTCGTTAGATCAAGGTGAATTGATAAATTTGAAATGATAACTTACGATTCATTGAACCCAAAAGTAGCTTTTGCCTGGTTATAACTGATCTGACGAGAAATTCTCGACACATTTTCATAAAACACTCCGCCCATGTAGTCATAGTCACTGAAAATAAAAGTCCGGTCAGAGTTGAATCCACAGGCGATAATGTCTTTTGCATTTTCTCTTGCGAATTTTCGTGTCTGATCTGGCTTGAGCTCATGTTTGAACAGGAATTTCTCGTCGTCTGTCTGCTAAATCAATCAAAGAATGAGACCAATCATAGCAAGAAAACTGTACCTGTCAGTTGGATGACCAAAGGGCAACCAAACACGTCTTGAAGCCATCTGGAATAGAGTTGAAAGAATCCTTTAAGCCTTTCGACATCACTCACTTTGTAAAGACAAATGGGATCATATGGCCCAGATGCATGCTGTCGCTGCTCGGTCCACGACCAGTGTAGAGGAAAAATGGTTTTCCCTGCTCGTATCGGTCCAGTATCTTGTCAAACTCGCTGGTATTCGCGTGAATATCCTCGTCTTACTCCTGGTTTACTTGCCCTCGAGACTTACCGGTGAGAGAAGAACATGCCTCGTCTCAGAAATACATGTGGTGTGTGTCCAGTTATCCTTCTGAAACGTTCAAGCAGAGCAGAGTCAATTCTTCGAGTACCGAACTGGTCTATGAGTTTGCCATAGTTTATCACTTCTTGTCTGCCATCAGCTGAAACGCCTCCCTGGACGTCCCAAGGGGTGACAACCTGTTCATGTGGTTGAATCCTTTCATGTACAAGCTTTACAGTGGGGTCCTCGGTTGTCCTACTCAGATATTTGAGCATGGGAACGTAAATTGTCGTCATTAGTCGCTTACCGTACCGACACATCGATCAGAGAAGATGCAGTGTTATCAGCGGCTTGGTCTGTCATCATGGGTTGGTGAATCAATTGGTACTAGGCAATTAGTTATTGCTGGTACTATTCTATTCACCAGGATTGGTTCCATCGATCATACTCCATGATGGCTGATCTAATCAATGAAGATTAGATAACAGTTAGAGAAATTACGACAGACAGCCGAATTCGGCCACAGACTACTAGAATGGAGGGGGTTGTGTCGTCACATAGTTGATCACAAAATAATATGCTTTAGTTCATGAACCGTGTAGTCCGTACACTGCGCCTAATGAGCGCAAGACTAGATGTACTAGTTTCAGAAGATTATCCTTTTGGCCAATGAGCTGTGATTGGTTAATCAAATTTTCGAACACAAGCGGGAACAAATAAGCGTGAGAGACGTCAATTGGCTGCCTCGTTGTAAATGCTTTTCAGCTGCTCTTTTTCCATCCAGCACCCGTGTTACTTGATAATTGCCTCTTTCAGATATAGCTTTTATGATGTCTGCCCCTCGACTTCACTCCTCTTTACCAGCACCTGTCGTTCATGCAGGGTTTTCAGTTTCCCAGTCCAAGTCCCATGTTCTTGCAGGAGTACAGGACGCATACTGGAGTGATGATGAAGCTGTAAGCTCACGACTTGTTTTAAGAGAGAGAGAGAGAGAGCTGACTTTGAGTGTGATCGCTTTTGTAATTGATAGGGCGACACGGAGTGTCCTCTGTGTCTTGAGGAAATGGATATCTCTGACCTGAACTTCAAGCCTTGCGTTTGTGGATATCAGGTAACTCGTATCCCTTTCGACTCATTCCTTTTGATTTACGTACTAAATATTGGGGCTAGATTTGTCGCTTTTGTTGGCACCATATCAAAGAGAACCTCAATAAGCGCTGTCCTGCTTGCCGTAGGATATACACCGATGAAGCCATCGAGTTCAAACCTATCAGTATGCAAGAGTAAGCATCGTTTGTTGAGCATCCTTGCTATGATTTTCAACATGCCGTAGCCATAAGCGTCTCATGCAACAAAAGAAGCAGAGGGACCGCGAACGCAAGGAGCTTGATACTCTTGGAAGACGTCATTTAGCAAATGTTCGTGTAGTTCAGCGTAATGTGGTATACGTCGTTGGCATCGGATCTCGTGCCAAGGAAGAGGTAATCATAATTTCTCTATACACGTCACATGTGTCACTTAATATCACTCAAGCTCATTCCGACTCTCCGTTCAAACGAATATTTTGGTCAATATGGAAAAATCATCAAGATCATCCTCGTCAAACGTACATCTTCAAGTGGAAGTGCTCCAGTCGTTGGTCTTTATGTCACGTATCACCGAAAGGAGGATGCTGCGCGGGCTATTGCAGCTGTCGATGGACTTCCTTCGCCTGGCGGCGACAAAGATGTCATGCGAGCGAGTTATGGGACTACAAAATACTGTATGGCTTTTCTTCGTGGTGTCTCGTGTGTGGACCGTGGTTGCATGAACCTTCATGAATGGGGAGATGAGAAGGATTGCTTCACCAAAGAAGATCTGACGACCCTGTATGTGTGTTCCCTCCATTTCATAATCCTTGTTTACGTAGTTCATCCAGGAAGCACACCATGAAGGCGACCGAAAGTCGAACTCGCACGATGATCAGGAGGTCAGATGAATCTGAAGGTTGGTTCGATCCTCGAAGCTCTCAGTGATTGTCTTTAGCGCATTTATGGATAGGTTTACCGCGGGCGGCCTCATGGGCACAAAAAATTCCAGGGACCCATTCCAGCAGTGGACTGGCGTCGTCTTCAAGCACTCCTCTTGCTCGTTCGGTTCGTCGTGGGAGTACACCTCGCCAGAGTCGTTCTGGTGCTGTTCATGCAGCAGAAGGACGCACGGTACAATCTCGATCTGGGGTTGACCGGAGACCAGCAAGCACATCACTCTCTCAAACATCTGTTTCCCGGCCCTCAACACCTGGTCCCATTGATGTCAAAACATCACAAAAAGAACCATTAGTGTCAAATTCCACCGACACTTCAACAGTACTATCTATCACTACCGAGTCAGATACTAGTTCCCATCTTCAAGGTCCCTCATTCTCGTCTAGGCCATCGTCTCCTGGTTCCACGCGATCTCCCATGCGATCGTTGGCATCAATACCTGCACCACCTGGCCTCATGGCACCGCTAGGGATTCTATCTTTGTCCCTGCCACCTCGAGTCGCTACTGCATCACCACAAACTCCTTTGTTATCTTCTCAGTCTTCGTACCAAATGTCCACTGCAGCACGTGCATTGCTTGATGATGTGAAGGCTCGTCGAGAAGCGCCATTTGCTTCTGTTGGCCTAAGCCCTTTCCCAGACTTTGATAGAACATTGCAGACACTCAGCGGGACGGATGGTAATGGTTTTAGCTTCAATCTTGATCCCAAACTCGTTAGCGAGATACAAGCTTCCGAAAATCTGGGAGAATTTGACCCTGGTATCGTCATTTCGCTTGATGGACCCTATGTCGATGATTTTCCTGCGTTGCAAACTCCAGATTTAATCAACACTCCGCATGTTGGACCCCCACCTGGACTTCAATACCCTCTCAGCCATTCGATTCATGACCCATTTGATACCCAATCTGATTCAGATAGACAGGCACAACGCAGCTATGCTGGGACTTTCAATCCTTTTGCTGACACCTTTGATGACGATCTGAATTCAGGAGGAAACCGTGTGATCACAGAAATTGATGAAGAGAGAAAGTTTTCCCGCTTCAATTTCGCCCGGAGTAGACAGAATTCTAGCCTCATGTCTTCGCCTGCAAGTACCTCTGCACCGAGCTTTCAGGGTTCAGGTGAAAATCCGGCTTTTTATGGTGCAAGTAGCGGACTTTTGCAGCAGCCTCATTGGTCGTCGTTCAATCACCAAGAACTCACTTACTCGCAGCCTGTCTCCTACGTAGGGTCCCCGATGCTACAGCAAAGTCAGCCACAAAACCCTCCGGGTCAATCAGCTCCAAGATTCCAGTCATTTGATGCTGATCTAAGTGAAACCCAGTTGAGGGAGTTCATTCAATCGAGTAGAGAACGTGCTGGTATGACCAATCAGCATTCCATTCTTCAAGGTGAGTCTTGTAAAATATGTTAATTTGACCTAATGTTAGCACGCAGAGCCTGTTGGTTTTAACAAAGCTCAATCGCCATTTCATGACCCAGCTATCATGTCTGCCAGCTTCGCTCCCACATTACAGCCACCTATGAATAATGTCTCCGCGTATGGACCCCCACCGGGCCTCGCATTTCCGCCTGGTTTGAACAACAACAACAAGAACAACACCCTCCTAGTCAATTCGCATGTCAGTCCAATTCCTACTTTTGATGAAGGATCTGCTCATGGTGAGTCTGAATTTGTTTCTCCAGGAGAGGGAGATGGATATGCCAAGTCCTGCACTCTCTCAACACGGGAACACCGTGATCGGCGTCAATGCGCCATTTCAGACTCTTACTGCGCGTACACAGTAAACCCAGGTAACCCTGGTGGAAGACTGTAGTACCTATGCATTTCCCCTCCTTTGATTGCCGCATATAGTCTTTTTGTGATGTGATGCTGACATTTCAACTTTCTTGTTATAAATAAGTCTTAGTCTCCACAACTACCTCGCCGGCGCCTTCAGTCTCATTATCAGCTATTGATTTCCCAGCCCTCTCTGTCAACCCTGCTGAATCTCCTTCGCCACTTCAAATTGAGGATGGTCTTTCAATGGTTTCTGAGGTGGAAAAGACAAAAGCACAAGAAAGGGCTGAGAAAAAAGCAGTCAAAGCTGCTGTAGCTGCAGAAAGAGCTACAGAACGACAGAGGCTTGCCCAGGAAAGGGCAGCCGTGAAAGCAGCGGAGAAGGCAGAATGGACGCGGAAAAAGGCTGAAGAGAGGGAGGCACGTGCTGCAGAAGCTGAGCGAAAGAAAATCGAGATAGAAGAGAAGAGGGTCGAGGAACTCAAGGCAAAAAAAGACCGAGAGAATACTGACCGAGTAATCCGTGAGGCAGTGGAGAAAACAAGGGCCGAAAAGGAAAAGGAGAGAGCTGTGCGAGCAGAGAAGGAGAGGCTTTTTGCTGCGCGAAAAGCGCAAAAACAAGCTGAAACCATGAAGGCTACTATCAAAAAGCAGCACTTGATGTCCTCAACGGCGCCACAAGTTCAGAAAACAAATCACATAGATGATGTCTCCCAAGTCCCCTTGCTCTCTAAGAAGCCCAAGAAGTCTAAGCCTGCCACGAAACCCCTACGAGTCTCGAGAGACGATGAACACTTTCCAGACGAACCCTCGACTGTGCTCTCTGCTGCCATTCCTGAGACTCCTCGTCTTCCTGGGCAGATTGCAAACTCGAGTGGCGTTAATACACGCTCGCATTCTGTCGAGCACCTGTCCAGTCGTGCCTCTGTGGAAGAGCTGTTTGAACAGATCCAATTGACCAAGCCCCAGATAGATTTGACCGATCACTCTTTCTTCGACTTATGTCAGATTGCTGCTACCTCCAAGATGCCTTTGGAATATGATCCTCTTGTTCATGCATTGTCTGCACTGTCCGTTGGAGGGGCATCGTTCTCTAGCAGTGTTCCATCTAATTCCATTGATAACGCCGTCTCCTCGTTCCAGCAACTTCTTGAGATCTTGACTCAGACAATTTCCGACCTTCTTCGTTTGCTTCCTAGGACGACATGGGACGACAGTTCATCCTTCGATAGCGTTCTTCGAGATATGCTCAAGAGCGACGACTTTTTGGATGAAACAGCAGAGGAGAATGGTGTTAAGGAGGACGAGGTGGTTGCTTTGACGTTAGCATTAGAACGCCGTGCTAGATGGATGGAGGTCCAACTCTCCAAGCTAGAGGAACTGCACCGTGATATCAATAATGCTGCTGTACGCGCCATTCTTGCATTAAACGACAATGGCTGGGACACAGTAGGTTTCCTTCCGCGTATCACCAATACTTTACGTCGTTTTGAGCAGCTTGGTATGGTGGATGAAAATGGAAAATTACGGTCTATGTCAGTCCAAGAACTCGAAAAGAAGCTCGTCGTTTCAAAAGAGGCAACTATTTTTGCTGAGACGGAGGTACGGGAGATGATGGAGAGGTTTCAGGGAATTCAATTTGAGCCATTGTACTAAGCTAGTCAGCCTTTCATACGAAAGCTTTATTAAATAACATGATAAACATATTCTTTGTATCAAACCCGAGAAAATGCACAAAGCTATGGACGTCATAGAGGGCTATACTCAATATTCAATGTTCCTCGCTATCTTTGTCAGGATAGAGCTAGAAAATGGTAAGAAATTATCATAAAAAAACCCTAGTAGGTGTCACACCTTCCCAGGATTCAATATATTACAGGGATCAATTGCTCGCTTGATAGTTCGCATGAGCTCAACGGTGCCTTCACCTAGCTCCTCGAGAAGATATCCCTTTTTGCCAATTCCAACACCATGTTCACCAGTACCTATTTGAATTCATGGCCACGAGTTCAGATATGGCCAGATATGTGGGGATAATAAGAAAACATACATGTACCATCTAAATTGATGGCCCTATGCACGAGACGATGAACTGCGCCATTGACTTTCTCCAGTTCGTCGTCATTGTGAAAGAGGATCAATGCATGGAAGTTGCCATCGCCTACATGTCCCACAATTGTGCTCTTTAATCCAGTCTCATATAGATCTTTCTTGGTTTCTTGGACTAATTGTGGCAGCTTGGAAACAGGCACACTATAGGGTTACGACGCAATAAGCATGATTCGAAAAAAATAATGGTACGGCAATAGAAAAAAAGGGGAGCCGAAGTGTCAAAGACCATGAGGGATGAGCGTTTGGGCTTTATGTCCACGTACCATACATCCGTAGTCCAGCATCGAGTACCTGGATAAGCGGCAAAACTGGACGTTAGGGCATACTTCCGATTTTGCCAGAGGTCTTCAGCTTCTTCGTCCGTTGAGGCAAACTGAAAATGATTGCTCCCATATTTCTCGACAATAGCCTGGATGGTCTTAGAGGTTGCAGAGACGCAACTGGAATCACCTTGTAATTTGAAAAAAAGTGTGTCTTTGACCGGGTAGGACTTGTCGATGAGCCCACCCCTATTGATGGCATCCATCACTGGTGAATATCTTTACATTAGGATCTATCAAACTTAAATTGCGACCCACTATGATCGTCTAGTAACTCAATGCATTCTAAGGTATCCTGGATATAAGCAAGGCACGACCAGAAGTCAAATTGTTCTTACGGATATGAGACCCATGTGGTGTATTCAATATCTCCTGGACTGCACTAACGGCGTGCTCAACATCTGGAAACTGGGCCATAGCTACTTTCGTTGGGAGCAAGGGTGCGAGTCGGATAGTCACTAAGAAAGACCTCAAACAGTGTAATTTCAAGTTGAGAAGATTCGCTCGCCTTCAGTTATGATACCCAGAGTGCCTTCGGCGCCAATGAACAGTTTAGTCACATCAAAGCCAGCTGCTGACTTTCTTGCACGTCTCCTTGTTTTTATAACATCTCCATTTGGAAGGACGGCTGTCTGATTATGCATCAGAAAGTCCAGCAGTGCGCAATCAAGAAAGACCCACAACATTCAAGAACCATTCAGCGCGAGCGGTTCCATACCTGACGGCATTAGCTGAGATTCATTATCAAAATTAATCAATGTGGGGGGAACAGCGACTTACTGCCACTACAACCAGTACCGATCATACCCCCGATAGTCTTGTAATGAATTTCAACGAAAGATCAAATAGGATAAAGGTAGGTTCTTACAGCACCTGGACCAGGATCGAGCTAGACTGATGATTACCAAGCATTCACGTATAACATCTCTTTGACATACCGGAAAAAACAGAGGAATTCCCTTAGTCTTGAGTGTCTGGTTTATATCCTCCCATCGTACACCAGGTTGACAAACAAGGTCAGAATCTTCAACTACAAAAGTCTTGGCATTAGTGAAACGGACAAGTTGTCATACTAACCGTTTATCTGTAAAATTTGATCCATGCCAGACATATCAAGACATATGCTTCCTGAGGGATACTGATAACTTTGAGCGGATGATCAAAAACGGAGAGAGCAGAGGCAACTGACGCCTGAGAAATGGCCTTCAAGACTTGTGGCCCCGCCGTATGGGATGATAGGCACTCTATGCTTTTTAGCCATGTTGACAATTTTGACTACATCTTCTGTAGATTTTGGATAGACCTTTCGAAACGTAAAAATAGATTCTAGGCAAAGCGATTGGATACTTACAATGATAGAATGGGGAGACGCAGGATGGTAAGAGTTTTCAGAAAATCCATGGGTCCCAAGAGCGCCAGGATCCATCGTAATAGACTGAGGGTCAGGAAATTTGGCTTTGAGCTCTTGAATCGCAATCTTGAGTTCTTCTGGGGATGCATACTGGGTCGATCCGTAAGATTTCTCATGCGGCTAGTCCGTTAGCTGAGAGTTCAGTATGGAAGCTCGTTTGATACATACCCCAAATGCTTCCATCAGCCCAACAATCAAGAGCGCATAGACTCCAGATTGTAGCAATACCTGGGTACGCAAAGAACCAAGAAAGTGGTTTGACCATGGCGAGAAGCGGAGAAATTTGGAAAGAGTCCTGGGCGAGCTGGTTGTATACGGACGGGCGGTAGTTAAGCGCAAGATTGCTGATGAATTTCGTGCAGTCGCTCCACGAGTGATAAAGAAGGTAAACCGAGAGACGCTCAGAGTTGAAAGCATGGTTTATGACTTACCATGGTCAGTCTTGTGAAAATTACCTTGCTTTGTAATTCAACATTTCAGTTATCATAAAATCGATGGAATGGAACAGTGGACTGAGAACATTAGTGGATTGCAGAGTCACTCATTTTGTTAGATTTCTTTTTTTCCAGCCTAGCTTGGTTTGCCATTAGGATGATGACTTGGCGTTGATGAGAGGGTATTCTGTTAGAAAATGTACATGTGTTTCGAGCAACAGCCAGACTATATATACTGGACAACAGTTTCTTGGACAACAGACTATTGTACTGTAGCTGGTATATCCAACAATTCTTAGGTGTAGCCCACCTTGCACAGGTTTGGGCACTGCTTTAACAGGATTCAAAAAAAAAACGTCACAACTTATTATCACACTATGCGTAGAATTGTCATCCCTGTCTCGACTATCCTTCTATTCAGCAGCCTCATATCCATTATTGCTGCCCTCTCATTGCTATACGTGACTTTTGTTCAACAGCCTCCTTTTGTTCTGATATCTGGCCGTTGGGCGGATCATCGAGCATCTATAGGACTATTTCCTCTTCCAAGTCAGCTCCCCATATCGCCTTCAAGCCGCTATCTATCCTATGTGCAGTTTTTATAAAACACCTTTGGCTCATGACTGGGTCGCGGACGACGTGGAACATGAGGCATGACGGACCAGGGGACAGAAAAGTCTACTACCTTAGCACAATCTACTTTCAATTCATGTATCCTGTATACAGGCTTCAGCGCCAGCCATTGTATGTCTACGTTATTCGACACGGTGCTTGAATCTCATCCGCAGAAGTGATGGCCGATCTTCTGGTCATTACTGTGCATATGCCGGAGCAAAGTATGCGGAGACGTTACGAAGCAGAAATTTGGACCTATATTCAATGGTGCAAAACGGATTTCATGATGCCAATCAATATTCAATATGATGCTCTTCACTCGACAATGTTCTTTCTATCATGGTATTCTCCACAGCAGAGTCAAGTCCTTGAAAACCGCAATTTATGAATGCTTCGTCGACCATTGACGCAAGCCAAGGCACTCCAACTACTGGTCTTGTGCCTTTTGAGATCTGACGGTTTACCTAATCATCACTGAGGCTGTACTTTGGTGATCAGTGCGACGATGTTCTATTATTGTCAATGCTTATGCGGAACATTCCGGTGATTAGAACAAGAAGCATAGCCAAGCATGTACAAATGATCATTAGAAAATCCATGTCCCTCTCCTCTACTCAAGAACTGGTAGAACAACGTTTACTGCAGTTGGAGTACGTTACCATGTCTTGCTGTCTAATTCTATCTGATCGCACTTGAAATTTTGTAGAGCTATATCAGCGCGACGCAATGAATTGCTTCGTCAAATATATCATATGTTTCTGAGGCGCAATGATGTTGGTTCAATTCTGACTTTGGGCAAGGAAGATGATAAAAACTGGCAGCAGTTTTTACAGCGATTTGATATCAGGAAAAAGTATGTCAGATTTTCATTCTGCTTCTCGACATAACAGCTGATGTCTGAAGTCCGGATGATGGGAGTATCGCCCATTTGAATGAGAGCAATTTTCATCTGGAGAATCAATTCCAGTCCATTATATCTTCAGCCCAGTCTCCATCACCCTCTAGTGCCGATAGTTCTGAAGCACGTCCTACGAGGAGCCGGAGTCGCGTCACAAGCTGCACGAGATCTCCTCATCCTTCTGTATCAATTGATATTGGTACATTGTCGCCCTCTACACATCATCATATACCCCCAGGTCAGAAAATGGATGTAGGTCTTCCTCAGGATAAATCAGTTTCTCCGCTGTCCGATGACCGAGTAAGTGCTCGTCAAACGATGTCAGTCACAAAGATCTCGAATGACAGTTCTCTGAACAAAAGCAGGAAGAGTATCATCCTGGTTCTATCAGAATACTCGACTCACAATCTCCAAGAGAGACTGAGAGTGTGAGAGAAGATGTCCAATCATCTGAAGATGAAGAAGGTGCCATGGAAGTAGACACATCATTCGGAGGCGACAGAGAAATTCTACAACTAAGAATAGTAACGCCTGGTGCATCTTCTGATGTTGGATCTCCAGACGTCGTCCAGGATTCTGAGGCTACCCTTGATGTTGATATGCACATGGAAGACATGGATGTCGTCTCCGGCATTGATTCAGAGGAAAACATTAACCAGATGGTCGATAAACCTGTATCCCCATCCCCCTTCCAATCCGTAACCTCACCCTCATCCATTGGACCCATTAAGTCTTCCATTCCCTTCATACATCTCGGGCCGTCCTCTCCAATACAAACAACCCCTACGCCCCGACCTCCCGTCATCATTCTGGCCCCAAGCACTTCAACAGATGCAACTTCCTTCACCTTTGACGAAAGTCCATTCGTCGGCCCCGAGCAACAGAAATTGTCTAGTTCTCCTATCATCCACCGACACCAATCTAATTCAGACTACACTTTACCGTCGTTGAGAAAATTACCTCAGGAGTTCAATCGTAAAGTAAAGACTAAAACAAAAAAGAAGGATAAAGACAAGGACAAGGATAGCGGAAAGGAGAATCTTAGGAAAGAAGAGTCACTACCCATGGGCATTCAAAGATGGGTAGCTACACTCAATGCAAACCCTGTATGGAAGCGGGTTTCACGACCGATGAAATGTATAAGTTCGCGGGAGTGGGCGGTATGACATGCATTTTTAGATTTTTGTGTCATTGATCATCTGTTTCAGGTAGCTATGACTGAGCTCAAGCTCATAAGGACCTTCGACCGCATCGAGTCTTTGAAGGACAGTGGGCGGTGGAGTTTCAGGCAACCTAAAAAACAAAGGGGGGTCGGTGGTCTAGTAAAAAGTCACTGGGATTACCTTATGGATGAGATGGTGAGTCGTGGTCCAAAGCTTGTTGGTTGATATAGAATTGTATACATACAGAAATGGATGCGAATTGATTTTCGGGAGGAACGACGGTGGAAGATAGCCTTGGCTTATAACTTAGCTACCGCCATTACAGAGTGGCATGCTGCCGGTTCCCTCGAGGAACGAGTGAAGCAGGGAATATGTGCGTTATGGAATCCAGCACGCCTCAGGTCAGAGGAACTGCAGGATACTCAGCAGGACGATGAACCTATGCACTTAGAAACACCAGTCTTGCAGGAACATCAATCTTCAGAGGAGAGGTCGAATGTTTTGCTTGGTGTTGACTATGGTTCGGACGAAGACGAGGATGACTATCAACAGGATGTTGTTGATGCATTACAGCCTCTTGCGCAATTGCAAGATGCTCTAGAAATTCCACCTCAAGACGAAATACATGAAGATCAAGAGTCAATCATCAAGCCCAAGACCGAGGAGTATGAAGATGTTTCTGTGCTGCGCCGTGATGAAAGCGCGCAGATAGAAACTCAGACGAAGGGTCATTCCATGGACCAGCAAATGGCCGACTCTGAGGAGAAAAATATTCTAGTTGGACTCAAATCCTCCTCCAATGATCCTATACTAGCAGTCAAAGCAAGCTCAAATTCCAGCTCTAGCAATGCAGATAGCGATACCCCCGCAACCTCTACAAAAACTTCCCTCAAGCGAGCTTATGCACCTTTACGGGAACGGATAATGGAATCAGAGATTGACAAACTGTTCCTAGATCTGGATGATTTCCACATCACCCATCCCAGTAAGCTGAAGGAAAATGACCATGATAGCCCTATTACGATCGATCTCCCCCCGGCCGATCTGTCTACTGTTTTCCCAGAACTTCATCCTTTTAGTATGTTGGACATTGCCCCCTTTACAGTACCCGTTCTTGAAGGAAAGAAGAAGAGCTCGGATCGAGATGATCCCAACAAACGCATAGAGGACACAACCTATACCAAGCTTTTTTCCCTTGCAGAGTTTATGCACAGCAAACCAACACTCATTGGACCTTTACAGCCGTCCAAGAACTGGAAAGATGGACAATGGCTATCGCTAGATGAATCTCCTGTGTACGCGGATCATGAGGGACCGATTCGATTCTCGGAAGACATGAGCGGTAACAAAAGTTGAATTTATCATTGAAAAAAAATTCACTCACCGTGCGATCAGAGATATTCGATAACCGGCTGAGCAATTCTGCGATGCTTGCTCAACAACAGCTTCTTTTTGCGGCTGCATGTGAACGGGAAAAGGACCGGAGAAGAGCGACGGAAAATCAATGGAGTGTTAATGATGATGCATTGCTTAAAACTCTGATTGATCGATATCCCTATAACTGGCAACTCATATCGGAGAGTTTCAACGCGGTGCAGACAACTACACCAACAGATAAAAGGACAGCCAGAGATTGTTTCGAACGATGGAGGGAGAAGTGGGCAGCCGAAACTCGAAGACAGCCCGAAGTTCCGCCTCAGCAGCCTTCTGTACAACAACTTTCAACACAACAACCTTCTATACAGCGACCTTCTGTGCAACGGTCTTCTGTGCTGGAAGAAAATGCTACTGTATCAACATCGCCAATGACCACTAGGGGTGTCAAGAGATTGGTCTCAGGTATGGTGACAAGCCCTATTTTGGATTCCCCTGGAGGCAGTGAGTCGAAGAAGCGTCGTAGACATATCTTATTGCAAGAGACAATACGGAAGTCTGCCAAGAAAAAGGCAGAATATCAGCAGAAGATGCTTAGTATGTTTAGGTGGGCCGATAACTGCAAAATGACACTGATCCGGAACGTGGCAGATACGCAACGAAAACCATCGATTGTCCACGAAACGCATATACCTTACAATAACATGCGTTATCTTTCACCCGCCGAACTCAGTAGAATGAAAACAGAGAAGGATGCCAAAACTACTCATGAAATACAACTGCGCAAGAGGCAGGAAGAGGTCACCCGAGCTGCACAATTGCAGGCACGCTTGACGCCTGTCAGTAATGTGTCTTATATAATTGGATACGCTAATGTCTTATAGGCACAACAACATGCTCTTCAATTGCAACTCCTCCAGCAGCAGCAGCAGCAGCAGCAGCAATCCACTCAACAAGCTCCGCAGCCACAGCAACCTGGAACTTTGAGTCAAACACAGGTACAGATGCAACCTCAGCAAGGTAGCCAACAGACATCACAGTCAACGCAGGCATCAACTCAAGCAATCCCAGCATCATCAATGACGCAACAGGGGCTTCAAGTTGCACAAGTGACAAATATTGCTCAACGTTCTCCAAACACGTTGCTGACCAATCAGGGGCTGGGTAATTTTCGAGGACAAGTGAATATATCGCGGATCAACTCACCCAACGTTGCTCCAGGGGCACCACGCCTGACCGCTCAGCAAATCCTCCAGCTTCAACAACAAGTACGACCCGGAAGTCAACCCCGCCAGGCTGGACAAATAGCTGGGCATCAAGTAGGGCAGCAAGGGCAAATGCTCGTCCCGTCGTTGAATGGCAATTCGAGCGGACTCAACGGTACCCTGACGGCGTCGTTTATCAGTCGTGATTCGACATCCTCGCCCTCTGCGAATGTAACGCCGCCACGCAAATCAGCAACACCAACCAACGTCAACTCTCCTCGAATAACGGTAGATCAAGGTCAGCCTGGACAGAGTCAGATGGGGGTCCAGGTGGCTGGAAATGTATTGGCCAGGGCAACGAATAACCTGAACTACTATGGTGCGATATCAGGTCTCACCCCAGAGCAACTCAATGTTTTGCGTTTCATGGTCAATCATCCTTATCATGTTTCTTTATCAGTACTGACACATAGCAGCAGCAGCAACAACAACAACAACAACAGAACACACAACAGGATGGCCAGGGCTAGCCACGAGCTAATTTTTAAACTATTTTTAACCATCAATTTATTACGTGGTGTACGAACACAGTCCGCGATGATAAAACCATTAATAAAGACATTGTGTGCGACAGGCCTGAATTGATTGATAATCAAATGACGTTTATTGAGGTCAGTGACAGAGTGTGACAGTCCTCGTTGATTGGGGACGATGACCAGCGATCCGCTCCGGGATGCACACTACGACCCGCTGCCACTGACAAGCGATGACCAGCCTACTACTACCCTCTATAATGCCCCTCCCTCACCAGATCTCAATCCTTCTGCCTTCCACACTCCAGAAATGCAGCCAACTGACATCGGCAGTCTTGACCCTTCCGGGCCTCGCTTCCTAGGTGCTGCTCTTTACAATGATCACCAGCCTCGCCCTCGCGAATCTTTTCCGTCTTCCTATCATACCGGGATCAGCCAGCCGTCCGATTACAACTCGTCCGTATACGCTCTCAACGAACCAAATGTCCATGAATATCGTGACGATCCACGTGGGGGCTCCTATGGTACCACTCAAGACGGAATGCCTATGTCACCCGTCGGACAATCTAGAGTGCTTGAAGAGAAGCGGGCTGTTTATACTGCTCCGGCAACGAAATCCTTGAGAAAAACTATCATCCTTGCAATTCTCGCTGCACTCATTCTCCTTGTTATCGCCATCGTTGTCCCTCTATATTTTGCTGTCATTCGACCCAGATCACTTAAAACAGACTCGACGAGTAGTGTCAGCGAGAGTAGCATGCCTACTTCCACGGGCAACCCAAGCACACCACAGAGCCGTATCGTGACTGGTGGAGACGGTTCCGAAATAACAATGGAAGATGGAACTAAATTCACTTATAGTAATCCTTTTGGCGGGTACTGGTATTACGACGAAGAAGATCCATTCAATAATGGCGCTCGCGCTCAATCCTGGTCACCCGCCCTCAATGAAACCTTCAATTATGGTGTTGACAATATCAGGGGGTGCACATACCATTGCAAATATTTTGTCGTTATCTGCTGATAGTTTCTTCGCAGGGTCAATTTTGGAGGTTGGCTTGTATCTGAACCTGTGTGTATTCATTTGTTTGGATCTTTTCCTTTGCTGAACGCTCGGTGAATCGACAAACACAGTTTATGTGAGTCATTTTTAGGCGTATCATCTAACTCAAACAGCTGCCAACAGTGTCCCTGGTCTCTACGAGAAGTACCACGGATCTACAACCACTGCGGTCGATGAGTGGACATTGAGTCAGGACATGCGTGCAGACACTACTCATGGTGGTATCAGTCAACTTGAGGATCATTATAAAACGTTTATCGTTGAGTAACACCCCACACAAAGTATCAACGACACCTCATGCGTCCATAGACCGAGCGAGATTTTGCTGATGTTGCCGGCGCTGGTCTTAATTACGTCAGAATTCCGCTCGGATATTGGGCGATAGAAACGAGAGGAGAGGAGCCTTTCTTAGCTCACACTTCCTGGCAGTAAGTCTGATACTATGATTTGATTGGAGTTCATCAGCTGGTTCCAGATACTTTTTGAAAGCAATTAAGTGGGCCCGTAAATACGGTATAAGAATAAACCTCGACCTTCATGCTCTTCCAGGAAGCCAAAATGGCTGGAATCACTCAGGAAAACTGGGTACTGTCGGTGTTCTCAATGGGCCGATGGGCTATGCGAATGCTCAACGTTCCCTCGACATCATCCGTGTTCTCGCCGAATTCATCTCTCAGCCTCAGTATAAGGATGTTGTGACAATGTTCGGTATTATAAACGAACCACAAGGACCCACCATTGGCCAGGATGCACTAATTAGCTTGTATGTAAATTTGTTGTCTCGGATACAGTCAGGCAGCTTATAAATGCTAAATCAGTTATCTAGAAGCATATAATATTGTTCGCAATGCTGGTGGCGGAACAGGCGAAGGAAAGGGAACTTTCATTTCCATCCATGATGGCTTCTTTCCTCGGGATCGATGGGCTGGTATTATGCCAAATGCGGACCGTGTTGCCCTCGATGATCACCCCTACATCTGCTTTGGTGGGCAATCGGATAGTCCAATGTCAAGCTATCACAACGTACCATGTACTACTTGGGGTGCTGCCGTCAACACCTCAATGAGAGCTTTTGGACTAACATATGCCGGAGAATTTAGCAATGCTGTCACAGACTGTGGCCTCTGGTTGAATGGTGTAGATCTGGGCACGCGCTATGAAGGAACATACGCTAAGAATTTACCGACCGTTGGAGATTGTACGCAGTGGACAGATTGGACAAAGTATAGTGCCCAGATGAAATCCGACATAAAAAGCTTTGCCCTTTCAAGTATGGATGCTCTTCAGGTCAGTCATTCCTATCTTTGCAATCTGATTTTCCTGAATCAATCTCTAGAATTACTTCTTCTGGACCTGGAAAATTGGCAATTCCAGTGTGACAGGTAAAGTCGAGAGTCCTGCGTGGTCTTACCAGTTGGGGCTTCAGCAGGGCTGGATGCCTGAGGATCCTCGTGAAGCAACAGGCGCGTGCGGTGGTAGCAACCTATTCAACCCTCCTCTCCAACCGTGGCAAATAGGTGGTGGCGGTGCTGGAAATATCCCAGCCAGCGTTACCACTGTCTATCCTTGGCCTCCTGCTAGCATAAGTGCTGCAGGGGCCGTCAGTCTCCTCCCTTCCTACACTCCGACTGGACCCATCCCCACATTGCCTGTGCCTACTTTGACCACTAGAAGTGGTTCAATGGCCACTCCAACTGTGGATGTAGGAAATGGTTGGAATAACCCTTCTGATACTGCTGGTATATATGTTGAAATACCTGGATGCAAGTATCTTGATCCCTGGATAGATCCTAGTACCGCTCCGCCCCCTGTCTGCGATTCTTGATCTGCTTTTCCCCGGACCCGATTTGGCACTGGATTTTGATTATTTATCGTATACACCTTCGAAAGTGACTATTACATGGACAGTTGATCTCACTCATTTGCAGTAATGCAGTCTTCAGTTTTGGCTCGTCCGCTTGCTGATCAATGTAGGCGGTCGTTTATTCTTAATAGCAGTATATATGAGACCTGGACCTTATCTTACCCTACACCTCGATACGTGCTTACGTGTCTCCTCAGTCAGCCCTCGCAAAACCCATTCGAAGGATTTATTTTTTCAATATGACAACCATTCGAGTTGTCCATACATGGAAACTAGAGGCTATGCAACAACGCTGAATAAAGAGGAAATTTGTTTGGTGCATATTACGGTTCAATGAAAGATATGCAGAAGTGGGCAAGGCTCAGAGTCAAATTTATCTCGCATTCTGGTATGTATCCAATCCTGTGGTAGCTGCGGTTTTCCAATTGGAGATTTTCTCCGTCAATCCACTCTCCTTGATCCAATCTCGATAAGATTTCGCCTGAGGGTAGATATCAAGCGTTTGTGTCTTGTCCTATCGAATGGTCAATTTCCAACCATGAGCAGATTTTGAGAGGGTGACAGACCCGGACACCGCTCTCAGGCCCTGCACGAGCAACAAATTCCCGAGATAAATACATCAACTCAGCGGCCGGATGGTTAGCGTAGCGTGAGGCTTCAAATTATTCTTCTGTGAATTCCGGATCGAGTAAAGTCTTCTCCCCAGTCACCTCACTAAATTGACAGGCTATGTCACGAAGACTAATATAATCGACCACTATTTTGATACGCTTTCTTGCAGGCATGTTTTCCAGTTGGGTCACCAAACCGACAGAAGAGAGAGGACTGACCATTATAATTCTCAGGTTCTCGGAAAGCAGGGACAACCCAAGCGCCATGGTCAGCGACACTATAAGCAAATATTGGGACATCGGGCAGGAAGCCAACTGACCAGGAGAACCCTTTTCTTCGTGATACTTGGGAGCAAAACAGCTGGTCCAGAAGTTCTCATAATACATAGGAATATGCACGAAAGTGTAGGGAATGCCACTTTCGACAACGCGGTCTTCAATGAGAGCCTTTGACATCCAACTGATGGCTCTGCACTCGCCTTCACGGCCTTCTACGGTGGACCAAACCAAATGCTTAGCTCCCACCGCTTTCGCTGCCTCTACAATGAAGTTGCTCGACAAGATATCCATGCTCGTAGAATGAAGTGAGGCCATAAATCCCCCAAGCACCGGAGAATACCTGGACTGTTTCATCGAGAGAGCTGAGATCAGCTCTGACAATTTCAACACCTCTAGCTGCAAGGGCGAAAGCCGCTCATGTCTGGGGATTCCTGGTAACTCCCCGAATTTTGAACCTTCCCAGAGGTTCCTTGAGCAAAAAATTAACAACAGAACTTCCTTGTCTTGGTTCGAAATCGAGTGTTTGTCCTGATAACCTACTGTCTGGTGGCACCAGTAACAACGATCAGTTTCGTCATGAATAGAGAGAGGTTCAGGGATTCGTAGATGGGTAGAGACTTGCGCAGGCCTAACGGGGGAATCAAATATTCCCTAGATGTATCTTTTTTTCATGTATTCATCTCTACGGTTAAAAAAGGGGTTCCTTCTGGGGCATGTGGTCTTGAGATCATAAAAAAATTGACCGTGAAAATAAGTGATGTGATCACCAACATGTTGAATTGTAAATTCTTGAGCCGAGCTGGGATAAATCTTCAGGCAGAATACATACCCCATTTTTTTTCGGTGTCAGCGTGTAGAAGCTTTTTTTACCTGTCAGACTTACAGTCAGCTCTGAGATAAGCCATGATGGTTGAAAGAAGAGCTATTGAGTGTCAGCTTGCTACCCGCCAGCAAGTTCTTTCACTCTGCCAACCAAAGTCGACACCTGAAAAAGCATTTCCCTTGGTTCTGCTAATTTTAGTTTTACATTAATCAGTTCCGTCCCGTCATGTGGCTACATTGCCACTGAGTATGTGGGCTTGTCGTTCGACTGGCATATGACTACAAAATTTTTGATTCTTACCTTGAAAATGTTCATTGGGAATTCTTTCCCCCCCCAATGTCCACACTAGACACACACTGATGCTCCACCAAAAAGACCAACAAATTGGCTTGCTGTTGACCTTTGAAAAAGTCGCACACCTGGGGTCCATTCAAAAGCGTCAATTTTTTACCATTGTCAGTATTTTCCAGAGATATGGTTTAGTAAAACTGCCAGCCTAGATACCTTTATTGAGGTTGAGATATACATAGCATGTAAGCTGGAGGTCGAAGTGGGACTGCTCTGCAGCATGTCACTCTGTATCCTGTGGTGTTACTCACCTCCTGAAGATAAGGCACTGCTTGTAGGTTTGCTTGTAGTTGTGCAATAACTCCTATGGTGCTCTCTTCATGCCACTGACGCTGGGTAATGAGACCAAAAACCTCACTGCCTCTGTTTATTGCAAAAAGAGCTATTCCCTAGATTCTCACAATGGTAAAACAGGCCAGGTAAGAATGTGCGTTCATCACTTCACTTGGGGTGTGTATGTTGGGAGGAGGGACAAAGTGTTTTGAATTGAGGTCTCGACCAAATATGGCAATATCTTTTCACGTCCTACCCTGCATGTGCTACGATGGACTACTCACAAGCCACACACGACGAGGTCAACCTCCTACGACTCGTACAGCGCCTTGAAAAAGCGATTTCCTCTGATGAACATGAAGGGAATGAAACGGGAGAAAAAGTGTGGTTGCGAGCTTTGGGTACCCTTCAGGTAAAGAAAACCTTTCGTCTCTTCGTTATTGACCCGAAGCACCGATAGAAAGTCAAGTATGGGCGAAAACTTTTGAAAAACCTCAATCACGACGATTCTCAGCCCACTTCGTATGTTGCTCCACCCCCCTCTCCCCTTTCATTTCTTTCCCTCTCTCTCTTTCTTACTGGCATGACGTTTCCAGAAAACAAGCACGCCAGAGAAGAATCGATTTCAGTACTAAATTGGATCAAATACAGCTTTTCATGACACAAGTTCGAAACGTACGTCAACGTTTTCTTAGAAAAAGAATTTCAATTGACTTGTGGACAATGAACAGAGAACAGAACCCCCACTACAGCGACCTGAACCTATTCTTCCAAAACTTCGAATTCCCACTGACGTTATCCAACCATCAGAATCCAATCTGAAGCCAGGGCCAGAATGCGAAGAAAAAAACTGGACTGGGATTTCGTCATCGACAGACGACGGCCGGGTGGAATCTGTCATAATACGACGACGACGGCCATCCAATGACTCTACTACGATTGTTGCTGCTACTGAGACTTTATCATCTCCTCTCCTTCCTGCCACCACGTCTACCCAACACACACCATCGTTACCCTTCTCTTCTTCTTCTTCTACTACTGTATTTCCTGCCGCCTCTTCTCCCAACCCTACACAACGTCATCATCCACAACAAACCACAAACGCCCTTCATGAAGCATTATCCGATCAACTTGCTCTGATGGCTACGCAACTCAAACGTAACGCACAGCATTTCTCTGCCAGTCTAGAGAAAGACAAAGCTGTCATCGAGGAGACGCAAGAAAAGATGGAGGGAAATTTGGGTTCGATGATGAAAGAGAAGATGCGATTGAGGGATTTCAGAGCGAGAAGTAGAGGTTCTTTTTGGATGGTGATGGCGATCGTGGTCGTTGTCTTGGTGCTCTTTGTCGTTATGGTTGGCGTCGTCAGGTTTAGTGGAAGATGAGCTTTTTTCAGAACTTTGTTTTTTTTGGGGGGAGGGGGTTCATACCCGTTATTGTGTTTTGAGAAACTGGAATGTATTCGCGCGCATTCAGGTCAAATACAAAACGAAGCAGGCGGGTGTATGATATGTATATATAGATACTTATGATGTCATGCTCAGATCTTCTGGAAGACGAATCTCTGAGAAGAGCTTCCGTCAGAACCTTGTAAGGTGATCTGGAAAGGCAAACATGGAGTCATTTTCTGCCATTTTAAAAAAGATACCACTTGCCATGCCCTCTCTACCAACACGAGGTGTAAGAGTCCAGAGAAAATCTCCTGAAGAAAGTTTGATCTAGAGTCAACAGGGTTGGAAATCAGATGATTGAGAATCATGTTTGGATTTGGAAGGAATGAAGAGGGAGAGGTGTTTACTCACGGTATACAGGTTTTCCTGTGTACTGCTCTGACCTCCACCTTGGATAAGCCACGACGATTGTTCATTCGAAGCTGCTAAAACTTGTTCACCCTGCAGAAAAAAAAAAGAGGTCAGGGCAAACACTTGACAATGAATGATGCTTAAACTAACGATTGTGGGAGGAGCATAAGCCCGAGCACCCGTTCTCGCGCTTTGAATGAAAAATTCATCATTACCGTTGGAAACGAGTTCCCACTGACACCCTTGTGAATCCGAACAACGATAACGACCCAAAAAAAAAAACGTACGTCCTCCCAAACACTAGCAAATTGCTCAGAAAAGGTGATTTCTGTCTCGAAGGCCCCCTGTTGCGTCGCAGGCGGGAAACTACGCGCAGACTGTGGTCCGTTGAAGATACGGTAGGTGCCCGAGGTGAGCTGTGGAGAGAGAAAGATTCATCTTTGTGAGTGGAACAAAGCCACACAGGTGGGAATTGTTGGGGGTGGGGGAGTACGAAAAAAAAAACTTACAGGAGCTTGTGCTTGAGCAACACCAACAAGACCGGTTACAGCGACAACGAAGGATAAAACGTTTGAGAAGAAAAGCATTTTTTCTTTTGGAACCTAAGACGATTGTTGGGTTTTTCTTTGGCATTGATAGAAAGAATGCATTTATATGTATACGACTCCTGTCCAATGTAGACGTATACGGTAATATTGGGCTGCATGCCGTCAATAGGTCCAGTACGGAGCGAGAGTGGGAGGTAAGACGCTGAGTACCGGAAGGAACCAAAGAGAATGGAGAAAGATATTCTATGAAACGCTTTTGAGCCTCTTCATCCCTTAGGGTGCTGAACTTGATTGCCACCTCCATTAAGAAACAACAGGTCGAATTCAAAAAGCCAGAACGTGATAAAAATCAGTCTCCCATTACAAGTTCAGAATGGACTCGCTCGCAAAGTAAACGGGGCAAACGACATCCAGGAGATGGGTAGATATGCATCAAAGCAAGCCCTATTGAACTGTGTTTCGAAAAAGAATGGCTGGGTTGGGCGGTGAACCACGGGTTATGTTATGTGCGCGCTAATCTATTCCGCATCAGACGGAGAGGCACACTGTTGTTATCTCGGCCGGTTAAGTCCGCGTGATGAAAACACCATATATAGATAATGTCTCATTAACAGATCCTGACACAAAACCAACCGTCTGAACCATCATAACCATCATGGCATCGATGACGACTTCAAAACAGCCAGACGATACGATTTTGAAGGAATTTCTATCAGTAGGCTAGGGCTGATGACATATATATTGATGCTCATTCGTGAACTAGTTTGACCGAAAGGCACGGTATACATTCGATAGCGAGAGAGACAGCACAGAGACAGAATTGTGTAGACAAGGATCAGAAGCGTGTATCACGGTGCGTGTCGCTGTGTGAGATTAATTCAGGGGACGAATATATTGTCGACACAGCTCGGCATGAATTCGAGACAGCTGTTTACTGCCATGCAGGAACAAGGATTCTTTTGTGCGCTGCCGTCGAATCCCAAGAAATTACACATGGAATGTCGACCCTTGGAGATGGCATGAACACCATTCATTCTAGATCACTAGTATAGATATATTACAACTCGGGCGCCGGCGGAATGTAATCAATTCCTAATGTTCCTTGTTTGGCTTTTTCAGCCTGAGCACTGGCTAGTTTTCGTCTACCTTGGGCCATACGTAAATCGATGTTGGCCATGTCGACTTCATGCAAAGCTCGACGAGACTTTGCCTTTAGAACATCGAGGTCCTTGTTGAGTGAGATTCGGTTCATCTGTGTTCGCCTCATCTGTCAAGATGATATAATGAGATAGGAGTGGGATTCAAAAGACCACTCACCTCAGCCTCTGATTTGGCCGAGCTCATGTCTGGCATAGAAAAATTGGGAATTTTTGTCCATCGCTCGGGCGGTATAGATGGAATCGAGGTGTATTTCGAAGAATGCAAAGGGTGGGAGGACTCTGGTTGGTCCTTGGCTCTGCGGTCTGCGCGAGGGGCTGTGGGATAGGGAGCCGAGGGAGGAGGAGGAGGGGGTGCTGGGGCAGGGGCAGGGGCAGGAGCGGGAGCGGGGGCAGCGGTGGAGGGAGTTGAAGAGCCTGGATTTCGCGGGCCTTTGGGGGGTGTCTTGGATGACTTACGCCATTGAAAGGCACGAGGACCTTTTGGGGGTGAATGTGACCTGCCTCTAGAAGGAGGAGGGAGCTCTGGGATGACAGGCGATGGTGTTTTGCGAGGAGGCGAAGGCGGGGAGTCCGAGATGGAGTGATTGCCGAGTCTGAGTCGCTTGGGCGGTGGAGATCGACGCCTGTAGCGTGGAGAGGGTGAGCGATGGCGAGGCGATGGCGAGTGGCGGTGACGAGAGGGTGAACGACGGTGACGAGAAGGCGAGCGATGGTGACGAGAGGGAGAGCGACGGCGGCGAGGAGGGGGGGAAGGAGACCATCGGCGGCGGCGAGCAGCATAGGGTGGAATGTAGGTCTGGGTGCGGGGATTAGCCATTGGACGAGCGACAGAATCACGAAGAGCGTCGTCGTCGTCTCTGGCAGCGGACTCTGCTGGCTTTGGTGGGAGAGTCGACATTGGAGTTGTTTGTGCGGACCAAACATGCTGTATCCGTTGGCCTCTCTCCCCCAAATCCTCGTTTCTCCCTCCCTCCACGACGGCGTCCCCAACGACCTCGAGCTCGATCTTCGCGCTCATGGCTGCAAGCTCATCCACCAGGCAGGCATCCTCCTCACGCAGTTCGTTGTGTTTTTTTCTTGGCTGCTTCATCGCTCTGATATGCACAGAAAACACGTCGCAGTCGCCGCTGCCCAGATCCTCTTCCAGCGGTTCTGGTATGTCAGCTCCATGAAGCACTTTGGCGTCGCCGTAGGCCCCTGCCTTTCTCTCTTCTGCCCTGCTCACGCTCGACCAGGACATCAGCATGGGTGCCCTCTTCCTCGCCTCGAAGCTTCAAGAATGCCCCCTGCGCATGCGTGATCTCATCAATGTGTACGACGTGTTGCTCCAGAGGGCTGCCCACGATGGTCCCGCGCCCTTTGTCTACCGCCCCATGCTCTACTTTGACAAGGCGTTCTACGACCTCAAAGAAGCGCTGATTGTCGCGGAAATGCAGATCCTCAAACGGCTGGCCTTCAACGTCCACGTCGTCCTTCCCTATGGCACGCTCATCAACTATCTGCAGGTCCTCGGCCTCATCAAGCAGCGGGATGCCTGCTCCAGGGCATGGGGCTACCTCAACGATGCGTATGCTCCTTGTTTGTTTTGCGGGCAGACTCTGAGAGGCTCTGCAGACTCCAGACACCGGTCTATGCACTCTACCAGACACCCACTGTCGTGTGTGCCGCCGTCCTCCTCACGCTCCGGCAGCTCGACATATCGCTCCCGTCTGGCTGGTGGGATCTGTTTGACGCGTCGTGGGAGAACATATGGAGTGTCTGCGGCTACGTCGTGCGCCTGTACCGGGAGCGGCCTGGGGAGGAGGCGGGCCGGGTGCGGGGCCTTTTGTCCAAGCAGCGTGTCCGTAGTTGGCTAGATTGTAATGCACGTGGCTAATATATCACGTTATACATGCACGTGGCCAGTATGCACGTGGCTAGGATGCTTTGATCACGTGGCCCGGTATGCTTGACCACTGCTCCATCTCGCACAAAGGCACCGTGGTTTCTTTGCGTCCGTTCTCCCGCTGACGTCTCCCAGGCGGCATTGTGCTCTGGTCCCGCTCGTTCACCCCCCAGGCCGCCCTCGCCGCCTCCTCGCCCGCCTCTCCCCTCAACGCCCTCATCCGAGACGCCTTGATCGAGGGCCGCACAACAGAGGACAGATACGAGAAGGACGGCTATGCAGTCAAGTGGTCCTTTGTCAACGGTCTCGAGCTCATCTTCGTCGTCAGTGTCCTCGCCTTTCCTCTCCCCACTTCTGACGTCCACCAGGTCGCATGGCAGCGAATCATCCAGCTCACCTACGTCGACCAGCTCTTGCTTGCCCTCAAGACCCTCTTTATCAAATACTACGAGCCCTTCGTTGCAACCCTCGTCGCCTCCCTCCATTCCGCCGAGTCACTCACCCTCGAGCCCACCTCGTGGAACCTGAGCAAGGCATTCGAGAACTGGGACTCTATCTTTGACAACATTCTGCAAGGCTTGGAGGTCAAAGTAGGCCATCTCCTTGTCGCAAACTATCTTGCTCGACGTCTGCCACAGAATCGCAAATCAAGGGCCAAGCCTCTTCTTCCTTCAGCCCCACCCCCGGGCGATCTTCCCGACGACGACCAAGGCAACGCTTCGTTTCCAACGACATGCCCCATTTTATCTCACCTTTTTCTTCTAGAGCCCTCCGTGGACCCAGACGTGCCCAAGGATGACCAGGAAATAGCCAGAAACGCTGAAACATTCAAAAGCAGGCTGCGCGGCCGTGGCGGCAGGCAAAGAGCAAGGGGTGCAAGGCAGCTGTCCGTCTCTACGGATAAGCGAGCTGGGCGTGACAGTCAATCTAATTCCGAGTGCGTCTTCCCTTCAACTTCTCTGATGATCTGTCGACCGAATGGCCAGCTCCGAGACACCGCCTGTCAAGCGGAAAACCAAAGCTAAACGCATCTGGGGTGATTCCCAGCTCACGGAGACGGATATGGACAAGTTGGACTATAGCGTCGACAAACCGCCGCAGGACCATGTCAACCTGAACGATATACAGGCTTTGGTCGACCAATCGTCCCTCGGGTCCAGGAATCACGAGGGCATGTATCAAGTCAAAGATTGGGAGTTTGCCAAAGACAATGGTCATGACGTCCTCACTGACGTCGTCAAGCCGTTGGATAAGAACACGAATTCAAATTCTCTCATAACATCCTTATTTTCGAGGCTCACGGGCTCTCAAGTCCTTACCGAGGCCGATCTTCAGCCTGTGCTTGAAGGCATGAAGCAACACTTGATGAAGAAAAATGTCGCCAAAGAAATCGCAGAAAAGGTCTGTGAGGGTGTTGGTGAAAGTCTTGTTGGCAAAAAAATTGGCGGTTTCGAGAGTAAGCGATTATCTTGTCATCTCTGATGCGTATTCACACACCGCTTTTTTTTTTTCCAAGCCACGACCACGGCCGTTCGGAAGGCATTGTCAATGTCTATCACACGCATCTTGACCCCCAAGACCTCGACTGATCTCCTGCTATCGATCCGCACAAAACTCTCGCCACCCTTGTCGTCGACACAACAGCGTATGCCTTTCAGCATCACGTTTGTGGGCGTCAATGGCGTCGGAAAGAGCACGAATCTTTCAAAAGTCTGCTTTTGGTTGATCCAAAATGGGCTACGAGTTTTGATTGCTGCCTGTGACACGTTCCGGTTCGTCAACATCAATTTCTTGGGTTGGCCGGTGTGGTCTCTCTGATTGACTTTATGATCCTGGACAGAAGTGGAGCCGTCGAGCAGCTTCGTGTACATGTCAGAAACCTCAGCATGCTTGGCGTCAACAACGGCGGAGCTGAAAACAATAAGGGCCGTGTGGAACTGTATGAGAAAGGTTATGGCAAGGACGCAGCTGGGATCGCTCGGGAAGCTATGGCGTATGGTTCGTGTTTTTTTGACACCTCTTACCCGTTACTGACATTGTTGCTGTTACAAGCTCGAACCAACGATTTTGATGTCGTTCTCATCGACACGGCTGGTCGAATGCAGGATAATGAAGTAAGTTGACGATTTTGATTTTTTTGATTTTCCGTCCCTCGTTGTATCTGACTGTCAAATAAAAAGCCGTTGATGCGGGCTCTTGCCAAGGTGAGAAGCAAACCCCATCACCCCTTTTCTTGTGTCAATGTCAACTTTTTTCTCCCCCCTCCCCTCTCCTCACCAGTTGGTCTCAACGAACAATCCTGACAAGATCATTTTCGTTGGCGAGGCGCTTGTAGGCAACGAGGCTGTCGACCAGTTGACTAAATTTGATCGTGCGTTGCGTGATTTTTCTTCTGCTTCTGGTGTCGTAGGTAGGGGACGCGGCATTGATGGGATGTTGGTGACGAAATGGGACACGGTGGATGATAAGGTGCTTTCACCTCTTGTGCTTATTTTTATTCTTTTATTTATTTCTTTTCTAGGTGGGAGCGGCACTCTCCATGACCTATGTTACAGGTCAACCCATCATTTTTGTTGGTTGTGGACAGGTATGTTGTGGCTGCTGCACATCTGATTTGATCATCAAAAAATAATCATCTACAGACGTATACGGATTTGCGACAGTTGAAAGTGGACAATGTCGTTCAAGCTATCCTGAGCAACTAGACGACGATGATCGATTGCACTCGTCAAAATCAGAAACGTTTCACGTAGTTGGACTTGTAAGATTGGATCCTTTTGATTGTTTTGATGTATATCATCTTGTTACTCAAGATTCTCGATGCCAAATGGATCCATGTTCCGTATAATAAGGAAAAAAATAAAGATAAAAATAAAAACGAAGCATGACGTCGAGGCCTGTACAACATATGCAACTAGAAATGATTCAACACCATGAGCAGTTGGTAGCGAAAGCAACAAAAACTAGATGACAGAACTCTATTGACACCTGAAAAAAACCATACCAAATTCCATACGTAACACCAAGTCACACACGCACAGAGAGAGAGAGAGAGAGAGATTCCAAATTGCATGTCCAGCATGTTGACAGACTGACCCCCGGAAAGAAAGAAAAGAATTGTACGCGCAAATAAGATAAAATCATGAGTTGCCTTGTCCAAGTCCCTGAGATTCAGGCGGCCGACGCGGAAACTGAAAGGTCCCTGTTCCAAACGGTACACGACGACCCTGAAGGGTACGCGGCACAGTAGGAACACCACTGGCGACAGGACACGTCACGACGATGCGTGGAGGTGGGGTGGCATAAAGCACCTCTGGTTGGGAAGCCGGCAGCTGACTCGTGGTGTTCGTATTACCATAGTCTCCTGGTTGTGGCTCTTTCTCTTTTTTTTCTTCTGAAAGAGCAGGATCTACTACGATTGCAAAAGAGGGCTTGAACCCGGCTTGGCCAGCAGCACTTGATCTTGTGCCATGGTGGATCCCATCCGTCATTTCATTTTTCTGCTTCTTCTCCTCACTACGGATCGTGTGACTGAAACCAGCATGCGCAAAGGGATACGAAGCAGAAGAGGTGTTGACGAATTCGTCAGGAGGAAGCGGACGATTCTTGTGCCATCGCTTGTATAGTATCCAAGCTACGAGTACGAGTAAGACGACGACGAGAGCGCCAACGGAACCGCCTGCAATGGCGCCGTAATTGCTGCGCTTTGAGAGATTGGTTTGAGGAGCAATGAAAGCGGTTGACGTAGCAGCAGTCGAGGGGGTAGCATTCGAAGAGGTCGCAACCCCTAGGGTATTGATGCTGATCCTCGTTTCTGGGAATGATGAAGAACTGGAATTCTCGAGATGGAGGGTCGACGAGCTGTCTGGGAGATGTGCAAGAACTGCTCTGTCCGTCACCAAGGAGTGTCCAAAAGGAAAAGACGATGCAACTCACTTGCAGTGGTCAAAGGGTTTGCTTTGAGGCTCGTGCCAGTGCCCTCTCGAGAGTTCTTCTCGCCGTTGGCATTGCTACTGCCCTGATGGCACCCTCCATCGCTGCCCCCGCAGTCACCATAGTGGTCAGTCCCTGGAGAGCCAGAATCAATCCCTCCTCTCAATCTTCCATCACCGCCAGCACCATCGGTATCGCCAGCATGTTCCATGCCTTTGAGGCCAGGAACCTGAGTAGCAGCACCCTGCATCGGGGGTACAAGATGTCCCCTGTTCACGATATGTTGAACGACGCCGGATAGACTCCTATGGGACTCGGATAATCTGAGATGCCGGTGCAGCATGCGAGAACGTGAGGCCGAGGTGGCCATGGGGAGACTAGAGAATGTCAAGGGAGGAGTATAAGGAGCGTCAAAAAGAAAGTCACAAAGGCGTCCGCTCCAGGAGAGAACAGAACATATGAGAGGCGAAGAAAAAGAAACGAGGAGTGTTGCTTTTCTTCCCCTTTAAGGCATCCTTTCATCCCACGTACAAATGCTCCTTCTCAGGCGTTCTTTCACCTCCTCATCCCGGGCTTCAATGAAGGTCGTCCCAGTCCCCGTCCGCCACGATAACTATGCCTATCTGCTTGTGGACGAGCCCTCCAACAAGGCTGCTGCCGTCGATCCCTTCGATGTCGCCCGAGTGGCATCTGCGGCCGAACGTCTCGGCGTTTCCATCGTCGCCGCTATCACCACTCATCACCATCTTGACCACAGTGGTGGAAATGGTGTACGTGTTTAATCACTCAATTCCCTGGCCTCGAATATCGTGTTGACGTTTCATTTCTTTTTTTTTTTTTCAAAAAAAGGACTTTGTGCGCAATTTGACATCCAACCCCTGAATATTTTTAATGGTGCTCAACTGCAGGCACGGAAATACCCCGAGGCTCCGATTTATGGAGGCAGTAATCAGGTCCAGAATGTCACTAATATTGTCAAGGACAATCATGAGTTCAAAATCGGGGACAACATCCATGTTAGGTAAGCAAAAGTCTCTTTTTTCTAAAAAAGAAACAGAATTCAACTGAAATGAAATATATGAAAAGGTGCCTGGCAACACCGTGTCACACTCGGGACTCAATCTGCTACTACGTGACTGACCCAACGAACGTGCCACATCATCCTGGTGGCCTTTTCACTGGAGACACCCTCTTCATCGGAGGTTGTGGTCGTTTCTTTGAAGGTACAGCTGATGAAATGACTCGTGCCCTTCGTTATCTCGGAAGCCTTCCCGACGAAACCATTGTATACAATGGCCACGAGTACACCGCTTCAAATTTGGCTTTTGGCAAGTTCATCGAGCCGAATAGCAGTGGCATGGCCCGACTTGCTGAAATCGTCAAGAATAATGACATCACTACTGGCAAAACGACAGTAGGAGAAGAAAAGGAGTGGAACGTTTTCATGCGTTTGAACGCACCCACCGTTAGGCAAGTCGGTCCGAGAATTTTCCATCCCTTGTGCTTATGATCTACAGGGAGAAAACGAACGCAGGACTAATGACCTCCGAGACAGATATCATGAACTCTTTAAGAGAGCAAAAGAACAACTACAGGGGGTGAATAAACTTCAGACAGTCAAAGTATAGACAGCCACTGCGTTTGTGAAATTAATCTGAAAGAGACATGTAACAACAATCAAGATGTTTCGTTTGACCTTTCATCCCCTCCTGTGTTAGTAATATGAGATGTGACTCTCTTGTGACTCTCTCAAGCCATCCCGAAGACTTTGAGTACAGCAGATCGAGCATAGGGGATATACGAAAGTGTATACCAAGTATAAGCGAGGTACTCGATGATCACGAAAACTAGTGGTAGAGATGTTCAGATCGACTTCGCAAGCATCGCTGAGAACATGTGAACTTTGGAAACTCACTCAAGCACAAAACCTGCAGTGATAGGATTACGACACCGTTTAGTCGCTTGCTGGGTGACAGATCTAAATGTTACGCACGTCGCTATGGAGGACAAAAGCAGCTACGAAGACCAGGCCAATAGACGCCAGGAAGACGATCGAGGCCACTACACGAACAGGTTTGAACATCTGCATTTTTGTCAAATCACCATCAACTGGGAGAAATCGGACGTAAAAATGAGCGTACAAGTTTCAGCTGCTTAAAGAACTGTCGTGAATAACATAGAATCAGCTATTGCTGTGCGAAATATTGAAATGACAGTAGTCAAACGTACGCCAATGATGAAACCCGTTCCAATGAGGGAGATGACGGTTCCAAAGACATAAAGGACTGCGGGGAAAACCTCATCAGTGCCCAGCTATTGCATCCATCCATCCATCCCTCGCGTGCAAAACAACAACAACACTCACCCGCAAAACTTCCTAGCTGCCCCAGGAAAAGTACAATAGAACCCAACAAGCTCAACAAGAACCCAATTGCGAGACTATATAGATTCAATGAACACGACCCGAACGTCCCAATTTCATCCAACAAGTCATGAGTAATTTGGAAAGATAGCAGCAGAAAATGAACCAAAAAAAAACACACACACACCAGGCAATGAACCCATATAATCTCGTCGTCTTGGACAAACCCAAAAACTTGAATGCAGAATCACCTTCGAAAAATTGTGTCTCTGGAACAACGCTGGTTCCAGCTTCAAGATTGAACCATCCTTTGCTAGGCATTGGTCGTTGCTGTTGCTTCTTCGCACACAAAATACACAGGCACACACACACACACAAAAAGGAAACAGTCGCTTCGTATCACAAAAAAAGGCAATGAAACCGTTGTAAACGAGTCCGTCAAGTCAGTGTGAGTAAAGTCGTAGGATTCGGTCCTGATATTTCAAGCCCGAGACACGGGTAAAAACTTGGTTGGTTGTATGGAGGTTGATGTAGTGATGAGAAATGAAAATGGATACCAGTTGCTGTGCCGCCAACTTGCCCTGAACACTAATTCTGTCTAATAATCCTGGTATTTATCAAACCTGTTTTCCATTAGAATCTAGACCAAGTCAAAGGCAGTTGGTCCATGGCTTATAGAAGGGCACATAAGCAGGGATCCTTCATAAATTTTACACGTTTACAGACAAGGTTCAGTCGACTATATCCATTTAGAAAAACGACGATACACAGACTAAGACAAAGATAGACAGATATCAGACGTAGTACATTCTATAACGCAGATTGGTGTTCACAGGGCTGAATCTCGAGCGGAAATAATCCAAATGCGCAACCATGTCATCGCTCGCAGTGGTTGAAGAGTAATCATTGATCTCTTCGCTGAAGTGAAACTTGGCACGACGGCAAACAAGCTGGAAGGCACAGTCAGCAGGTTCAGCAGCGTGGCAGTGGCTAGCCACCCACATCAGCATCTGGAAAGTTAGATCAGTTTACGTGTAATATGAACTAGACATGGACCCACAGTAAACAGGAGCCGGTATCTTGACAGAACGTGTAGATCGAGAGTAGCAATGACAAAGATCATATCTAGTTCAAAGTAATTATCAGAGGCTGGTTTACTGGGGCCTGAGCTGTAACTCACGCAAGCTTCTGTATGCTAATCAACAGCTTTATAAGCAGTTCCAATAGATACAGAAAGGATACCTACTCTGCTAACGGGACTCCTATGTCGTTCCGGAGAACTGTATAATGGCTCGGTATCGACGCTGACAAGGCAGTGAGCACTAGAGGACATATAAACAAGAGAGGACCTACTGCCTTTCAAGCCTGGCTGAGATTGTAAATAGAAGTCGCAGAATCGGGGATGGACAATGTCTACGATACAAGATCGACGATGTCAGGCACAGAGGCATCACAGACCATACTTACTATCATCAACCACAAGACCAGAAAAAAAGTTTCCATTTCCCTTAGGGTCGGCTCCTCGGCTCCCCGGGAAAAATCGGATATGGTGTCTCTTTCCTACGACAACATAGAGGATTTGTGGCATCTGTTTGGGGGGATATCCCGCTTGTTGAAAGACAGCTATGGCAAGATATGACTGGTAAACAAGATGAAAACACAACGAAGCTTACCACAGAGCGCTTGTCTCTCCGATGCTTCAACGGTCAGAAACTCACCCTCAGAGACACCATCTCTGAAAATAAAGATGAGTTCGGGCAGCCGCTTATTTCTTTGCACGAATACATCAAGAAGTTCCTATCAAGATATACTGGTCAGGACACAATGAACCAGCAGTTATAGTGACTGTGAATTAGACACCTTGAACATCACCTCATATTCCTCGATGATTTCGACTCTAGACGACTGGATCCTTACGGAAGCAACATATCGGCATGCCTGTTCATCGAAGGATGCAACCAGAGAAGCCACTGAAGGCATCTGACTTCCTGGTCCTGGATGACTGACATCAGCGCCTGTGTGATTGCGGGTTAGCATGATTCAGAGACCGGTCTTAAGCCTATTACCAATGACCATGAAAGGCCGCTTAGTTGCCAGCTTAAAGACCGGAGATTCCACGTGGAAGTTTTCCCCACCCATTTTAGGGTTGATCCTTAGTGATTGAACGAGATTGCTACTGGCAAGATGAATTGAAACCTACTTGAGAATCAGATTGTTCTGATACTGATTAACCCGCCTTTGGCCAACATTCCTTTTCAGATTGTTGCTCCAGCGCTACACGAACATAAGCTCTGGAGCATTTCCAGGGTGTTGATGGTCACTTACAACACATTGCGTGGCAACCCCTTGCGTTATGTCTCCGAACCTCTTGATCCTGCAATACTGCTCTTCTGCTGGATCTGGAAGTATAGCAAGTATAAACGTTGGATTGAATTGCCTCATCAAGTTGGCCAGCTCCTGATATCCATAAGGAAGATGAGGGAATTTTTCGCCTAGGGCCTCCCACAACTTACTCTCTCGATGTTAGTTTGTACTGACTTATTCTCAACAGCCACTGGTGCCGAGACCTGGATTCCTGCGATAAAGAAAACGGATATGTCAAAGAAGAGATTTCGAGGACTGATGCAAGGCAAACCTAGGCTGCTCATTGCCCGAATAAGTTCGTCGATGAAGTAGTGTAGTGATGGATCATCTATTTGGACAAAGTTGATTAGGACCCAGGTTTGAATGATCGCTGGTTTAACCAATCTCTGCGACATCACATCCCATACTCCTGGCCGGGCGTTCTACGCCAGCTCAGTAAGTTTCTGAACCTACATTCCGCAGATGATAACATACAAGACTTCTTCTGACATCGTTCCTGAAAACGATATCTGGTCTCGGGAGCAGTCGCCCTTTAATAGTCAGGGGCTGTTGATCAACAATGATTCCAGCGAACGAAAGGAAGAAAGAGTTCCCATAGTTCAGGTGTCCAAAAGCTTTTCTGATTTCCTCTTCCCTTTTACTTGGGTTTTCTGGAGTAAATCTTAAAGCTGCGCGGACCACCTCAGGAGTTGCACGGTTCTATACATAATCAATAATTACTCCCAATTGTGTATGATGATGATACGAACATACCTTGTAAAATTGCTGAACTGTCCTGCATACCGTAATAGGGAAAACACTACTCGATCTCTCAAATCTAACACCCAGTGTGCGAGGCGGAATCGTCACGTTATGGGCCCTTTGAAAGTGTTGCTGATTCAGAAGTTTCATCAGCATCCAGACAGTAGTTGGAAGGTAAGACTTACAGCTACAGTGACAATTTCCCCATCCTTGTCGAAGGTGGACCCACTTCCATCCAAAATCACATCTTTGATAGTTCTCGAGCTTTTGTGCTTGTGTGCCTCGAGCTCTACTATGACCTTGACTGATTTCAGGAAATGACGCAGCTTCTGGAACATGTCAGGCCTTAAGTGTCTGAGTTCTGAAAGATTCTGAAGACGCAAGTAGTCGGCACATATGTACTCCAGCTTTTCTGCAGGAAGGCTGTGTACAAGTCAAAGTCTGGATCACAGTGTAAGGAGGTGTTGAACACACATGACACCAACGGTCACATCAACGTTTACGACCATTCTGTCGAATGCTGGCCTGACGGACCTGCATGTGGAGGTCAGTATAATCTGGTAAGTAAACTGCTAGACCAACTGGTAGTAACCCCGCCACAGCTGGAGTGGCCTGATCTCATGGTCTGGCTGCTTCTGCGATTCCTGGACGAAGATAGATTTAGAAGTTGCAAGTACACCTGCTTTCCTAGATAGAACTGAGAACAAGGCAAGGAATGTAATTAGGTTTACTCACAGTTTGGGGACAGCACTCATGAAGACGTTTAACATATTTGTTACGAGGTTGACACTTTCTTGTAGCTTGTTACTCTTCTGCGTTGCGAGATATTGGTGCACAACTCTGAGAGAACTATTACAACACTCATCAGATGTCCACAATGCTGGAGAGCTCACCCAAAATCAATGCTGTTGACGTGTTTCATATCAACTCGCACTTTCCTCGGTTCTCTTCCCCGACGCGGTTTCTCGTCCATATTCAACTCTACTTCAAACTGAAAAGATCTGAGAACAGATTTCGGAAGACCAGGAAAAGTATGCCTACACTCTGACTCGAAAAATACTTCATAGGAGCAAAGAGATTTTTTTGTCCGTCAAAAGCTGAATCCTCATCGTTGAACGTCTACTATTAGAATGAACTGCTCTTACTAACCAGCCCTACTGGAAAATATATCGCCATTGGCAGATTGAGCTCTCTGCACAAGCTCATTTTTCTTCTTGCTACCAAATTCTCTCGAGGTTTGATAGAGTGGGGTGATGACTTCAACAACTTGAGCCTCAAGAAGAGCTAAATCACAAGAAACAACATCCTTACCGACTAGAAGGTATTAGAGGGACGAATGATCAGAACTGTGAGACTAGATCATACCGTCATAATGATGAATAGGTTCTTTCGGAAAGCTGATATTGAACGAGTTGGTCTTGACATCGAGGTCATTAATCACTCCTCCCTTGTTAAGATGATCCAGACGTTGGTCACGCGATATGAACGCCATAAGCAATATAGAAAGCAAAACCCGGGTTGGAACGAGAAATTGGTTGACTGACAATGTCCAGGTATTTATACTTATCTCAGGGCAGACAAAGGAATCAACAGAATAGTCGAGGTACCCATCGTGGTAAAGTAGTAAACGAAGTCGTTATCTGACTATCGTGGATAATCAGATGGCTGTCAACAAAGCAATGACAAAGCAATGAGAATTTTCGGCTTCAACCGCAATAGTATATAAACTCTTCGAGACACGGAGAAAATCTTACCAGAATCTTGTAGTTTCCGCTTCTTCAAATTCGCCTTGGCAATCAGACAGAAACGTTATCCTCTATGAAAAGAAGAAAGGCTGAAGTATTCTCGCGAAGAACCGAGTGGCATATAGACATAGACAATTACTTAATGCGGAAACATAAAAGGGAAGATATAATCATGATTGACGGCATATCTAAGTGGTTTAGAGAACGGACGCCTTCCGCCTCAAAACATCCTGAGTATCTGATATGATTTTAATACTGTCCATCGTGGAAGGTCCTGGGATAATACCAAGTCTTTGCTTGGTGGTGACAAGAAGCTGCTGGACATTCGGGATAACACGGGGAATGAAATCAGTGATTAGTTTATCCTGTCAAACTCGATTCATCTCCTGTAGATCTTCTATTCAGTGGGACACGTACATCTGGGCGCAAAACAGCTACGGCACGTTGCAACCACCATAGAGAGTTCTTGAACGTCTCATCACTAGGCTGTGTTTCGCCGACGACGGCAGACAACTAAGTTCAAAGTCAGAAGACATCTGTGAT
>Ga0153987_1000016_pt1 | contig 54893 bp, 61 predicted proteins | sample TSNC071MetaG_FD_102279 | JGI IMG/M metagenome (GOLD analysis project Ga0153987, IMG submission 102279) | Attine ant fungus gardens microbial communities from North Carolina, USA - TSNC071 MetaG | ecosystem: Host-associated > Fungi > Mycelium > Unclassified | place: USA: North Carolina, William B...
AGAAAATAGAAAAGAACATATAAAAAAATAAATGATTGTCCTGCTCACTAAGTCCAAAGGTGCCAGTTCATGACACAGAATAGGTCTCACCTCAGTGGTCAACAATGTAGATTAATAACTGACGTCCAATAGTAAGAGTGTCCACTATATATGACCCTAGCAGTTGGCTGACTGTTGTGGTACCTTTGGATCAATGCCATCAGAGTGGCTCTGTCCCTATGACTGTGAAAGTACAACCACAACGGTCCACTTCAACATGAAAACTCGATGCACGCGCACAACGAATCTCGTCTCAACTACTTGTACTTATGTCTGTCATCTTAAAGAATGAAACATTTGATCATCAGGAGATGAAATCTAACTTATTTTTAGTGTAGCCGTCGTAGCACGATGGGCAGCTAACAGGCTCCGGTTGAGGCATCTTTTTGACTGATAGATTGTCACACATCGTCCGTGCGTAGACTGGATGATTGTAATCAATTTCTTGACGGAATAAGCGATTGGTACTTCTACGACGACGATTGTCAGATGCTTCGCAATTCTCAGGGCGGGATTGCGAAAAGCATGGCGATTGCAAGCATGGGCGCCGCTTACGACTGAGTTATAAGAAACAAGTCATCTTGTTAATCGACTCTCCTTGGTGTTCCTGTCTTGAGCTCAATCACTGTGTATAGGTTCGCTACTCGACCACTATGGATGTTAATCTCCAGTACGGTGTACATACCACTTTTTGGATGTGGAGAATCCAGAATCAATCCTCTGTCAATAGCAATGAGTATGTGCATGTATCTCATGGCAAATCCCAAGTTTTTCTGGTACTGGAGATGTGCACGTTTCAATATCCTTGACTTCCTCTGTCAGTAAAAATCACACAAGTAGCCATAATGGAACTGCCTTTGTGTATACCTACGGCCAATCCACTACTCCGACATTGACAGCTATCAGCGGCGGTAACGTCCAGGCCGGTGAATGTAAATCCATCACATGGGATTCAGAACAGCCCCAACAACCATTTTTGTTTATCAGAGCCCCAGTAGCTCAAACGCAGTTTATTTCATTGTATTTCTGTATCCATGACCAGGATTCAAAATCAATTTTTCATATCTATATTCTACGAGTCGAGAATTGGAAGGAATGCACCTCGGCGGACTTCAGATACTGTAAGAACTCTACCACACAACGTAGCCATCTCCAACTTTGATAGTCGTTTATCTAAGCATTAATTAAGGGATTGACGATGCATGAGCAATAAAGTCGAGGCGTCGACCATCTATCGAGAGCGTCTGATTTATGGGCAGCTCCACCTCCACTGTGGGAAGGCCATGTAGTGGTGCATCATACTTTGAAGGTGAGGAGTAGAATCTTCATCAAAGAATTTCCCAGAAATTGGCTGTTAGCAAAAAAAGCGATGACAAAGACGTCTTAGGTTAAAAACTATGATGTGTACCCTTGCATGTTAAGCTTAGGTGGAGACCTTGAGTAAATTAATATTCATATTCGGCTAACTCGGTTATGCCGGCAAGGCGTTGTGCAAATGAAATCTCAATAAATGATGATAGGCTTTTGTGGGGAGAAGGAAGAGAAGTACATGTCATTAACTTTTCTATTTCTGTCGGCAGCGCTGTCTTTTGGTCCCGAATACCGCGTCCCGCAATGGCGGCGGCGGCGTGGCGTGGGGACTTGAGATAATGCGTTGACGTTGTCAATGAGCACAGCTTCTTATTCCGTTCCGGTCACTGTTCGTAATGATAGTTCTCGGGCACATGAGAAAGGAATCGGCCGAGTTCTTTGGAGGACTCTGACCATAATATACCATTGATTCGGATCAGGCATACTTATTGGAACGTTAGGCATCAGGTTCAAACCACAAGACGAAGTGCCGTGGAGCCTAAAATAACAAGTTCTTGATCCTCGCGCGTGTTGGAAGCATTGGAGTGATAGTAAATGCCTCACCACTCCAGTGTCGCATGCAGTGTTCCTCTCCGCTGATTCTCGATCTCGTTTTGGAATCGAAGAAACCATGGAGGAGGAGGAGGAGTCGAATAGGGTTGTTTATAAATCCGCGGAAATCCCCTATTCGATGAGCTTGTAGCCAAATGTGACTGACGGCCCGCGCGACCATGTATGCCATTTCTATTGGGCGGTGATTGATCGAATTTTAATTTCTGACTAATTTGCGTCGGAAAGAACAGGTTTCTCCGGCGCTTATTCTCTTACGGAGATTCAACGATCTGGGAGTATTTCCTTTTGTCGGTTCGGTGAACTTGTATACCGAGCAGAAAAATAAGCTTTGAGAGTAAAGATAATTGAAGGTACATGCCTATCGCATCAGATACATCATTACCTTTCACATCGGCAAGAGCACGGCAGTTTTTTGAGCTACTTGTGAAAGATGCTTCATCAACCATGATCTAGTAGTATCACGAAGCTCAATTATTATTGTCTACAATTGCCGAACGAATCGCAATATCTTGCTGAGTAGAATCACGACACAGGTGTGGATAAAGACAAGCCGATTTTAGACAATAATACTTCTTTCCTGAAACCTTTTTTGAATAGTATCCACTCTACATGGTATGTGGACAGAAGGATTTATGGGTTCTTGATTCCTTGTCCAATCTGAATGGAGCTGGTTTGTACACCACGAATATCTCTTATGCAGGCATTGGCTCTCGGGAGTGTTTCAACATATTCAATTATCTCCTGTATGTCGCAAACGCAAACTGTCACATTCTTTTAGATAACCAAATCAAAGTGTGCTGAATGGATATCTTCGGTAGCTAACAATAATTCCAAAGCCGATTCTACCGGCTATTGTGACCCGACGCAGTCATTACGCCGGTTGCTTCTACGCCACGCTGGTCAACATAGTAGCAGCAATGGGATTGATTTCATCTGACTGATGAAGATCTAACGTTGATGAGAAATGTCTTCCTGGACCTGGAATCATTACCTGTGTACTGTATTTATCACAATCTCGGAATTTCGCGTGCTATTGACCAAGTATGGCCCCGCATTGGGCCCAATACCGGGTGGCTGTGCGATCTAGATGAATCTGGATACCATTTTTGGAAGAAGGTCATTTTCCAGATGCTTTCGCGAATTGTGACCCTTCCCGATAGAGCCGAAAACAAACAAGTTTCCGTCACTCGAGAGATGTTTACAGCACCGGTCAATCTGGCAGAGATCAGGCCAAAGTGATGAACCTGATTTGCTATTCTCACTAGTGGCTTCCGGCAGCAGTCTTTGCCTCCGGGACACCCATCTTGAGATACCATTTCTTGTGAGGTACTGGAACCGAATAAGATCAGTTGATGGCGCTTCTTTCCTACGGAAATCTTGGATACCCGTATACTTAGGTAACTGGGATATAAGCCCCTTACTTTCGTACCTCAGTGCCTGCTCTTTTCATCAGGCATGCCTTCCTCACTGCCTCACCGTGCTCAAGCATCTCTACTCCAATGTCCTTCCTCTTTGTCACCTCCTGCCTCACCCTCTACTTCGGTCTTTGCCCGTCCTTTCCCTGATCCAAAAACCCAGGATGTCTTCAACTCCATTGTCAGAGGCCGTAAGAGCTGGAAGACTCAGCAAGGGGGAGAAATTGTTTGGCCACCTGAACTCGAAGCCGCACTGGTTGAAGGTATAATATCATCATCATTATGACTGACCGGGTTTCTCACCAGCTTACAGGACTTGAACGATACATTCCCAACAATTCTCGAGAAACACTCATTTTGGGAAGATTCCCTATGCGGAATAGGTATATCTCAGACTATATTCTTCAAAAGACGGGTAAACGTCGCACCGCAAAGCAAGTTGGCAGCCGCCTCCAACAACTGCGGGATACTTGCGGGGGAAGGCAACGTCAGTCAGCCCTTTCATTGTTCTGAACATGTCATTTATCTTGAATAGTACTCAAACAACTGGTGCCCCACCGTTCCCTAAAGCAGTCTTCTGGACTTGAACTGTTTAATTTCTCTGGTGCTACTTCAGACAGCGAGTCGAACAGCGATGCATCACCCCCTGCCACCCCCACAGAAGCTCACGCCACTCTTCAAAACCTTCTGTACAGAGGCGTTGGCGGTCTCGGGCGCGATGAAGAGCTCAGTAATATCATCTACATCGATCTTCTTCCTAAAGACGCACCGATAGGATCAGATGGCAAGCAAGTCCTGCAAATGCCCCCAAGCTCAGAGACCAACGTCATTAGGGCTTCTCAATCTCCACGCCACATACGTGATATCGATCCAACGGTCACACTTGTGGCGCCCTCATCAATGATAGCGAAAAGCCACTTTATCGTCCGGACACGAACCGGTGTCGTCCACACAGAAGTAACAGATATGACACTTGTTGGACCACTTCCAGGGTCTGCTAAGGATCAACTTCTATACAGTACAAAGCTTGTTCCTGTATTCTGGAACGAGCTTTGCAAGTCCCGCGGTGCGCCTTTCTTTGTACAGCTGGGATGAGCTAGGCCACTGATACATTCACTCCATAGATCCTACCCAATTCACTATTATTCAAAAAGTCACTCGAGAGCCTTATCATGATACGTCTTCGCCCATCTTTTCTGCCGCCTATCAATTTACCCTCTATATTCCAACGGGTACGGACGCAATCGCTGACTCAACGGACAACCTCACTTGCGATGAATATATGAGTCAGGAAAGCCCTATCAACGACTTTGAGTCTGGTGCTATGCTCTCTTTTGGCTCTGATGCCTTCGCTGGGCTCCTATCTTTTGAAGACAAGGCAATAGACCTATACGGTCTCAATGAGTATATGGCCACAGAGTGGAGGATACACTCTCCTGCCACATCAACTTCCAGCGCATTATCCGAAGGATTTACATCATCCTCTGGCCTGGTTGACATCCTCTCTATTGTTGATTATTGATTTTTATAAAACTAATTTACCGTATGGCCGTACTAGGCTGTGTAACTGTAAATTTACTGATCACTACATCCCATTCCTACGTCACGGCTGTCCCTAAGCTAAAGGTGAGCACTTGTTTCCTCCATGATGCCGCTTCCAAAAACCTTAAAAAAAGACCATTAACTTTTCTTCCTCACACCTAGATATTCTATTCCATCTTAAACTGACATATCAGCATCGACTCACATTCGCGTTCCTCATTGTCGCCTTCCTTTTCCGTTCTAATGCTTTCTACGTCTTATATCGTGTTGTCTTTCATCTCTAGTATCTGGAAGGTTGCTCTTTTGATCTATGAATACATAGAAAGTTGGACTTGATGATCTTCAGACATAAACACAAAATTCTCATCAACGGCAGCTCGGAAGCGAGTATAACGTTAACGATAACTTTAAAATAGGATTTATCGAGTCACCAGCTGAATGAAGGGCGATTTGTTGTCAAAGTATATGTGGCTACGTGGTGCTTCGAGGTCTCGAATTAAATCCAGGAAGGGAATTGTATGTCCAAGTCAATCGAACTTGGAAGCATAACAGGACCAACCAGAGTGTTTTTTGAACCTAGGAAATGACTATGCATTGTACCAGCAATTAGTGTAGATTTACCAGGTCACTAGAAGTCACGAACGTTGCAGCTCCCGTAAGTCAAAGTGGTGTATGTGACTTCATAATTGCTATCATCATCTGCTCGAGATGCGCAGACAAGGCTAAGACACCGCTAGTCTACTTATAGAGCGAGTCCTGCAGACACATATTTACCCCTTTCTCAACTTCCGACTCCCTCAGTCGTTCACCTCCTAAGGTGATCGCTGAGGTGAGCTCCTTGTATCAATGTGAATTTACCAATACCGCGCAGTGTTTTGATTCTTCAACTACGACAGCAAACATTTGGATCCTTTTCTCTAGAAACTATCGCAGAACGACATCATTGTCATGGAATGACACCAAGATGCCATGGAAACAATCCTTTCCCTCCTTCCCCTGCGCGCATATTTTATTCTTCTGCGTCAGAAACCAGGAGGATCGATTTGGATAATCAATCCTCTTGTCTTCAACACAAACCACGTCCCCCATCACCAGGAAAAAAAATTGACATCGAGATTCAGAAAACATATTGGGAGATCTGAATTGACAACGTTCAGGTGATAGAACTGGTGTATAGATGCAGATGGAACGAATTTTTGAAACTAGATCTCCATCGCATCAAAGTCCAGCAATCCTTCACCCTTCATAGATATCAATAAATGTATATTCAAGGGCTCACTTTATTCTCAGTTCTAATGATAATGTTCGGCTCAGGGCAGGGGCCGGTGCCAAGCCCTGAGGAGGGAAAGAGGTCCCGATGTGAACTAGTGGCGTTATGCTTAATTCGGTTCAGAATTCAAAGTGCGATTTTCATCACTTCCTTTGTCCTGGGTTAAATATGGCATCCCACCTTTGCTGTTGCCGCACTTGAGGATCAGGATATTCAAAGCGTTGACATCAAAACAGCCTATCTTTGTATATAATGGCTACTCAGTGATAAAGATGCCTTAATAAGCTTTCCATTCCATCCAGATTCTGTTTCAATTCGCTAACATCCCATCAAAAATCCATAAAGTGGATGTCGTAAGATAAGATCATCAGTACTAGCCAGTACTAGCTTCAGTGCTATCCAGACTTATCCGCCGAGATCCGCCTTCTAGGCGCAAACATTAAAGCGCCCATTACGACAATGACTTGGAAGTGGCACACCCTGTTACTAACACCATTATCAAATTTTCATTTTCCTCTCGCGAACTCCGGTGACACCGTCGACTTGTCTTGCAACTCGCACCCATGATCTCGTACTGATCTGTCAATCAATACATGAGAACTAAGAATCACAAACATAACAAGTTTCTTTCTGCTTCAATCAAGGGAATGGTCTCAGCCAGACAATTGGATCTTGGAACTCCTTCTGCATAGACAGTTGATTCATTACCTTCAATGATAACATTTCCAGCAGCCTGCCCAATGCACTCCAATGTATATACAATCAAGTAATATGGCATTGTTGAAAGAATTTCTTTACCGTGAATCATCGTAATTTACAGGTCTGGTTGCGCACATCTTCAAGCAACAGTGAAGGTTCCAGATGTGCCGGTGAAGGAGGAGATAGAGCCAATGAGAGGTTTTGAGTCACCAAAATATCTAACGCGGTAGGACCCGGCTAGACATGAAGATATCTCAGTAACAGGAGATCAATCTGTGCATGGATGACTTGCCAGAGGTGTCACTCTCGATAGTCCTGATTAATTAGTTTGTCAGCTTGTCTTTGGAGGCTAGTAGAACGGACGCACCAGGTTATATCCACGACACTTGTCCCAAAAATCTTATGTAATTCAGTGGAGAGGACCAGTCTAGATCAGGATGACCTACCGAATTAGTCCTGGTCCAGCGATAGGTGGTAGAGGGGTGCGAATCCGTCTTCACAGTAGTCCATTGATTTTCAGAGACTAAGTGTTCGACTGTCAGGAAGGTACTCTCCAGACGGAGATTATTCTGGTCCTGATTTGTGATTGCAAACAAGTCATAGCCTCAAAAACTCACTCTTGGATTAGCACCGATGAACTGAACATGAACTTCATCCCCTGCGTGATACGGCGTTGAGCTAACGTCAGTGACTACCGAACCAAATTGCTGTCCGATAGGAGGAGCATCAAAGACAACGCCTGTCTAGAATTATGTTGTAGGTTGCATGATTAAGTTGACAGAATTAACTGACTTGCAAAGAGATAGCCTTGGAGGTCTGCTCCGCTGGAGGTGCATCAGACGAAGGTATACCAGATGCATTGTCTGACAGAAATTGCACCATGCTCGAATATTTGTCAATATAGGCATCAAGCGTCCCTTGAATCGAGTCAACGCCACAATTTTGGTATCGGTACATCAGGGCACTGCTTACACTGTCCAAAAATGGTGCTTGCACCTTCATAACGCTGGGCTGCATATTCTTCCGGGGTTGTGACATAATGGGCGTACGTATTTGCAGGGCCTGCAATAACAACATATGCTTCCTCATCGAGAACACCAGACGAAATCAGTTTAGCCCGAAGCGCCTCCCTAGATGGAGAAGGGAAGGAGAAGAAGTAAGTCTCAAGTGTGGCATGCGACAAAATAAAAGAATATGAGCCACGATTCAAACAATTCGGTGTTTAGTAGGATTGGTAGAAAAACAAACCTTATTCTCCTGCCAGCCATTGTTGTAAGTTCGCCTAACCACGATACATTAGTGATAATTTGACTTTGGAGACAGACAAAGGCTTACCAGGCATGATAAGCATTACTATGGCGATTTCCGGTGATGAGCCTATGGGGCGGCCGAAGATCACGATTCCTTACCAAGATTCCCAACACGAAGCATTTGCACATCGACGGTGCTTGGCGACCACTCATAAGGTGTATGAGCGAATCCCTGGAACATAGGAGCATCAACATAGTATATCGTTGGATTATTGCTTCCCAGACCCACAGTGTTCAGTAAAATTGGTTTAGGACTTTGGCAGGCCTTCTGTTCGTCAGATGGAAGGGGAGTTACGATACCTATGGTAAATTATGAGTCCAAAGCTAATTAAGGAAGGATTCGCGGTTAGTGGACCTTTGACGATCTCCCAAAACGGATTCCTGGATTGATGCGGGTTGCGTAAGTCATCAACGTAAGGGGGATTCAGCTAAGAGATAAGTCATACTGGGTTGTTGAGTTGTCACCTTGGACAAAATCGAAGGCACCTGGACCATCACTTCCAAATGAGATGAGATTAGAGATAATGTTAATTAGGGGAGGTATGACTCACGTCGTGCCACCTGCAAATGAAAATCCTGATTGGAAATACGTTTAACCGATGTCAAGTTTTAGAAATTCATAAACCAACCCAAAGCGGCAGGACATGTCGATACTGACGTTCCGTTGGAAAGTGTGAAGGAGTGGTTGGACCTATAGGTCAGATCACAGATCCTTGAGATTTGCAGGAGTCGAACAGAAGTGGCTCACATATCCATATACGCATGCACGCTCTTTACCGTGCCAGATACCGGACTCAATTGTCCATTCATGATCTTCTGTGCACCTTGGAACTGCAGATCTGCTATCAGTCGGTTGCTCTCAAAGTCCGAAATCCTGAAACCGGGGCCACTGAAAGAAATGAACTATTGGTATCCACAGAAATGACGCCGAGCGTACCGGCCATGGCAGTCTCCAACTGTTCCTCCACAAGTGGAATGCACTGGGTCGCAAGGCTGACCATCCCATTCTTCCCCAGGACTCTCACAAAAAGCACCCAAACTGAAGCTATTATCAGACGCCAGACATTCAGACGCTGCATGCTACTGACGTGTTTGGGCTCGTATCCCCGACGTTGGCTGAAGTTCACGAGGGTCAACCGTTTGTCTCAGGTGACAACTGCATTGAAGCTTACACTGAGTGAACCCAGCGATAAAGGTCGTATTTCCAGGTGTTGCATTGGGTTCCACAGATGCTAGATCACAAAGTTAATCAAACTCCTTTCTTCCAACAGGCAAAACGGTGCGCACATTCATAGAGGTATGCAGCCATTCCTTTGTTGTCGCTGCTCACCAAGGTATTGTTCTATCGATGAAGGAAAATCACTACACTTGCACTGAGATGAACGGATATATGTTCTTGCCTCATAAAGACTGGTGCCGTGAACAGCAAAAAAGCTCAAAAACCCGCGGGCATTACCTTTATCATCATCGAATCGTAAGAGTGTCATGTCCTTGTCTTGATCGAACTCGTAACGCGCTCTTTCCGAAACCGGGTTCTGAAGGTAAGCAGTAGGAGACCTGTTGATGTTCGCATCAAGGATAGTTGTGTTTCCAAGGCTTAATCGACCAGGTGCAAGGTTGGCATGGGCACGTTGAACAGCAAGAACAGTACCAGTGACGATAGCATCTGCACTCTGTTTGACATAGCCGAGTGAAGTAATTTGAGGCAATAGGTTCTCGAGATAGCCACCGACACCAGAGTGCTGATGAGTACCAACGAATGCAATATTCTCGTTTGTGTATATCCCGGGGAATTGGCTGGTGAGTTCGCTGACAATAGACCTTCGAACACCAGTATCACCCATCGCAATGTCTAGCAGTGTTGACGTAAGAAAATATTTGACAGAATAAGACAGAATATTTGTTGAACCACTTCTCTCTGGAATCCAATTTGGACCAAAGCATCCCATGGATCCAGGGTTGGTCTTGGGAAGATCGAGAGGAAACATACCGGCGTTGATGAAGATGAACCTATCATTGGGGGACGAGGCATCAGCAACGATATAGGCTCGGCTACGCTGTCTCATATGTAAGCCAGTGTCCGTTTGGGCGAGAGACGCATAACCCTAGCATCACGAGGCTGTGTAAGCGCATAATCAGTGAGGACAAGCGTTCTATATTCAAACCATCATGTTAGTCTCAACTACGGGGCTTTGTGAGATTTCAGCGCTCCTGAATATTGACCATGCTAAATTGAGGAAGGTTCACCCTGTGATATCTCCAATGCCTGTTGCAATCATCACGAATCAGTACCGGACGTCTGACAATCAAGCACCACTTACCTAGGCCAAGCATGTATTGTGCGCTCACAGACTGCACAGCTCCATTTGGAACCAATAAAGACGAAGCCAGAAACGCGGTCAGGTAGAAAAATGCTCCCATCATCGTGTTGTGTAATATTTCCACACAACTCCAAAGGTCTAACGGTAGGACAACGTGGTTGAAAAGCACAGGCATTTGAACAGTGGCCAAGTTTTAAATGACTTCGATGGCTTCGTCTGGGAAAACCTCAGCAAAAAGGAAGAGGAAGATAAAAGAATGCACATGTCGACCATCACAAGGCCGCATCCAGTGTCCACGGTCACCTCGTTGCCGAACTAGCCGAAATTAGCGGAGACACGATATTGACAATGACCCCTGTTTACTCAAGGATTGGATTCGAGACACCAGGAGAAACAAATCCAGTAACAGATGGTAGAATAAAGCATGTGACAGGATGATTCTGATTCGACAACAGCTTGGATATTTATAACAGCTCTAGTAAGGAGACCTGCCTCCAAGAGGGTAATTATTCCAAACGAACCTTCGTGATTGACAAGACACGGAAGCTAGAGCTCAAAGTCAGTTCAAGTCGAAATTGGGAAAGGCAACTGGGAAGTTTGAGTCGAGCGTCGACGGAAGATAAAAGAGGCAGAATGCCTTGTGAAAGTAAATGGATCTGCCACACGTTCAGGACAATCAAAGGTGGATGCTACAGACGAAGAAAAGTTATATTTGACAAACATGAGATTAGCAGTGCGATTTGAACTGGCCAACATCGTTCGGCATGCGATCATTTGTCCAATACGATACACGAAATCTGGCTTTGCCAATCCTTCAAAAGAGATGGATTTAAGCTGGACAAGAAAAGGGAGAAGGTTGACCGTGTCTGTTGAACCGAGGTAGTCGAGGAGTTCTTCGGTTGGTCTTGTAGGGACACATAATGTCAGTGAAGACAAAGATGTTGCCTCTCTCAACTCTTCCAGCAAATCATTTGTCTGGATGCAATCGCATTTTAACTCTAAAGACTCCAGTGACGGAATTCGCGATAAAAAGTGTCCGAACGAATAATGATCCCACTGCCTCCCGTTTGCGACTGAATGCACGACTAAGGACTTGAGGTTTGGTACCGAAATGTTGCCGAAGAACGGACTAAGTCCCTCCTGCGCATTATCACGCAATGGCTCGGCAATAATAGTTAGAGAACGTAGCTGGGAATGGTGCACCGTTGGCAAGGTAGTCCAAGGTTCACACGTTCCCATGTGGAAAACGCACTCTTGCACATTGGGCACCAGGTTTAGCGATGAAAGACAGGTGTCGATATAGGCAGGTATGTGTTTGTGCAAGGCAAACTCAAGGCGGGTGATTTGCGCTAACGGGACATGGATCATCGAAAAAGAGGAACTATAATCCATTGAAATACTGTGAAGACGGGGTGCGACATCGAATATCTCCACCCTCATTTCACGAGAGACATATCCACGAGAAGTATACACAGTCAGATGTTGGAGGGAGTGGAGTTGATGGCGAACTGTGTCGAATGCAGTCCATGGTAAAGAGGAGGCGGGTAGTAATAGGTACAGATATTTCCAGTTCCCGGAAGACATACACAGTTCACGCAAGACCTCATTCTGGCTCCAATCCAGTGGAGGGTAGATCTTGGGATAACCCGCCGGTTTAGCTTCCGTTACAGCGATGCGCAGCGGAAGACCACGAGATCTCTGAATCCACGTGCGAACGAGTGCTGTCTGCGATGAGCTGTGGCCTCGGTATGTCAGCCTGATCGTAGTCCACAGCTGCGGCGTAGAAATGGCAATTTGGCGCCAAGCCCTACATATCTGCGTCAAGACCAATGGTCCCTCGTTTGCGTCAAAGCTATCCTCCACCTCCGGGAACCGACGGTGTTGTGATCCCCTGGGACAGTGTTTGAAAATTTCTGCCCATATCTCTGGGTACACTCGTCTCGCAGGGGTCAAAAACGCCTGATGTGTAACAACGAATCCCTCCAGCACCTGACATTCTGCCTCTAACTGTGCCAAAACACTTTTTACCCGCCAAATCTCTCCTTTCAGCTTCTTCACATCAACCAGGGCACCGTCGACGGTGTTCTGGATCCAGCGACTCTGCTCCTGGGTTGGAATAACATTTGAGCCTATTAAATGTGGAATGGGAGAAGGAGGAACGCAAGTTGTCCCTGTCAAGGCAGTTCCACAGTGGCTACAAATCGAAGTCTGGGGTTCCATGCTAGAGAACCCCTCAAGGGCTGGGTCAGGAATGTAGCTGGGGTTCATGGGCTCAGCATATAATTTCTTGACAAGATGTCAAGGAGATGAATGGGATTTGAGTTCACTGGGATAAGAAAGAAGAAGTGATTGTAGGTGAGCCAAAAAAAACTGGATTTTCAAGCCTCCCATTCTCGCTCTTACAGGACCGAACACTACGGACGGAGAATTGTATGTCAGCGTTCATCATCCCTCGCGTCTTAACACTGGTTTTCTTGTTGTGAAATAGAATCCAAAAGAGGCCCATCACGGGACTTGGAATACTTTGAATACCCGATAGAGCTTCTGTGAACCATGCTCGCATGCTAGCCCTTCTTGCCAGTAAGTCTACAAGATTAACTCGTGCGTTCGAAAAGCTGAAGTCCATTGTTCATTCCGGTGACAATGCCCTTGGACTCATGTTTAAAGTATTATTTGTAATTCCTTCGAGTGCGCGATTAGGTGACGTCGAATTCGCCATTACTTGACTTGGGACAAGTCATAGTGACAGAACTACCAGATCCTGTGTCAAAAAATCCTGGGTTGCTGGATTCCAAAATTCCTCAAGAAAAGTCCCGAGTCTCCTGAACTTTTGTGCGAGGAACAGTGCTCTCTTTGAGCAACCATGGATGTTTTCTCGAGTCTTCAGAAATTTAGTGACGTTCTACAGTGCAACAACTTCCTCTGTTCAGGATCAGCCCTATATCAGAGATAGGGTTGGATTCAGTTTCCCCCGTCCAGAGCGTCCTGATTCAACGGTGTCTTGCGTGGGTGTTGAACTTTGAGGCTGACCGACAATAACGAACCAGTTAGGTATTGTTGAACAAGCCTTTTCTGGGAGAAAGGAAAGATAACAGAATTGACCTATGATTGACTTGAAGGCTCCTTTCATTGCCGCACTGGGATGGCTGCATGCAGTATTTCATCCATGTCCTTTGAAAGAGGGTTCATCAACTGTGATTGCTTCAGCTACCGTGTGGCAAAGCTCACGAATCTGGACTTCACCTTGAACCTCGTGCCAGACGGACATCAAGAAATTATCAAGAAGTTTTGTTTGAAAAGAAGGTGCGAATAAGAACGATCAAGCAATTAATTTGAATCAGCGCGCACTCTATGACAAACACTTCCTGTGTCTTGTCGCATAATCTACAAGTCGTAGTTGCACAAACTGGGAAGTTTGAATGCACATCTCTTGACTTCAATTGCTCAAAAAGTAAAGAATCTACATGAGATTGATGGGTAAACGTAATCAAGAAAAGTGGTCGGAAATTCAAACCCTACTCAGAAGAGCTATAGCCTCCACTCACAATATCTGTTAGAGATGCCTGCGTGTTATATGATTGTCCGGGATCTTTTGAAAGGCTGGAACGTGAAAGAAAGATGATATAACTGACACATCTATCTTGAAGATCTATCCTTCATCCTGGACTGAAATGGTGGCTAATATTCAGTAGCGATACTATCCTAGAAACTCGAAGCTTTTCATAACATCCACTGGATTGTCAACCGATACGTGAAAAAAATCTTGAAGAATAATCCTGGTTTAAATTCTTTGACATAAAATCTTCACTATGATCAACTTCGTAATATTCAACATCTGATTCGGCGGTATGGGGCGGACTATCTGCCCGGTGAGTGTGTCAAATGTTACATACTTTTTTTCTGGAGTTGAGCAAGAAACCGATAGCATGACAGTACATATGACATCAAACCTCCTTGATCCGCCACGTTCACGGTTGTAATGCCGGGTCTGCACAAAACTTCCAAAAATGGAATATTGGATGAAATATCATGACCCGGCAAGGTATACACTCCTCTCACTTATGGAATGAATTATGGAATGAACATGTGGCAGCTGGTCTGTGCCTGTAGCAGATGCTTCTCATGATAACCAGATAATCATGCTCCATGCCGAGATGCCGGCCCTGATTTGGGAGTCTCCCAGACTTCCTTAAATGTCGTGATCTGGCCTAGATGTTCTCTAGCCTTTTATAGATAGACGGATCAAGGTTACATACTAAATCCAGAATTCTTCTTGATCCACTGTGGAGTGGAGACAAATATGGGCTTATAATCTATTTTGCTGACAATGAAGTTTTTCCCCAGGAAATGTCAAAGACAGTGGGAGTCTGAATTTGTCTGTCAATTGCTTGTACCAAATGAGAGAAGCTTTCAGTAAAGTTGTAGATGAAGTATCTCACCATAAGACATATCGACAGGTAAGAAAAAAACTGTTTTACCTTCTAAAGAGGTAAGACAATTAACATTGCGAAACATGCACGAGATTACGGACTGTGATCGCGCACCGTGTAATAAATTGGTGAAATTAAAAAAAAGCGAGACGCGTCTCGTGCGTGTGTGACACAGTGATGTCACAGCTAGGGATTATTGTTATGAGAATCACACTTGTCCCAAATTCCCTCAGAGTGCCATTAACAATCGCTATGGACATATATGACAACATTCTGGAAGCTCTTTCACAAGAACCTCAATGGTCTCCACAAAATGAGTCGGTATGTTATCTCTTGAGAGTTGATCAAAGCTGCTGACGTCAGGCGACAGGGGCTTCTAGAACCCTTCACATACACAGCCGGAAATGCAGGAAAAGATTTTCGCGAAAAGCTCATAGCGGCATTCAATGAATGGCTTAAAGTCCCGCATCGAGAACTCGCCATCATCACCATGATCGTCGACATGCTTCACACAGCTAGTCTCATGTAAATATAGATGTGCTGAAATTGTTACGCTCCCAAGCTGAACCAGATAGCCAGGGTGGATGACATAGAGGATCAATCCCAGCTCCGTAGAGGTGCACCAGGTATGCTTATTCCTTGTTTTTTGTTCTTCTGTCTGATAAACCCATTTAGTTGCTCATAAGATCTATGGAATTGCACAAACCATCAACAGCGCGAATTATGTATATTTCCTTGCATTTGAAAAAATATTTTCCTTGAAGCAGGGCCTTTCTAGGCCTTTGACTTATGACCTCGATGCAATAGTGACGTGTGAGCTTACTCTTATCTCGTTCCACTGCTCCGTTCACCGATGTAAACATCTTCAGCAGAGTTATTATCACTTCATCGTGGTCAAGGTCTTGAAATCCTCTGGCGAGATTCCCTTCGATGTCCAAGCGAAGAAGAATATTTAAAAATGGTGAACAATAGTAAGAACATCCCCTACTTCCATATCGTCAGCTACCGATCTTGCCAGAAACGGGAGGATTGTTGCGGATCGGCATCAAACTTATGATGGCTTGTGCTGCACAAAACCTCGACGTGTGAGTTTTACGGCGCTTATCCAGTCTGTGACTAAAGTGAAGTAGAAACTATATTCCCCTCGTAAATTTGATTGGAGTTTTTTTCCAAATCCGTGACGATCTCATGAATTTACAAAGTGCTCAGGTAATTAGTTTCTCTATAAAATTACGCCTTTATCTGATTTTTGATGTGCAGTACTCATCAAACAAAGGCTTTGCGGAAGACCTCACCGAAGGAAAATTTTCTTTCCCCATTGTGCATGGCATCTTTGCCGACACCTCCAATAACCGGATCTTGAGTGAGTGAGATTGTGGATAAAGGATGTATAATGATTACATTCAAATGTTACAGACGTCTTGCAGAAACGACCGACCACACCAACACTGAAGGTACACACTATCAATTACTTGCGAGATCATACCCGATCTTTCGAGTATACCATGACAGTCTTGGACACTCTGGAACGGCAGATACGGGAAGAAATTGCACATCTTGGCGGGAACCAACAACTGGATAAAGTCATAGACTTTTTGCACGTCGATCATGTCAAGCCCATGTAGCCATCGCTGCGATCTCATGACCACTGTCAGAGTAATATAACTCCACCTGGCTCGCGCTCAATGCTGTCCTGCCTTTCCTTCGGGCTTTCTTGTCTTGAAGACACCACGGCTTATAACGCCAGAGATTATAGCCTGTGCGTTGAAGATTGCATCTTCTTTCGCTGTCAACAACCTTTTACTGCCTGCAGAACAGTATAAATAGACTTTGCTGAGGTGAAGTGTGATTACTCACCAACGATAGCCCAGTTTCGCGTGCTTGGAATTCTCAAGACCTCGCACTCGAGCTCCCATCCACAGTGAAGACTGAGGTTGGCGAGCCATATACGATAGATTGAATACGAGCTCGTATGACTGCCGTCTCCACCCAAATTGAGATCATTGACAATTTCTATGGGTAAACCAGTTTCAGGGTGGATCAATGAAGGTTCCTCGACTGTACCCCAACTAGACAAGGGGAAGAACGGAGTTGATGAGCGTTCAAATTTCGCATCAAAACTCCAGGCACAACAGGGAATTGAGAGATAGCCGCTTGCCTTGTGTATTGTAGCCATAACAGGAATCCAAGGAGTTAGCTCATCTGCATGGTTGCCAATGATGAAAACGCCTGGTAGTAGGAAAGGCGGCAATTTCTTTGACGTAGGATCAAATGAAAAAACTCTAAGCTGCGCTTGTGTTTCTTGTGGATACTGTGTCCAAGATTGGCGGGATCGAATATCTATTCCTCCTCCCGTGTATCCCTCACTCACTAAAATATGTGTGAGCAACCCGTTACCGCACCTGTCATCGACAAGTGTGAGCAAGGAGTTGGATGTATCTCAGGTATCCTTACCCAAAGTCTAAAAATCCTGCAGGTGGTCTAGGCCAAGCTGTCCATGGTCGGTTAGGTTCAGAGACGGCAATGTCGAGGAAGGAAAGATGTTGATAAGCAGATTTCCAGTAAAGCATCAAGAATGTCGCAACACCAATATCCTCAAAGACATGTTTCAGAGGGTCCGTGACCTCTTTCCATGTAGCAACAAGATGTTTATATCTTTCACGCATCACCAGATATAAGTCTTGATATTCTTCTCGTGGGACCAGGCAATCATGCACTACCCGTTTCTTGTAATTCGTCAGAGCCCCCCATCCATACCTGTGCAGGGTTTCTAGCAATGCAAGACAGGTTCTATAGAGGCGTGAGGCTGGGTCTGTGGGTATATTTGGGAGCGGCAAAACTTCAATCCTCAGAAGAGAGGAGGATGCTGAAATGATATAGCGGAAGGCGATGTGATGGACTGATGGATGATAATAGGGTAATTTGGATTCCGGGGAGACAATCGGTGTCAGGACGAGAGCGTCTATGAGAGAGGGCCCAGTCTCGGATGCTCTCGAAGAATAAAATGTGCAATATTGTTCCAGGCTTTCATCACGGCCGGGCCGGCGGGGAAGGAGTTTACGATGAATGTACCTCAACTTCGTAAATCCATATAGCGGAGGTGTCTTGGCAGGAATGTTTTCTGTTGAGTCCCTCACGATATCAGAGCGAAGGATCAGAGTAGAATTATATTCGGGATGATGGACCAGTTGAGAGATCGCGGTTTCGAACTATATGGCTCTTGAACAGAGTTCCTAGCATACATGGTGAAGAAGCAATACAAGCTCAACTGGGAAGTCCGCTGGACAGGCGATGATAAGCTTCCACTGATTGTCATCGCTTTTCAGTGATGAACTGTCCGGACAACATGGGATAGGAGTGAATTTTGGTCGCACAAGATTGCCTGACATTTGATACGATTCGCAGTGGACCAGAGAATTTGGCAATTAGGTAACCAATCACTGTTTTTCTCAGTTGTGCACGGTCGCATCCCTCCAGGGGTGGAGTAAGACGTGGACAAGTATAAAGAACTCAATTTCATGAGGCATAAACTTGATGACATTCGTCAAGATCAAGGAGTATTTTCATAGATAGAATCATAAATGATGAATCTCTCCTCAGGCACGAAACTGAGCTGATGTTCATGGTAGACACTGTAACATTTGATGGCAGATTAATGGGGTCATTAATGAAATGAAGACTGAATGATGAGACAATCAATGGTGCAGTCTCCGTCTAATTGATAGAGCCAGCAGTACCCCTGGGGACGTTTGCTGTCAATTCTTCCAGAAAGGATCATGATAATATACATGCGAGTAGAAGCTTTTACATATGTCAGTCGGAATACTTTCTGGTACGGTTGATCACTGCTGCTTCAGGAAAACGGCAGTATAGCCAGGAACGACGATGAATCGGCTGTTTGTCAAATCGAGTGTAGTCTAGATCCGAAAAGATCAGCTAATTTTGGCACATGTCAGGAAAAGAAGTATCTCATACCTGCCACTTGGCAACACCAGCATCACCGCCAAAATGGCGTATAAAGTATCTCCCAGTCGGTACATTGGAGAGATCGAATGAGAGCGCTTTATCAGGATTCTTGTTAAGGACGACAAGGGTGAGCTTGGAATCATCAGATCCAGCATAGATAGCCCAAGTGTTGGGATCAGGATTCGTGAGATTCACTTGGGCAGTACGGTCGCCAAAGTATGTACCATACCTGAATTCATGAATGAGAAAGTATGAAGAGATTTATTCTTGTGCAATCTACATACCCTCGATAGAGCCAATAAGCCAAGCCTACAGGGGCTTGCTCCCCAGGTGTTGCCCAATAGGTAGCGGCATCAACACCATATTTGCCAAAAATACCAAGGGCATCGGCAGTAACAAGTCCACCGGTAAGATCATCATCAGCGGTGGAGCTCCATTCGGAGATTGAGAGCTTGGTTCCAGGGTAGTTATTGTCGATGAGAGTCTTCATACGAGGGACCAACTGAACGGTATCAGGAGCCCACTGATGGTTTTGTGGATCAGTAGCTATCCAGGACTCGTCGACATAATCAGGGTCCTGTGTGGAGTCATTAGAAAGTTTGTGGCACAGAGAGCGGCAGTCAGAAGAACTTACCCATAAGCTACGAGACATCCTAAGCCTTAAAGCTTTAGCAGCATCATCGTTAGCGCTAGTGTCAGGCTGGAAATAATAATGGATGTCGAGGTAATCAAGAAGTCGGTTGCCCGTAGTTTTTTCGACTTCACTCATCTGACCCAAAAACCAGGGGATAAAATCGATATTGCCGTGGGCGGCAGTGTCATCCCAACCAATCATACTCGTCCAATCTTGAACAGATGTTAATACCCTGGTTAATGACATAGCAGCATTTGCTCACAAAACCACCAAGAGCACGTCGAAGGGGCAGCAACTTTGACACTGGGAAGAGCAGCCTTGGCTGCTGTGGCAAACCTGACAACTCGATCGAGCTCTTCATCATAGTCGATGTCTCTGTCAGCATATTAGCAATTCAGTAATGATTTCATGATTGCAAAATGTACACGGGATGCATGTCCTGATGCGTACTTGACGCAATCTCAATTTCATTGTCTATCGTAACGATCGTGGGTTTGTTTGCCAGCCCCTTGAGCCATTTTTGAGCAAATGTTGTGTTCCAAGCAGAGTAAACGGTTGTGGGATTAGGAGGGGAGACCCAAGAACCATTGGAGAGCTTTCCGTTGCCCGCATCGGCGTTAAAGGGGTCAAAATCAGTTTGATCTACAACAAATGATAAGAGAGAATGATACACAGAGATGGAATTGTGTCAACCTGGATAGATCGTCTTCGGATAAGAGTACGATGTGTTGTCTTTCGAGACCCAGTCAAGACTTGCAAGAATTTTAAATTGGATAAATTGTCACCGGAAAGGCATCATGCTTACGCAGGAATAGTCACCAATGTATCTGAGCCAGCTCCATGGACCCAGCCAGCCCAGTCATCGGCGCTATCAGAGTCTCTGTTCTCGAAGTACCAGTCATTTCCGGCATTGGTAAACCCACCAAATGGGTTGTAGGCAGTGACAGCATTTCCACCCCAACGAGAAATTGTGACACCGAGATGCTCGATATAGTCAGGACTTGTAGGGAAGTTGACACCATAGATATGGGAATCGATCGGTGTGGATACTGCCTGGACAATACTGAAGAGAAATCCTGAGCATCATTGCACGATAAATGAGGTCACAATACAAACCTGCCATAGAGGACGTTAGGGAGGGTGTGATTGAAATTTGATTCTCCAGCCGTAATTGTCAGCGTTCCGGGAGCAAAATCTGTCTCAAGTGTGAAGTATGTAATAGAGAGGGAAGGCGAATCGACCGGCACATAAGTGCTGTGCCCAGTAAATGCAATAGGCTTCGACAAGCTTCAGAGGTTGAAGGAGAGCGTAGGTTACAGGACCTACCGAGCCATTCAGAGCGACCTTGACCGTGCTCAAATCGACGTCTCCTTTCGTGGTAACAGCAAGAATGTTGCTCGCGAGAGGTTCGGCACTTAGAAACTCCGGGAGCACGACAATAGATTCGACCAAAATGATGTTGTCAAGATGATACTAGTCGAATCAGGACACAATGAAGTTCCGCACACATTTGGAGAAACTCACAGTTGCACCAGAACCACCAGCCTGTAAACTGATGCGGTCCCAGTTAGCATCACCCTGTCATAAGTTCAAGATTTACTAGCTCCAATGAAATCAAAAGACAGACCAGAGCAGCCCCAGATCCAGGTAGGGCGCTGAAATCAATCAAGACAGTACTAAATGCGTCTGGAGTGACGCTTTTGCTGATCGCAGACAATGAAATACTTGGACCGTCAACGGAATCTGCAACAGACTGGATCAAAAGAGTAACATCCGGTTGGTCTCCCTAAACCAAGACCTTGAAGATGAATTATAGAAAGTGTTCAATATATTAGCGACTGACAGTGATATCAAACCTCAACCCGGCATAGGTCTTGAAAGAAGTTGGGTTGTAGAGGGAAAGAGCAGCCCACGCATCAGAAGTGACCAAGATGCTACTGCCCGAGGAGCCAGAGACGATGTCAGTAGCTGCAAAGTCTATAGTGCTACTCCAGCTCCAGTTTTCCCACCCAGTGGCAAGGTTAGTGTCAATATAGATATTTAGGTCATCACCGACGACTCTGGTAGCGATGGTGGCCAAGATGAAGGCGGATAGCTTGATGGACCTATTCGCAAGGGGCATTGTGGATTTTTTTCACAACAGCAATCACTTGGCACTACTTGTCTTGATATCCGCATTCTTAACTATCCTTGATACCGCGGGCAAAATTCGGATTCAGTATGTCAGCTGGATAAATCACGGGCAATGGTAATAGCACAGAAGCACAGACATAACTTATGTCTGCACTTGACAAATCCCATAGCAGTCATATGCATCGTGACAAAAGAGACCGAGCTCAGGGATTTGTTGCGAGCTGTTGGATTGTCATCCTTGTGAAATACCAGTTTGTCGTTTGTGGTCTTTAGGATAATCCAGAACGGTTATGTCAATGACTGTGGACTATATTTGTGATCAACTTAAATTGTCTCCTAAAGCATCTTCGCTGCTTAAAGTTGAAGAGACTTGCAGCAGGCAGACGGTGGTATTGAGGAGTAACCAAGGGTACAAGACTTGGTAAGCGCTGGAGGTTCAGAGTGACCATGATCGGAATAGCTTCGCTTCGCGCGCTCTAATTTAAGAGCTATCAAACATCACTGTCACACCTGTCCACAAAATGACTCCCAGAATTCAAAATATAGATAAGGGAAACACCTGAGAATTCTTGTCACTGAGAACACTATGCAAATGAATCACAACAGATACCAATCATAATAAATTCATAATCATTCATCGTCCCAGTCACCAATCAGTCCTGTCTTTTTCTTTCCCCTTTTAGCGAAAACTCTACTGAAACTATCCGTACCATTTTTCTGGCCATCATTCGAGAGGTGTCAGAAAGTGTTGACGCGCCCGTTTTGTCAATTTAACGAAACGCCAGGTCCTCGACCACAGCGAATTCCTCAAAGTCATCGAGGGAAAGATTTTCCTCCGCATGGATAATTATCTCTTGAATTTTTCGGATGCGGTCGGAAGATTTTCCAGGAGCATCCGATGAGGTCTGAAGTCGCTCTTGAAATTTGGGACTCTCCCGTCAAGTTAGGCAAATAGCGGAAAGAAACTGACGAGGATAGATAGATTAACACTTATGGTGGTTATTTACACTAGCTGATGCCTTAGTAGGCCTGGATGTGAGTAGAGGGGCGTAGTTTTCGAGGGAATGAGATATTTCTGAGAGTTATCTTTGTCTTAGAAGATGCTACAATTGGAGACATTGAGCGGTGTATCTGTGAGTGCCTTCGAATGAAAATTTTGTTGTGGCTCACGAGAAACGTAATATGTTAGCTTGCAAAAGAGTCGGTCAGACTTTTCTGACGCTTCTTGACCTGATCCGCATCAACTTGGACACAAGAAACAGAGACAAATTTCGAACGCATTTGGAGTAATGCACATTCTAAATTGCTTGTTCACCCACGTGTAGAAGATATATATGAAACGGATTTAGTTTTATTCTAGAAGACACCACACAGAACGAAAGAATCACGGCTTTGTGAGGTACATACACAAGTCGACATGATAATGACTATATCATGACCAATATTCTGAAAGGGCAGCAACACATGTGGTCAAGAAGTGTCTAAACGATAACGTATGCAGAACATCAGCCAACATTCATACATCGATAACAGGAGGGCACTTCTTCTTGCCAACCGTCTTTGCTATCTTCTGTAAAAGCCTCTGTCCCTGATCAATAACTGGATTATGACGGGTATGAAGATATGAATGAGGAAAGTGAACAATGGGGCTTACCTTGAGTTTTTGCCTTGGGCTTCACTTTAATCGGACTCCAGTCGGACAAGCAAGGATCAACCCTCGATGTGACACGAGCATTTGTTTTGGCTTTGCAGAGGTTGGACTAGTTAGTCAGTCAACAGATGAGCATAGGGCTTTCGAAATTCAAGCTCCACCTTGATTTCGTGATGCTGCGGGCACCTATGTTCCCGCGTTGTGGTCAACGAGGAAACATCTTGGATAGCATTGAACATAGACTTGATTATATCCTGAATCCATGTGGACGAAACGCCCTCAAGTGCGGCCCTCATATTATGGAGTGCATTGTCGGAGACACTGTCTTTGCCTTCCCATTTCAAAAGGCATTCTCTGACTTGCAAGATAGGGACGACGAGCTCCAATCCGAGGCAAACAGACTCTTCAAGACTGAGAGCCTCTTCGCGAGTACATAGTTCAGCGTAGAGGGGCAGGAGATGCTCGAATGGAACGGAACAAGATTTATAGAGTACAATTTTATCCACGAGAGGTAGAGAGAGGTTGTTCAACCTCTTCAGGGCGAATGCATGTATCTTGGGAAAGTCCCATCTGCCCGGAGAGGACAACAAGAGAATTGTACGCCAAGCTGATGGTGGTGCATCATCATACATATAGGTACTAGAACGGATTAAATCGTCAAATCATGCATAGTAGATGGAACATACGGGTCATAGAAAACCCAGAGAAAACTTGCAAACTCTTCTGCTGATGTGTTCTTGACAGGTACTGCTGTTCTTTCAGTTGTTCCGTCATGAGCGCCAGACCTCGCGCATTCCACCCCCGCCATTCGCTCGCGGAACTTGGGCGATTCGCGTGTGAAGAAATAACTATGTACGCAAAAAATGGTTTGCTCAACCTGCAAAAACCGTGATGAGCAACAACCACATAGCAGGATGGGAACGAGGGTGAACCTGAAAGTAAAGATCTGCGTCCGACAGATAATACTGAGAGTCTGGAGACAAGCTCTTCAATGGACCTGAGAGGATGTATGATTTGACCCTGGACATAGTGTTCGAGGTACTTGCAGGGCTGGAATCCAGTCGAGAGCGATTCTCTGTTATGAGGAGACACCATACCTCCCGCGCGACCAAGCCAATAGAGCATGTTGGGCACGAGAGGAGACTCGGAAAGGCTATCAGATATCGTTCTCTGGAAAGAAAGAGCCCCTGGTATCTGAAGAAGACGTCTTTTTTTCCACCCGAGGATGCATGATATCCCAAATTGCAAGTTGCAGCGGACACGATGTGCTAAATGCGTCTCCTCATGTTTCTATTGCCCTCCACGTGGAAAGGTTAAGTATCGACGAGAAGCATCACGTTCTGACAGGGCCTCTTACACGTCAGGAGAAACCCGCACGAAATTGATCATCATTTCATTGGTCAGCCTTGTTTAATGAAAATTATTGATGCTTTGATGTGTGCAAGCTCGGCTAATCTAAAAGCGGTCATACATGGATACTACCACCGTATTTACTTGACAAATTTCATGTGTGTTTACTAATTCCTCACCCTAGGTCTCGCATAGTCAATGCGAATCAAAGGGTCAATGACCCATTCGAGGTCTCTTTCTCGTAAAGCCGGAACACCAGCACTATCCTTGCGCTTAGCTTCGTAGCACTTGTGAGGCTGCATGAGAACGTTGATATCGTTGATGCCAGAGAGCTCTTCGATCCACATTTTTACATACTCGCCCTTGGGATCATAGTCAAATCCCTGCTTAACGGGATTGAATCTCCTGCCCTCGTCAGTCCCAACCACTTTATCCCTTGACTCATGTTTCCCAACACTCTTCCCTCTTTTTCGCTCTCGTCCACGAGGATCGTTACCAACGCCTGCTACATACGCCCAATTTCCCCAATTACTGGCGACATCATAATCCACCAGGCAACACTCATACCACTCCGCACCTAGCCTCCAGTCTATCCCAAGCCATTTTGCGAGGAAGCTGGCGACGTTCTGTCGCGCTCGATTGGATGTGTAGCCTGTCATATAGAGCTCACGCATTGATGCGTCTACCAGGCTGGAGCCCGTCTCGCCAAGCTGAAAACGTGTAAATCTCTTCCTTGCCTCTGAATTCGATAATGACAGCCAATTGAAATTGTACTTTGATGCACCAGCATGTTTCCGCTGCCATCCACGGAACCCGTGAACGTTAAATAGATCAGTACCGAACTTCCGCATGCATAATCGCATATAATCCCGCCAAAGCAACTCAAACCGTACTGTTTTCGTTCCGTCATTTTCCCCCTGCCCAAATCCTAGCCCCTCATCAAATCTCATCAACCCATCTTGTTTGTAACCTGTTGGTCGCTGACCTGCTTCAAACTCGCTGAGATACGCATTGACCTGACGCGCGCTTATGAAGCCGTTCGCGAGATATCCACCTAGTTTAGTCGAAAAATCTGCTCCGACCATTCCGTTCCGGGTCTTTTTGTATTTGGACATCACACCCGATGCCAGGAGATGACACACTCGTTCGTGTGCTGCTGTTTCACCACCACTGAAAGGATGTGCTGATTGTACATTTATTGGCTCTCTGATCTGCCTAGGGAGACCGAGATCTTCTACAGGAGCCCTCAAATCATTCAAAAATGTTTCCAAATCCACAGGAATTTTGAAAGGGAGGGACTGCGTAGGAATATGGTCTGGCAGAGGAGGTAGTAATTTCGGAGGAGGGATTGGGCGTCGAATGTTTGATTTGAGGGGTTCGAGAGGCTTTCTGAAGGTCGTAAAGACGTCAGGAGTGCTCTTGATGGAGTGTGTCAAGTCATCACTACAACATCATGAGCGACATCTCCACCACCAAAGCGAGGGCATACATACTCATGGATGAGCATTCCTTCGCCATCCCAAACCTTCCAATCCACGTCTTTTTTGTCTTTCTCTCTAGCTGCATTCACAACTATTTCTACATCTTTCTCTTCGTCCATCTCCTCACTTGCCCAGTCGCGTGTCATCCATACGCCGCCGATCTCATTGCCTAGTTCGTGGCTGTTCAACCATTCTTTGACGATGTCTGCAGCCGGACCGACTCGGATGATGAGATCACTCTTATATTGCTCTTTGAGGTTCTGCTTCAGGTCCCAGAGTCCTTCTGCGATAAACTTGGCTCGACAAGGACCTGTTCGCCAAAATTTCCCGAGACTAGATCGGGCTTCGACAAATGGGTATTCTTCCGAGGGCGAAGAAAGGAAACCCGACAACTGCATCTGGTGCGGTGGTAGCACGTACAGTGGAATCAATCTAGTGTAACGTGACGAACTGGCAATAGCTGAGAAGACCACATTATCCGAAATGCGAAGGTCACGACGAAGGAGATATAAGAGGATCATGCTAGTGTGTTGGAAGCAATGATAGACTATAGGATTCTTGATATAGGTACTCCTCTCCCAGGTGAGACTCTTGTTTCATCCCGTCCCGTGCGTATGTAGGTAAATGAGTCAGATCTCAAATCTGATACAAGCTGTTTCGCAGATCAACGATGAAGGCTTTTTTTGATTCATTCTGAGAGGGAATAAAAAGGTCAGTTTCCTGGGAATGCAAGATTACAGTAGCACTATCCACTGTTGAAGCGGAGTTCATGGCTTTCTCGAGGGCAGCCACTCAGACATTATGGATGATGAAATACTTTGACGAAATTGGGTTGCCTCTCAGCAAGCCACTGGGTATCAACGCAGACAATAACGGCTCTATTGCAAACAGTGTAAATGACAGGAACCACCGACGTACAGAGCATATTGATGTTCAACACCACTTTGTAAAGGACCGTACCAAAAACGGCGATATCGCAAGTTTGTAAACTATATGGGCCTAGACACGAAGCTGGTGGATGCACCAGATACAGATAATGGGAGCCAGATTACATGAAGGACACTAGTATCTATTAGGAGGACAGGAGAATAGGAGAGAACATGCACTGCCTCTCTGCAAGTGTCTTCAGGTGGCTGACTCATGGATGGGACTGACCCCACTGTATGATGGGCCATCTAGAAAGTCCATGTTCTCTTCTATTCTCCTGTCCTTTCAACAGATACTAGTGTCCTTCATGTAATCTGGCTCCAATCATCTGTACAATATTCTATTCATTCTGAATAGACAGATCCCTATCCGAAAATTCTCCTAATCCTCAGATTTCTTTAGGTTGGTGCTATTGTTACTTCCGATGTGGATGATATGCATGGAAATATCAAAGAAGATGGTAGAGTCTGACATTCCAGAATTTCTCCGGTCACTTACATCATTTCAAAGTCTTGTCATGGCTTGGGGAAAGTTATTTTGGCTGAAGTTCGGGGATTACATTTCTGGAAGCACAATATTAGCGTACAAAATTAGTCTCTAAGGTATCTCTTTTCAAAATTCGGTCAATTTTTGGATGGACTTTTCGTACAGATTATTTGCTGCTCTGGCCTAATTCAACTTGCCGCTGTAGCAAGTTGAGACACCGAGGGCGAACAAATAACTGGGTTCAATATTTCCGAGCCATGGTTCGCTTTACCGACATAACCACGGGAGATTATCTCTGACCTTTGATCCTTCGTCACACAGACTTTTAGAACTGTGTGTAGCCTACGGACAATTAAATTAAAATAGATGCCTCATTGCTTTTGGGAAGACACGTTTTACTAAAATACTCTCAAGGCTCCTCTCCTTCACAGTGAAGTTTCATCGCTCTCATTGCCGCTGTATGTCCTCTCACCGAAATCATGTTACCTGTATTTCAATTTACAATATTTTTATCTAGATATATGGAATACTCTCATTGCGGACAGCACGACCTCTTTGGCGGCCGATCGTATGCCACTTGGCAACTCTCCTGTTACTTCTGTTACCTCTCTTGACACTACTTGCAATGTCAACTCCCACTCCTGCCACCGAGACTGTCCAAGTTGCAGCTCTACCACTCGGGTCCTCCTGCGATTTATCTTGGCAAAGTGCCTGGTACCACTGCCAGTTGGGATGGTAGTGGCGACAATTGGTTCAAGATTGCAGAGTGGGGTGCCACTTTCAATCCTTCCTCGTTCTCACCGATGAAAATGTTAGCCAACTGACGGCGACCATTCCCGCCAACATACCCCCCGCTGGAGTGAACTTAGAATCAAGTTCTTCTCATTGCTTGCGAACATCATGAACGATCTGAGTTTCCCCCCGGGTCTTACTGTCAATATCTATTACCCTGTGCCGACTGGTGAGTCCTTTTGTCGGCTTTTTTTTGCAAAGGATATGTCTTGAATTTGTTGGTACGTTTCAGGTACCTGGACCTGCTGTCTGGCGTGGATGAGGTGCCACTTGAAATTGTTTTGTTTTAGAGTCAGAGTACGACTGCATCGTGTTGTTCATTCTGAAAAGTTATCGTTGGTCTGGTCATTGCCTACCTCGGTTAGACGTGTCAGGTTGGGACAATATCATTGCCATATATTACTGAACGAGAGCGGGACGACTTCAAGTTCCCTGAATGTTGTTAGTCAGCTGAAAGCTATATACGCTTCCTGACTTTGCCTGGACCATGAGTGACGGGGGGTGAACATCCTCCCATGCCAGAATGAAAATTTCCTCGTGGTTTTATTTCCTCCGGGTTGTTGATTTATGGCTTTCAACCTTTGTTTAATTGATTGATATGATGTAGACAGCCCTCATGACTCTGGCATGTCTTTCTCGCATGGTGTGTCTTTTGTAATTCAATCAATTTATTGCGTCGTGTACACAGTCCATGGTAATGGAGTGGTTGATTTAAGTTTTCTATTTGCATGTCTTAATAGCGATAAGAAAAAAATCCTCTGGGAAAAGTCGTTCCAATTTAACCTCATCTTCTACAAGCAAGACAGAAGGGGAAGGGAGGAGAGAAAGCGACCGAACATTAGTCCAGAACCACCAGTCCGTCATACGACTTCCTGTCTAGCGCCTTTTTCACTTTATCTAACGGCGAGATCTCTTCATCCTCTTCTTCATTGTCTTCAGTCTCCCCATCTTCCGACATGTCTAGCCAATCCTCTTTAATAACATCTCCTAAAAACAATCTCACCATTTCTGACGAGTACCCAGTCATCAGAGTCACCCCTCTCCTCTCGACTTCCACCCCCATCGTCTGTCTCACCGAATTGTTAGAAAGCTCCCAGAATATGATTTTAGGGACATCGTAACCGGCATCTTGAAAAGCCCGCTCAATTCGGTCGTAGGCAATGCACCATCTATTCTCCTTCTCGCTCTCTGAGGTCTGGTTCAACCACCAAGGACCAGTGAGAGTCCCCGCCAAGTCGTCAAATCGCAAATCCGAAAGTACAAGAATCCGTTTGATCATATCATCATTTGTAACTTGATGTTCCTTTGCGAGAGGGAGCACAATATGCAGAAGGACATCATGGAGATTGATGCTACCACCTGGCTCAATAGCCAATAGATCATTCACCAGATCAACCAGATCCTTCTCCTCCAATCCTTGAAGACGAGCGAACGTCAGATATTCTAAGAATGCGATGAAACCAGCATCAAAAGGAGGTTTAGTGATAGACGCCAATATGAGGGAAAGAGCAACACTGGGGTATATGGGGTGTACATTGTTTGGGTCGTATTCAGGTATCGATGTTATTGAGTCCGATATACCATAAATAGCCAATGTATCGTTGAAACCACCGTAATCTCTGAGGCGGGAGATGAGTGCCCTCCATCGAGCATCCACAGTTCGTAACTGTTTCTCCGCAAACTTTTGCTTAAAATGAGCTACCTTCGAAAATTGCTCCTCTTGCGTTGAATTCCAGACGTTGTGGAGCTCAATGGATTTCGCTACGAGTTCAATAGGCGTCAAAGAGACGCCTGACAAGCTGTTCTTCTTGCTCTGGATATAAGCAAGGTGCAGCTGGTATCCCTCAGGATCATGACGCATAAAATGAGCTTTGTTGCGGCTCATACACCTAGAAGGGACACAAATATATTGAATCTCGTTCCACTTGCCTGCCGACATCAGAGGCTCGGGGCATCCTAAAGCCTCACGGAGAGGCGTGAGGATCCAGTGCTGGAAATATTCACGGTAGATGGCGCAGTTTTCAGAGTCAGTGGAAACGGGATGAGGTGCTGCAGACGGTAAGGGTCCGATTGCATTGGATCCAGTGTTTTCCTCTGGTGAAAAGAGAAGCTGGCATATCGCAGTGGCTATGTTCGTCGTTCGATCATGGGATCCTCCAGGAGTAGGGGCCCATTTACCGGCAAGAGAGATGTCTCGAAAAAGAGCCAAGGTCTGGTCCTCAGACTTCGGACTCAATGAGCTTAGTTTTTCCAGGAGATTGATATCTTTTCGGAGCTGTTCAGCAAATAGTCTAGCAATCGCAATATATAGAGCACGGTACTTGTCGTTTACAAGCTTCTCTAATAGTCTGCGATGATTTCGGCGCTGCTTCTCCTTCCTGACGCTTCTGACTTGCTCTTCAGATATCAGCTCGTTAGTCGACATTAGTTCGGAAGAATTTCTTGGCGTGTAAGTGCGGAGAAAATTGCTGGGACGTGTTTCGAAATCCGAAAGTTCATCACAAGTCACTAGCGCGAGGATGTTGAGAAGGTCTTTCCAATATCCATGTGCCACATATTTATCCTTAGAAGCCATACAAATAGGAGCAACGATCATGAACAGGTTTGCTATCGCTGTATAAGGATGGTGCTCATACAACCAACCAAACGCTCTGTATCCCTTCAGATCTTTTGAACAAACTTGGAGAATAAGGCGTACCGATAGAACAGCTCCTTCTGGCCTTTTCCATCACGGATACTCCTGATATGCCATATGATCTTTAATGCTGTTTCTGGGCTCTCTGACCAGGAAGCCTGCAACAACGTGTCAAGTCGACGTAATGAACTTGGTGATCTGGCATCAAGAGTCCTAAACGCATCATAACAAGATGATTGAAGATCAGTGGCGTCGCCGTTAACCGAGGCAGCAAGGCACTCTGAAGGTTTGGAGGTAAGCTGGTCTAATGAATGTTGTCTCCCGCCACCGAGCTCTGAAGGGAGAAGAACGGAGAGAAAGTTGGGATCGAACAGCTCAGGTATAATAGGAAGGGTGCAAATCTGACTGGACGAGTAGGACATGTGAAGGGCATGAATGTAGTGGCTAAGGAGACTCTTGCTTTATAGATTGATATCTGCATGGGCAAGTAGTGAAAGATTTTGAACTCAGCTATTTAGGCGCGTCACGTCACGAGATTATCTCGGCAATGTCCGAGATCATCTGCTGTTTTCCAATCAATCCGATCCACCTGTAATGTGTTTTTAAAAATATGATTTTTAGGGTATAGATTAAGTGGAGTTTTGAGATAGGACCAGCCCAGTAGATACCCGTGTACGTGTTCTGAATGCAATTGCTCAAGCCTAGTCATAGATTGAACCAATGAGTAGCACTCACCGGATAATTGGTATCAGCAGTTTCATCCGGGTTTGCCATTGATATTTTGGGAAGGGTAAGTGCGAATTCGATCATGTCTAGATATATCAGGAGCCCGAGGAAGCTGTAATCGTAGGATCTATAACAGGTGCCCCTCCGACATTCTCCTTTGGTTGGTCTGGTAGCCATCATCTTCCTGTAGTTAGTTGTCCTTACACGTTACAAATATCCCATCCCATAGAGTACCATTAGATTTGTTTCCTTTGAGAGGCGACCTCACGCATTCATGTGAATGTTGTCTCCCGAGTCTCCTTATCGTTCTCCTGGGTGAGGTGTTCCGATGTTCAATACCAGAATTGAGTATGACAAGTTTCGCTGCAAACCAGAGTGTGGATCTCAGCTCTGGAAGCTGCTAAATTGTTAGAGAATTACTGAGGAAGGCCAAAAATAATCAGCATCAAAATTTAGCGCATTGGACTAAGACTTTCTGGGAAATCCTCTAGCGGCCGGACGGAACGCAAGCAGTGTCCTCTTAAATCTGATTATCGCCGAATCCATCACTCGCCTCAACTAGCATATTATCTGCCTTGACAGAGAGTGTGATCACCATTGTTGAGTTCTGTGCGCCATGGCCGACTGAATTAAGGGTGTGAGTTGAACTAGAGTGTTATTATAGAGTCAAGCCCACGCGCTCATCTCACGTCTCTGGGCTACGCATGCTTGATCACTGCGTGATGACATTTTTGTTCTTTGACAACCTTACATTCGACTCCAGATGCCGATGACTCAAATAATAGTGACAAATAGTCAGTCACTTTGAGTCTCTTGATGTCATCGGTTACATGACCAGAATTGGAGACGGCCGCATGAAAACAAATCATTTGTTCTGAACGACGTGGACAAAAGTCAATTTGGGTTATCGTTCATTGATATGGACACTCAAGTCGTAAATGAGGCACAACAAATCAAAAGTGTCAAGTTCGTGGTGAATTGGCAGCCTCGTTTAGATACCAACCCTAAGATGTCAACAGTATTCTTCATGGCCTATGAAGGTCTCGGTGTCAAAGTTCAGTAATCGGATAATGACATTCACGATAAGAATTAATTATCAACATTCCGGGATGTGAAATGACAAATTAACAGGATAGCAGAAAGTAAAAGAACATGTACACAGAGTCTCTTGAACGATCTATCAACCTCCACCAACCTGCAATAATTGCTGCGATGCTTCCTCTAGACGCTGTAATTTCTTGGCCAGCTCTTCACGTTTACTAGCAATGGAGGGACTCTCCTGCGCAAACTCCTTGCAAATGTGGTGTGCATCAATGGAATTGAGACCCAGCCCATTTCGAAGCAAAGGGAGCGTGTCTCGCTCAACACCGTAAATAAGTTCCCGATCTATCGCCATGGGAATATTGTCAGAAAAACGTTTACAGGCAACTAGCACAAGTGTCAATGGATTTCACAGAACCTGACAGCCAGAGGATGCACCTTGGAAGTACGCGCGGACATCAGCCATGATTTCTAGAGCTGGCTCCATATCATCAATCTTGAAAAGCTTCGCAAGGTCTCTGGCCTGGACACCAATCAAGCCGATTTCAGCAAGACCGCTCATCACCTTTGAGATACCAAAGGAGCTTGAAGCATTCTTAGGGTTGTTGTATGTCAAAGACGAAGGTACGTAGGTGTCTATCTGGGCCATGACATCCTTATGATTACCCTTGTTGCGTACGCCTCGGTAAAACGTTAAGAATTTGGACTTATAGTCAGACAGATAGTGGGTGTTGAGAGAAAACGGGGTGTCTTCTAGGTCAACTAACCAGTTGATCCTCTGCTCTGTTTTAGCGAAGCAGGACTTGAGATGATCCTGCATAAGAACACTATGAATTGCAATTAGAACAGCGGGAATCCCTCTGGATAATATATATACCGAATTCGATGCTCTAGCATCCCGTGACCAAAATGCGCAAAATGGTGACGAATTATCTGCCTTAATTGAGCTGAGAGTGTGTTGTACGTGCTTTGTAAAAGGGACTGAGCAGGCTCCCGCCACTTTCCAACACACTCATTTATGTAGGATTGCTGGACGACAAAGGGATAATTTCCGGGCAGCTCACGAGTACGAAAGCTGAAAGATTGGGGATCAACCACAAATTGTGTACAAACACATCATTCCGCACCATTGGGCCCGTTTAAAAACTTCATCAACACACACAATGCCCTCTTTTTGTTGCCCGATATCATCTTCGTTTTCAGACATATCACCTTCATGGTCCAAAAAAGTGGCACTTGGCATTTGCCAAGATTGGGAAAACTTCCTTTCATATGGCCTGAATCGGGGTGCCGTTGACCGTATCTCCCTGCGGAAACACTCCTGAGCAGGTCGACAGGACTGGATAAGGCCTTTTTTATTAGGGACACCAGCAATCTGTCGTCCCAGATCTGCCACAAATTCGTGGAGTAGGTTGGCGACTTCGTTCATCGGATATTGTGATGGCTCTCGTGGAAGTTTCCGAAGTGCTTCGCGGGTGGCATAAATCGACTTTTCAAGTTCATCTTGAATTTCGGGAAGACTGGATGAAACAATCCCAACGTGAGAATTTGAAATAGGACTGGTACTGGTGGAAATACCGTTTTGTTATTAGATCAGAGAGAACAGAACTGAGACGTTCGACGAGGTTTGAAGTACGCAGGTACTTCTGGTACGTGGCCTCGAGCTCACACCATGGAAGAGTCATGGAAAAAAATTCTCTCTCCTTCTGACGTGCCTCTTGCCAGGTCCAATTTTGTTTCAAGTCGTTTGAGCTTGGTTGCTTGACACAGTACCAATTGTTGTCGAGAGGCTCCTTGGAGTTCTTGATGAACCTCAGCCATTCTTCCTCTTCACCTTGCGGAATACGGTCTGGCTTGGTCAAAACGCCTGACAAACATGATTGAAGATGATAAAGACTGACAAGGAAATAGAACTTACCGATAGTACGCTTACCCTGTGGATCATATACCTTGGCTATCTGGTGAGCGCCTTGATTCTCGAAATCAGCTGTCAAAACAAAATCAGGAAATGGCCATTGAGAAGCGATCAAGAAAAGCGGACCCACTTTCGCAGGCAACAGTGAGCAGTATGATGCAGCTCGGCTTTTTAATGTAGGATGTTACAAGGCTCTCCACTAACTTGATATCATTTGCGTTGCCGCCAAGTCCAACACTCGCAATCAGACCTTCGTGTGTTAGGGGTGAGTTATAGCCATCAATGAAAAGCAAGGCCGACTATACCTGGGAGGTCACAGAATGACAGATCAGCAACATCAGGGCCGCTGATTTGAAGCGATACACAGTTATGGGAGAAACTCAGTTCGGTCTTTTCAACGGGCACGTCCTCGTCGTCATTCAAGAAATCCTTGACAGGTCTAGATGGGTTGAGAATAGCGCGTTGAGCACGGCGTATGCGATCTTCAACCTCACTCTTGTCGTAGATCGGAGGTCCAAAATTTTCATTGCGGGTCTGACCAAGGGGTGCGCCACTGGCATCGGTTGTGAAACGAAGCGACACAGCACACTTCCATTGTGTGTCAGAGTGCGCCAGACGACACTCCGTTGGACACCTGGAGACACCTCAATCACTGGTCAAGTCACAGCAGGTTTCACGAGAACCTACCGAGTACAAGTGCCTGCGGCCCGAGGCAGCGTGATACCGGAGATAGATTCAATCAGAGAGGATTTTCCAGCGCTCTGAGACCCAATTACCGCAATTTGGGGTAGATCAATATCAACTTGCACGCTGCCAAGTGTATAACACAGATAGTTAGTAGTTTGATACGAGAATATGAACATTTTTACCCAGTGGAGTGGAGGCGGTTCACCAGATCGAGCATTCTTCGTCCACTATGAGACATTTGTGGGTTGGACAATCCGACCCCAACATTGATACATGATGCATCATTTGGAAGTGCAGCTGTTGCTGAGGGTAGCATCTGATGAGATGTAGAATGATAAGGTTGTCATTGTCATCGTAGTGCAGAAGCCTTTATAATGTCGAGGGTACATAAAAATATATGCTGCAACATCCGCTCTGTCTCGGATGTAATCAAGGGAAGAAAGTTTTGCCTGAAACGCCACTGTCAAGATGTCACTCAGTCTGGTAAAACAGAACTATATTTATTTTGTGTACCTGTCAAGATGTCACTGACAGATACATCAGTACATGATATGTCAGAATATGAAAATAACAATAAGTACCTCAGTCTGGTAAAACAGAACTGAGTAATAATACGCACGAACTCTGCTTAATAAGCAAGAAATGCCAGATCAAAAGATAAGATGATCTAGAGAGATAAGAGAGGAAAAGTAAATTGTGTCACAGTGTCATTCACAACAGCAACATCCGCTCCGTCGATGTGTTGCTTTTCGACGCAAGTCCCATCCCATCTCGCACGTTACATAAGTCATTATTCTTTTATTAATTGTTTATGCACCTCAGTTTCGTTCCACGATTCTTTTTTATAAATTGCAGCAGTGAATCCTGTATAAATTGCCTCATTATCATTATCGTGAGTTTATATAACCACCTAGGTTGATTAATTACAGTGGGAAACCAAAATGAGTATAAAAATGTACATGAATGGATCATGAATCTTGATGAGAGTGTCAAAAGCACTATTTGTTCAACGCTTGAATCATGACAATTGCGATCACAGATGAGCACTTTATGTCGTTGCCCTGACTGTTCTCCTCTCTTCTTATTTTCAACTTGACACAATCATCGATCACCTTGACTTACACCATCGCTTCATCCTGTTCATAGAACTGTTGCAGTCGAATCCACAGTGATTACGTGGTATCCCTTACCAATTGTTGTGAAAACAGAGGCTGGTTTGCCTTGGAATAAAAAGGTTGATTCCGTCGCAAACCAGTGAGTAAAAACATAACAAAATTCTAACTATATATACTAAAATATTAGAACGTTCTCGAACAATAATGACGTCAGCTTGATACTTCAACACCAATGTGACCTCGTGGCCTCATTCTTGATGCTCCATGGATACAAGGTTTCGATATGTAGTTGCTGCCGCTAGTCTCTGTGTGAAAGAATCTCTGGCAAATGGAACACGAGGAGATGGATTCTCAGCGAACACCGCTCACTAGAAATTCTACATCCTTGAATGGCAACTGAAGACCTACTGCGCTTTCTCAGAACTTGGTAGCTTGGGTCGCGTGGTTTGTACTTCCTCCTCGACACGCGCTGTTTGGATAGTCACTATGAATACACTCATACAGACAACCGCTCACTCGTGAGTCCCAACCCACCAGATCATGTCCGCAACTAGATTCCCCATCCTGAACGGCTTATCTCTTCACCCGGACTACTATCTACCTAATGGGGACCTCTATTTTCAGGTGCAGCTTATCTCTGCCTTGACAGAATACCACTAATTTCTTCGTCAGGTCGAGCAAACTATTTTTCGTGTGCATAGCCACTTTTTTACTCGTGAATCGCCACGGTTCCGAGAACGAATGGCCGGGGCAGAATGTGCAAGGACTTCTGCTCACGACGGGAGGACAGATCATACAGCGATACCCGTGAAAAATACCTCGGTTGAAGAATTCTCACACTTCCTGTGGATATTCTATGATCCGTGTGTTACGCACATTGTGAACGATCCAATGGCTCATTTATTTGTAGGACCTATATGTACAATGCAAAATCACCAGTTTGGTGTTCGATACTCTTATTATCCTCCCCAGGCAGATGGGATTTTCCAAGGATACATGCACTCGCTCTCCTCAACCTGATCCATTCGTCTCTACCACTTGTGGACAGAATCGTTCTTTATACCAACTGTTCCGTCTCTTTTGAGCATCTTCTGCCCCTCTATGTTGAACTCTGCACTCGTGAGGCATCCCTATCTTTGGAAGAGTCTGTCCGCCTTGGATTTGATCTCGTCGCTCCTATCTCGCAAGTCCGGGAATCATTACTGAAAGGGGAAGGCAAAACTAAAGCGACTGGTGTGACTCAAAGCATTGGCACCGCAGTTGCTGATGTTCCAAAAAAGTGGATTCGAGATCAGATCAGGGATAGGTTGAATCTTACGCAAGACATATCTTCGATGATAGATACACAAAAGTACCATTGTCCGCCGCACCATGAGGTACAGTCGTCACTCATTATTTTCGGTTTCGGCAGATGGGGTTTTGATCAATCGATTGTCAGTTTGATCCTCACTGCGTTCTAACTAGGGTTGAAAAGAGAGGAAGACACATGAATAGTTCTCAACTCGAAGAAAAGTCCAAGGCAAGCTCCTCTTATCAAGGTAAACAAACTTGTTGTCGATGTACAATGCCTCTGATTGACCTCAGCCTTCCATCAGAATCAGAAGATGGTTTGCAAGGAGAAGGGCAAGGAGAAGGGCAAGGGGAAGGCCGCTGCCAATGCATAAGATCAAGTCTAGAATTAGAGTACGTACTAATCAGCAAATCACTTCTTGACAATTTTCTTCAACTTCCTGGTGCTTGGGCGTAGTCTATGTAGAGTCTCGTAGTTTTTTGGGTCTTCTTGCCGTTCTTACTGTCCAGCATGACAATTTGAACTTCTCCCGTAGTCAGAAATATGGTATTCTGTCATGGAGTTATGGAGCAATACCTTGTTTCCCTTGTTTCGGCGTCTTCTAAATTTTTTGTACAAATATTTGAATGTGGATCAATTGAAGAAGACACGCAACATATTTGTAAATACGTCAGCCTATGGAATAACTTCTCTATACACATGTGACAAAAAAATGCTGTTAAGCTCGGATTCAACCGGTGTTGCCACCCAAGTGCAATCAGTCTCTTGTATTTAAGGGAAATGCATTGTCTCTGGTATTCAAGGCCCGCCCCAAATTCCAGCCACAATGTCAACTTCTACAGCCCAAGTGAATAGAATGCTCACAAACGTAAAAAAACACCCATCATATTATCGCGCCAACATGGATCTTACAATAATTGTAAGATTTCACTCTGATTGTGGTTGGACATGGGCATTGATTTGGACCCCAAAGGTGGCAGATACCTGCTTTCGTCAACCTTCATATTTTTTCACCAGGGAATCACCTGTGTTCCGAGACCGTCTGGTAGAGGACACAACGAAGAATAATGCTACGAGCCTAACAAAGCATGACAGCGCTGATTCAAATGTCAGTGCTAAACACACCATTGTAATAGAGCCGCACGAAAATGTAAGCCCAGACGACTTTGCCGAATTATGCTCGGTTTTCGACAATCCGTACGCAGCAGCTAAACCTAGTTTTGGTCTGAGGGCTAATGTCCAGACAGGAAGTTTTCATTCTCCGACAAGTCACTCGAATCATGGACGACAATACTACGCCTCGCCAATCAGTGGTCTTTCCCGGAAGTTAGAGCATTAGCTTTTAGGGAGATTGATGCTTCCGAAAGATTCTTATCGATGCCACTGGTGGATCGATTTGTTTTTTACCAGAAGTATAATGCCGAGAAAACATACCTTGAGCCTCTTTACGAAAAATTACTCATGCGCCGTGAACCGCTTACAGAGAAGGAGGGGGAGGCTTTGGGTCTCAAGGCCTCACTAAAGATCAGCGCGGCCCGACAGGAGTTATTAAGGTTCATGCTCCCAGAGGCTAATAGGACGGACCCTCTCCCTCTGAAGATGAAGGACGCAGTTCTCAAGGTCATTCAACGCCTTCTGGGAAATACCGCTTCTTCCCAAGCTCTCCCTAGCAGTATCCCCAATGGTAAGTCTTGGTATCAATTGATGATCTATTGTCCTCATTTGATGCAAAGGAAAATGAAATTATCGTGTAAAGATGACGTGACCATGATCTTGAGCAATCTGTTATTTCCTTGCACTGCTATAAAATTTGTTTATCAGCTTCGTTATCGTCTTCTTTTGTTATCTAGTACTATGATCGAGCCAGGGCTGATTAATTTTTATGCGTCCCTATAAGTTAAAATCATAACCATGATGATTCGATGACATCTTTTTTTTAATTTATCAATTTCATTTTACATGGTGTAGGAGCACAGTCCGCTGATTCGATGACATCATCAAACAAGTTTTCCATTTAATCACAGCAGCGAGAAATTTCAGAAATCAAGTGTGAGCCTTGCATTCGATGTGGCCAAATCAACCTCTCCGTTGGCCCCACCTGTGTTTCCCCATACAATATCACCTATAGCATATCCTTGAAAATCCCTGTAGCTCACTGAACGATTTCTACCCCTTCCAGTGGGATCGTCAACCCAATGTTGATGGATGATCGGGTTCAACCATGCCGAGTGTGTAGCCAAAGTAAAATGCCCTTGGAACGTTGAGTGCAGCGAAACATTTGCCGGGGAATTCGACGTAGAGCCTCGATAGGCTAAGAGCGAATCTACGGGAGCATCTCTGAATGCAACATTTAGAGGACTGTTTGATGTATGAGTCAGTATAGAGAAACTAGTCCTAGTTTCAGATGGTTGCATTATTCTCAAATCATGAAGCCTGATGTTTGCTCTGAGAAGGCTGGAATTCACTGTCAAGCAGATTTTCAAGATTACAAAAGGTATGACAGACCCGTTAGTGGTGATTATGGATAATTTTGCCTGAGACGACCTTAGTTGGTTGAAGTCGACGTCGACATCGACATGTGAATTGGAGGTGGTAATAACAAGCTCATCAGACGCGTTGAAGCTGCCCTCGATTGCACTGTTTGAAGTTTGAATATTCGCCACGCATGCACCTAGCGACTAAGACAATGTTTGAAGATTTCAAAACCCTGCCAAAATACCAGTTGCTTACCTGGGTTCTGATGCCACCATTGGAACCGTGCAGGGTCAGATGCTCGAAGAATATTTTTCCCTGAAGATCGTCGAAATATTGTTGAGTGTTGACCACGTGCGTTTCAAATCGATTGATGAAAGGAGAGTCCTCGGGAAGTTCAATCAGAACATCGTATTGGACCTGAAGGTGAGATGGTCCAGATATCGTTGGGTTCTAAGCCCTGGAGATCAGCAAGCCAGAAGAGAAAATCCAACACAGAACACTTGCAAATATGCCGACACCAAATTCTCCCTCATTTCGTTTCAGAGAACAGACGATTGTATTGGCCGTATTGGCCCAACGCCATCCTATCGTTTTCGTCGTGATGGAGAATCTGATGGAATTGGTGCTGGTGGAGGTAGTCACTCTCACAGAACCAGACAGCCATGCACCCGCAGACAGCAAAAGGAGTGTTTCTGAGGGCAAGGCAATCTCAAAAGATGTTATGCTCGGCCCAGGACCATCGATCAATGGCTTGTCGCATGCCAGCAGATCTACACCAGGTGGCAATGGATAATCCATATTTGGGTCACCAGGCTTGGGACTCCACTATTACCTAAATTTACTGATGAGAGCCAGATACTGAAAACTATATAACGTACATGAGGCCTTGAGCCATGCTTATATCGGGAGTGCCACAAGTGCCTTAATAGACTTCCAAACAGGATCCAGACCAAGATCGCAACTGTCAGGGCCTTGAAGAAGCGGCAATGAGCCCGCTGCCTGATCAACACTGCCCCGCTCATATATTGCGGGTGGATAACTCTTGGACAAAGGTGTGAGACGTAGACACGGGAGTGTCTGGAATGACCGTAGTAATGCTGGTTTGTCGTTCCGTAAGGGGGTGGAGGGTTGACTCCGCCGTAGCCGTGCAGGAGAGGGTCAGTGGACATATTCTGAGGAACGAGAAGCCGTAGTTGTTGTCAATCAATGACTTCAATGAGACTGCGGACCGCAGTTGCCAAAAACAGATGTCTATATGACTTCCCATTATTTGAGATCGACTTCTCATCCTTGTACACCGAACAGCAGTACAGCAGTCATTCAAAGTGTCATTCAAAATTGGGGAGGTCTTTGAAGACTAAAGTTCAAGCAAAAAGTCAAGTTTATAGTGGTAGTCAAAGATAAATCACTGTTCTTCAATAATCTCCAAGATTCCATACCAGAAGTCACTCTTCTCTTCAGCTCAGATGAATCTCAACACCGGAGGCAAACACCAAAAACAAACTACTACTTACAAAGGTCACAAAATTTTCAAGCTGAAGTGATATGAGGATAAGCTTTTCTTACTGTATCGCTGTTGGTAATGAGTAAGTCCTTTCAACTGTAGAAAAAAGTCAAGAAAAAGTGCTGAGGTAAACTTTTTCAAAGAGTTACACTTGTTCTGAACGCCTCTTGCTTACTGAGTTAGCTGATGAAAAAAGAAGTGGAAAAAATACTGCATTAAGAGGGAATCGAACCCCCGGCGGGTCGAGACAGACGACATGGCAACGACCCAGGTTACCACTACCCCATTAATGCTCGCCATGCAAATTGACATATCCAAAATAATAATTGAACTATTTAGGCAGATTACTTCTTCCAAAGAAAGCTAAGTTTAGAACGATTGCATCAGATCATCTCTAGATAATTACTGCGATCTACTAGCACTCTACCCAATGTCGACAATATACGTAGACGAATCTCAAGGCTCGGATACTGTCGGTGACGGTTCTCAAACTTCACCCTTCCTGACTCTGGGTTTTGCCTTGTTCGCTAACCCTGCCAATACCGTTACGGCTCTTATTCGAAAAGGATCTACTGATGAGTACCAAGAACCAACACAGTCTGCTTTGAAGAAGGCGCGGAAGACTGCCGATGGATTAGAAAAGAAGAGGAAGAAGGCAGAGGAACTCGTTGCAAAGGACGTCCAAAAATCGGCGGAAGATAAGGAGAAAAGAGAGAAATTGTTAGAAGAAAGTAAGAGGGTTATACTGGAAGAAGATCAAACACTTCCTAAAGCTTCAAGAGCAAGTAGTCCGTAACTTTTCCCTATATCTGCTGATAAATTCTTTGTCACCAGGCCAAAATATCTCAACTGACTGAGCGCCGTGACCAACGTGTACGCGTTTTTGGATGGGTACACCGTCTTCGAGACCAAAAGGGAATAATCTTCATTGTACTCCGCGATGGTACAGGTTATCTGCAATCTGTTCTCTCCGGTCGTGTGGTTCGTAAATTCATCCTTTTTAGTTCCTCAACCACTGACCTCGTCAGGCACAAACATTTGAAGCTCTGACCCTCACGATTGAGTCGACAGTTGAATTGGTGGGCAAACTGCAACAGGTACCAGACGGAAAATCGGCTCCAGATGGCCATGAGCTTATCGTCGACTACTGGAGAGTCCTTGGAGCCGCTCCAGCCGCAGAGGACGCATTTACCAATCGTTTGAATGAGGTACCGTCGCCTTTGTTCCTTGGTCCCCTACTATTACCTCAACTCTAATATCACAGAAATCTGATCCTTCCATCCAAGCTGATCTTCGTCATCTAGTCCTTCGCGGAGAAAATGCATCTGGTGTCCTCCGCCTTCGCTCTCACCTCCTCTCTGCCTTCCGTGAAGCCTTTACCTCGGAAAATCTCCTCGAGGTGACAACACCATGTCTTGTTCAGACCCAAGTCGAAGGCGGTGCTACGCTATTTAAACTGGATTACTACGGTCAACCAGCTTTTCTCACTCAGAGTTCCCAGCTATACCTCGAGACGTGTTTACCTAGCTTAGGCGATGTATTCTGTGTACAAGAGAGCTTTCGTGCTGAAAATAGGTCTGTATCATGGGACTTCCTTTCACAAGTGCATTGCCCTGAATTTTATATAGTCACACACGACGTCATTTGAGCGAGTACACCCACCTTGAAGCAGAGTTGGCATTCATTGACTTCTACGATCTTATGTCACACATCGAAAAAATCGTATGTCTCTTTTGAATCAGCTGACTTTCAACACACCACTCAACCAGCTCTAGATATGCAAAACCGTCGACATCCTTCTCGCTAACTCCACCGCCGCCGGTCTCATCAAGTCTCTCAATCCTTCCTTTGAAGCCCCCTCCCGCCCTTTCATGCGCTTCAGCTACGTCGAAGCGATCGATTGGCTCAACAAACATGGAATCAAACACTCAGAAGAAGATGCTGCAGGTAACCCTATCAAAGATGAATCTGGTCAGGTTAAGATGGTCGAACACAAAATCGGCGATGACATCGCTGAGGCTGCTGAACGTCAAATGACTGATATAATTGGCAAACCGGTGTTCTTGTATGGTTTCCCTGCGGAGTTGAAAGCATTCTACATGCAGAGGATGCCAAAGAAGGATGGAGATACTTTGACTTTCACTGAGAGCTGCGATTTATTAATGCCCAATGTCGGTGAGATTGTTGGTGGATCCATGAGGATTTCAGACGAACAGACACTGCTGGAGGCCTACAAGAAAGAAGGGATTGATTCAGCTCCTTATTACTGGTATACGGATCAGCGCAAGTATGGAACCACAGAGCACGGCGGATATGGACTTGGAGTTGAGGTCGGTGCCCTTTCACACAGTTCATTGCATCGTAGCTGATTTATCGTCAATCAGCGATTTCTGGCTTGGCTTGCCAACAGGTATACTGTTCGTGAATGTTCTCTTTACCCCAGGTATGACTTCTGGTGTCTTTCATGAGTTACAATTAATTGATTTCCCAGGTGGCCTGGACGTGCCACACCTTGATATGAATTTCACCCCTTGGAAGGTGGTTTGCGACAGTTTGACTTTTTTGTGGATACGAGCATTCTTTTGTACCCGTATATATTAGTTGAAGCATCAGAAACCTGATTGGACTCCACTTGAGCAGAAGAAATAACTCTGAAGTTTGGCTGGAATTGCTTCACTAATCGAAGACAATAATCTGACTGGCCAATAGAAGTGATTCCTTTGATGTCATCTTAGCTAAAACAATCAGGACTTTCATAGGTAAGTCACTAATTCAGAGCACAACCATATACATCCTTAGCTACTTTCCTCCAGTTCTCTTTGTTAACAGAGAAATTTTCGGCATACTCAACCTCTAAATGATGGAGACGTTTTCCGGCAATGACAAGACTATGAAGTGGTTCACCGAATTTCTCAGATGGTTGCTGTGAGAGTTCGGTAAGAGTTCCTGCGACAATGCACTCATGACCGCTTCCTCCTCCAACTCTCGAGAGTGCAATTGCAAGTGTGTTGTCTGGTGATAGGGTCCCCAAATTCCGAGACTTTTCGACCTCGATGAGCTGTGAGACAGCAAGAGGAATAGACATGTATCTTGGTGGCTCATAAATTTTACGTCCACTACATGATAATTAAGTTCCCCAATCTAGATATCAACGCAAGAACTAACCGCGCTAAATTTTCCTCGCTTTGCTCTTTGACTTTGATGTCCAAGAGAACAAGAGTGTGCATTCCAAGGTCCGCATTTTCTTTGATCCTGTCGTAGAAGCTGTCGGGTTTCCAAGTCTCCGTGAAGAACACGAGAGAAACGGTCTGGCCGAAATTGTACAACTGCAAACCACATGCACCAACAGCATTCATGATCGAAGCATTATGAATGACACGGACTGGGATATTAAGAGAACGCGCGCGTAGAATTATGTCTGTATGTGTAGTTGCACTGGTTTGAGTGATTTAATGAGATCGTGTGATGACATAGGGATGATATGAGAATGTCCAAAGAAACGGATATATGTGTGTTGATTACACAGAGATGAAGATCAATCGTCATTGGTTTATATGAGTAGTGAGATAGATAGAAATCAGCTTACCCGAAGGGATCACCAACGACAAGTAACGCTACGTCTTCCTTGTCAGCATTCTGAAAGATCTCATCACTTCGGGTCTCAACCATGTCACGATCGGCAAGTATTATGGATTTTTCGTAGAAGGCTTCCTTGGGTTCAGCGTTATGGATAACATTAATAAGAAGATGCAAGGATCAAACCGACCAGACGTTCCTTCTTGACCATGAGGATGCTCGTGTAAGCTTCCAAGTAGACCCTGCTTGAGTTTTTTATCGCCTTGAGGATGATCAGCGTTCATAGTTGGTGGTTCCGTATGATGATTACTTCTAGGCCCCGTATAGTGACATCTTTTTCGTCGGATAGCCCTAGACCAATTATGAAGAACATGAAGGAAGAAGAAAAACAAAAGGTTAAAAATAGATTCGGAGTCCCTCAGAGTTCTTTAACACCGTCACAATTCTTCTATGGGACTTTTAAAACCTCTATTTTTCTGTTCATCAAACCTTTCGAATGTTAAGGCATTCATGATACTATATATCCTTACTAAGGCACTTCTTTTGAGTTAATTACATTCGTAGATTACTGACCACTTAGACTAGTCTGTACTAATATGTATGAATGTCTGAGTCCAATGTCTTACGAATAAGGGTCAGATTACTTGCCTTGTCTTATGTATGTAGAATCAACAAATGCATCCATGGTAGTACACCTAACATTACACCAGGAAGAGTAGCTTACAACCACTACTTATGTCAGAGGAAAATTATATATATCTATATGACTCCGAAGAAGAATAAGCGCTCAGATAATGGGAGCAAGCGATTGACAGAGGTAAGCATTAACCCAGTGTCCTTGACTCCTGAAAATTGATAGTGATCAACAGGGCCCAAGAATTTATCTTTTTCAAGAAATTGAAGCATTCTCACAAATTTCAGGAGCAGTCTATAAATGGAGATATAATCTTATCAAGATCACAAGTTTTTGATCGTGGGAAGATAGTATTTTGAGGACTTGCTTGATCTAGTTGCATTGTGCTCCCTCCCTGTCTTGCGGCACCACTCATCTCCTAGATGCGAAATCGCCGTAATATTTTTCTCTGAAGAAACAGGGGCCAAAGTCTGTATAATATGCACGAGAATTACTCTTAGTCAATTTCATCATCCCTTCTCACTTTTCATCTCCTCCTTTCTTATACACAGTCCACTTAATTTAGAAATGACCAAGATAAAATACCATATCCTCTTTGTTGATTCTTATTGCTCCTTTGCATTCAAGTAAGTCGCACCCTGCCAGTTTTCGATGACACATTCTGACGAACTCTTCAGCCTTGCGGCATTGATCAAGAAGGCTATCCCAGATTCCATCCTTCATGTTATCAAGAATGACTCTCACACAATTGAACAACTTCTTCAAGTAATTAAAAAATTCTCCGCAATTGTTGTTGGTCCTGGCCCGGGTTCTCCAACTGTCCCATCCGATATCGGTGTCGTCTGCGACCTCTGGAAAGTTGCAAGGGACGACATGGTCCCTATATTTGGTGTTTGTTTAGGACAACAGAGCTTGAGTGTTGAGTATGGTGGTCAAATACACCGCCTGAAGACTGTGAAGCACGGTCAGATCTCTGTTGTCTATCATAACGGCAAGGAGATTTTTGCTGGACTTCCTGATATCAAGGTCGTCCGTTATCATTCTCTCCATATTACCCTCAAGGACGGCGGAGACATTGAGGAGCTGGCTTGGTCTGAAGACGAAGATAACGGTCACATTTGCATGGGTGTCCGTCATACTTCTAAACCCTTCTGGGCCGTCCAATACCACCCCGAGTCCGTCTTAACCGATGAAGGAGGTCTCAAAATTTTACAGAACTTTTGGAAGCTTGCCCAGGACTGGAATGCAGCTAATCGTTCCGCTTTCAAGCCTGAGATCGCTCTGAAATTCCCAAACTCTCACGTGTGGCCGCGCATCTCTCAACGATACTCCACTCATGCTTTCAATAAGTCCCTTGGCAAGGTCATCTACACCTCTATCAATATTCCCAATCTCAACGTTCTCACCCTCGCCGAGTTCCTCGGTGCTAATGATGACTCTAAGCGTTTCATTTTCCTCGATAGTGCTGCAAGCCCTGGTCAATTTTCCATGCTCAGCTGTCTAAACGAGAGCAGCCCCCATTTTGCCCACTTCATTCATGATAACTACGTTGAAGTTACCACTGGTGCTCTCAAAGAGTGTCACGATCTCACTACAAAGGGTATCTGGACCTACCTCGACGAGTACCGCGAATCTCGCAAAGTGGAAGGTGGTGACAACACTGTTCCCTTTTGGGGTGGCTTCGCCGGATATTTGTCCTATGAGGCCGGTTTTGAGAGTCTCAATGTTGGTGTGCCTAGGAAAGAGGGACACAATGCCACTAATCACCCCGATTTCTCCCTCGTCTGGGTAGACCGTTCTATCGTTGTTGATGTTAACAGTGACCAGGTCTGGGTCCAGTCCCTCCTCCCTGATGACAGCGCCTGGGTACATGAGACTGCAAAACAAGTAGCTGCCCTCCCCAAGGGTGCTATCGAGGTTCCTGTTGCCCCTGAGGGTTCTGCCACCGTCAAATTCCCGAACCACACCAAATACATTAAGGATATTAACCGCTGCAAGGATTACCTCTTTTCTGGTAACTCTTATGAGCTCTGTTTGACTGGCCTTACCCATATCACTGTTCCAAAAGAGAATGTTGTCCCCACGTGGAATCGTTACAAGATCCTCCGGAATGCCAACTCTGCTCCCCATGCTGGCTACCTTCGTCTCCACCCTACGACTTTCCTGTCTTCTTCTCCTGAACGTTTCCTCTCTTACTCTCGCTCTCCTGGCACCGTCTTCCAGCTTCGCCCCATCAAAGGTACCGTCCGCAAGATGCCCCATATCACTCGTGAAGTTGCCGAGAGTATGCTAACTGGAAGTAGAAAGGAAATTGCAGAGAATTTGATGATTGTTGACTTGATCCGCCATGATTTGCACAACGCTGTTGGTGAGCGAGTTGAATGCTCCAAGTTTTGCGGTGTTGAAGAGTACAAGACTGTCTGGCAGCTTGTTTCTGTTATCGAGGGTTCGCTCCCTGAGGATACTCCTATTGAAGTTGATGACAGCCTGGGATGGGAGGTTTTGAGGCGCAGCTTGCCTCCTGGTATGTCTTGACCGAATTTGCTCATCCGAATATCTCGGATTGACTTCTCACAGGTTCCATGACCGGTGCTCCCAAGAAGCGTTCTGTCGAGTTCCTCCAAGGCATTGAAGGTATTGAGCGTGGACCATACTCTGGCGTTTTCGGCTACTGGTGTGCTGGTGGAGGGGGTGACTGGTCTGTTACAATCCGCAGCGCCTTTCTTCATGACTCCAAGAGGAACGGGGACGAAGAATGGTACGTTGGTGCTGGTGGTGCCATCACTGCTCTCTCTGATCCGGAGGCTGAGTGGGAAGAGACCAATGTTAAACTTGATGGTGTCATCCGTAGTTTCGGTGCTTCGTGCTGAGCGAGCGGATGGGGCCGTTTAATGTTTGATTATGTTCCACCCTCGACACTTGTTCTCTGATTACTCACGCGCACTGACCAGGGTCTTTGAAGTTCGCTCTAAAGCACATTTTTGACTAAATTTCTTTCTGTTGCCGCATAGGGGCTATTGTACTTGAAATAACTCTTGTAATAGACATCACATGACATAACACGTTGATTGACTCCATGCGCTCAGCAACCCCATCTTTTGTTGTATTTTTTTTGGTTTTGGATAGATCATCTTGGAAAACATAGCAACAACCTAGTCTCTGAAGTCATTTATCAAGTTCCATCCGAATCAGATCTTTGCATTATCTTGGCTATGCCTCGCACACGGAACGTCACACGGCAGCAGTGGCAAGCAGCAATATTGCCTGCGGGTGATGCAAATGCATCTGCGATACGAGTTCTGGGTCCACACTGGCGTCATTCTTCACTGAGTGGCGTTAATACAAATACCAGTTCATCGTTGAAGGAGAATCGTGGATATGATCAGGAAATCGACGATCACCGAGAACAGAATGTGGATGAAAACAGCCAAGAGAAAGGCAAAGAACATGTTCAGAAGGGGATCCCGACAGAGGAGAAGCGAAAGCTACAGCCATTGCAGGATATCACCGATCTTATGGCCCCTCACACAGACCGGCTCTCTGGTGCAGATGAACGACGAGTGAAGGACAGGCGTAGGCTGGGCATGATAGCCTCAACTTATGTTGTCTCCCCTGGTCCCATCCATAATCCTACCACGCGAATATCTTTCCCTTCATCCCTGCCTCCTTCCTCGCCTCCTTCCCCAGCGTCTTTTGACTTTCCCACGTCAAAAGCACGTCAAGACCTCGAAATCTGGGAGGACGTTGCCCCTGTGGAACAGGAAGACCTACCTTTGGCTTCGGATGATCCGGACCCGACGCTAAATTCAGATCCCTTCGGGTTCTTTGCAGTTGAGAAAGAACTTAAAGCACAACGCGATCAGTGTTCTCGACTGAACCACTGCACCGAGATAAGAGAAGCGGGAGGGTTGGTTTTAGTTCCCGCTTCATCCCTTGCCCTTTTTCAACCAGATATCACGGCCATACTGAATGACTCAGAAAAAGAGTTTGTATCACCCTGTGCCATTCCAAAAACACCCCACAAGCGGAGGCAGAGATCAACTACGAACAAGGGCAAGGGTAAAGAGAAGGAAAATCTACTACTCAGTCCGCGTACCGAATCTTTACCGAGCTCTCCCTCGCCTCTAAAAATACGTGAGACTCGAAACATTTTTCAGAACCGAAGTAGTTCCTATGCGGCAGTTTGCTCTGATGGAAACAAAGATCAAGATACTAGGGCTACCAAAAATCATCCCCGTCGTGTGCTTCGTTCAATAACGAAAGCGCAGCGAGAAACCCACCAGAGAAAAGCGAGGGTCAAGAGAGGGGGAGTTAACAAGAGCAATACACCAAGCGATCCAGCAGAGCTGACTCAAAAACTACTAAACCGGCTTCCAAAGCGCCGGAAAAGGCGTGTACCCGGGGAAACCGAGCCATGCCGGGAGAAACGGCAGCGTAAGTCCCATAGAACTAGCAAATGTAAGAGACCTGCTACAATAGTGGTATGTGCTCTCAAAATTGAATAGTAATGTCCGCTGACAAACTGTAGATGGACGGCAGGCGAGAAGCTGTTCGGGACTATTTCAAAGAACTGGAGGACTATAGGCTAGAAGAAGAGAAAGTGTATGTTATTTGAAATTCAAACCACGTGCCATGACATCATCACTGGGCTGTGCCATTGGTTTCTCGTATCCCCACATGGCTCGATCGATAAAGATCGTAACAATGACAGCCTTTAAAAAGCATCTGGCCCTTTCCACTTTCTTCTTCTCCCTTACGCCTCCCCTTCCCTCGCCTGCATGAACCCATTGCACCCTGCACTCCGTGTCCAACGCGGCTTTGAACCAGAGAATGAGGGATATATCGCACCTAGGGAACAATCTCCGTACCTGACTGCCCTTTTTAAATATACATCTGCTATGAATGCCATGGACTTTGACGCGATCACCGAAGTTTTCGATCCCAAGCTTGTGCATACGACTTTGCCCTCAAGCCTACAGCGGCCCGTTGTGAATTACGACCAGTATTTTCGGTATTTGGATAGCATCACGGACATGTTTGTCGATTGGAATGTAAGTCACTCGTCTCAAGGCCCATGGGCATCTGTCCAATAATAAGATTGGATGTCGACTGATTGTCCTGCCACACAGGTGAAGATACATGATATCATTGAGGAAAAGAATAAGATGACTGTCCAGGTGCGTTTCTGAAATATTAGCACTGTCCCATCCATTTATATCAGTTCAAGATGGTGACATCTGGCAAAGGCAGATCCCAGAGACCTTTCCTCAACGAAACCGTCCTACTTATCCAATTCCAGAGGGTCAGTGGGAGGGAAGAACGAAAACATGGTCCAAACACCTTACAGTGGCCAACGGATGCTCTTCCAAAAATCGTGAATGTTAAAGAGTTCGTTGACAGTCTGGCTTCTAAGACTTGGTTTAAGGAAGAAAGGCAGTGGATGAAGGACAACGAGTCAGTGGTACAACAACAGAATGCGGCAGGAGAAATTAGGTGGAAGAAAAATCGTTGGAGATCACGACAGGCGATGAATCCGACAATTCATTCTGGACAACCGATAAGGTATAATCAATCGCCAACAATAGGTCCTGGCTATCAATATGCCTTTCCTCCGACGTTTCCTCCTGGCAGCTCTATGATGTCATCTCACGTTCCCCGACCAGGCGCCTCAAGACCTTTTTCCTTGTCGACCTCGCTGGGAGCACCTGAACCAGAGAAATCACATGCGCAATCTCGATCAGGTCAACCTTATCCAGGATCATACCGTCCTTATTCGAGGGATAAAAACAGCGGAAATTAAGATCCAAGGAGGATCAGAGCATCATTAATTTGGCAAGGTGGTGAACAGATGTCCTGGATATGGGGAAGGGAATGCTCCTTGGCTGTGGTACTGAGTGCGTATCGTTGGGAAAATCACTTATTTGCTGATGACTACAGCGTCTCATAAACCTCGCAGAAGACTTCAGTATCGATTTTGCTCGTCAGCCCTCATTTTTAGATTTTAGAGAACTGATTTTCGTAAATATGTACCTCGATTGGTACCCTGATAAATTAACTGTCGATTGCTTCTAACTTGGTTTCACATTCTTTACCTTGTGCTGTTATCTAAGTCATGTAATTATGTGATTGAGAACAGAAGCATGTTATTTCTGAGAGAGAAGTGTACCCATGTCATGGAAATGCTCACTGATAAATTAATTCATGTACTCAATCGGACACCTCGCTCACAGGCCATAAAATTACTGCCGCATCACGTTCACCTTTGTTTAATCTTTGTTTGCATATCAGAAAGTGACACATCAACAACCGACCATTACAATGGGATCGGCATTCTTTACATCTAGGGTAGGAGGGCAGGACAGACATCGCATTAGAACACAAGAAAGGTTTGTTTTCGCTCAGTGTGTATTGGCTTTCAGAAGCTGGACTGCGACAGAACCTGAAATTCCAAGTTTAATAGTTGGAAATACATATGTGTGTTCAATACTCCTCGAACATCTCGCATCTCGTTTGAGAATAGACCGTGGACAGCCATACAGTGAGCAAGACTGGCTTGAAGATCTAGAACTTGCGAGTGCAAGCGAGCTGTGCGTTGTCACTTTTACGTATCTATTTGAACCTGATCGTTGTCTGTCATTCTCAGAGATGGTTTTGTTCTGAATGTAGGAGTCGAAGAATGGCAAAAAGATCGTGTGTTGGACTGTTTCAAGGCTTCCGAACACCTGTCGAACAGTAATGAATTCAAGCTCCTCCTGAGCTTCGATATGACGTATGTTCAGCCTACCATGATCTGTACATGTTTCCTGTTCTCAGTACTATCACCTAGGTCCATACCAGGGCACTCGGAAAACGACACCACCCATCTTGTTTCCTATTTATCATCCCTTGCATGCCACCCACGATTATTCAGGCATCCACGTTCTGGAAGAGTCGTAATATCTACCTTTTCAGGAGAGAACTGTCACTTCGGAAAAGATTGTTTGGACCAAGGATGGTCCCATCTAAAACAAGAACTATCCGTTGTTTCTCCTGTAAGACCGTGCCAGCAACTTTCACTCCCTGCTACTCATGCTATCGCTCAGGTTGATCTTGTACCAGCATTTTTCAATGATCCTACCCAAAGTAATTGTCTTGAATCCATAGATGGCATTTTCAATGTCAGTACTGCGATGAATAATGATTCTCGATACCTAATGAGTGTCTTGGGTTCCAGTGGAATGGCTGTTGGCCTGTACACCTCACCCCCTCACATCCACACCGAGAAATACAGCTTGAAACTGACTTGCGTTATTTACGTCTCTTGGGGACTGGTCAGTATCTCATGGCTGCTGTTTCCCCGTGGTTTTTTACCGTGAGGACTGAGCCGTCTCCTGATCCATAGTAAATTGATTCTAATTTGAGACTAGCATTACGGTCCGGATACTTGGAATAAGAATGTGCGCACAAGAGGCCATCAACACCATTTCTTTATTGAAAGAATTTCTAGTGGATATATCGGGCAGATGACTGGCTCTTCGTCCGGCGATGGGAACAATTAATTGAAATGCGAAATTCTATAAACTTTGTCCAAGTTATTTCTTGGAATGGTATCCAGATTACTTTTGTTATGCTCTCGATTACTTGGACTGATGAAATTCATCTGGGACTACACAGACTACGGGGAATCACATTATATTGGCCCAATTAAGGAAAGTCTTCGAATCGAAATAACAGTCATATTCGCATGGTAACTCTCGCTCTAGGGCACGCAGCCCAATTCTCAAGCTTGGGTTGATGGCTATCCCCACGAACCCTGGCTTCGGCTAAATAGCTTTTTCGCTCGTGCGTTTAAAGATGGTACATACCCTCGAATCATTCGAGATGTAATCTTCGTCTGGGCTCGGCCTCACCCGAAAGATGCTATCGTTAATGAAGAAGTCCCACGACCCGACAACTGGCAACTTGTACGTTCACGAGCCTTGTCTTCGAATGCTCGTTCACATCAGGGTTCTGGCAGACTGATGACCTGATGTGGATCGTTCTTTTCACCACCGCTCCCGCTACCGTCAGAATACACACATCAGACTCGAAGATAGATGTACGACAGGTCGATGTTGGGAAAGGAGTGACGAAAGTGTCTTCTCCCTTGATGGTCGGCGGAGGAATAAAAGTGGTCATGATGAGAAACGGAATTGTCACGGCAGAGTGTGCTCCTGTTGGATATCGCTTTGAAGCTTGGCCCGGTGTGTACAATTACAATGTGTTTGTCGCCATGTCGGAGTAGGTGTCGATATTCCAAATATGATACCAGCGCATAACTAAGCTGCTTCGATACTATTGAGTACTCATTCATCAGACATGATTCGGCGACAGAGAAGTTGACAATAGGTCTCAGCCTTGCCGAGAACCCGTGGATTACAACTTCTAACACTCTTGACGTGGGTCTCCCACACTAACGTGAGCGAAGAGTTCATTAACGTCCAAATCCACGCTGACCAAGTTTTATCCCATCATGGAGATTAAGTTTGAGAATCATTCATACCCGATTATGTGACCCCTTATGCTGAATGGCACATGCTCATCCAACGACTTCTGGATCGCCCCGGGCTCTGGCCGCTGCTGAATTATTTTGACCTATTCTAGGAAGAAAGAAAGTAGTACACATCACTGATCATGAACCGAATTACTTTTATCCTACCCAGGGAGTATCATCATGAGTGAAAGTCAGCTATCTCGTGCGTTGACATACTTAACTCAGATACTAGTTTTGCATTGATGAAAAAAAAAACTCTCGACGGCCTTGAATTGATCTATCAAGTTTCCAGACCTCATAGTGAATTGTTTGATGAGATCAGGTATGGTAGGGAAATATAAAACAGCCCAAGTATATTTGGAGTATCATTGGCTATTATTGGCTACTCCATGCTGATGCTTCTCATGCTGTGA
>Ga0153987_1000017_pt1 | contig 54720 bp, 56 predicted proteins | sample TSNC071MetaG_FD_102279 | JGI IMG/M metagenome (GOLD analysis project Ga0153987, IMG submission 102279) | Attine ant fungus gardens microbial communities from North Carolina, USA - TSNC071 MetaG | ecosystem: Host-associated > Fungi > Mycelium > Unclassified | place: USA: North Carolina, William B...
CCTGGCGCGCCGGAACGCCCGAATTCTATTTCGATGCCAACGGATTCCCTCGAGTATGCTCCCACAGTGGGTGTCAAGGGTAAATTTACAGCCCCACGCTCTTTATGGTTTTTTAACTGCCATATCGTTTAGCTCTTCGTGAAGCTGTGGCTCATTTGTATAACCACACTTATCGTCAAGGAAAAAAAAGCCAATACACATTTGAAAATGTCTGCATCGTCCCTGGTGGTCGTTCCGGTCTTTCACGAGTGGCTGCTGTCATAGGGGATGTTTACACAGTTGGTCAATGCTCGGTTTATCACTGATAGATGTGCCTGAAATGAGCCTAGAGCTATCAAGTGCCAGACTATACCGCCTATGACCAGGTTCTAAGCGCATTCCGTCGCCTCGTACCCGTCCCAACAGCGTAAGTTCCCGGCCCTAAAGCTTTGCCCAATAGTAATCGCACTCATTATAGTCTTGACCCTAAGGTTCGAGTCTCTCCGCACAATAATTAATCCTCTAAAGCTTTCACTGTCAGAATAAATATCGCTTAGACATTGAACAGACCAAGGTAATCCACTCCTTTCAAGTGAAAAAATCAGTTATTTGACCACTTGTCTCAGCGGGACATTCACACCCAAGGTCTGCAGGTCGTTCTTGCATCGAATCCCCGAAATCCCACTGGACAGGTATACTATCCCATTCATTGCAATGGAAGTGCCCGCTAACTGAAGTCTTGAATGATTCAGGTCATTAGGTAAGCCCCCTTCTAATGTCAAATTTTCATCCAACAACTCGCCTTCAGAGGTCGTGATTTGAAAGAGCTGGTGAGCCTCGGGAAGGAAGGAACTACTATCATTCTCGATGAGGTGATTCCTTTCTTGCTGCCTTCTGACAATCATTTTGACAATATGAAAAGTTCTACTCCTGGTATATCTACCCCGACCGCAGTGATGACTTTGGCAAGTCAATCTCTGCGGCAAAATACGTTGAGAATGTTGACGAGGTAATGCATGTGAGCATCCTCACAAAGTTCTCTAATCTCAACTAGCACTAGGACTCCGTTGTCCTTATTGATGGACTTACCAAGGTGTGTTATATCCGGAGCTGGATTGTATGATGTAATGATCACTATAGAATTGGAGACTCCCTGGTTGGCGAATTTGTTGGGTCATTGGGCCCAAAAATTTGATCACAGCCCTTTCTCAAGCTGGTTCATTCCTCGACGGAGGAGCAAACCACCCGTGAGCGTCATACCAATACACGATAGTGACGATTCCCTGAAAGCCATTTTGAGGATGCAATTGGCAGCTGTTCCCTTACTTGACCCTGCTCATGTCGAAATGGAGAAGATGGCTCTACAGAAGCACTTCAAGAAAAAGCGTGATCACGTTCTTGCTCGTCTTCATGAGCTTCATCTAGACGTCGAATGTCCGCCTACTAGTACCTTCTACATTTGGCTCAATCTTGAGAAACTCCCGCCTCCTCTCAACAATGGTCTTGTAAGTTTACTCTTTATCGCATCACACCAAATTTAGTTCTAAGTTCCCAAATTAAGACCTTTTTCGAAGAACTTCTCAAGGAGAGGACCATTGTGATTCCTGGTATCTTCTTTGATATCAATCCCTCACATCGTAGGAATCTCTTCAACTCTCCTTGTCATCACTTCGTCCGCCTCTCATTTGGTCCTCCTATCCAAGATTTGAATAAAGGTATGCACCTGCCGTTGCTTTAATCACACCACTAACATTCCAGAAAGGGCTTGATGCTATCGCAAATGTCTTAAAAAAGGCAAAGAAGTCTGGCATGCAGGCCTTTGGACACAGTTACAAAAAGAGCCTCGAAAGTCCTACAGAGCCCACCTTCGTTTGAGATGCTGGACTTCTCACCTACGCAAAAAGAATTGTGTATTTATTTAGCGACGAGATCTAAACTATTCGTTTTCTACTATATATTGATCGATACTACAAGCTCGGATCGAATGGTGCAAAAGCAGTTTTGAAAGCTTGTGCATCAGCTCGATCTTCCTCCTCAGATGACATACACGCTTTCCAGTCCATCCGGTCCGGAATATCTAGGAGCGAGACAAGAACCTGCCTAATCCAGACATCAATGATGGAATAATGACTAGAAGACAACTCACCGGCCGAACTGTAAATTAAAAGGAGCTCGGTCTCCGATGAGATGGACCATCCTCCTCCCGTCAGGTAAATCTATCTTGAAATATCCAACCCTACCGCCGGCGCAACATTTCATCGCTTCTGCGGCGTCTGCCTCAAAATTTACACCCGAATTTCTCCCCTCGCGGAGAAACCACTCTTCTACTTGACCCTCAAACTTCCGTGGAATTGGTACAGCCTGTACATGTGCATGGCCACCTTTTGCACTAAGACGCCCAACCTCAAAAAGCACAATGCCACAACCATGCTTAGCGAAAAACGCTCGAAGGGCTGATTTATATCTGTTTACAGATGAATTATGTGCGCGTTTCGACGGGTGAATCACTGACTCACTTCTCTGTCTCCTCCATTATCAAAGGTGTTAAATCTGGAGGGATCGTTGTGAACGTGGGATAATGCGTAATGGGAACGATAAGAACATGGCCACCACCGGGGACGTCAACATGTTCGGCCGCTGACTGTGTCGGAATAATTTGACCTTTGGGCAAAGTCACATAAACTTCAGATCCAATTGAGACAATCAGATGTTTCCTGGTGTCCCATCAGTATTGAGCGAAAAAGGACTGATCCATGTCATGTAGCGCATCGAAACAGAGATGTAACTCACGCGAGATTGGGATTTGATAAACAAAACCAGCATTCATCAGCTAACGACATAAGTTAACTTTATGGAGGCTTCCAAAGCAGAGTAACTCACGCGCAAGTTCCTTAGGTGACCCCCGACGACCTGATGGTCTGTCGCCTCTTTTTCGTACAATCAGACAATCTTCGATATGGTGTTCTTCACTGCCACATGCTCTACATACATACCCTGGTTTCGGTTTACGGCCACCTGTGTCTCCGACAGCGTCCCTAGTGGGACAATCACGAACGAAGTGACCTGGCTAATGGAAATCTAATTTAGCCCGTAACACTTAAAAGCCCAAACATACTTCGCTGCACAATTTGCACACATAGCCCTCGGATGGTTTTGCTCGTTCAGGACAATTATTAATGAAGTGCTACGAGCAAGCCGAATGAAACCACATCGTGGAATATACATAGACACCCTACCTCTGTTGACTCACAGCGACGACATTTGTAACCTGGAGGAGGCTTTCCTGGATCACCTTGAACTGACTGATGTCAGTGATTCGTTTTCCCTCTTTTCCATTTGATATTTACCTCGAGTCCGTTTCACTGGGTATTGAACATTTGTGAAGATGAAACCATTTCCTTCGGATGTTTCAAAAGAACGTTTGGATCCCCTTGCGACAGGTTCTAAGAAAGGATTTATGGATACGTTTGAAGGGAGTATGGTACTCGTCGCGAGTTTTGATGATATGCTGAAAGCATAGAACCACTGCAGAAAGATGAGATGAATGCCGTATAGTTCATATAACCCAACACGTACCCTCTGCTTCTTGTTGATTGGAAGAGTACTACCAAATGCCCCCAGTGATACAAATCGAGTCACTCGTCTGCCATCGTCCTCCCATATAAATGGTTCACGTTCCCAAAAGACTGGAACTGTGCCTCCACCTATGGCAAGGTGATATCGCGGTTGTGTTTGTCGTACAATATCATCAAGGGGTGGGGCTAGGAGCGCTGAGAGTTCTTCCGAGGGCAATGGACAATCCGAATGAGCTGTGATAAGTGACGGCCACGCGTTGCTCATCAAGATATCGATGGTTTGAGAAGGTGGAAAAGTTAGCGTTGACCGTGTTACAGGAGGCGTTTCACAATTCTCGCCTGTGAGTTTTGAAGAGAGTGTATTTGCAAGCAACCTTTCTTTTGTGTGGGACGAAAAGTAGGGAGAAATAAAACCCTACGTATCACCTTAAGCGTGCCTATAAATGAGTGATAGTAGCTTTACGTACTGGAGGTGTGTCGGTCGAAGTATATATTTCCGCATCATATATACCTCCCAGACATGCTATTCGTAGGCCACTTGCCGTGGTCATTAAACCAGATTTACCTACCGCCGAGCGTGATCCTAATGAATATATTTTAACTTGAGTCGTTCGCATTGTAGCTTACCCAGGAGAAAGACGTTCTTGCAAAGTTCTCCCCCAGTCTCGGAAAATCTCTGGATTACTTGTCGAGGCAGCAGGTATTTTCCTTGCATTATATAGCATTCAATCGACACTGGATTGCATGACCAACCCGATAAGAGTTATCGAACGCACCACATACCTTCGAGCTTTCCGTCAAGTAGCAGAGAGACCTCATCATCACCATTGTCATCCTCTTCACCTCCTGGTGGGCCAAAGAAGTCACCGATACACAACGCAAAGTCAAAATTCCCATGCTTTGTGTTGATAGCCTTGATTTTAGCCAAGAGGTCTCGTATTGAGCCCACTGCAGATCCAACCGTAAGCCTGGAACATGATGCCTCAATGAGTTTCCATTCAAAACACAAAAAAATTCTTACACTCTAACAGATTCTATGTTCATGTTTGTTGCTTACAGGTTTTCTTTCAGACCAAATTAGTATCTTAAAAATTGAGAGAAGTGGCAGGCGCAGTGTCGTGACGAATGGATATCACCTGCAATTCTAATTAATTCTAATTATAAATTATCATACCCATGCTGTTCACCCGGTCTGGTCTGGTCCCGTCTGCCCCTCTCTCACTTGTCTTTCATTCTCGTCGCGCCGCAATCAACACCTCTGAGCTGCGAAGAAACTGTTCCACATTGTCGACATTCTCAATGCCACCATCATCTGTCCCACGGCCTTCTGCAAGCTTGATCGTGGTTAATACACACAATGAAGTGCTACTAGTTCACCGAAACCCAAAGGCGCGTTCGTTTGGTGGAATGATGGTGTGCCGTATCGAATCATTCCCGTTGAAAGCAAAGTGATAAATTATTCCCTTAAGGTATTTCCAGGAGGAAATTATGATCAAAAGCAGGACGACTCGTTAAAAATGACTGCTATCAGAGAGACTTTCGAAGAGTCTGGTCTCTTACTTGCTTCTTTTGACGGGTCATCCCAAAATGTTTCATCCCTGGATGACGTTCGATTAGATGACGCGCGAAATGGTGTTCACCAACAGAGAATCCTTTTTCAAGACTTTCTCAGCTCCAACCACCTGAGAGCAGACGTTGACCAGCTTCTGCCATTCACACAATGGATAACGCCCATTAGCTCTCCACGGTATGTAATACACGTACAGTCCACTCGATTTCCGGACTATCATAATTCGGCTCATGGTGTTTCAGTCGATTCCACACTCAGTTTTTTGTTGCCTTTCTACCGGCTTCACCATCTGCTGGTTTCAGTTCCGGTACGAAACAAGACTGTGTTCCGAAACCTGGTAAGTAGTCAACACATTTGCTTATCATGAATCTTTGGATCCGTTCATAATAAAGTATTTGTTAGATGGTGGCCAGGAAATCATTTCAGCGCGGTTCCTTCATCCTAGTGAAGCGCTCCGAGAGTTTCGAGAAGGGAAGATCACCTTGATGCCACCCCAATTTTACATCATCACAACAGTTGCCGATATCCTTCAGGGACCACGGAATACCGCTGAACAGCGTGCTCTGGTCAACAGGCTATCTCGAGGTGCATTTGGTCAAATGGTATTGAATCCTCGACTGTGCAAGCCTGATGGTGATGACCTCATGAATGGCTACTCAATCCTCACTTATGAAGGTGATGAAACACGTGGCGGCTCTAAGGGACGACTACATCGGGCTAAGTTGCGAATCATAGACGGAGTGAGCCAAAGAATGTTCCACAATCTGGCAAGGTACCTGATGACCTTTCAGATCATTAAAGAAATCATTCTACAACGTAACTTTGATGTTTTTACAGAGATCGAAGCACCTTTATTTAAGCAGACTTCCAAGCTTTAACGTTTAGTAATCCATGAGGTTTTTTTGTCAAATGTTTCAATGTAGGACATATAAGGTTTTTCATATCCAAACTTCTCAAAACTTCAACGGATTCCCCTTGTCAGGAATGTAGACTAAAAAAGTAGTATCGCAAACGAAGGGTTAAGGGGAACTCATCAGGTATGTAAGGATAAACTCAGATCATAATTTAAGCATTAGCATAAACTTGATAGTCGTATGGAACAGCTTGTCCCCAGAAGCTGGGATTACAAGCACCGGTGGGAACGGGACGAGAACCACCTAATGTAAGTGGGTTGACATCGGAAGTACCGGCTACCTTCCAAAAATCTAAAGCTGGAGCATTGGGACTACCAGTGTGAAGGAAGGCCTGGTATCGAGTTTGCATTTCGGAGATCAGACGCTTTTGAGGTATAGATGGATCCGGAACCGTTCCAAACTGAAAAATAAATCTTCAGTCGAACGTAATTGAAATTGAATCTCGACATACCACGATCTCAATATCGTCCTGGTGACAAACAACACCAGGCTGAGCACAATGCAATATTTGAGCGTTGGCTGGATGTGTCGCTCCGACAACGTACTCGCCCACGTATGCAGGCCCCCCATAGGTAGCCCAATTACGTGCAAAGGTCCAACTTGGACATCTGAACGAGTAGTCAGTTCCGATAGTTTGCAACTCAATGCGCGAGTCTGGAGATGTGGAATAAAATTTAGACGAGAGGATCGTTCTAGTTCGATCTGGACCAAGTAAAGTCTCGCAGAAATCGATAAAGTCACTCTGATTGAGAGGTTTAGGGAAAGTGCTGTATACTGCCGGTCCAGCTTCTTGTGCAACAGTTGAAATAAGAACAGGTTTTGACACCTTGGGGAAGGGTGTTGTCGAATCGAGAGAAGTTGTGATGAAAGAACCATCTAATACAGGTCGCATTGGCTCGAACTGACCAGCGACAGGAATTGTTTGGAAAGCTGTTTGGAAAAGTGTCATCTGGCCGTCTAGGATGGAAGTGAGGGAAAGTGAATTTTGACAACGAATATCATCCCCATTGCAAGCGATAAGGTCATTGAACAAAAGCCGTAAAGATTGCTGCGCAGAGGTCGACAGGAACCCCATGTCCTGTTGAGCACAAAAATTTAATTTATAGTCAAACAAAGACGTAAAGAATTACCATAGGGTCTGACTGGATAATTGCATAGCGAAACAGAGATGAAGCCGAAGGCACTGCCAGAAGGGTCCGGACTAAACTGGCACCGGAACTCTGTCCAGCGATGGTGATTTTCCTCCGGCTACCTCGGAATGCCGGTAGGACCTTTGTGAGGAAATGAAGGGCATTGACAAGGTCCTGGACAGCTAAATTTGTCGTGCCATTGGGTGCCATGAAACCAAGCTTCAAGATTATCGATATCAAGGATAGGAGATACAGAATCATGAACGCTTACAGCACCAAGACGATACTGAACAACAGCAATGATGGATCTTGTGGCAATAGCTAGACTTGAGCCATCTAATTCAGCCGCACTGGCGGAACCGGCGATGAGAGAACCTCCATGAATCCTGGAATTCTTTGAGCAGAGTTATATCGAAATAGCGACAACTGACCACATGAGCGTTGGCGCGGAACTATAAGACAGAAGGGAAGGCGGCACATATAGAATCATCGATAGGCAGTCCTCGTTATATCCTGACGAATCAGTGAATGGCTGAGGACAAGCCAAAGGCATGTCGGTTACATCAGATGAGCCAGTCCTGACAAGTCACTAGAATGAGGAAGTTTCTTCATTTCATATCAAATCCACGCACGGAAGGCTCCAGGTTGAGACAACTGAGGACTGTTTCCATCGTTCAGAATTCGCATACTTGACTACGAACCTGTATGCTCCACCAGGGTCGATTGTTCCTTTCGCTCGTCCCAGGGGCGTCATACGCACGAGGTCATCCTGACTGAGAGAGGGACAAAAAAGTCTATTGAAGACTGGAATCTGACATAGAAGATCCTTGGGAGTTGTAAAAGAGATATTCGATGACACTTTGAGGGGTCCGGCGAGACCGGGAGTAGTTAATAAGGCCAGGAAAACAAGGAAAGCTGAGGTGAACATAGTCATAGGACCAACGAGCGGCAGCTTCGAGGCTATCAAGTTGTTAGTCTCAGGGGTCACCTATCAAGGTAGACGACTGATTTATTACTTATCAAGTTGTTAGTCTACTCGATAGGTCAGTACCTAGTAGTCACATCGTAGGTAGCTTGTAATCTTACCTGAGGAGTCACCTATCAAGGTAGACGACTGAGGGAGGGAGTGCACGAAGGTAGGTAGGAGTATAACTGATACCTTTCTATAAATGGCTAGTCCTAGTGAATGAAGAGTGAGTCGGAGACACGAATGGAGTCCTAGCAATGATGGCAGTGATGTCTTTGGTGCAACAGTTCTGTTCAACAGAGGCAAGTGAGCACGGTGCCTTGAATCCACGAAGACTCGAAGAACGAAGTCACACACTTGTTTGAAGATTGAGGGAGAGCGTGGATTTGCTCTCATTGTATCATTTCTGGTACTCTGGCGATTCGTGGGAGGGATCATTTGACTGAAACCAAGGATGGTAAGTATCCAACATCAACAACGGCGGACAGAACCTCAGACCGTCGTATCAGAGGGAGGAGGCGCATGGCTGAAGCGTTGTAGGCGATTACGTGGCAGCCTCCTTCAGAATCAGGTTCAAATTCTCAAGTAACAACAGATGTGTATGTGTCTTGTCGGCCGAGACACATGAGCATATATTATCTGCACATTCCTGCCGTGGAGGGAAGGCAGACTTCTGACGATTTCTACAGCCAAAAAATTCGACAATTTTGATATATTCTACGTTCTGCATACCGCATGAGAATGCTTCACCGACTTGAACCGGTTAGCATTCTTGACACGTAACTGAAATCCAGTTATATCATAAAAACCTCCGGTGCACTATCATCTAAAGCCACTGGCATATGTTGTGTACACCAGGACTCTGAGTCATCTTCTCTAGGAGGAACTTTAAAATCATCAAGAGAGGAACTGTAGGGACGGTTGGGTGCAGTAAATTTGTGACTGACAACTGGACTGCATTTGGGCACTGGCGTATAAATTTATTTTGAAACTCGACACGTCCACATTCCAGTACATTCCAGCTCTTGAAAAATGATCTAGTGGCATACTTAATATCATGCAAGAAGCTCTACAGTGTGATTCTATGTTGCACAATAAATCTCAGACCGAATGTTCCGCTATCTGACCAGAGACAGCATTTCTCACGAAACCAAAGTAACGACCCACTATCGACGCGAAACTTACGCTGCATTATCGAAAATCTAGTTCTCATCCACTTTTTCAACTCCAGATCATGCACTCGCAGCCTCAACTTTCGTAGAATATCACTGATTGATAGTAGGTGTCCCGCGAAGAGCAGAACTCTAGATCCTAGATCCGGCCAGCATTTTGATGACGTGTTTCCAATTCTGTTGCGCGTGAGCACATGAAAAAATGAAGAATTGTATTCCTACTTTGTGCATGACTGTACGGAGATCAGCAACCTGAGCTAGATGAAGTAGATATTGTGTGATCTTATAGAGTTCTCGGTCAGTCACTGCCTCTGGGGTCTGGGCATTCCGGAAAGCGGATATCTTCAGGCCTTGTCTCGGGTTTAAAGCAAAGTTGCGGCTCTGCAAAGCATCATTCATGAACAAATACAAAGTAATCGAATATGCCTACTAGATCATCAATATGAATTGTATTACTAGCATTGCTAAGAAGGACATTCGTGTCTGTTCGCATTGATTTGATGGCAACTTACAACTTACAATTGAGGTAAGTGGTTCCATATGATCTGTAGCGGCTTCACAAAATGGCTCCACGGCTTGCCATTACGCTGCGAGAAAACTGTGAACATGCATGTTTTATCCAATACTATAGGCCGCTGAAGTAAGTCGACCAAGAAAAATAAAGATGTCAGGTACGCACCGAACGAAATCTAATATCCGAATATAGTGAGAATCATTTCCAGCGTTGTTGAGTAACGCTCTTTACCTGGTAGTTGCGACTCGAACCGATCATTCCTAGTTCGATGAGCTTAGCTTCGAGCCACATCCAACCAGTTTGTGACCTAAAGATAAGTCAACAAAGCCAGCAACATTGAGTCTGATCGATGGTACCATATACAAACTACAGATAATGAGTCTTTAAGATTGTGAAGTGAAGATTTACTCACTATCATAATAGGGGTATATGGCTTCCAGAAACTCGTGTAAGCCAGGTCTTGCACATAGTTCCGGCGGAAGCAGTCCAGAAGTCAGTGGTCGAGTATCAAGAATTGCTATACTGTTTATCAGAGTAAAGGTCAAGGAGATCGCCAAACCCACTATAATCAATATCCAGCACCAGAAGCTTCTTCCCTTCACGAAGTGGAGCTATGATGTTGATCTTGAGCTTCTCCGATGCCTCTTTTACCTTCCGTCGGTTGCGCTGATCATTCAAGTAGGCCAGGCTCGCTGCTGGGTCCTCCGTGAAGTCCATGTCCAGGTCGTTGACGATGTCAGGGAGGCCTTCAAGTTCTGAGATAGAAAAGATCTTGTTTATTAGATCATGGCACGTAAGAACCTGGACGAACGAGACGGGTCCTTTATTTCGTCCCCTGCCGGTGTTCCGACGAGTGTAAATTTCTTTCCAGCTGAAAGGCGCAAGTCTGCACTAGCTCACGATGCAGAAGTACTCGCTCATTAATCCATTTATAAAACTCACATAAGGACCTGATCCTCCGGCAGCTTCCCTTTTACCAAACCAAGGATTTTCTGACGCTCAAGTGGTACATTGGTGAGGTCGCGTAAGGCAGTCTTGAGATCATAGACCCTTTAACTGTATATCAACGCGTCATTCTGGCCAAAACATTACGATGCGGACCTATCTGTACCAGCAACACTGAGCTCAAAAGATTTACCGGACCATGTGAAGCTAAGAGCAGTCCACTGTTCCGGTACATCGTCAGTAGATACCTATGGGGCATAATAAACCTAATCGTGCAAAATTGCGGGCCAGGCTACCACTCACATTCATGCAATCAGCCTCATTTACAGTCTCATTTGTATCAACCCTAAGCTCTTGGGAAGAATCCAAAGACATGAACCGACAAAATCGTTTAGTGAGGTGAAAGATGGAGGTCGGCAACTTGTATATAGTGTTGGCTGTCACAAGAAGCGCCGCCACCCTTGCGGGTAATCGCAAGAATGTGTCAATTCATCATCCAGCGCTCTACCTCCTGATTGACACGAGCAGTATGATGCATGAACCTTCCCGCTTGACTGAATTTCTTAGTTACTCGTTCAGAGTGTACCTTGTGGCACATACAAGCTGAAGCCAATGCTACAAATACAAGTATGAAACATAGTCATCACGGGTGCGGCTGGAAGTATCCTATGCCTCGAGTTCGCTAACGGTATCAGCAACAAATTTCAAAGTAGAGAGGGATGACACTGGTATGAAACAGTAAATGATTGCACCCGTCAATTGGTTAGCAAAGCACTGACCAGGTAAACTGTCCATCATGAAAGGCTCGAGTGCCTTCGGTTCTAGTATTTGTGAAGATATATCGTACTTCCATCCTTGTTGCTCTGCAGCTATTGCAAATCAGTCGAAAGGGAGCTCAATCAAGATATATACGAACCCCCAACAATCTGGTCGCCAGAAATTCCCAGGTAAATTTGTGCCAATGACAGAGGCAAAGAACTGTACGCCTTTGATATTAAGAGAAAGGTACGTTCGCGGAAAGCCTCTGTGGAGGACTGAAATCAAAACGTATACCCCATATTCAAGCAAACCCACCAACAAAACTTGTTACTAGATTGGCGATGAGAGAAGCTAATTTAGCGTCCGGAAAATCTGTTTGAGCCGCGAGGTTGAATAGTGATTCTGCACGAGCGTAAATCTTGCTGTATTGTCTCTCCGACGTTGCGTTCACGAGGTCGAGTAAAGCTTGGGCCAGGGGAGAATCTTGCAAAGAGTCTGGCAAGCGTGCCAGTGCATATTGCGCAGGAGGACTAGACTAAGTTGAAGTGTTGACTACTGATCATCAGAGCGGGATATACTGACATGTTGTCCAGGATTAGATATGTGAGTACCAAGGGGCTGACAGTAAAGAGACGGGAAGAAGAACGACTCGTGTTTGACTAGATGTAAAATTATGCGATGATTCAGCAAATTAAAACACCTTCTCACCAGGACATCTGTTTCCTCTGCTTTAAGTAAAAGCTCACGGTACAGTCCTTTACCAGCAAGGTCGAGGATGAACGGGAAGATGGCAGGAAAACTGTCCTGAGTAGCTGGTAGGTTTGAAGGAGGGACTTGAGGTTGAGGTTGAGGCTGAAGTTGGGAGCGCAATTGATCCTGTAGCTCAGTAGTAGTCGTAGGCGGAGGCGTAGGAGGGCCGTTGACCATGGTTGAGGTTAACTCCGAGTCAAGTGATCTCCCGATCTATTTAGCATCTACATTTGATTATCCTCTGTTATGGATTCAGAAATCGAATCAATTCTCTACATCGGACAGGAAGTTTCTGGTATATTCCAGTTTGCATTTGCTGTTCGCTTCCTCCACTTACGTTCTGTCAGTCTATAAGATACCGCCATTGAAGGCCAATGTTGGTCATCGCGCCGGTGAATGGGGTGATTTAGCCCAACCTCTATGGAAGGGCAGAATACGGGTCATCGAGTTATCGAATAGTGTTTTCATCCAGTTTGAAGACTCGCAAACAGGTGAGTATTCAATTCTGCCACAGTATTTCATAGTTCACAAAATCCCGTTCTTAGGAGAATGTACGTCTATCCTGATCCAGGTCCTCGACTTTTTCTAAAGATACAGGTGCTTCAGTGTTTGCCAAGGCAGACTACGATCCTGAGCGACCATCTGTTGAAGCTGTCCTTGATTCCTCTCGTTATTTTGTAATTAGGGTCGAGGACTCCGGCCGAAAAGCTTATATTGGCATGGGTTTTGCAGAACGCACGGATAGCTTTGACTTTAGTGAGTAACGGATCTATCCCAAGCCCATGAACTTGGCTTATCTTGAACACTCTCGGTAGACGTGACTCTGCAAGATTATACAAAGTGAGCAGCGCCGGTTATAGGCTGGTAAATATGGTTCACTGATATCACGTAGACGTTACAAAGCCAACCTCCTGAATGCTGAAGCTGCCGGATCTGATATGCCTTCCTCCCATTTACCTGCGGGCCCGAAGAAAGACTATACCCTGAAGGAAGGACAGACATTCACCATTCAACTTCCAGGTGGAAAGGCTAGACAAAACTCTTCCACTGCGGTCAGAGGCCATAGTTTCCTACAAACCGGTGGCACCAGCGGTATACCTCTCTTACCTCCTCCACCAAGTGGCTCAAAAAGAAGATGAGGACAGGTCCATGGATGAGTTACGATCCGGATTGCATGAACTTGCATATTGTCCTATCAGCCGACTCGGAGATGTCAAGGTTATAAGAATGCTTCACGTGGGCACTCATATGACTATTGTGACTGATTCCTAAATGTATATGTGATCCAAGGGGATTAGGGTATGAGTAATTTCTGATTTTCTGAGAACCCTCTGTTGCACCGAGGAGCGGAAGATGGTCGCACGTCATTTTTGACACCATGGGCCTGCCTTACCTTACCCTAACTGCAGCCCAGAGCCAAGAGTTTTTTTAGGGAGCTGGGGAAACCGGGTTGTTATTTCTCCGAGCATCTTGTCTCGTCGCAAGTTTGGAATATGACAATGAGTCAAGGTCGCATTAGTCTAGCCGACGTTCAACCGAATTTCAGAAAAGACTTAAACACTTATTTTCTACATCAGGACAAAGTTTCCTTCAGCAACCGATCCAAACCTGTGAATCACCGCAAAGACGTCGCAGTTTTCCCGACATGTTTCCAGACAGTCCTGTTGAAATTTCGCCGAAGCCAATACTGAAGTGGATCTCATCTTTGAGGGCAGACACATATAAAATGCTGGTCACTTTTTTGACTTCTCCGGAAGTTCTTTAACCTTCTCGTAAACGAAATGTTCAAGTTAACCACTCTTTTAACTTTCATCTCTCTTGTTCCTGCCTTTGTGAAGGCTCAACAGCCCGTGTGGGCACAGTGTGGTGGCATCGGTTGGAGTAAGTAGTATTCTTTGTTGATCTATATCTGCGTGCTGAATTTCCTGACGATAAAAGCCGGTGGAACTACCTGCGTTTCTGGCTCTGTTTGCACCGAACTCAATGACTTTTACTTCCAGTGCATGTATGCATGGTCTCTCTGCGTTCTTGATAGATAATCCTGAAATCACCTTTAGTCCTGGTTCTTCTACACCCTCTGCTACCACTCCTCCTGTCGGCACTTCAACCTCCCACAGCGCTGGCCCAACCTCAACTCCGGTGCCTGATGTTGGAAATCCATTCACTGATTACAGCGTGAGAGAGATATCTTGTCGACGGGCATGTGCTCTACTGATTGACCAACTCCCAGGTCTGGCTGACTCCTTATTATGCTGACGAGGTCAATGCTGCTGCTGCCAACATAACCGATGCTACAGTGAAGGCAAAGGCTCTGAAGGTAGCTCAGATCCCCACATTCACTTGGCTCGATGCTATTGCCAAGGTCCCGAACCTTGGTGATTATCTCACCGATGCTGAGGCCAAGCAAAAATCCACTGGCCAGAAGCAGCTCGTTCAGATCGTCGTCTATGACTTACCTGATCGTGATTGCGCGGCCCTTGCCTCCAATGGAGAATTCACCATTGCTGATGATGGTGTGAACAAATACAAGAATTATATCGATCAAGTTGCTGCTCAAATCCAGAGTACGTTTTTGTCCTGCTCTTCTCCTAGGCGAGGCTGAGAGCTGTTGCTAGAATTTCCTGACGTCCGAGTCGTCGCTGTCATTGAGCCTGATTCGCTTGCCAACTTAGTTACCAATCTGAACGTTCAGAAGTGCGCAAACGCTCAGTCCGCGTACATAGAAGGCGTTGTCTACGCTATCCAGAAATTGAACGCCCTGGGTGTTTACATGTATCTTGACGCTGGCCACGCCGGATGGCTCGGCTGGCCTGCTAATCTCACACCAGCCGCTCAATTATTTTCTCAGCTGTACACCTCAGCTAATCATCCCGAATTTCTCCGTGGCCTTGCTACCAATGTTGCCAACTTTAATGCCCTCAATGCTGTTTCTCCTGACTCTATCACTCAAGGCAATCCAAATTATGATGAAATGCACTACATCAATGTGAGCTTCCTACTCTTAGTTTTCATGTTGCTTCCGACCTCTTACTATTTTGTCAGGCCCTTGCTCCCGCACTTGAAAGTTCCGGCTTCCCCGCTCACTTCATTGTTGATCAAGGTCGATCCGGCGTACAGAATATCAGGCAGCAGTGGGGTGACTGGTGCAACGTTAAAGGTGCTGGCTTCGGTACTCATCCTACCACCAGCACTGGTTCCAGCCTCATTGATTCGATCGTTTGGGTCAAGCCCGGTGGTGAATGTGATGGCACCTCCAACTCCTCTTCCCCTCGCTTTGACTCGCATTGTGCTCTTTCGTAAGTAACGTCCTGTTCAATGATTGAAAAGCAAAATTTACGTTACTTCTAGTGATGCTGCGCAGCCCGCTCCAGAATCCGGAACTTGGTTCCAAGACTACTTTGTAACCCTCGTCGAGAATGCCAATCCCGCTCTCTAAGAGCCTGCATCTTTATCTCTCGGTATTCGTAAAGTTGTTTGAAAAGTTTCTTTTCTTTTCTTTATATTTGTTTAATAAAATACACGATTTTGAAATGCATCTATTTCGACATTAACTCTAGTACGTCATTTTGGTATTCTGTGCGGCGAGAAGATCAAACATTGCCTATGCAATGGCATATTCCGGTGCCACTAATCTAGATATATGAGTAGTATCCGTCTCACTCACCTACTCACTGAGGCAAAACAGTCTTGGTGCTGCGCGATTGTTTCAACGAGTATCATGATGGAAATTGAACCTGATCAAGATCTGGGTCTGAAGGAGTTTCACGTATGATATCTCAGTGGCTTCAGTGGCCGGAGTCAACACAAGTGAGTTTCTTGTATAAGTATAGCGGCATTTGGTAAACATTTGGTAAATCGGGATAATTTCCATGATTACATTGGTTCTGAGTGGGATCATACTTCGGGTCCACAGCATACGTGACTCCGGTTGATCACCCTGAAGCTCGGGTGTGGTCAGTAGTATGCCCATTTTCAGTCATTTTTGTGCCAGAAGGAAGAGGAATCGAAAGAACGTACCTAGTTGATCCAATTGTATATTATTTGCATACCTTCACACCACTTTGTTGCTTGTTCGTTCGTTCCTCCTTGGTAGATGTTTGACTTGTTCGTCGATCCTTGCTTGTTGGAATTTTTGCGGTATAAATACAGAACGCGGAATACGTAATTAGGCTGACAGCCAATCAGGTCACGTGGTTGCCTTCGTCATTCCGGAACAGTAGCCCCTTAGTCTCTCTTCGATTTGTTCAATTATCCGATAGGCCATCTATCATTTAAGGATGTTGGCCAGGCTTGCCCGTACCACATCTCGGAAAACAGGTCGGGATCGTCTTGTTGTTGGGTGTCAAGCTCGAAGGTCTTTTGTCCAGCCATCAGGTGCTGACCGGGCGAGTGTGGTAGATGTGCCGTCGACGTACAAGGATCAAGGCCATTTTACTCCTCGTGCAGGTCTGAAAATACTGTTTTCATCTTGCTCAGCTACTCATAGAAATGATTTCAGACATGCTTGGTTTTAAATTAGAAGCCCCTCAACGTGAAAGCACTATGGAAGGAAAAACGAGGCCAATTTACCTGGACATGCAGGTAGGTCATATTGGGCAAGGATTTCCTTTATTTTTAGCTCACAGCGTTGCTCAAGGCGACGACACCCGTCGATCCTCGTGTTTTAGATGCCATGCTTCCTTATTTTACGGACCAATACGGCAATCCTCACAGCAGAACGCATGCTTATGGCTGGGAGGCTGAGAAAGCTGTAGAGGATGCCCGCAAAGTAAATGATGGCAATTTTCAGTTGAATTTGAGGTTAAATTCTCGACAGCACGTCGCGGACCTCATAGGTGCCGACTCGAAGGACATCATCTTTACTTCAGGAGCTACTGAATCAAATAATTTGTCGATCAAAGGCGTTGCTCATTTTTACAAGGAGAAAAAACGCCATATTATTACAACTCAAACGGTTAGCTATCAAATTTTTGTGATGGTCTTACCTACTAATTCATCGAAGGAACATAAATGTGTTCTTGATTCATGCCGTAAACTAGGAGAGGAGGGTTTTGATGTTACTTACCTTCCAGTCCAAAAGAGTGGCATCATCAACCTGAACGACCTTGAAGCTGCTATCCGACCTGACACATCACTGGTAACAATCATGACTGTGAATAACGAAACTGGAGTTATCCAGCCGATCAAGGAAATTGGAAAGATTATTCGCAAATACCGAGGGGTCTACTTCCACACAGATGCAGCACAGGCGACTGGAAAGATTCCTTTGGATGTGAATGAGCTGAACATCGATTTGATGAGCATTTCTGGCCATAAACTGTATGGCCCTAAGGGAGTTGGTGCTGCCTATGTGAGACGACGGCCTCGTGTCAGGCTGGAGCCCATCTTGAGTGGTGGTGGTCAAGAACGCGGATTACGCAGCGGGACGTTGCCCACTGCATTAGCTGTTGGGATGGGAGAGGCTGCCCGAATAGCACAGAAAGAAATGATTGTGAGTATTCGGTCTGTCGTGTGGTCATGATGATATGTGCACTCGACCAAACGTATGAGCCGGGTGATTGCAGGAATCACTGCAGGTTTTTTCAGCTCGGTTATGACTTGAGTGCAGGGGTACTGAAGATTCAAACATTTTCCTCACTCGTTTCAATTCTCAGCCTACTGAACAAACTTGATAGAGAGACCACGCTCGAGTCAAGGAACTTTCTGACCGGTTAATAAAAGGAATCAACGATAAGGTGGAGCATGTTGTGCGGAATGGTGACCCTAATGGGTATCCTGGTTGTGTAAATTTGAGCTTCTCATATGTAGAAGGTGAGAGTCTGCTTATGGCGTTGAAGGTCAGTTTCTATACATTATTCATCTTCGTGCATTGTTCATTTCAATTCAGGATATCGCTCTTTCATCAGGAAGCGCTTGCACATCGGCCTCTCTCGAGCCTTCTTATGTGCTCCGTGCCCTTGGTAAGGTGTTCCCGCCCCTTCGAGATTTAGCCTCTGCAACTCCACATTGCAGGTGCCGCTGAAGACATGGCACATTCATCTCTGCGTTTTGGGATTGGAAGGTTCACCACAGAGGCAGAAGTTGATTTTGTCGTCAAACATATCATCAAGACTGTTGACAGATTACGTGAAATGAGGTGAGTTTTTGCAACATTCATATGGAGTTTCGACACTGATATCCATTGCAGCCCATTATGGGAGATGGTTCAAGAGGGCATCGACATAAACACCATTGATTGGTCTCAACATTAATTGGCACTATTTAATCTATTTGTTTAAAATTCGAATCAATTGTCAGGCATAGCTAATGATTGCTCATTTCATTCAGTACTCGCTTTCGTAAAATGGTAGTCAGTGAGGCTGCAACAAGCATTTTGTCAATGAATTTAAGATGTCGCCAATGAACAGTCTTCTCAGGATCACGCAACTGGTCCGTGCTCTTACAATGTCTGTCAACAAGCGGAGTTCAATTTTCATCAAAACGCTTCCTTGTTTACCATCCACCATGTCTAGGCGCCTATATCTTGGCAGTGAGATTTATGAAGTCTGCTCATAATTTCTTCTGCTGAAAAACAACAGGGCTTCCCACCGATGTCCGTACCGAAGATGTGCAAAAGTTTTTTGATGGTTTGGGTCGAATCATTGACTGTCGTGTCATGACTGGTACGTTCCAGTGGTTTATTGCGTTCTCATATGCCAACCTGCTTATAAGGTTTTGGGTTTGTTGAATTTGAAAGTCCGAAAGTAAGGAAACACTGAATAATCTGCCCGCTTTATCGTGTCTGACTAGGCCAAGGATGCCGAAGAGGCTGTCCAGACTTGTAATGGCAAATCCCTTCTGGGTGCTAAGTGAGTCAATTGTTTGATTTCACCAGTCTTGCCTCAGGTAAAGTAATTCTACCAGCATCGTTGTTGAATTTGCGAAAGAGAGCCGACCACGTCGTGAGAACTATGACGACCGGGGCAACGGGTAGGGAAGGAGGTCTATAGAAAGATCTTTCTAATGGCTTCAATATTCTAGTCCTCGTAACCGCCGTCCACCTGGCATCCGCCTCATTGTAACTGGTGTTTCCCGTGATACAAGTTGGCAGGTACGATCGCTTCTTGGCTCAATGGCTTCTCCCGCACGCATCCACGACTTTGGACCCCATACATTTTCCTCGGTTGGATACTTTCTCCTCATAGCCTTATATCGTTCAGGATTCCATGGACATGGCCTCCATTCCGGCTGAATGCACCCCTCGTCTTGGCAAAGGACCCTCCTGATAACTTGACAATCATAGGACCTCAAGGATTTCGGACGCGATGCTGGCAGCGTTTCTTTTGCTGACATTGATCGCGACTATCCTGGACAAGGGTGAGTGTATCAATCTCATTCCTCATTTTGTTGCAATTCAAATTACATACAGTGTCCTCGAATATTTGTCTCGGGAAGATGCTGATAGGGCTATTAAAGAACTCGATGGCAAAGAACTCCGAGGAAGGCCTGTCCGAGTCACTTTGGATGATTCCGTGCGTGACGTCTGAAATTAAGGATAACAAAGTGATTCATAGCGTCTGCTTCAGCGTGGTGGTGGTCCGGACAATTATCGACGTGATGATCGTCGCGACGACCGCTACCGGGATGACCGCTATAGGGATGATCGATACCGCCGGGACCGTTCCAGATCACCTCCTCGCCGTCCAGAATATGACGATCGTCGACCCAGGTCTCCGCCCTACAAGAGGGAGGATTTTGATAGAAGGCCTGCAGGGTACGATGATCACCGGCGAGGAGGCTATGATGACCGCAGAGTCTCTGATTATTATTATGACCGTCGCAGGGATGATTACGATCGTCGCAGGGACGATAGAAGACGTGACGAGAAGGACGAACGCTACGATGACAGGACCAGACATGCGAATGGTGAAAGTGGTTGGACTCGTTAATGCTTTGAAATGGGCAGCCGGGCTAACGTGGTTTTTTGCGGTCAACTTGCGATGAAGTGTTTTGCTTTTATTCTTGGTCTTTCAATATTGGTGTTGTTTATCCGGACCGTATATTCAATGGTCGAAATCTGGTCCAATGGCAGGAGACTTTACTTAAGGAGCGCTTGGACATATTTCGTCCTCATGGTAAATTCTCAACCTCATACCTTGAACTCTGATGGATTCTAGTGTGTTTTGGAGCCTCATTGGATGAAGAGCATAAGCTAATTACAGCGATTGGACGTTATTTCGATTGTCTATGATTATATGCCCAGTAACTGGAAGGCAGCAATGTCATGACATCATGCACAAAAGCTGGGAGCCTGATTCAAGTCCAATCCAAGAAAGATTGCGATCATCCAGGTCTGCAGTGAGTGTGATGAAGGAATGATCACGCATGGCCATTGAAACCTTGATGTTGTCTTTGGAATTGATGCCAAGAAGCTTGCATATTCTGCCACGCAGCATTTTGAGTGTCATACTCGGTAAGGCGCGGACGACTTGTTCTGTATTCTCATCTAAAATATTCGCATCCGACGACCAGTAAACTCTGAGCTCTATTGTGAAATCAATATGTATTGGTACTGATGGCATCGCTGAGTCACCTAAAAGTCGATTTTTCAAGGTATTTGATGCTACCTTTGTTAGGGTTGCATCAGGTTTGCCATATTCTGTATTGTGTGCCCAGGGCGACAGGTATCAGAAGATTAAAGGACTATTAAAGGAGGTGTTCTCAACTTACTTAAGCACAAATCCTGCCATCTTGGATATTCCTGATTCCGTTGATCGTCTGGCATAGGACCTTGATTGACGATGCAGGAGAGATAATAAAGTTCTGCATCATGACGTTCCTTCATTGATATCTAGCCTTCTCAGCATGCAAACTTGAAGATTTGAGGAAGTGATGAACTTACTGATGCGCCATCAAGCACTTGAAGTGTCGCCAAACGTGCAATGATCAAAGGTCGTGCGTTTTGTGAGTAATCTCAAATCGGTTGTACTCAGGGGAGACATTGACGACTGATGTGTATATCTCACCCATGATAGGATTGCCACTGAGTGTCAATGACTCCAGCGAAGGAGCCCAAACTGCAAGAGCATGTATATCGCTCCAAGACTCCAAACGATTGAAGGATAACGAGAGCCGTCCAACTTGCAATAAACTGTCCCGAGGCATTGGGAAAGGGATACTCTCGATCATGTTGTTGGTGAGTACGACTCGTGCCAAGCTGTAATGCATCATGCAGTCAGCAGCACGAGGTCAATAAGGTAGATGGAAATGGCATACAACGGAAAGTCTAGAAAAGAAAGACAAATGTTACGCCAATCCCCAATTTGATTGTTGTCTAGATTGAGGGTGTGAACAGGAGATTGCAGGTTAGCGTGGTCTTCGGAGTAGAAACAAGCATCAGTGAAACGGTTGTATCCACATTCAAGCTCTTGCAACACTGGCATGTTCCTGATGATTCGTAGGATGTTCTGCCATGTCATAAGTGTATTGTTCAACCTGAGCTCGACCAGCGAATCGAAACAGTTGCTGGAAAAATCTGGATTTAAATATAGCTCAAAGCGATTTTGGCTATAATGCACTCTAAGTGTCGGGATTCCCTGTTCAAATTGAAGCTTACTTCAGATATAATCTCTGCAAGTACGGGAGCTCTTGAGAAATTGCCGCAATATTGGCCCAAGTATGGATCAGACTTTTGGATAAATCCAAGCCTCGCACATCTGTAGGGTCATCATGAGAAAATTTGAGCATTTGGGCGACCTCGGGCTGTTCTCTCACTCGGACAAGTTGTACTTATCATCCCTTGGGGATCAACCTTTGCCACCCCTTCTAAACTCACTTCCCGCAAAGTGGACAGTCTGGCAAGTTTGTTTCTAACTTTGTCCAAGTTGACTGCTTCCACTTGAACTGCACCTTGGGAAGAGCCAAGGATTATGATCTCTTGAGACTTGACACCATGGAAGGGCTCAATGTACTTGGATTTCAGAGCTTCGAGAAAGGAGTTGCCAAAGTATATGTTTTGGGAAAATCGAATAAACGAGCCTGCACCAGGTACCCTGGATTGCCATCATTTGAGAGGCTCCTGAGCACGAACAGGCATAAATCTCACAAGCACTTGAAGTATTGTTTTCCATCCTTTGAGCCATCATGCTTGCCACGTTTGGGGTCATCCCACTCAATGCCCAACCAGGTGCCTGATGTGCCCTCGACAGGACCAGAGAACCGGATGGTGCCAATATGACTCATGTAAGATATGCGAAGGCCGGCTTCCATGATTTTGATAGTAAAAAGCGAAGGGCGTAATTCCAGAATGTGAGAAAATCATGTCATCAGCTTTGCCATCGCACCCGCATTGTTATATATAGGAGGCAGAAGAGTCTTTTTGTCAACATCCCAATGAATTGAGATTAAACTCTATGTGAGACATCCAGTCATCATCAACAGCTTCTTCACATTAGAGCAGTTCAGAGGGACAGTGACCAGGTAGAGCCCACGAGATGACTAGACGTCGCTGGCCTACCCTTGGGCTACCTTTGGTGGATCCTAACTCTACCAGAAATAAGGTTAAAACAGATTATGATACAAAAAAGACTTTACTTGGTAGTTTCCTGATGCCAAATAGGCACTGGCATTTTTATTTCAAAACACACAAAACCATACTGATACAGAAATGTATCATGATACCTCATGACAGAGTTTATGAAAACATTAGATACTCAATGACTTCCCAGACCATCTTTCCACATCGTGTCAAAGTCTCTTTAGCCGAAGAAAGGGTGAGATCAGGTATTGGGATGGACATGAGGCGTAGATTGTCTAGGCCCAGTTTTTCCCATATAGGAAACTCATGCCTATGCGCAAGTGTATTCCGGGCAGTGGTGGCTACAGAAGTGGAGAAGACTGGTGATGTTGCTGATAAACGGGTCACCGTTGTTGATATGCTTTGTGGGCGTAGCCATGAGTCCACGGGGCAGAACGTGGGGTTGACCGTATGCTGAGAGATAGATGGACATTCAGTAATCGTAGTTGAAAGTGTAACTGTCGTTGTTACTAGACCCTGGATATCAGCCGTGACCTGGTTCGACGAAGGTTTCTTCAAAAGTACATCAAAAGAATGTATCTGTAGGCCTGAAACCGAATTTTGATAGAAAAGCAAGGTAAGGAGGGACGACAAGGACGCAATACTGAGCCAAAGCCATGTCCTTGATTTTTCCAGGTTGGCAGGCTTCACTTCGATCGACACTCGAGGAGAGAAGAGCTCTCCTTGACAAAAATTCAGTAGATTCTGGCTGGAGGGGCATGTGTGAAGGTGTCTTAAGTTTGTATGGACCGGACAAGTTTTAAACTCTGAACGGTCGATTCAGAGCTTCAATAGCCATGAAATTGCAGTACAACTCACCCTCCGCAGATTTGAGTTTGACATGCAGTCTTTCGATGGGCAAAGTAAATGTAGGCAACAATAGATCCCATTGTCTCCCTTTGTTCCAACTCAAAGACCAGACCGATCTGGTTGGTTCAATGGTTACGATATAATCAATGACAACCTTATCTCCAGAGGATGAACCAACTTGTATTTTCACCCAACTCACCCATTCAGTGCCTTCCATTTTCTCGAGCACAGCGCCCGGTAGAATTTCACTCGTCAATGGTTGCTTCTCAGCGTTGGTGATCGCGTGTTGCACCGAGAGTCCTGCAACACTGGCAGCCGCAATTTGGACTCTTGGTAAACATAGACTCTGGTCGACCCGGGGTAATCCAAATTCCAAACATTCTGTCTCGTTATTGGCAGGTGTACTCAAGTGTATCCTGACGGCATAGGCATCGGGTAGGAGGGAGTAGCGAGGGGCAAATGGTGTCACGGTCACCTTGACTGAATGGATGAGGAGGGGATTGTGGTAATGCCGGACCTGACGAAGTGGCCGGGTTATGCTCTGAGATACTCGCGATATGGGGCTGCTGGCAGGGGTATGAGGTTGGACAAAAGGGATTCGGTTCCGAATGGTCCTAATTGAGATCCGGCCACCACCTTCAGTACATCGTGTTAAGCCGCCTTTTTGCAGTACTGTTTTCCGTGTTTGTGGGTCCTTGGCAATGTCGCCAGAGGGACTATATACCTCTACCGTTGCATTGATATCTTCGATGGCATTTTTCACCTCTATTTTGACTGTTTCGGCGTCGGCAGCCACGACAGTAAAATGTGGTAGATTAATGGGCTCTGTTGTTTCGGAGTAATCCAGAAGGGAGGACGAGTCATCATTGTCATTGGCACGAGAAACAATAGACTTCGGAGTCACAAGAATGGTACCATGAATAGAGAATGTGAACGATGTCTTGTTGGGGGGGAGGACGTCGTTCATATTGATGTGAAGCGTCAAGGGAGCTAAAGGAGGGGCTGCAGTAGCAAACTGCGACAAAGAAGAAACAGAAGACATTGTTCCGAGATGAGATGCCGTCACATCGTTTGGGTCGTCAAAAAAGCACTCGGCAGCATTATTTGAAGGTAAAGGAGCCCTGAGAAGTGACTGGGTTGAAAATCTCTCCTTCGGACCTCCATTGGTAAGTGGCAGGGAATTGTCCTCTGGTGAAACGGATAACTGTGAATCAAATGGCGAGGCTTTTGATGACGGCTGATCTGTTACTTTCTCTATTCCAGTGATACCAAACCCTGTGTACCCCATGCCTCCGACAACGTTCCACTCCATTAGTGAGTCAGTGAGCCAGCCAACGTCAGCATTTTTTGCGACAAGGCATACGTCCAAGCCAAGTAGAATGGCTACCCCCGGGAACCATATACCCTTGCAGGTAGCCTTGTACTCAACGTCCATCACAATCCCTGTTAGGCCATTGTTACTGCTTTGCCTCTTTCCTCGAACCACACATAACATTTCACTTTTGACATCCTTGACACCGACCCGTCGTCTTAGGTCTCTGCTCCCAGCTGCGCCCTCTAGAGACTTCATGGGCTTTGCCCATCGGATGCGAAGCCGATCAGTACTGGGAAATGTACCCTGTATGCCAAATCCGTTAGGAAACCCGCTCGTTGATGAATCACTAGATTCGTCATCTGCGAAATGATTATAGGAAGCTGTGCGTGCATGACGATTAGATGTAGTTCGCGTAACATGTGGATCTGAGGTAAGATCCCAAGAATTAGAATCATCTTCAAGCGATGAGAGCGATGCGAACGATGCCGGCGTATTGTAAGGAGGAAATATACGTAGCCGAATGTTGTTATGAAGACACCGTGGGGTCGGAATTGAAAGCTGTACACAATCATGCATCAACCTGTGATTTGATTCAACAGCTCGTTTGAGGTTCTTACATGATAGGGGAACCGGGGGGGCCGTGTCACGAAAGGAACCCACATATCCACTGCTGCCATGAAATGTGCATGGTTGCGATCACCTACTGAGGGACGTCGTTTATTGTGCAATGAGTGACTATATTCGCTTTCATATTGCCCACTTTCTCGACTAGGAAAGCATTTTGGCAAGACATAGGCGATGTTGTAACCACTGACAAGGATTTGACCTGTAAAATATGGGTCGACCGGAGGAATAGCGACACTGTCTGCTTCGGTAGAGCAGTTTGTTGAAGCAGTGGTTGGACTTGGACTGAGATGGTATGTCGCGTCAAACGTTGTGGGCAACCGTGGTGGCAGGTTAAGAGCACGAGCTGCATCATTCAGCAGGGGTGATGTATTAGATGAAAAATTGTATGGAACTGAGTTGCTATCAAGTGGGTGGACTTGAGACGTCAGGATCTTGACGCTCTCCTCTATTGCAATAAATGATATGAGCCAGCTGCTAATGATCATATCTCTCACCTGGAAAAAGTGCAACGGTTGATCCTGGTGTGATGGAGTCCACGGGAATAGCAAGCTATCAAAATTGTTATACTTGGAAGTTTTGAATTGACTGTTTCGGAATAACTGACTTTCAAGTACATTTTGACCGATGCACCTTCCTCACCCTGCTTTGCTTTGCCTTCGATAGCAATGCGAGTCACTGCGTTGATTTTAACAACCTGCCCAACAGACGTGATGGTTTGAGTATGAGAGCTCGTCGAACGAGGACTCATTGGATTCAGAGAAGCTTGCGAAGGGGTTAAAGGAAATGCTGGTGTCATATACGCCGTAGCACTTCGTGTTGAGGTGGAAACGGGCATACTGACATGCTTATTACCAATCCGAAGGTAGGAACGAGTGGGCGACAAGAAAAACTTGCCTATTGTGTGCGGAAGTATGACCAAAAACCAAAAAGCGAAGTAATTTTGTTAACACAAAAAACACGCGAGAAAAGCAGGAAAAGCTGTGTCAAGAAAGTACTGCGTCCAGGAAATCCTTGTTCAATGTTCGTCCGTCCGTCCCGGCACATCCTAAACGGGTAACTGATGCATATTGATTCTATCCCACGAAGGAACTACAGGTATAAAAATGTTCATATCCCCCATTGAGGACTACGGAGAAGCTCAATCATATAACTTGTCTCTTTGCGACAATCCACAGAAGCAACGTAAGAAATTTCAAAGCGTGTGCGCGCTCGAGTCTATCACAATCAAGATATGAGCATCGGTGTATATTAAGTAAAATCTGGACAGACATCGGGCGTATCCCTTCTTATACGACATGAAAAGTCAAACATATGACAAGTCACTTGGTGAACAATGTCGTTATATCTGTTCTCATCTTGCATCTAATCGGACAGCTGAGCTTTGTGATTAGCTTCAATCGTGGAACACTCACCTTGATATGATGGAGTTCGTTAGCGGACATCTCGAATATCACATTACCTACTTCATTGAAACTCTGCAACCATGCAACATCGGACCAGTCTGCTATGCACATGTTCATGATATATCTGTCCATTACAGCTATACCAGCCAATATCTCAGGGAGATAATGAAGACTTTACCGATAGTCTGGTGCCTGAGCTTCGGTGCCACATTTATCACAACGCCAGAGATCTCCCTCCCTAGTCAATCTTTTCAGGCAATTTGGATCCCTACAGGCAGGGTAACAGAGATTTTCTGCTTTAATGTGAAGAATTGTCGCCTGAACTGAGAAGGAATCACTACTCTCTCCTATATCACGAATCTGGCGCAAGCTGTGTGCTTTTGCGCGATTGAACTCTACTAAGAACTTAGTATCAGTGAGAGTTCTTGTATGGAATGCCAGCTGCGATTCCTGCATGTCACGCCACTGTCGGAGTCTCACGCATTCCTCTGTCAAAGGTTCGACCTCTGTCTGTGTTAAGGCCGTCGTAGAAAGCGAAATGCCTTGAGAGGTCAGCGAGATTTAGACGCTCAAGCTAGTCATCCTTACCTCCGAAGTCTCTGACTCTGATTGTTTTGAATGCAACAACAGAATTCCGAGGAGCTTCAAAAGATTCGGCTTGGTCTCCCCACAGAATTACTCGGGTTGAACAGCCAGTGTCGTCTATCAGACTGAGTTCCATCTTTTGAACCTAGGGCCACGTCGAATCCAATACGGGTCAAATAGGCAATGTGTGTACTACATACCACTCGACCATGATTACCTCGCCGAATTGTAAAATTCGAGATGAGGCTGGCCTCTCGAACAACACCAATGACATCTATAATATAGGGACATGAAAAAAGCTGAAAGTACTGACATATGGTATCTCAGCTTACCGCAAAATGCACCCGTCCTGAGACTCCCAAGTTGGTTGAGAGGGACGAAGCAATTTCTAGGCATAGAAGCTATGCCATGGCACTACATGAACAGCGCCACTATTAGGGATTTGCCAGAGGCTCAGAAAAATACCACCTCTTTGATGTGAGTGGTTCTCTCTAGAATCAACTCATAACCATGATTCGAATATGCTTCGTTGGCGGCCTTGATTCGGGCCTTTGACACCTGATACACCTTTCCTTTTTCCAAACGTGAGAATAGCTCATCTGCTACGGTGTTGAAGGCGGTGGCCATGATCTTGCCACTTTGGTCTAAAAACACTACGCTAAACAACTTGCCATCGCCTGTTTCCTTGGACCAGTTTTTGATGTCGCTTTTATGAACTACTTGAGCTTTGATGGTCCAGTTGACCCTATATAGATTCAACTCCTCAATAGGAATAATTGGTAGAGATCGCGCGTTCTCCTCATGCTTTTGACTATTGAACAGAAGGTGGTTTTGTCGTTGCTGAACACCGGTGTTTGTCCCACCATCCAGGGAAGCTGCAACAGACACGTGCTCCAAGACTATGCTGCTGGCGTCATCCAAAGCTGCAGGTATGCCAATTTTCTCTTCTGGATTACCAAGAATACGGATGCTGAGCAAAATTACCAATCTGTATATAACAATTGCTTCCATCTGCAATTAGGATAATCAAGAACAGGAGGCACACACCGCCTATTCTGTACAATGTTTGATGTCCATCTTTCGATAACTGTAACAGTGAAATCCCGAACATTCTCGGCCTCGACAAGAGCATGACAATGCGTGGCCAGCATTCCTTGAATGAAGTATGTTCCATCAGATATAATCAGTCGATAACGTTCACTATTCCCTCTGACCACCTTCTTTACCAATAGAAATTGAACGATATATTCTTCCTTCCAATTGGATTCATTGACACAGGAAGACAGAGGTAGATGTGCACAACAGCCGGTACTAAGCTGAAAAGACGACATTGACGGATTGGAGGAACCAATACTTGTGAGTGAGTCATCATGATTGGAATCATCAAATACTAATCAATCCAATCAATAAATAAACTTACTCAATTTGATGACTTTGAATTTGTTGCTAAAATAGCAGGGTTTGAGATTTTATTCCGATAATGGGTAATATGAAATCGCATTACAACCTTTGTGACTGGGTTTCCATCGGACTTCCAGGACACACAGGGTTAGTACACTAACATCACATTGATTCAAACCTGGGTGACTAGCACCTACAGATTATCTGATTTTAGCTTTTCCGACCACCGCCCTGTGTAATGTAAGTACCGGCGGAAACAGGACTTACCTGCCCTGCGTTGAGTATCTGACCCTGAATGACCATAAGAAAGTGCCAGGTGCTGCCTTGACAACCTCCTAATGCAGAACATTAATTAACTATGAAATTAGTAAATAGAAATAGATATGCATATGTCAGGTGTAAAATAATTATGATGGGTAACGAGCAATAATAATGATAGGTATCATATTAGTTGAAGTCGAATCATCATTAGCGAATAAGTTGGTCATTTAGAAATCTTTTCCCGGCAGCATAGTCTGTTTTGTAGCGTCTCGCCCATGCTTGAGCAACGATGCGACCGTGTTGCCACCCGTTCCTAGTGTATTCCCTCGTGCACCATCTTTCTCGAGGCGTGACCACATACTGGCAATCGGGCAGCCTGGAGCCGACTGCGTATGCGCCATAGTGACGATATAACGGCAAGCAATTTTTATGTGTTCTGTTCGGAGCTTCTGTAATGCCGCGACAACTGCATTAAACGGATCACAAAGAATAGATTCTTCCTTTGCAAGCTCCCGGATGGGCCGGGAGGAGGATGACAGGGAAATGAGGTAGTCACGGTGCTTTTTGGGCATGTATAACCGCATCCTCTCCATGAATTGGCCGTGGTGATCCTTCGTTTTGGAGCTCCTGGACGGGACAGTCTTGTGATCGACGCCAAGAAAAGCATCGAGTGCGTGCATAATGCTACTCTGACCGGCGGAAGGACCGCTTCGCAGTAATTTATGATCATCGGGAATGTTCTCATATTTCCAATAGGGTCCGTCGCTCCCACTACCGCTATACCAGGGTCGGATCTGCCAGTAAAAAACATGCGGATCACATGTCGAGCGGACAGACTGGATGATCTCGTTAATATTATTGATTATCTCCGTAAGATGGACTAGGTCTCGAGAAACCTTGCCTACTGCGGTATAGTCACCTGCATTGGGCGATAGTTGCTTGTATTCATCAAGGACTCGTAGCATTTTGACACCAACAAGCTCAGCTCTAGCTGACGCAAGATAAAAGTTGGCTTCATCCTCTGTCCCTGAAAAGAGATGGCGAAAGCGGATGTTCGTCACTGAAAGGGGCTCGGATGGATTTACAAGCTCGTAATTCCATAAAACGGTATCGGCGAACGTGAGTACTGGAGCTATCCCAAGCAACTGGGACACCTCAACAAGTGGCACGGTGATCGATTTTGGAACGATGATGACTTTGGGTGGGGCAGGAAATATTGGGACCGAATGGACGTAGAGATGGAGGAGCCATGAAAGAACGTAATGAGCTCTTTGTAAGAATCGAAGGTTTGTTTTGACCTCATTTACTGAGAGCATTGGCCACTTGGGATACTGGTAATGAGGACCTGCATAAACCTGAAATTAGGAAGATGCTTACCAAGTCTATGTCGTCTCGCCATGCCTTGCCAAATTCACGTTTGCTTTTGGCTTCACTAGAATCGTCATCACCGAGACACAGACTACCTGCAGCAGCAGAAAGACTATCTTCCCAAAGATCGAAGGAAGGTGGTAGACGTGAAAGGGGAGTCGGAGGGAAAAAACCAGTGTGAAGGTTAATATCAAAGTCATCAAGCGAGCGGCGATCTGGCAGCGAAGGGCGAGGAGCATGAGGAAAGTAGAACTTAGCCAGGGAGAAAACAGCATTAAGGAGGGTGCCGACCGCGTAAGGAGGGGAGAGGTGTGGTTGGAAAAAAGTCATGGTCAGAAGAGAGGGGGAAAGAGCAAGGCACGTCTGGAGTCTTGAAGATTGAAAGCTAACGGCCTTTTAAATGAGATTTGGCCACGCCACTGATTACAAGTACAAAATACATATCGTTGCAGAAACGTTAAGGATGCGGTTCGGGAGGGAAGCGAACTGGGCCGATCGTGATCCAGGTTCGTTCCTGTTCGGAGGAAAATCTCCCAGTGTATTTGTGATGAGACAGTATTAGGGTAAGCAGTGCATGATTAGTTCCGTTTGAGCTCATCGGTTGGCAAAGAATATGTGATTGAAGGGAATATCTGAGATCTAAAATCGTGGGCGAACAGTTACATAATCACTTTTGTGCGGAGTCACACCGGATCCCGCTGCACATTAAGTGTATCATCAGCAATTTGGTCTGATCAAATGTCTCCTAAAACACAATCAACTTTCCAAGAATCAGATATGGATGTGAGGCCTCGCTATGTTCCTCTGGTAAGGCTGTACAAGGCTTGGCAACAGACGCTAGCCGAGCTGTATATACGTAAAAACAACACCTTCTGCAATCCTGTAAATCAATCTCTCTTTCAGGGTCGATGTCCCGTTAGTACTACATGCTCCTTTCTGGTATGCAATCCATCAATGATTAAATTACATTTTTCAGGAACAACCTGAAATAGGTATTACATGAAACGCCTAGCATAATGTTTCAACACAGAATCTTCATTTCATCTCACCCAAAATACTACTTCAAAGGCAGACTCTCAAAGCTCAAGAAAGTGGCATTGCCTGACACTTGAGACTTGGAACGAAACAGACATCTTATCAGACTGAATACAAAAAGGCATAACAAGGATCAGACTGAATACAAAAAGGTATAACAAGGATCAGAAAGGATGCTCCTCATCCTTCCACTGCAACGGGGCAGTATCACCATCAATATGGTCTTGTAAACCACACTTACGCCGTACAACTTCAAGAACCTTTTCCTTTACGCCTGACTTACCCTGTCTGGAGTAGACAAGCCGAGAGATTAACTCTCCGTACTTAAGGCCTGGGACGTCGCCAGTCCGAGAATTGACGATGATTTCACGGATTTCAGCCTCAGTGGGAAGCGCAAACTGTGACGGTGGAGGCACTTCAGCTACTACGGGAACTTCGAGTTCGGGTGCTGATCTCAGGTATTCTGAGGTTGGGTCAAAGAAACGGTCAACGAGGTCATCAGTAACCTCATCTAAATTTGCCGGCTGCCAACAGGGTCGTCTATCTGACCTTTCAATGATGACTGCCTTTATACCAGTGTTGAAATCAGGAGTTGCTTGATTCTGTAATCACGGGATGGATAAGAGTAATCTGATTCCAGAGGTTCGGACTCACGCAAAATGCTGTAGCTATTTTCAATTCCATGTCGAGTGCTTCAAGTAAACTCTTCTTTCTGCCGAATCTAATGGCTTTCAGAGCAACTTTGAGGCTGGTCGGGCTCCGATCTTCCAACTTGGCCAAAGTACTGATAGCAAATTCCCGTATAATTGAGTCTTGATGGGCAGTCAGAGATTGTAACCTGGTAATTATTTCTTCAATTGTATTGCAGCCAAAGGCGAAGTCGAGAGCTACGCGAACGGCACCAATCAAAGGTGTGGGTGGTTCTTCTGGTTGACGCTCTGAAGAAAATTCCTCAATTGTTTGATCAATCACTGAGGGATGTGGCTTGTCGAGTGCTGATAATCGATCAATGAGCACTGGGACTCTCCTTGATGGGATGTAATGCGTCGCGCATCCTAGTTCACTGCAAAGTGAGGTCATCACTATGTCCCCACTTGGAGAATAAACCCTAGGATACTCACAACACCGCCCGACCACGCAGACTGTCTGAAGTCAGGGCGAGGTAAGTGCCTAGTTCACCATCCAGATGTGATAGGAAATAACTTGCGCCCACGTCGGGGCAATAGCCGATCTTCGTTTCAGGCATCCCGAACCATGTATTTTCCGTAGCAATCCTGAAGGGTGCATTTGCACTTAACCCCACCCCCCCGCCCACTGTAATCGAGCAGTTAGGCCGAGATTATGCCGCAGAATTTTATACATACATGTAATTCCATCCATTATAACAACATAGGGTTTGCTCAAAGCTGCCAGAATATAGTCTATCTCAAACCTTAATATCAACTAGTGAGGTTGGTACTCGATAATCGACCCAATGGATAACATACTCGTGCTTAAAAAAGTCAATTGCTTTCTGACGGTGGGTTGGGTCGACAGCATTCTCCATAACACCTGCAGGTAAAGGTTCAATATCCCGGTAGAATTGAAATGATTACACTTACATTTCACATCACCTCCGGCACAAAAGGCACGCCCGACGCCCGTTCCAACTATCGTGCCGCAGAGATCGGATGAACTCCATTCCTAGTGATGTTTCGAGTCAGGATATTAGGACAAATCAACATGACACCGAAGTATACTTCAACTTTGGGGCGAAGCAGGGTGAGCATATTTTCATCGAGTGCATTGAGCTTGGATTCACGATTGAGGATATATTTCCTCAAACTCTGATGACTTTCAAAGAGAACAGTCTGCTCCTAGATACGGATAGATAAAAAGAGACGAAGAGGGATTGGGACTCACCTCAGGAGCGATGGTGGACATCATGTGACGAGCAACAGTTTGTATTCTCCGGGCAGCACGAAGACCACTTCGAGTCATTGAGAAGGTCATAGTCAGCATGAGAAAGAGTTAGATTTACCTTCCTGCAGAAATAAAGGGACAGGGAATAAACCTGTATCACATGACATATTTTTCTGTCCATCAACCAAAAATGCATACTAAATGCATACTATAACAAAGATCTTCCCTCTTCCTTTGCTACTAGTTGGTCCTAGAGGAAGCATCATTTGAATACTATTTATGAGGGATATGAACCCAACCATCCAGTCATATTCAAAAGGAATCTACGCATATTCAACATGGGAAACAATAACAGCCAGATCTGATACTAAGAAACAGTGATGAGATAAATCTGATAACATGGAAGCATAAGCTACTTGCGAGTCATGAAAATGAAGAGGTGTGATATATGAGATTATGAACCTCATGAACAGTATAGCTATAACGGGCGTAGCCGTAGTGGCAGAGCGTGACCGTGTGAATAAGGCGACTGTGAAAATCCTGTGAAAATCTCACTACGTAATCATGTGACTTGAATTGGCAGTGAAACTTTCTTTGTCATACTATACAGTTCAGCCACATACTCTCAACTACGGCCAGAATTATCGTCTTTATCGTCTTCCCCAGGGCCCATGACTCCGTCTACCACGTACGTTTTTTCTTCGTATCAATAGTCTGAAGCTTACATTGAAATAGTGTTCCGAGTGCTTCGGTCAGTCATGAATCATCGATATCGCTGCGACGTGATTGAGGATTGAATTCTTGTACAGACCATTGAAGTCCCAGAGACTCTCCTCAAGAAGCGCAAGCAAAACGAAAAGGCCCGAGAGGAGCGCCTTGCAACGATTTCGGCCAATCGTAAGGTTAGTCCAACTTGAAATTTGAGCCTTTGTATCTGAGATAGGGGATGGATAACTTCATTCCGACACTTGGCTAGTGGGATTGATTCACGATGTTGCTGTCAAATCCATCTTTCGGGACTGACTTTTGGAAATGCTTTTGCGTTGAGATTTGAAGTGGGATTGGATACTTATCATCTACTCAGGCCTCACAAGGGAAGCGCAAGGTCATTTTCAAGCGTGCCGAATCTTATGTGAAGGAGTATCTTGTTAGGGAGAGAGAGGAAATACGTCTGAAGCGGTTGGCCCGTGCATCCGGTGATTTTCATGTACCTGCTCAACCTCGAGTTTATTTTGTCATCCGCATTCGTGGGTAAGCCTGTCTTCCTCTATCATTGAAAAGATCTTGACCTTGGCAGTGTAAATGAGATTGCTCCGAAACCCCGAAAGATTCTCCAGCTCCTTCGCCTCTTGCAGATTAACAATGGTGTTTTTGTCAAGGCTACGAAGGCCACTCAGCAGATGTTGCGTCTCATTGAACCCTATGTGACATATGGGTGAGTTTCAGATACTTTTGGTGTCAATCATACGGCTGATGCTCTTTCTCAGCGAACCAAATTTGAAGTCCATCCGCGAATTGATTTACAAGCGAGGTTACGGCAAGGTCAACAAGCAGCGTATCCCCCTCGTCAACAACAATATCATTGAGGAGTCTCTTGGCAAGTTCGATATCCTCTGCGTCGAGGATCTTGTGCACGAAATTGCTACTGTTGGCCCCAACTTTAAGCAAGTTAGTGTTATTCTCGTTACAATAGTCCAATATGTTATTCATAATCTCTTATATAGGCTTCAAACTTCCTGTGGCCCTTCAAGCTGTCGAACCCTACCGGTGGCTGGAGGAAACGCAAATTTAACCATTACGTCCAGGGCGGTGACTTTGGTGACCGGGAAACAAGTATCAATAAACTCATCCGGCAAATGAACTAGACAATGAACTAGACACCTGTCAATCTGCGAAGTAGAGGGGCAAAATAAGGGATGCATCCCATATGATCACTCCAGATTGTTTCATGTCACATGTGTTATGAATATATCATCTACAAAGCACTCGGTTCCTAGTATCTTAGTGAGGATTTTACCTGAATGTCTGAGTGTTACTGGACATGTCATTAGTATGACAGATCCACTGTAGACGATATCCGTAAACAAAATATATTAAATGTATCGGTTTGGCCGAGAAGTTTGTTTGTATCCACTATTTGTGCCAATGGTATCTGCTGCCGAACAGCTTTTAAAATTGAATGCTCAGTGGGCGACGGTCATCACGCAGAAGGACGTCGACTTTTTCTCGGAATCAGTTAAAGGCCAAAGTCCCCAAGTATGTGCTCAAATTTGACAGTAGGTTTTAACTTAACGTCTGGTTAACTTTCAGACCCTTTGGATTGGATGTGCGGATTCCCGGGTCCCGGAATCTGTTATTACTGCCTCCAAGCCTGGTGACATCTTCGTTCATAGAAACATTGCCAAGTGAGCTTCCCTCATTAGTTCACATAATTTGCCCTCTGATACTGTCAACAGTCAATTCTTTCTGGACGATGTTAATGCCCTGGCAGTCTTGGACTATGCCGTTAACTTTCTAGGCGTCGAACATGGTATATTTGTCCTCTTCTCACTGATTTTTCGCTCATTGTCAATGCGTGGATCAACAGTCGTCGTCGTCGGCCATAGTGAATGTGGTGGTGCAGCAGCTTCCTTGGACGCCGTACAGAGGAAGGATTTTGATCTCAATGGTCCAGTGATCACTATCCCGTCGCTTCCGCCAACGGCGGCTCTCAATCGCTGGCTCGAGCCCCTGACAAGATTGGCTGGCAATTTGGATATCCGAGCCACATCTCGCGACAAGGCACTTCCTCTTGTTGTTTCAGAGAACGTCAAGATGCAGATCAATAATCTTTGCCAGACCCAGACTATCAGAGACGCGTGGACAGTGGGTACTCCTAAAGGCCAGAACGTCTATCTTCACGGTTACGTCTATAATCTTGCAACTGGTCGTTTGCAAGATCTGGGGATCACCAAGGGCCCCAAATCAATTGAAGTAGTTGAACTATCATCATGTAAAAGACATGTAAAAGATGTAGCTTTGTGAAAATAAACGCAAGTACATGTTGATGATCGAGAGAGCCCGCCAAGGTCATTTCTGACTATCTGAGCGTGGAAGGCTCTCATTAGCCTCTCCTCTTTACACAACTAGTGATATATCTGCCCCAAGCTGTGATGTTCGCCCAGCCTGAGCGCCTGCTAGTCCAGATCGCATCCTACAACACAAACCTGCAAGGCATAGCTGGCCTCCAACAGGACCTCGTGGACTGGCTTGCTCCAACACTTCAGGTTTCTCATTTCCTCACAAAGGAGAGACGAGCGCCTGATATCGTGGCCGTTGGATTTCAGGAGCTTTTGCCTCTCCATCTCGGGCGTAGGTTTTCTGACACGTAATTCAGAGTGCTTTTTTAATTTTCCACATCTCACAGTTTCTGGACTATCCAAGTCCGTCATTGAGCATAGGAATGCTCTTATCCTTTCGCAGATCGAAGAGCACTCGCCAAACAAGGAGAGATACTCTCTCATTGCAAAGATAGTAAATGTGGGTGTTGCGCTCCTCGTATATGGGCGGGACGACGGTATTGCACGAAAAATCCAAAACGTGCAGACGCAATGGACGTCGTTTGGACCTCTCTACATGGGGAATAAGGGAGCTGTTGGTGTAAGATTTAGGATTTGTGAGTCAGATGGAGATGCAGGCGAGACTTACACGTATGGTTCTGACTTTAATGTAGGATGTAGTGCTGACTATTCCTCGAAAGGTTTGTCAATGCCCACTTGACAGCCCATGATCATAAAGTTGCGTGTCGGAACGCAGATTATGACTGGATTGTCCGTTCGCTAGTGTTTCCCCCTGTGATGCCAGGGGACAGCTTCAGCACAATATATGACACCTCCCACTTGTTTTTCCTGGGAGATCTCAACTATAGACTGGAATTACCGGTTGCGCACCCTCAGTATGTCGATAGCAAGGGTCCTGGATTCTCCGAGGTGCTATCATCGGAAAAGATGCGCGAGGACCTCAAGGAATATGACCAACTCACGGTGGAGAAACGCAAGGGAAATGTTTTTGTTGGCTTACACGAAGGCGAATTCTGGAAGTTCAAGTGCAGCTACAAATACCAACTTGGTCATATCGATAGATACAGGTAAGCAATAGAGCTGTAACTTCTTCCTTGGCAGATTCTGACGCTTGACTTTCTTTAGTTCGAAACGGATGCCTTCTTGGACAGATCGGGTTCTCTACGCAACCTATTCTGACCCTTCTGAGAATGGTGCTCAAAGCAACATTATGAATGTGTTGTACACTTCAATACCCTCTTATACCACCTCTGACCATGTAAAGTTCCGTTCCTTTATGCCAAGACAGTATTCTCATCCTGAACCTAGAAACCTATCGTGTCCCTTCTATTAATGCCGCCATCTGCAACTAAACATAAGTATATTCCAAAAATTCAACTTCCCGTATCATATCGCCCTAGACCTGATCCTAATGCTGTTTACAAGAAATACTTCGGTCGGTGCCTAGACCGTATCATTGGCTTCATCTGGTGGACACTCACATTACTGGGCGCCGGTTCGGGAGTTGTGGGGGTCTTCAACTTCATTGTCGGACTTGGAGCCTGGACTTGGTTCAAGAGTCAGTCACCATCTAACAGCAGCGTTTGATCATATATGTTGAATACTTGTACTTCTTGATGACAACTGTACTATCTCCCTCTCAAAATGAAAAAGACCGTGCAGAAACTCGAAAACAACTCTTCATGGCAGCTGGTCGTAAATATGATATCATGATATTTTCTAATCTTGCACCGTATTATATAATACTATGATTTTGGGAAGTAGGCTGTACTGTTCTCATTTACTATCATGGCTGCTCTTGCGTCGTGAGTTCTTTTATCCAATGTGACGCACTGGGGCTCATAGAACTACTTAGAATACTACCTCAACCTATCCATGCACCTGCTCTTTCAGACGACGAGAGCGAGGCTCAACGTTCAGCTCTGACCCAAGCAATCATTACGCGACCTGTAGCTCCTCCCTACGGACAACGGCGAGGTTGGAAACCATCATCGCAAGATGATTTTGGTATATGTCTAGTCGTAATGTTATGAATGGTCTAACCAGATTCTCAGGTGATGGGGGCTCATTTGCTGAATGCCATGTTGCTCAGTACCCGTTAGGTATGGGCAAGCAAAAGGTGTGCTTAGCTCGACGCAATCTGAACACTAATATATTTTTTTCTAGGCTTCTTCTGGAAACACACTTGCCCTCCAAGTAGATAGTGATGGAAATGTACGTTACGATACTATTGCTCATCAAGGTCAACGCGCTGGGAAGATCGTTCAGTCGGAATTCAAGGACCTAGTTCCACTTGCTCATCGCAAGGATTTGAACGATGAGCAACGGGATATGGCGAGGCCGACAGAGGAGGAGGTGCAGGAAACAGCTGAACGAACAAAGGCTGCATTAGAAAAGTTGGTGAATGGCAAAATCAAGGCAGCACAACCCAAAAATGTACCTGAAGGTCAAGGGAAGACGAGTTTTGTGCGATATACCCCTGGACAGCAGGGGAATGGCAGTGCTCTCAAGCAGCGCATTATCAAAATGACTGAGGTCGCAGAAGATCCATTGGAGCCACCACGGTTCAAGCACAAGAAAATTCCTCGTGGCCCACCAAGTCCTCCTCCACCTGTTTTACGGAGTCCACCGCGAAAAGCGACCGCAGCAGAACAGAAGGAATGGATGATTCCTCCTTGCATATCGAACTGGAAAAACAACAAGGGATTCACAATTCCTCTCGACAAACGTCTCGCTGCTGATGGTCGTGGTCTTCAAGATGTGGGTCATTGCTTCTGGCTTTGTTACTTGTTGACACCACCTACTCAGGTTTACATCAATGATAGATTTGCAAAAGTATCTGAGGCATTGTATGTCGCCGACCGTCTCGCCCGAGACGAAGTTCACCAACGCACTCTTATGCAACAGAAACTGGCGCAGAAGGAGAAAGAGGCCAAAGAAGAACACTTACGTAGGTTGGCTCAACGAGCGCGTGAGGAACGTAGTGGTGTCGCACCCAAGCCTTCTGCTTTGAGTCAAGCTACCATGAAATCATCATTGGCAGCGTATGGAAGTGATAGGTCTGGTAGTGAAATTGGATCAGGTTCCGAGTCGGATGATGACGCCGGGGATGAGAATGCACGCAAGATTCGTGACCAGATGAGGGCTGAGAAGAGGAGGGAACGCGAACGCGAAATGCGTATGAACAATATGGGACAAGAACAACGGGCGAAGATGCTGGCCCGGCAACAAAATCGCGACATATCTGAAAAGATTGCACTAGGCCTCGCGAAGCCGACACTATCAAAGGAATCAATGCTGGATTCACGCCTCTTCAACCAAGAGTCCTTATCGGCCTCCTTTGCAGATGAGGATTCCTATAACCTGTACGACCGCCCCCTCTTCCATGGGTCTACTGCTGCTGCTGCTATCTATAAAGCCAGGGGAAACATTGACGAAGGAAATGATGACTCGTTCGGTGGGGGCACCGAAGAGGGTATTGGTAAAGCTCTCGACAACGACCGGTTCGGTATTGGACGCCCCAAAGTTGGATTCGAGGGTGCTAGCGAGCAGGAAATCCGTGAAGGACCTGTGCAATTCGAGAAAGATACAAGTGACGTCTTCGGTCTGAATCAATTCTTAGACGAAGCCAAGACCGGGAAAAAACGAGGCTTGGATCAGGAAGTGTGAGTGTAAGTTCTTGCAATAACTTGGGTATTAACATTCTATGCTAGTGGTGGTTCGCGGAAACGACAACAGCTAGACAAAGCCAATGATCGGGAGTAGTTTAACTTTTGTCGGTTTTGTGCTTATTTTGGTTCTTTGTATCATCTGCATGCCTTCAATTTCATAGTGTATATTTGTACTCCAAATGGGCTACCGTGAGAAAAAGAAATGCACGCAATTGTTCAACCTTACTGTGACCCTCACTGTGACTGGAGTTATCCGAGCTTCGTCAAAATTTGAACGTCACTGAAGTTTTGTCCATTCATCTCTTTAATCGTTGGCATGTCGGAACGAGATGTAAGGAACTCACTTGTAGCACCGTCTGGTTTGCGAACAGCCCTCAAATACATTGGAATACCCACATCTTGGCTTGACAAGCGGCCGAAACTTCCTTCGCGTAATTGGCTCATCTTCATTGGTGTTGCCTCGTCTATAACTAGCTATTATATCTATGACCGCAGACAATGCAAGCGAATACGACAGAAGTACATAGACAAGGTCAAAAGTCTTGCTGAATTACCGTCTAGCCCTTTGGACAAACCTCGGAAAGTGACTGTGTATGGTAGTCAATGGCCGGGAGATGAGGATTATGATCAGAGTTTGAGATATTTCAGAAGATATGTCAAGGTTTGTTGGAGGCAAACTCTCTCCTGTCTTGTCATTAATGATGAATGTTCTAGCCGATTCTTATCGCGGCTGCTGTAGACTATGAGATGATTGGGTCGAAACGGCTTGGAGAATTGTCAAGCCGCGTCGCAGATGACATCCGGCGCCGCCGACGGATGGACCTCGGTATTGACAAAGAAAGTGAATTGAGCAAAGTTCTGCCGACATATGAACCACTCGCACAAACACGACAGCGCGAACTCGAAGGTGGGATTGTCATTGTGGGACGTCCCACATGGAAGGAGTTTTTACATGGCCTACACCGTGGCTGGACTGAAGGCTTGCAAAAAGTTGACGAAGACGAGGTACTGGCTCGGGAATTTGAAGTTGATGGTGTGTTTGACGAGCCTGAGAAGCCAAAAATTGAAGCTGAAAGCACGCACTCACGGACGCTGATCTACCAAAGACCTTCACCGGTACGGCTGCCCAATCAACTTGATTCACAACAACAAACAGGCTCTTTATCACCTCAGACCCTGAACGCCTCCCCTCCATCTGAAATTCCTCCCCTCCCCCCTATTCTCTTGGTGCCTTTCACCGATTATATCGGTTTTACTCAGATCCCTCTCATGCTTTGGGGTTTTTTCAATCAACGTCATAAAGTACGCTCTGGCTCCGAAGGTGCTTACAATCTCATTATGAAGAACACTCGGCCTATCGCTCTTCCATGTCATGTCTTGGGAGATTCGGGAACCGAAAGCCGAGTTAATACTGTGCAAGGAGACCTGGAATTTGATATACAGGCTGATGCTTACATGAAAAGATCTCTTAATGATATTCCTCATGACATAAACAAAGCCAGGAAACAATACTACGAAGAATTGCCGAAGAAATTGGAGACTGCAAGGGCATTGGCTCATGGAATTCGAGAACCTACTCCAGAAGAGCAGAGCAATCCTCCCCCAACCGAAGTTGAACTTCGACAGGAGAGAGTCAACAAAGAACGACGATGGCGAAATGACCTTGCGGGCTGGAACATCGTCAAACCTAGCTCTCCGGCGGCCTGGAATCACCGTTTTTCTTTTGCCATTCAAATTTTTACCGCCCCTTCTTCGGAGCGTGAATGTGACGACTGACGAACGCCGCTATCACAGTGACATATGAAGTCTCTAACTATGTTACCGTCATTATGAATAATATCATATAGAGCCTAATCGGTTTCCACGAAACCGCTACGCAGCCACTCATCTAAGTCCGCAAATTCGTCATCCTCTGCAACATGATGTTCATGATCTGGGACAGCCGACAGAGGTTTTGTACTCATGGCCGAGGATTCCTGGACTGAAAAATTCTCAGACTGATATGTAGGTTCTGTCGCAAGTCGTCTAGCATCGCTGGTGAAAGCATCCACAATTTTGGGAACAGGGGTCTGTGATAAAACTTTCCAATTATGGTTATCAGGGAGAAGGGACAATGGCTGCTCATGATCAGTCCCATCAAGACAAATCGGGTTTGCATTGAATTCACATACCTTAGTATGTGCTGGATGTATACGAGAGCGTTTACGAGGTAGATCCGTACCTGGGCCTGTATGGTGGACTTCTCTACTTCCTGATTCTGAAGAATGATTCAGAAAAACAGCATTTTTGTCACAGCTAGCTAACTTCCCACTACACAAGAGATCTTCAATACTGGGAAGGTCCTCGTCGAGATTGTCATTTATAGCATCGCAGGGTATTGTATGTCGAAGTTCAACTTCGGTGAATTGTATCTGAAACGTTTCTTTTGCTTTGCGTTTGAGGCTACCATGTTCAATAAGTTCAGGCGTGAGCCTTGCTTGTTTCATTTTGAGGCTGTTTCGTATGTCTGTCTGAAAATGGAGCTTTTCCAGACCCGACAATTGTTGCTGGTCAGAATTTTGGACAGTGAATCTTTTCGAAGCATCGTCATTCTTTGAAATCTGGTCCGTTTTCTCGTTTCTCCTTCGATTGACATTCGGACGAGATCGGCCCTCTCGGCAACTATGCTAGTTGGTCGCATTTGAAATATTGTGAAGATGCACATACCAGAGATGCAGGCATTTATTTTTGTCTGCGCAAGTGTGACTGCATCTGTCCTTGGTCAACTTTAAGTACCAGCAAATGACAAAATGCTTACTGATATTTGCCGTTCGGCAGTCGCACTGAACGTTTTGAGCCCTCGGAATGGCCAAGGGCTGAGCTCTTCTTCTGTGCAGCTGTCAAGCATTTCTCTTCTCAGCTTAGATTTATGATTGCACAAGTACACGTACCTTGAATTTCACCTGTAGCCTGGACATCTGAATTTTCGCTGAGGTCTATTTCCCAGAATTTGGGATCATTCTCAAATTCTTGCAAATCCAAGGCCTTCTCAGTGACTCAGTCAGTGATTGATTGTTTAATCCTGCTCAACGCACCAACGATGCAGCGGGACGAGTATCGAGAGTGGGATATTCATTTGGTGGTACATCCAGTCTGACTGTGTGCTTGATGAAGTTCCCTACGAAACATTCCTTGGAGAAGCATTAGTTTCCCATGTGTCCGAGGGATATAAGATTTACAGATGCAATTAAAACTACAATATTTTGGCTGGGTTTTGTGAGCTGGGCGGTGACAATAAACTTTCTTGTCTCCTTGAGGGCTTTAGTTCTACATTTGTTCAGGTGTTTAGCGCTCGTTGGAGGTGTAGCACATCTACTAACGGCGTTCTGCGAAAATCAATCAAGTGGAAATCTGAGGTGATTGTCAAAATTGTAGTCATGTCATAGTATCGTGAATTCCTCCTGGTCGCAGGTGCTTGGTTTGCTAAATTGCATTCGATTGAGATTTTGACATGAATAGATTTTTTTCCTCCATCGGATGCCACGGAAGCTTGTTTCACATTCAAGCAGTATTGTGGAATGTTCGCAAGTGAAGCGAGAATCTCATGACCGAACGGATTTTGTCGATTGAGTAGCTGGCAGTTGGGTTGGATATAATTCATTAGATTATGTACAAACTGGACATACAAGTTCAAGACGAGCGGGTGGTTGTTGACGAAGTTGATCTAGTGTAGTTATCCCGTTCTCGGCAAGTATCTGGCCGATGAGCAAGCAAACCTTCGTCAAATAGAATTCTACTTACTTTCAACCTTCAGGCAGCATCTATGTTTTATCCAAAATTTGAGGTGAGAGAAAAACTCACGACTTTTCGCCAATCTGGTCAATCTGTCTGAGTACTGTCGGCCTGTCTTCCCAGGCTTTTGCAACCAAACATCGAGCACTGGGTAAAAGAGGCTTAGAAGGGCACAAGTAACCATAAACATTGTATTTATTCACATCTCAAGCCCATGTAAAAGTTGAGTTCCAAGCTTCTTCGTGATTGCGAGTTCAACCACCACTGTTTTGTCCATTACCTCCAATCCAGAAGCAGGAAAAATATGCTCGCTCACCCTTAGCTAGCTTCGGTGCATGTTTGAAGACAAGGAGAGCATCAAACTGTGGTTGTGACTCTCCTTTCCGCATCTCAGCGGCATTCAGTGGAATGTTTCCGAGGACGGCCTATAAACTGTGTTAGTCACCGTATCTACCCCTGACCGTGTCCTGACCTGGAGAAGGAGGAATACTTTATCACGCACACTATCGACCTTCGAGATTGAGAAGCGGATGTCATTATGGACGCGTAATTCGTTGTATACCTGCACTGATAAAAAACAGATGGAATAACCTTTCATTTGATAATGACAGTACAGTTTTTTCAGAGGCTCTCAGCCGAAGCATGGAGAATCTAGGGAAATCACGTTCAGGAATTAATCTGGATATCAATTGTAAGAAAAGGTACTCCTCAGCACCAGCTATAACTTCAAGCTGTTATGCCCTTATGAGTTTCGAAACTCCAGTGATATCGTATGACGGACGCACAATCTCTCGTAAACTTGGCTTTTCCGGAAGATTCATGAGATCCTCCATCTTTCTATATATCAGATAAAAGGAAATGTTTGTCTGTGACACTGACCGTAGATTTGCGCACATAAAACTGATCAGTAGATTAATGATATTTTTCGCGGTTCCTCTTGTCACTAAATACCTTGGACATTATATCTCCGAATTCAGTGGACTCTATTGTATCTTCGGAGCCGGTGACATTGCATAGTACCAGATTGCTGGACTCTAATTGACCGATGTTGTGGAGTATGATCTCGTCTATTTTCTCTTTCCAACCTTTCCCTCCCTCTTGCTTGATGGCGTAATGATTAGGATTTTGCTGTAGACGTTGATATAAGAATGAACTACGAATCCAGTCTTTCGCAGCTTGCACGCTTGTTATTGTTCCTAGGGCAATTTCTGAGTTGAGGTGTTCAAGCATATTATGATGTAAGGAGCTCTCCAAAATTGTTTTCCCCTGAGTCAATGCTTGATACTTGCTAACCAATTGGGGTTCACACATGATTATCGCGACCCCATCTTTGTCTATATTCTGGATGAGTAAGAAAAAAGAGAAAGAAAACAAAGAACTCACCAAACTGGGGACGACCCTGAAATTATAAGAGAAATTTAATATTGAAGATGTGCCAGGAAACCAAGTACGAACGGCACGTCCAATCATCTGCATTACATCCAAATCACTATATTCAACGTTCGCGTTATTCTGAAACAGTTTGACTCCTCTGATAACTACTGTGTGGGCAGCTTTTATGTAACGTGTAAGGCTCCTGGGTATTGCAGTGGAGAGGAAGCCTACGAAGATTGACACCGATAGAGAGCGTCTATGCATCTAGTCAACGGAGCCCATGGTTGATAAACCAGCTCATTTACCGATGTTGCGACAAGGACACGCAAGATACCATCCAGAAATAAATCCTCGGTAAGCCGACGATCCTCAATTCCTAAACCAGCGTGATGGACGCCGATTCCGTTTGTTGCGAGTTCTTTGGAGATGTGATAGATGAGAAAATGAAGAAAAGAGTAACAAGGATGCTACCTCGTAAACGTTTATCCTGGAACTGGGAACTAAATCTGTCCAGAATCAACAGAGAAGTAGAGAACTCAAATTTTCTAACGACAGACCGTGAAGCCCGAACCCAAGGCAGCCTATCCTTTTGTTTCTCAGCCTCTTCATACGCTTTCAAGAGAGTTGTTGCTGCCTTCAGCGTGCCTGAACCAGGAATTTCACAAAATTCTATAGAAATGAAGATAAAAATCATGCACCTTGACGAGTGGAACAAAAAATAAGAATTGGTTTCATAACTGAATGTTGTTGAAGAACAGGGAAGAGCTGAGTGTCCAAAGTAGTAGCATATTGGAACTCATTCTGTTTAGGCGAACGGGGTACGCCTATCACAAAACGTGTCAGCTTGCAGGGGCGATACTCTTCACCAAACTGAAAAATGCGCTCGTCGGGTAACTGTATACTCTTGTGACAATTGCTTCACCTTAAAAACTTTACAAACCACACTAGCTACACGATTGGTACTTATCCAGTTTGCGATGTCGTGAATATTGGGAACCGTGGCAGAGACCATGAGGAATCTCAGAGAGTTGTAACGTGCTTTCATTCGTGAGACAACGACTTCCAGGGTGCTTCCTCTGTTTTCGTTCAGCATGTGCACCTATGAAAGCAGTTCCAGGTATTATATATAGAGAGAATATGAGTGACTTCACTTCGTCGACCAGAAATAATCTAATTCGAGCAAGGATATCATTATTATCTTGCCTATCGATAATTTCAGTGCGCCAACAGGCAAATCAAGAAGTATTAACGTTTACCAGGTGCGTGTCAAACTATCCCATTTTTCCGCCTTCGGTATCAATAAAATGAGACGAGATCAGGGAAGAAATGGCAGAAATAAACCGTTGTGATACTAGATATTGTCAGTTAGAAGTTTGAGGGCAATTGAACAAAGTACATGATGGTACTCTTTCTTGCTTCTCCCCAGGCACCTTTGCCAAATTGCACAGTGTCACCAGTGAGTTCACATGCTAAGGGTGTCTTAACACAATGATGATCTACTCGGAATACGAGATTCACTCTTAATCCCCAGGGATTCAAATTTCGTGACCCAGTCACGGTGCCTCTCAGAACATAAGGCCTTGAACATATGAGGTGTCAATCGAGGCATAGAATTGAAGGAGGAACCTTTGTTGGTGCGATATAGACAATTCTTGATTGCGCCAGTTCAGGCTGGCTCAGCAGTGCAACTATACCAAGTTCAAAGAGGACAGTTTTGCCGCTTCCAGTGGGCGCTGGGGGACTGTCAAGGACTGAGACAAGAACGTAGACGAATAAAAGACAGACCGCTAACCACCTATAATCCAATACATAGTTGAATGTAGGCGAAAGTATTACTACCTACCAAGTCATGACCTGAAGATGTGATCTGCAAAATGCATAGTGAAATAGGGGCCGAGCGAACATAACATAACACCTACATAATCAAAGCAGTGCGATTGCATGGAATTGAATGCTCGAAATTTGAATATTCCACGAAACATATCGGCTTCGTATTGTGTCCTCTTAGTGTGGATTAATCCATAGGGAACGCACACATACGAAGATCCGTCACTGGCCTTCTCTCGATATGAGGGAAGGAGTCGCAAAAACCTTCCATTTCATCAGAAATTCTGGGAGATTCCGGATTCTCGGTAAACCTGGTCTGAATCGAGTATGGATGATGTTCAGTTCTGAAACGGGCAAGAGCTGAAAACGACGGGTTAGCTCCTAACTTGACAATAATTGATGATAGGATATACAAGGATTTTCTAAGGCTGCCTGTTCTGTAACAGTCTGTGTATGCTCTATCGTGCCCGGTGATGTTTCTTCATCATATGACCGAGTATCCGCGTCAGATCCGAAGTGATGACTTGTGGTGTAGTTGGAATCATGAAACTGCATCGAGTGCTCAGGAATAGAAGGAGAAGACATCACTAGAAGTTGGTTAGTCTAATTAATAATGATTCAGATAGCATATACCCACATAATTCGTTCATATAGTCATCAAATGCATCTGATGATGGGGCAGCTGAAATGTTACTTCCGTCAGGATGCATATCAATGCTACCGAGATAATCATATTCATCATGTGGATTATAGAGTCGACAGTTACTCATGAGATGAATGAATGAATGAACTCCTCCAACAAATACGTGCGGCGTGATGCCCGTGACGTCGCGCCGAAGAGAATGATCAAATCATGTGAGCCGCTTTGGGACCCAGCATTAATATTCCGCAACAAGCAGATTACAGGCAAACTAATGCTAAGATGCGGAGGGCCTCCATAGGACTCAATGTCAGTGGTGTGTCTACAGGAGGCATATAGCCAACGCAGTAGGATGTGGGCGAAGTTTGGTAGAAGTTTGGTTGTAGATGAGTAGGGTGGCGGTATGTTCAAAGTTGCATGACATTGTCATGAATGGGAGAGTGGTGACTGATGAAAAGAAAGAAAACGGCACGAAAGTATTGATATCCAGGTCTCCCATCTAGTCAGACAGGTCCTCCCCCGTGCCGGCGAGCCACAGAAACTCAGTACAGGCATGATAACGCTGTATTCCTACAGTCACTTCTCCCCCATGAGATATCTCTTCCCAGTCTTACGAGTTCTCCAAGCTCGATTATCAGTACATTCGGTAGGTTTTTCTGCCGGTGCATTGTGGTTCTATGGTCGGTGGAAGTTGGGTGTTGACAGTGAGACGTCGACACTGAAAGCAGTGGCATCATAGATAGAAACAACTAGATATTGCTGGTGGCGGAACAGCATGGTTTGAGACTGCAGAGTGGGAAGGGTGCTATCATATAAATTGGCAGTTTTTTGACACAGAATTAGGTGTTAAGCTAGTCTGGTCGATCGGCGGTGCGACGAGGCGAGGTTGACTTGTTGAAGGGAAGCGAATATGAGAGCTCGGGGCCACACAGATCCGTGGGAACTAGACCACATGGTGGTCCGAGTTCAAGGGGCGCCTGATGTAAAAGGAGCGTTCTGCTGTAATTGTATACCATACCAAACCACTCTCTCCGCAGTATAATTATGGCTTCTTCACATACCGCCCAGCAGCTTGCTTCACAGAAAGAAGTGGCCAGAAAACTGGAGGAGTATATCGAGAAGTAAAATAGAGATCAGAATGATTCTTGTCCCCTAATAACACCTCTTGACAGGATCCACTACTCTGACCGTTATTCTGATGAAAACTACGAATACCGCCATGTAATCCTTCCCAAATCACTCCTCAAAATAATCCCAAAGCAGTATTTCTGTAAGGATTCGGGTACACTACGTTTATTAGAGGAACACGAATGGCGGGGGATTGGTATTACTCAAAGTCTTGGCTGGGAGCATTACGAAGTTCATGGTAGGTTTGAAGGAGCTAAAACCATGATGTTCCTCGTTGATTCAGTACAGCGCCTGAACCTCACGTTCTCCTCTTCCGTCGAGCAAAGAATAATGAGCCATTTAATCCCGCGAGAGGTAGACTGGTCACGGAGACCATTCGCAGGAAGTGACTTAATCTTAATATAGACGAGGACTGGATGTATTCCATTTGTATTGGTAGTAATGTTTATGAGGCACAATGAGTGCCTCATAAACATTAGTGGTTTTTGTTTTATGACTGTCATATTGCGCTTCAAGTCATTGTCCAGCAATTGCAATATCCACTCTAGTAGAGCTGGTCTTGATTCATTGTAGATCACCGATTCACAAGAGCGAAATTATAATAGGTCTAATCTACTCAGAATTTAGAATTAGGAAGGTCAACCCATTGGGCCATGGGGCCAGGGTCAACAGAAGGCTCTAGGTTCTGTTTGAATGCATGCACATCCTTAATGTATGTTGCTTTGGGAAGTGTGGGATTTACATCTTCCCCCTCTATTGGATGCTTGATTATGCACGAGTGAATTTCAGCCAGTAGGGTTGCCATATCTTTCCGTCCTGCCAGTTCGACCGTCCAAAACTGTATGAAATCAGGAAGCGTCGGTAGTCCATCTGAGAATAACTTCCCCTCATCGACTTCACTACAGCTGAAGCCTGCTAAACGAAGCTTCTGTTGGAACGCTTGTGATGCCGCCTCACTCACTTTCCTGATACGAGGCTTCTGAGCAACGATGTGAACGGATAGTTTGGCGCGTGTGAGGGATTGTGGGTCAACGTGGGTTTGGAACAGGTGAACGACATCAGTTTTTTGAATGGAAGACAAAAGCTCGGCGTCCTGATAATCTATCAAATCATGAGATCGAAGAATTTTGTACGAGACGAGAACACACTTCTCAAGAAATCCCAGTGGCCAGAAGTGACATGAGTCTGAAAAAGTGATGTTTCTTCAGAAAGATTTTTGACAATCTCAAGCCATTTCTTCCTAAGACTCGCTTTGTGTTCTTCTAGCTCTTCTGCAGACATTTCGTCTAATTTATACCTCATTTCTTCAAGGAATTCCTCTACTTTTTGCTCCAAATAACCTGGAGTTTTCTCGCTCTGGACTACAATCCGCAGGCCTTGTTCACTGGATCCTGAGAGGCTCCAAGTACTAGCGGAAACAATATAACCCAGTTGTTCTCGAGTACGAAGGACATTGAAGGTGGGCTCGGCCAGAATTTGTGTTAATAATGCTGCAGTCACGCGAAGCCGTCGATCCGCAACTGACCCATAGTGGAGATAGTATGTTAGGGCTGAGTTGGCTTGGTTTCGATTCGGCAACGGAAAAGACCAGATATAATTAGATGCTGATGGATGATGTCAAGAAACGTATATGCACCTGAGGACGCCACACACCTGGAGGAAGAATCAAGGCCTGTTCGTTCAATTGCGTCTGGGACAAGATGGTAGCTTGGAGGTCTTCTTCAACTATATCTGCAATTCTGAGTGCTTCCTGGAAAAGGCTGTGAAGTATTGTTCAATCCAGCAGAAAGGGAACATACATCCTTGTAAACATTCCCGGTGACCAGCATTCGCAAATATACATTCGAACGCAACTTCTTGGCATGCAAATCAATCTCCTCGGTTGTTATAGCTAAAATAGATTAGTCTCCATTGTGGGAAGCAGAATAAGATCCACACATGGAAGTTCTGCCAATTGCTCTTCAGTAGTCCATTGTCTTTTGGATAGCAGATAACGTCCAAAGTAGTCCGATATCGAATAAGATTGTCCAAGGAGAAAGTTGCGCCATTCTCTTGCAACCTGGAGTGAAAGTAAGTAAAGTTGTTGAATGTTCTTCACTGAGTTTTTGACAACCTGCTCTTTCATAACTGCCAAACGATCGGGTCTAGCTCTAAGTTCCCTCGCTTTCTGCATGACAACCTGAATGAGTGTAGCTAAATTATCATTATATCCTCCCGTGAAGACGTATAGCCCGGTACTTGTATCGCTGAAATGATAAGACAAACCAGCAAGATCCGCATCGTACGCGAACTCGGTCAATGCATCATTGACAAGGTCAGCATAAAGTCTAGGTGAAAACTGAGGGAATGTCTCGTGTGATTCAATGAAATCAGGTACCTAGTAAGCACCGCCGCTCGAGGAGTAGCATAGCTTGCTGGACTACAAAGTTCTAAGTCAATGTGATTCTGCAGTTTTATCGACACTCACCTTCGGATATCAATCGTAGCATAAGCTTTTGGAATCCAGAACCTGTCGTCTTTTTTATGCCATAGGGTAGTCAAGGAGCTTTGACGGATCATGTAGGGTCGTTCTGATGGCTAAAATTGTATGAGATTGACCAAATTATGCTCACATGCTGCTGCTAGAAGAACCTTGGTAATCTCACATTTCTCCACATTGAGATTCACGGGTATAAACGCATTAGGTCTCGGCAAGGAAAGTTCTTGGATATCATTCGCTTCTTCTACCTAATCGCAGAATCAATTTTGTGGTTAGGGATTGCCAATCGCAACCCAAACGGACCTGATCAATAAAGCTCTCTTCGAAGCGGACCACACTGTAGTCTGTACCGTACCAGGGTTCCTTTACCCATTGCAGACCTGAACGAGCTCTCCTATGTTCACCTTCCTTGGCCATGAGAAATGAACGACTTTCTGATATCCGAAATGACTCCAAGTATCGACGAATAGTGACTTCTTCACGCCCGCTTCCTTCATACGTACCCCATTCCCTTATCAATTGCGGGCCACTAACCAGTCGCTCAGGAGGGAGAGGCCAGCTCATATGTTCCGCAATCCAAGTAGCATATTTATCGGGACGCCTTTTTTCAGCGAACTGAAATCGTACAGATGAGAGAGTGGCCATCTCTTTTTGGTGGTAAGCCTCAAATTTGGCAGTCCTCAGCAGGGAAAGATATCTAAACACAGCCGATATTACGGATCGATAATTTCCTACAAGACATATTCAGCTAATGCCAGGTTTTATCACGTTCAGAACGCACTGAATCCTTCTTCTGTTAAGAATATATTAATCTTAAAGATGGCAAATGCTCGGGCTAAGTTCTGCTCTCCAGAGGAGAGCGAATTTATCCAGCCTTTACCTTTCAAGTAAGAATGCAATGATCCTGGGCCTTCATGACCGACTAAATGGGAAATAAAAGTAGCTGGTTTATAGCACCATAAGGGAGGTTGATATTCTAGCGGAAATTGGATCTCCAGTGCATGAAAATCCATGATACTTTGCACCGAAACTAAAGTCTGTTCTCTATTGATCAGCATGGTTCACATCATCCTGAGCACATACCCCTTTTTCGTCACATCCCAGAGGATGATCATTAATCATTGGCAAGGGGTCCTTCCCACGGTTTGGTACAAGAGAAAATAATTTTGAACTAAGATTGGTCAATTCATCCAACGACTCTAACAAAAGAGTTTCAGATCAAGATGATTGAGCAGACATTGACACACCTTTTCCAATGATACAAAGATTCATACGGCTGGCACAATACTCCTCGGTCCACCATTCTATCAGTCGCCGGCGGATCTCACGTCCAACTACGCCACCATCAGCATCGGTCTCCGAGGGGACAGGGGAGTGAAATCTGAATGAAGGGTTGGATAGTGCAAGATTGACATCGCCTGGTAAAACCAGGTCCAACGTCTTCTGTGCTTTGACTTCTCTTGCTGCCTTTGACAGACTGTCACGGTTGCCAGATCCAAATTTGCTCCAAACATGACCGTTTTTACTTAGATGCTTGTTTAACTGGAATATGCGCCAAATATCAGTCTGATGGTTCTTCTTGTTCTCTGAGTCAACCGCATTCAGTTCTCGAGAAGTGCATGAAGGTGAAAAGAGGGGCGAGTGAAAAAAACTAGAGAACCGTTCAAGGGCATCAGCCAAAGCCGATATGGTAACGGTGAAATGATAATTGGTATTTGTGGTTGAAGTATATGCATTGGATCCACCGTTATTTTTTGAGAGATACTATCTGGATATAAGCAAAGGCTTGATAATGAATGGGATCAAACACACTTCCTGGTATTCATTCTCACGAGGAAATTGCTCAGTACCCTACTAAGTTCAGCAACACAAGTTCGAGTTGACAAGTGCGCATCTGTACCATAAACAAAAGATGCTCGCAAAAATGAGCAAGACCAGGCATGTCTAGCTATTGGTAAGTCTGTAAGATAACTTGTCCTGAAAACATATCCAAGGAGACATACAGGGTCGTGAAGATGGCCCACGGTAACATCAAGACTTGCAGCAGCTTTATCTGTCTCTATGTCATGAATCAAAGTGGCTTTCAATCCATTTTCCAACTGGATGATGCGATACTCTCGTTTATCTCTTGGAGATTTTTCAATTGGCTTTGTAAACACTGAATAGGGAGGTATAGTCGCATCTGTTGGAATGATACGTTTCCAGTCGGGCCCAAGAGAGGTCATCGAAGAATAGGTAATGAAATGCCGAGAATGATAAGCCTGGTACAATGCTGTTCGATGGGAGGGTAATGGTACACGTCTAGGTCTCAACATTTATCAACCTGTCAAGTCACCTTCCAAATTAAGCCATTCTGTTGATTGTTCAGCCTTGTTTTGTTCTCTTTGTGTCTTTTATTGCACTTGACTCAAGAGGTCACTAAAGTACTGAGATATTGCAACATAGAGTTGTCCAAAACAATGATGTCTTGAGATTAATCCCTACATGCTTCATTGATTGTCCTTCAGACTTGTTGATCGTTATGGCAAAGATGTCATAAACCAACTAGACCCTATAAAAGAAGTGTACAATATATATTTCAAAGAGGACAAGCCACAGATAACAGAAGTGGCAATGGACTTAGGATTGGACTTTGACTCAGACTTAGGGGATAGGCCAGTTGACCCATATCTTGAACTATAGATTAGATAAGATTAGATAGATTAGATAAGGGTGAGAATATTACACCATCTGATCATGTCACAAAAAGTAACCACAGGAAGTACTTAGCTAAGATAGTACATAGACCAGGTGTATCTAGTCCAAGGTTTTTATCTGGGCCTCCGGCCTATTCAATCATCTCTACTAATTCTGAATGGACTTAAATTGTATTGAAGTCAGGTCGCTCTGCTCCCTTCCATCAACTGCTTGTGGTGGCATACCATATGTTAGAATGAGGTCATGAAGTCCTTAGGTCTACCTCTAGATAGAGTATATGGAAGAACTCAATAGAGTTTTTCATTATATTAGGTCTACTACTTATACAAATTATTGCTGGTGTATGTGCCAAGTTCCCATGCTCATATGACCTTCTGGAATGTTCTATTATTACATAATGTAACATCATGCTATAAATAGATTTGTTGCTTGTTATGAAATCTGATCTGGTTAAGAAGGTCTTTAAAGGCCAGTGAAATATTTGGCTGGGAGACCATCTCTATCATAAACCACCTTGGACAGACCTTGTCAAGTTCC
>Ga0153987_1000018_pt1 | contig 53675 bp, 66 predicted proteins | sample TSNC071MetaG_FD_102279 | JGI IMG/M metagenome (GOLD analysis project Ga0153987, IMG submission 102279) | Attine ant fungus gardens microbial communities from North Carolina, USA - TSNC071 MetaG | ecosystem: Host-associated > Fungi > Mycelium > Unclassified | place: USA: North Carolina, William B...
GCATGACAAGTTCTAACTGGAAGTTTGAATGTCTACATAGAGACAGACTACAAAAATTTCGTACCGAGGAGACGCCACTTTCGGATTGTTCCGTCCAAGCTGGAGCTCACGACCCAAGGCTCTGCTCTGGGATAGCCACCGTCACCAACAGATCTCCGCATCCAGAGACGTAGGGTCAGGATATCATGCCAGTGTGCGTCCACTTCGCGTATCAACTCGGGTTCATCAAAGGTCGATAGATCGTAGACTCGGATGATATCTTCCAAGCCTGTAATCAGATATGGCTCACCGACATTCGTGAGCGCAACGGGCAGAATGCATCGTACTTGCTTGGGATGTGTGATTGGTGGTGGTAGGCTGACTTTTGTTTCCGTTTTTTGAACGTCAGGATCAAGGCTTACTTGGACGGTCTCGTCTGCAGAGGCTTGGTAACATGGCGTAAGACGAACAATCCGTCGGACCACTTGACCGTAAGTGCGTACATACCTGTCCAGAGCTGTCCATTGCTGTAAATCATATCATTGATTCTTGTGCGGTGGTAATTCAATTCACGTTCGAGGGAGGCATTCCAACGTGAACCAGATCCTGGATCTTTGGATATCTGCCAGACCTTGATGACGCCCATCGTATCACCGGTATAGAGGATAGCAGAAGTCTTTGAGATAATTTTGCCCTGCACGCATTCAACCGGGCGAGTGTGCGATGATATAGAGCCCATACTTCTAAGAGACTTGCCTTCCAGTGGATCAGATACATCCCTGAATTCATGGGATCAACCAGATATTGTGGTGGGAGATCACAAAAGCTCACCAGAAGCGAACAATTTTATCGGAGCTTCCTGAGACCAACAAGGCGAGGGAAGGAAAGATGTAGAGCGCTTTCACAAAGTCCTCGTGTGCATCAGTTGACGAGATCAAGTTTTTGTTCTGATATTAGACGTCAATACAGGTATTAGTAGTTCCCGTTATCAGAATCGCTCACGTCGGTATCCCACAATTTGATAGTCTAGAAAACATGGTCAATTCTAAACAGAGAAAGGTATTCATTTGGCATACCTTATCCCAGGAGCCCGTAATTAGAACCTTTTGATCTCCAGTCCCAAAAGTTTTGTCGCAAAATCCAAGGGTAGTAACTGGAGCCGTGTGGCCTTTAAATATTTGCAAAATATTTCCCGTCTATGTCCAAACCAGTTCTGGAATCAAGCAAACTCATAAATCACAACACACAATCAATGCTCACTTCGAGGTCCAACTTCTTGGCAACACCTGTGCTCTCTGCAACCCATGCAATACCATCTCGAATAGTGAGTGCAAGCGCTTTGCCTTGTAAGTTGATCGGTTGCCCAACAGTTTTTGTTCGTTCGGCCTTGTTCTTTCTTGCCTTTGAAAAATCTAGTTGTTAGAACATCCCCCCCCTCAAAATGCAAAAAACGCACTTCGTCAAGGATAAGATGAGCTTCTGAGACAAGAAAAAGTGATGTATCAGATGTGGCCATTGTCTGAGGAGAAACTCTGGTGATGTATATTTTGACCGAACATAAGAGCTTTCGATAATCATCTAAATTTAGGTATGAATCTTAGATAGAAATAATTAACATCGTCACACGAAAAGACACAAATGTGCAACCTGATCCCCAGTGGAATTATTAAATGCATTATAGTTCAAGAGCTTACAGCACATGACTATAGAGTGTACAGAACCTCCGAGTATGACACTGGGCTGACAAGTTTTTCACACCGTCGACAGCAAACTTATTCTTATGTCCCTTCACGATAGACAAGTGAGTTTACGTCAACTAATCACACACAAGATATCGAGAAAGGAACAAATCCAATTGATTTCTCGTTCTACAACTTCTTTTTCTCCAATTCAAGAATTTTGTTTCAAATCGGCAGTGCACAAGTGGCTATACGATGCCGCCAGAGTAGATGACGATTCGAGTGTTAGATAACGAAACAACGAACTCCATACATCAGCGCGGCTGGCCCAACAAAGAAAGGGCAAACTGTTCCTCATCATACATGTCTTCGTCGGCATGGAACTTCCGCTTCTTACTCGATGAATATCCTCCAGACATCTTCCTCCGCTGGGTAGGTGTTGGTTCATCTTTGTCGTCCGAAGGCAAGTCAAATTCTAGTGATACATAACCATCATCTTCGTTAGCAGGTTCAAGCAAAGCAATTGGAGCTTCTTCATCTTCTCCATTCAACTATAAAAGTAATGAGACAAAATTAGACTTGAAAACTCGAAAGCGCAATTAAGGCAGTACTGACTGGTCTCTCCCTCTCTTTCCTCTTTCTCTTTCTCTCTCTCTTCTTTGTACGCGCTTGCTCACGGTCCACAACGTCGGTGGCTTTCATCTTCGTCCGCTCCCCCTCTGCAAACTTCCTCCCTTCTTCTTGCGCGCCAACAAGTCCTCCCCGTTCTTCAAACCACTCTTCACCGTCTTGTAGCTCGTACATCTGATGTGCCTTACCTTCATCATCGAATTTGAGCTTGGTATTAACGCCACCGGTTGCAATTGCACGTTTTGCCTTGCCCATTTTGAGTTTTCGCTTTGAGAGGTTTGCAGCAAGATCTTCCTGAAATGATGTAGTATATTTATTGTTGTTCGATAGGGAAGTAGTAGGATTAGGATCGAAGTCTTCAAGTTCATGATCTGCGCGTTTGAGTGTTATAAACTCGTCCTCTAAATCCGAGGCACCGTCATGTGATATGAGTTTTGAGTAGTGTTTTGATAAAATGTTCTGATTCTTGCGCTCAAACATGCGGTCATACTTCGTCCGAACAGCCCCATCCTGATAACTTACGTCAGTAAATTTATTAAGTCAAAAACCATGGAACCGCACCTTTGAAGCTTTGTCTGGGGCAATCGGTGCTGTCTGTGCTTCAGCGACCTCACTATCTGAGTCTTCGCTCCCCTCACTAGATTCATTTGTACTTTCCTCCTCAATATCCGTGTTTTCAGAAGCCGAAAGACCTTTCATGGATTTCAAGTTCTCTTTTTCTTGCCTCACTTCTGCCTGAGCCGCTTCCATTGCTCTTGATGCATTTTTTCTTCTCTTTAGTGCATCTTTACCTAAGAATTTGATCAAGGGTGCTCCTGGTAACCCCAGTGACTCGGCAAATCGTTCAACAGGAAGCTTGTCTATTTGAAATATCGATTTGTCTTTCTGTAGGTAAACGGAGCGCAGATACGACACAAATGCCTATAAATCATCAGGAAATCATAGACAGCATAGTTGAATAAAGACGTACCCTTTGTCCGAGGTACTTTATTTCTGGATCCTGGAACGCTAAGTGTTGTAGCTGATTTTCAATATTCTGCGTTTTACTCTGTCGAATTTTAATCTTATTGACTTCAAGCGCCTTCCTTCCCAATGCGACTTTCATACCCGCTTCCTCACTCGGACACAACACCAGCAAACCCTTTCCTTTGCTCTCATATCTTGCAGTTCTACCGACACGATGGATGTATGTCTCAACATCTTCAGGTGCATCGAGCTGAACGACCCAATCCACAGAAGGGAAATCCAATCCGCGAGCAGCAATGTCTGTGGCTAATAAGACTGCATGTTTTGTTGTTGTAAACTTGTGAAACATTGTCAAACGTGTATTTTGTTTCTGTTTCCCGTGAAGGTGGATGAGCGGAGTTCCGGGGTGCATGCGACAAAACGTTTCGAAAACAAAACGGACTTGTTTACACGAGGACATGAAGACGAGAATCTTGGACTGAAGATGTGTCTTGATGAATGACCAGAGAATATCAAGTTTCTTGTCAAGCTCACAGATGACATAGTGTTGTTCAAGTGCGGAAGGAATATATATATCGTCGGCTGAATCACCAGGTAGAGAAATACCAATGGAAGTGGGATTATCAAGACTAAGGCGAGCCAAGTCACTGACGGATTGTGTTTGTGTCGCGGAGAAGAGAAGGGTTTGTCGGGACTTGGGAAGATGAGATAAGAGAGCAGAAAGAGTGCGCTGAAATCCCATATCAAGTATTCGATCAGCCTCGTCAAGTACTGACAAGGGAGGTACTGATCAGATCACGCTTCAGAAGTAGAGAAAGGGTAGTATACTTACCAAGCACTTGGAGGTTATCGGCGTCAAAGCCGACGGTCTGGTCCATATGCTGTAACAAACGACCAGGCGTCGCAACGAGGATATTCATTCGAGACAATCTGGTCCTTTCATCCTTCAAGTTCTTTCCACCAATAACTAACCCAGCAGAAAACGAGTGGTAGCCCCCAATTGAGCGCAACACTTCAAAGATCTGAACCGCCTGTCATCCAAGTTAGCACACAGAATGTGGGCAAACAAGAAGTGCACACACCAGCTCCCTTGTCGGGGATATTATCAATGCTCCAAGGCCATCCATAGCGCTCCATTTCCGACGATACAAAATTTCTAGCACCGGGATCAAAAAGGCTAGAGTTTTACCGCTCCCAGTGCGCGCTGCCCCAAGCACATCTTTCCCTCTTAATGATATTGGTAGGCTCTTTGCTTGAATGTCTGTCATCTCCAGAAAATAGGCCTTCTTTAGTCCTATCCAACAATAGTCGTCAAACCTGGGCTATAGTCAACTCAAGTTCCTCGCACCTCGCTTCGTATTATCTGAAATAGGCAAGTCTGCAAACAATTTGAGGTCATTTGGTGGAATCTACACCCGGTCCAATCAATATAAGATGGTGATGAAAGGAAACCTCACTCACGTACTCTAGGGCCAATTTATCCACCTCTTCAACCTTCTGCTTTTCTGCAAATCGTTTGAATTTTCGGGCTTTTGTTGAAGGCCTTTTAGACGCATTTAGTCTATCATTCTGTCGCAATTCTTCATTAACCGACACCTTCAACATAGGGTACCTGGAACTTTAACTAGAACTTTAATTGGATGTGGTAAGTCACAAGTCTGTGACGTGACAATGAACCTGCTCATTCCGATGATGTCGATGACATCATGCCCTTACAGATAAAATTTGTGATCATCTTCAAGTTCCTTGAACCACTTGACACTGCTAATGACTGAATCTTTCAACCCAAGTGTATTTGACTAGAATACAGAGAAGTATGGGCTACAACAGAAACACCAAAACAAAGTAAGGAAGCAATAAAATGCGGATACGGGAGGGTAACAGCAAGATACATTTAGAATCGACCATATGTTCGGATGTGACACCTATAAAGTAGAAAGAATAAGAATAACATAACAGGATCTTTGGGCGAGAACAAAACAATACATAGGTGCCAGAAAATAAGTAATTTGTTTAATGATATTCTTAAAACTCCGGGAAATGATACGAAAGTATGTCATTGTATATATCAGCAGCAATTGTGACATCGTCTTGGAAAAAACCAGGGATGTCCCCGGCAAGAGGTATCGGAAGATTGAGAAATTTCCCTGCATCTTCAGCAAAGGAACCTCGTGGAATAATCGGTGCCTAAATCATTAAATTGAATCCATCAGCTGAAATGAGAAAACGTACATGGATTTCACGCCGTTCCAAAGCCTCCCAATCAACACCTCCAAACCACGAGTGCTGTAAGACATCTTGAACACCTTCGTTGACGTTCCCGAGACGTCTGCTTCTGTCAGGGTTGAGAAAACCTCTGACCAGATCTTTGGAAAGGCGATCCAACGTCCGAGGCCAGTATACTTCACCAATTAAAATCTTTTCATAAATACCATACGGTGTTTCATCGAAAAAAGGGGGATAACCGACAAGCATTTCGTAGCATAGGACACCACACGCCCACCAGTCGGCAGCTTTTCCATGACCATCTGATTGAATGACTTCTGGCGCGAGATACTCTGGGGTACCACAGAGCGTCCACGTACGATCGTCAACGACCTTAGCAAAACCGAAGTCGGTAAGACGGAGATATCCTCGAGAATCAAGAAGAAGATTTTCAGGCTTGAGATCACGATAAACAATGTTGAAGGAGTGCAAGTATCTGAGTGCTAACACAATAGTTGAAAGATAGAAACGGGTGACATCGGGAGTGAATCTTTGTGCGCGCCTCAGATGCGTGAAAAGTTCACCACCAGGAACATATGACATCAGCATGTAGATGTTGAGACCATCTTGAAATGTTGCGAAGAGATCGACAATAAATGGGTGTTGGACGCGGGCGAGGATGTACCGCTCGGCCTTCACATGCTCAATCTGATGCAGCATAGATATTCTTGCTTTGCGTAAGACTTTCATGGCAAAGAGTGGAGACGAATGAGGCTGTGGTGATTTGTGCTTAACAAGAAGTACATTGCCAAACGTTCCTGTACCTATAACCTGTTTGTGAGCATGACATATTCAGTGGAACGGCCGTTACAAACCTAGAGTGCCACGGACTTCAAAATCCGATAACCGTATTCCCCCAGGGCCTGTGAAGTGGAGGTGGACTTGTTCGTTTTCCAGCAGCCGCAGGGGCGCCTGAGGTTTCTCGTCAGAAGATAGCTGGGGGTCAATGTATATACTACTATAATCGGATCGGACGGGAGTCAAGGACTTCGTACACAGCACGCTCTCCTGAGCTTCGATGCAGTCTTCATCGCCCTCATTCGTGTCGTCATTAAGAAGATAGTCATCATCATCACTACTTTCACTGTGACCAGGGGAAAGTGGTGGAGTGATGGGAGTGGGTTTATGGAATATCTGAGAACCTGACTTCACCGTGTGGCCATGATAGTTTGGAGTAATTGGACGAGACTCTGTTGGAAGAGATGCTGACCGAGAAAAAGAATGATTGTGCGAATGCATGGGAATGAACGGCAGTTTTCAGCTACTTGAAGACTGGTGTATGCAAGTTTAGAACTTGGGATTGACCAACCCGTATTGAGAGGGGGACTTAAAGAGACTATTAGCATTAAGTAGATCTAGTTTATAAAGAAACAAATAGACCTTGAGGCTGAAGACGGCAGGGGCAGAATAAGGTAAAAGCAGGACCAATGAAGTTTCAGTTTCATTTCTGATGTGTTGTCACATTATGATCGTCACAAAACAACGCCACGTGGCTGTACATTTGTCCATGATTTATGGGCAGTCTGCTATACTACTCCAAATGCGAATGTTGGAATCCCATACAAATCACATATTACCCTGACATCACCTCCCTCTCCTGCCCCTGCTGCGATATATAGCGGTACAAAGTGGTCTTCTCTGGGGTGTGAAGCCCGAAATCCCGCATGCTTGGTCAGATCATATAGCGCCTTCTTACGTTGCTCCGCCTGGTCCGAATTAGAAAGCGGATCGCCTTGGACGCAGAAGACACTTACATCAGTGACGTTGATCGCGGAGTGGATCGCTTGATCAAAACTTTTGTGGGCTTCAGTAGCAGTTGTTGGGGAGAACGATCGCCTGTCTTGCAAATTATGAGCTGTCAGCCCCCCGGACAACACAAGAATTCCTTCTGCCCTGAGAAAAAAGTGTCAAGTATGATGCAATCTCATTCGAATTCACCAACCGGAGTTGCGCTACTGCTTTGCCTAAAGCCCAATTTTTCTCAGGACTCATGCTCCCGTCAATGGATGCCTGAACAATAGGTATGCTGGTGAATTTCTCTCCAAACATCAGGCGGAACGGGACAAAAACTCCATGGTCAAGACCTGGTCCTTTGAATCCACGTCCGTCTTCGCCCCGGGGTTCGATTGGTGTCGTTGTCCTGGCAAGATATCCGCTCTGAACTTGGGTTAGACTAACTGCAGCTCTTCATGTACTAAGATAACCTACTTCTTTGAATAGGTCAACAACTCGCTTAGACAGGTCAGCATCACCTCGTGAAGTAAACGTGAGTTGGTAAAGTGGTTCCGGGAATCCATAATAATCCATCAGCAGAGGTTGGTCTTCCCCATAATCGGTTACTACGGTGTCAATTCAATCAGCCGCATGCGGAGGAAACTCTCAGATGACAACGATCTCAAACCTAATCGTTCTCCAAACGTCTCCCAATGAGCACTAAACACTACGATCCCCCTCGGTTCATACTTTTGCAACAACACCGGCCCAAATTCTTTCAGAAAGGTGGCAAGACTTCCTCCTGGACCTTGGTAGCTCATCATAGGATCGCTATGTCCACTTTCCGGAAACGCCAACATCGGGGAACCGTGCGCAAAGAAAAATGCGGGAATCTTGTTCGGCGTTGAGGGAAGTTCTTTCAGGGCATTACGCCATCCCATTTCGCTGTTCATTGTTCGGTCAAATAAGGTAATCGAGAAGGCTTGAATAGAGGTCCTAGTGAAAGAAGCCAATGATCGCAAGTTGTTTGAATGCCAAGGTGCAGAAACGTTACTGGAGAAATAGCCAAGCAGTAGCACAGTAAGAGATGAGATGCAAAGTCGAGTAACCAAATGATGTTGGTAAGGCATCACCGGGTTTAAAAGAGCCGTTGTATTATATGCCGCCTAAACAGCATTGACAAACGGACCCAAGTCATGTTAGCAATCTCATCAAACTTCATTAGCTGACAAATTTACATTAGGTCACTGATTGCCAATGAACGGTTCTGACGTGAAATCTGACGTGAAAGCTTGAGTCTGTGCTCAAGATACAGTGTCTAACACAAAATCAATTCCAATTCGAAATGCTCAGGAGATCACCCAATTGAATCTCCCAACTTTAAGTTAAAGTTAATGGGTATAGCAGTGTCTACCTAGCATTCATTCGAATTTGCCAAGCCCGACTCAAGCTCGAACCCACCAGGCCAGCTTCTGTCAAATAACAATGACTGAGAAGCCTTGCAATCGAGTTTGAGAACAACGTTCCAGGTCGATTTTCCATAAGAGTTGGGTTGTGCCATCAATCTCTGAAGCATGGTCTCAGCTGTTATCCGTGCTAGATCGCGAAGGTTGCTCGAAGATGTGAATCTCGAGAGGACGGGCCATCTCACCCAACCAATTTGTCCACTCCACCTCTTTTCTTCGGTTTCCGACTTCTTCCTGCAGCTGATTCAAAGTCGGGTGATGGGCTCGCAGAATAAAGATATAATCTGAAAAATCTCTATCTTGTTGTATTTGTAATGTGTTCCTCCCCAAAGCAATGAACTCCGATATGTCTGCTAAACCATCGCCGGTGATCTGTGATCAAAGAAGTAAGAAGTTGTCCCTGATCCCCGAGTATAATAAAACTGACAACGATTGGCGGGGACAGTGGTAAAGATTTCCAAGCTCCAGCATAACTAATATTCAAGTGTAGCCCTCCTTTTTGGGGCCAACTTGAAGGAAGTGATTGAAGAAGATTCGCGAATATACTATCAATGTTGTCTGGCGAGGCTTGACTTCCTATGAGCTTCCCAACCTCCAAAGCAGAATAACACCCCAGTGAAAGACAGTAACTCGACGATATGAGCTCTCTGTTCAATTTCTTCACTCAATGAAAACTCTCGTGCCAGAATGAACAACGCACGAAAGTCGCACTGAGGACCTATTGACCCATTTGAAGAGACGGCCCATATCCGGGTCCGTTATATCAAAGGAAAACTCGTGACGAGAACTCGAAGGACGACCATGGCTGAAAGCGATAACGTACAGGAATTTGCTAGGCACTTGAGCCTGTGTATCTAAAGTTGCGATATCAGCAATCAGACCCGCAGCAGTGTTTGTTCCCGCAGTCTCAGCTCTCGAAGTCATGTCAACATCCCTCACGGAATCACCTTGTTGAGGCTTGATGGATTTGTATTCTTCATACCACCTGGATAGTTGACCAAGGTCCGAGTTCCCAGCAATGAGTAGCGGTCGTAATGTGAGATCGCTTGAATCAGAGATGATATCGCTGCTTCGGGTTTCATATATCTGATGCTTGGCTCCCAGTGATACGGAAGGCACACAGGATACTTCCCCACTATCCTCTGCAGATACAACCTCCACATCGGAGTTGGGAGGCCTCTGATTTGCTAGGGACCGATTCAATAAGAAACGACGAGAAGTCTGGGGGCTTGTTCATACCACCAGATCCAGGAGGAAGACCTGAAGACCCAACAGTAAGTATTTAAGTATTTAGCGAATCAGCTAATTAACCCAAACCTTGTGCAGAAGAAAGGTCAACTGGCAGACGTTTATAGAATGAATCAGACGCTGATGCCAGTGCCGTGAGTGAAGTTTGACTCGTTAGCTAGATGTTCATCGTGAAAGGCATTACATGTCAGATATACACATAAAAAGAATGCTAACCTGAGAGACTGGTCCTTGCTATGAGAGATGAATGTCACTAATGTATCAAGAAAAGGGTAAGCCAAGAAAACGAACCTCCTCGCAATGAGATGAGCTTGAGGGCTCATTGGGCATTTGATAGGTGGTCTGAATTACAGGACGCATGTCCACTATTATTTCCGAAGATTTGCCAGGCATCAGTGAAGACGAAGAGTCGGGGGTAGGTCCTTGAGGTGTCATGCTCCTCACGAGCCTCGGAACAACATCGACATTTTTCGCCGGTATCTGATCCCGTGAAGGTGCAATTTGGGGTTCGATCACCTGCCCAGAGTGCGCGGGAGATGCTGTAAAGCTGGAGGATGATTTTTCCGGAGACTTCCTCTTAAACACAGGTATCGGTGTCGGCGGCATAGGTAGAGGTTGGACAGGTGATCCCAAGGTTGCAGGGCCTTGGTCTTGAGCTCCATCGAACGCGAGGACAGGGTGTTGTTGAACATTATGGACCACCAAGGACAATGGTTCCTCCTTGACGGAAGTAACGGGACTCGTCAGTGACCGTTCCCGCACCTGTCGCTGTCTCTTGAAATCCTGCAAATCACTTTGAACGAAAGCAGATAAGTCCTTTTTCTTTTTGGACTTATTTCCACCATTTAATTTTGATTCATTATCCATGGAAAAAAATTTCGTGGCAGTAGAGTCTCTTTTCGACGAGCCCAGATAGACGATTTCTGGACTTCGGCTCTATATGAAAAATGTTAATAATGGGAGTTGAATTGACGAAGAAGTAAATTACTCTTCTAGCTTTACTATGTTTTTCCCTAGGTGAAACTGTCATTTTGGCCACCATTTCCTGCACCATTTTCTGCCCTAGAATCGTTGTGACTACGTATTAGCCCGTATCGAGTGATCTCTCCTAACCCACCTTCAGGGTTCCAGGTTGCTGAGGTAGTGAGTTTCATTATGCTATTAGATGGAGGCACTCCTTCCGGAGATCGAGGCGGCTCTTTTTCTTCAACCACACTATCTGGAGTCGAGCTGGACAGAGAGTGTTGACGGCTGGCCTAGTGAGAACAAAGGGAGGAAGCTGGTTTCAAAGCGATCACCTACATCGATTCATCGTGGATTACGGAGGGAGACATACTCTCTCGAGATATCCCTTCGACAGTCTGTAGTAGATGAGTGACAGCCTCTGGAGCTGCGATAAGCGCCTAGTTCAAGGACACTAACGAGATTGCACCTTGAAGGTGAGGTTCTATAAACAATTCTCGAAAAGGCTTGATAGCCATCACAAGCCTCACGTAGCTGGAAGCCAGTGGATGGTGAAGGAAATTTGCAGGAGTAAATGGTACTTGAGGATCTGAAGCACATTGGATGACTCCCTGAAGTGTCCTCTGCGCTGTCTGCAGTTATGTTTGGCATTTTGAATGAACGCGAAGAGGGTGAAAGGCATACGGTTAGTAGATTCACGATCTTTTTGGTTCATGAAAAATAGCAAGAGAGTGATCCTAACAGGGGACACACGTTTGGCCTCGCTGCAGTGTAATATGCCTTGGAGTTGCTCAACCAAGCGGCTAGTTTAGTCGCAGTTTCTCCATATTTTTCTGTCCCCGACCTCCCAAGATTTTTCTCGTACAACTTGAAAAGCCTCTCGTTGCTTTGTGTGACTCTATCTTGAGACATGATAGTGGAGTTTGAATGTAGGTCGTGTTTGTAATGTTTGTTGGTGGATTCGAGTGATCGTCCGTTGAGAACCTCAGAGGAAATTATCATACGCTGTCAGTGGCGCGACAAAAAAAACTCATAGCACCATCACTGCTTTTGGGTCCTGTCCTCGACGCCTGGGCCTTTAACCAACTTAGGCAACCTATTCTTATGAAAGTCTTTTTTACCTTGAAGATACAGAATCCATCCTTCAAACCTTGGCAATCAGCACTCCTCATCTTGTAGGAATTATATCATCACTCGACGTAGATTCAAGAACTTGCCAAAGACTCTATGATATTCATACGAGCTGAAGACCATATGGGGGAGCTGTCAGTCTATGTGTGGCCATATTTTAACTTTCAGCTTGGGTGACTGGATGGGCTTTATCGTTGATTCTTAAAGAACCTGACTTAAGACCCCTCAAGAGTTAGCAATCAAGATTATGCTCAGAGGGTTGTTCAAAAACAAATCTCTGAGAGTGTAGATGGAAGTAAGCCTTGGTCGTAAGCCAAGTCATGCTCTAGAGTTTACTCTGCGTATTGCCATTATCTAGTCATTGGACCAGACTAAAAAGCGACAGTAATAAAAAGATCAACATCTGATGCTTGTAGTGAGTCAAGGCTCCAAGAACACCGGCACATTGATGGTATACCAAATGGTGGGCTGTGTTTTGTGCCCTGATCACTAGCATAAACAAAACGCTTTCCTATACAATATCAACGCATGACCGGCGTCTTCGACTTGGTCGTCGTTGGGTCGGGTGGGGGTCCCGACGAAACCAATCTTTCTGCGTGAGTGTCAGTTCAGGTTGGTACCAATGTATTTTGATTTATTCATCCAGATACCTCTTGAAAGCCAGAGAGGCGAAATGGGATGACGGTATCATTGCCCTCGAAGCTGGTGCAAATACTGAAACGACGCTCGGCAACAAAAGCTGACGTGTCTGTGTAGGTTCTGGCCAGGGCGCGTTATATCGGCTTATGAAACAAGATCCTTGGCTTTTCAACGAGCTTCCTGTGGACAAGGGTCAGGGCAAAGCACGGACTTATAGTGCAGGCGAAATTTTTTCTTTTGTAAGGTGTGCCTCAAAAGGTTATCCTCGGTCAAGCACGCCTATGGTCTTTTAGATCCTACCTCATCACGCACGCTCATTTGGACCATATCGGCAGCCTTGTAATATCAGCAGGGTCTTTAAATGGACCAAAGAAATGTATATATGCAACCAAGACAATTCTTCAAGACATGGAAACAATATTCTCTGGTCGTATCTGGCCTGATCTTGCATCATGGGATGATTCCAGTGACAAACACAAACTTCTATACAAGCCGTATGTCTCTCTTCCATTTCCCCTTTATACACCTTTCAATCGAGCCATTTCTAGTCTGGAAGCAGATGGAATATATCATGCTGTTCAAGCAGGTATTTCTATCAGAAGCTTCCCTTTGAATCATGGTACAGATGGGAACAGTTCCTACCTGTCCTCTGCTTTCTCTATCCGGCACGACTTGTCTTCCACAGAGTTTCTCTTTTTTGGTGATGTTGAACCGGACTCACTAGTATCAACTCCTCGTACCATTGACATTTGGCGAGCGATAGCCCCAAAGATTCCCAACACACTCAAGGTCATTTTCATTGAATGTTCGTGGCCTTCAGGGCGAGCAGATGACATGCTCTACGGACATCTCACTCCTGAGCATCTAGTAGCTGAACTGGTCGCCCTCGCAAAGCAGGTTGTGAAACATCGGAATTCGGAGTCAGCACCTGGAACTCCTGCAAGGAAACTTCAAAAAACCAGACTCATAAATAATGAAGAATTTCTAGACGAACTTCTAGACTCCCTCAAAGGGCTCCACATCTACATTACACACTGTAAAGACGATATGACCGGTGGCAAATGTGAGCCTATGAGGCAATTGATCACTGATCAAGTCAGGGAACTTGTCAAAGCCCATCAGCTTGGTGCCATAATTATTTGCACCGAGCCGGGCATGTGTATAAGTATGTTTTCTTCGCATCGGGGAACTACGATTCTTGACAGACCTGATAGGTATTTGAGGTCAGATCACTAGCAACAAAAAACCTTGCTCCCTACCTCATTCGTGTCCCAATTGGCCGAAAAACGTCCCACTTTAGATATTGACTTGTATCTTTATACAACCTCTGTAGCATAGCCGTGTCAGGACATTCGGTATCTCCAATGCCGGTCGATTTAGATGACATGATGAAAGCAAAATTATTGCTACACAGAAAGCACAAAAATAATATAAAACAGGCAAGGAGAAAACAAGGATTACAGACATTTGATGCATAGTCCCCATCCCAGGTATGTAAAGAGTACCAGAGTATAAGCAAGGTAATGGCAGATCATTTTCAATGTGACCAGGGCTTATGACGAAGCATACAGCTTCACTACACCGTCAGCACCGGCGCTTACCATTACTGGCATAGTCGGGTGGAACTCAACATCTAGTACTCCCTCCCGAGCTTTTTCTCGATGAGTTGTGATTTCCTGAATGCATGTTCGAGAACCAGCCATGTCCCAAAAACGCAAGGAACAATCATGACTACCAGACACAAGGGTAAACCCGGAGGTGTCTATTGACAGTGATGTCACACTGTCCAGGTGAGCCAGCATCGAGTGGGTGCACTGGCCTTGAAAGGAATGTTAAGTTACGTTGTATGCCGAAAAGTCATGGTATCAAACCTGTAAGAATGTCAAAAATCTTGATATATTTATCTTCGTGGGCTGTCACAAGAAGAGGCATACTCGGGTGTGATGCAATACAATTAATTTGTGTCGCAGGTGTGCCATCTTTGATCAAAGATATAAACATTCAAGGGGCCAAACCTTGCATGGAAGACATACCGTATGTTGTATCACTCTGAAGTCGAGTTTGTTCTTTGCCTGTCTCAATATCAAATATTTTGACAACTGCATTCTGATATGCGACAGCAACCTTCTTGAGGTCTGTCTTCAAAACCTCGACTGAAGTAGCTCCCGATACATCAGCTTCAATCTCAAGATCGCTGTTGCTGTCTAGACCATTCCAGCGCCACGACAGCTTCAACGATCCACCTCCTGAAGGACAGCCAACGTCCCAAACCTTCACGGTACCCTCTGCGCCACAACTAATCAGGGTATTTTCGTCTTTAACAAGAGCAAGGTCCCACACAGCATCTGTATGACCAATAAGCTCACCTCGCACCCTAGTTTCATCGTATGGTGCATATGTAGTGTGGGAAGGAGTGGGTAATGCCCAAACTCTGATTGAGGAGTCCAGAGAGGCTGAGTAGAGTAGGTGCTTGGAGGGAGAATGAATCAACCGGGTGATTGCTGCGGAATGGCCCCGCAGGGTGAGTTGCGGCTCAACCTCTGTTGTTGGTCGAATGCTACCTCCGCAGTCAGTGTATTGAGTGAGCCACTATGGGAAGTCCACACACGATGATGATGAGAGGCTGGACACTTCCATTCGCCAGATCTTCACTGTACAGTCATCTCCCCCTGTTGCCAAACACAGTTCGTTTGGATGAAATGCCACCGCTCTGACAGCATCCAGGTGACTGCCATTAATTGTCCTTAGCATGAAGAGCGTTCATTTTTCTTATTAAACCACTGACTTTCGGAGGGTCCGTTTAGCCTTCCATATTTTTGTATCTTCGCCTTCCCCAATGACCGAAGGCTCTTCATCATAGATGTCCGTGTCCGTGTCTGCATCCTTCAAATCATCATCATCTCGCCGTGATTCCCACGCATGAACACCTGTTTGGTTTTCCTTCGCGAAGCGAGCTTGTTCTGCTGCTTCGTGAGATTGTCTCAATTTCTCTTTCCATTCTCCGCCATCATCAGGACGATATATGGCAGTTATTTGCCTGTTATCTGAATCTGCCTCTTTCTCTTTTTCTCCGTGTGAGAGAAGACTCGGAGACGATTGCTGACTGGAAGGTCCCGCTATAGTAAAATTTGACTGGCTTCCAGCAGCATGAGAGTTGCGGTCCAGCGTGTTTTGTGACCCAGGGATCATGGGTGCAGAAAGAGATAAAGAATTGAGCCCGTTCATCAATGGGAAATCCTTCCCTCCTTCTGCCAGCATCTTTCTCGGCCTGCCGTTGTAAGGAATCTGATCAAAAGAGGGGACGTTAGGGAGTGAAAGGGGTATCGCAGAATTGTTGAGAAGCGGTCTATTGGGTAACGGGTTCATAGCTTGAGGAGACGTTAAGTAGGAAATCTCTTGAAGGCACCTTAAGGGGTTTGAGCAGGGACTCCAACGTCATGTCAACTGGAACGTACTGTTTGAGATAATCGCGACTACGAGCTCTACTTTTCGGGTCGCGTCCAAGAGGGGCTTTACCAAGACTAGTGATGGAGGAGCCTGAAAGCCCTGTCAGACAGACCCGATAGGGATCCGAAGGAATTACCTCCAACACCTAGAATAATTCCACCGTTCGACAGCCGACTTTCAGGAAGTGGAGAGTCTGCAGAAACAGTCTAAGTTGTGAGTCCTTGGAATATGGGGATGAGTCAACCTTCGCTTCGAGGGGAACTCCCTCCACTCTCCTCCTTGTGGCTTCCCGAGTCATCCTTCGAGCCAATTGAAGACTCATGAGCTTGAATGGCTGAGAGCCTTGACGATGGACCTGGTTGGGTGAGTTGCTTCGAGCTAAAGCATCTAAGTCAAGGTCCACGTAGGACATAGAAATGACGAATGCGTACCGTTCCATGCGCAAGACGAATTCAAGCATCTTAATGCGCCGCATGAGGTCGAGCTTGACATTGTCAAAAGATCTCTTTTCGCCCTCAAGTAGGGCAATTCTAGCCTATGAGACATCATGGGATTGAAAAAGTGACGAAGACGTTTGCAAGACAGACTCACCCGCATTTCTGCTCTCTCAATCTCCCATTCGTTTCTGTCGCGTTCATAGCGTCTCCATTCTGACTGAAGAAAGTGTAATACACTAGAAAGAGTGACATCCTGACCATTTTGAGGAGGTGGAGGAGGTATGGAATTTGGCTGATTCGGTTGTGATTGTTGCTGCTGCAATTGCAGTTGTTGTTGTTGCAGTTGTTGTTGTTGTTGTTGCTGCTGCTGCTGCTGCTGTTGCGGCTGTTGCTGTTGACCTTGTTGTTGATGATTGCTAGGCGGCAAGCCCTGTAGTGAGCCCAGCATAGATATCTTGTGTGTCGAGCAAGAGATTTAGATTTGTGGAGGAGAGACGTGATTGGACTGGCAAGGCATCATGCTTAGAAATAAACAACACCAAAGTTTCTTCCTACTAACGGTGTGCTAAGTTCACGGTATCTATTGTAAAATCCATTCTTATTTCTTGCCGCTTCTGATAAAATCATCAGTTTTTTTCCAGCTGCGATGGCCGACACTGACTTTTTAATGCCGGAACCTCCCATTGGGCCGTCTAGATGTCTCGGGTGAGTTGAAGCTGGTTGTCATGACTTGTTTACCTACCCTTCATAGCTATTGAAAAAGGTGAGAAAGCTTGGTGCATACCTCAGTTAGATCACTGTACCTTTGTCTCGCGCAGCTTTCATAGCTTCCTGCTCAGCTTTCTTCTTTTTCTTGAATTCGAGGTCCTCCTCAGTCTCCTCTTTTCTCTCCTTCTTCGCTGCCTACGCCCCAGGACATGAGAGCCGTCAGTTTTTCATCATAAAAAATACACACCTTTAATGGCTTCAGCTTTCCACCCTGTCGATTGGACATGTCAATGAACGAGATTGACAAACCAATTAGCATCAGTTTATCCCTTGTTTGATTCTAAGGGCATCGGTCACCAAACTGTCATTCCACCGATGAGATTAAGATAGTCCACCAAATGATCTTTTCATTCTCCAGCTAATATGACAACAAGCGAACAGTGGACCCTGATGATGTCGAAAAACTGGGATGTTCTTGGTCCGTTTCCAATTCATGCTCGGGAACAAATGTTTCTGTCTCCGTCGTACCCAATCAACTGTAAGCTCAGTTCTTGCGTTTCAGTTTGTCACCAAGCCGATCATGTTGAGTGTCGAAACCCATCAACTTCGACAGCGTTTGGCCCTCCTCATACGCAGATAATGCTGTTGTCCGCTGGTCAAAGACGCAGCTCTCGAACGACGGTGTATTGACTGTAACATTTCCTGAAATAAGGTGCAAGAGTGTCATCTTCTTCAACAATCAGGGACTTAATGTAAGGCTAGATGGGAGAGACTGCGCGCAACCGAGGGTTGGGCTGCATTACAGCATCATGCAGTCCTTCGAGGAATACTGACTTTGATACCACCTGCAAAAGCCAGTTCTGAGGCGGCCGTGCCAAGGTTACTTGTTCAGCTCAAGCAAGGCTCATACTTTACCATCTTGTCTATCGACGAGACCCAGCGAACGCCAGAGTGGTATCTCGGGAATATCTATGACATGGAGCAAGCACTTCCACGTGTAGTCAATTTACCTACGTCCCCAGACCCCAAGAACCCGACTGAATACGAGATTTTTATCAGCGGAGATTATGAGGTAATCCGTCTCAGCTACCTTTCCGTTTACTCATTGATCATAATTTCTAAGATCAGGCTCTTTGGTGACCCTCATGTTATGAACACGGAAATACCCACCCAAGTCATTACCTTATCCGTGGAAGTCGAAAGAAATCAAATGACTGCCCAGCACGAATCTTCACAAGATGTAATATGTGACTTTGTCGACGGTCTGGCGTTCGGTGAGGCTATAGGTATAGGTTTTCGAAGCTCGATTTGGTCGACTGTGACCCGTGTCGTTAGCCAGTGCCCGGCATGTATATAGATTGCTGGATGATTTGTCGGCTGATCTACTATTCAGGAGATCCACCTAGATTTAAAGCAGCCCCGAAGAGTGGCACCTACGCAAGTACGGATTGTGCCGTTAGTCATTTTGCAACACCAGATTTTCCGTGGGGATTCGTTGGATGTGGATGTAGTTATTACCTATGGATCTGACCAAGAGCTTGAAATGGCCATAAGCCTACCCATCAAGCAACGCAATTCAACTGAGGCACCTGAGCATGTGGGTTTCAAAGCAACATATCTCTACAATTCTACAATGCCTACCGCATTTCTGGCTATCCCTCCAATCGATCATCCCCAAAAGAGTAGCCCCCCTATCTTAGCACTGCGTCAGTTCCAACTGTATCTCAGTGCATCCCGCTGATACAGATCCCGGTCCAGATGGCGCCGGAGTAGATATAAGTACAAGACCATTTTGGCCTGAGGCTTTACCTCCAAATAACTCCAGTTGGACTGTTGTTCCAAGCGGTCGGACCTCTTGGGCAAGAAATTTCTCATGCCTTGCAAAACCATATCTAATCACACCCTCTCGATCAGGGCCTTGACTGGCATGGACCAAGCGTTCAGGATGCTTTGGAATCTATCGATGCACTTGCTGGCATCCTCAAACATTTCCATATGTGGAGAGATACAAGTTTCAAAGCAGGAACCAAAGTTATCGTTATCGGACATTCTAATGGGGGCCAGGGAGCTTGGTATATCGGCACTCGATTTCCTGATAGAGTTCTGGGTCTTATACCCGCCGCCGGGTACATCAAGTCTCAAGCCTACGTCTCCTTATCAATGTCGCGGTAAGGTTCAGTTCTTGCACCTCAACTGCCCTTTTATTTATATCCTTCATCAACTGGACAGATCTGGGCACTTTATCGACCCTTTATTACGTGCCATATTGGAAACTTCCTTGACCCCAGATGATAATGATCTGTTCATGACAAATATAACGAGAAAACCAATACTTGTTATCCACGGGTTTGTCTTAACATGATTTATGAGCCGTCAATGGAATGATTGTGTTATGACAGGGGAGACGATGATAATGTCCCTGTTTGGCACGGACGGGAGTCGTTTGGCATCGTCGAAACATGGAACAGGATCCTCGGCACTACTTCTGACATCATGTATGCACTCTCAATGGCCCAAAATGTAAATGACTCTAAATCAAAAAGGATCCAGCATGAAAGAGGATAAGAGTCAGCTGCACTTCTACCCTACCGTGTTCAATAATTCGCAAGTTCGGGACTTTATCAACGGCCTGCTTGAGTCTTCTCAAGATCGACCAGAATCATTCGAACCTTTTACTCTGACGGTCTTCAGACCTGAGGAGAGTGGGTCTTTATACGGTTGGAGGATTGAAAAAGTCAGGGTTTCAGGGAGGTACTCATGAAATCTCTCCTCAGAAGGTTATTTAAAGACTTTTCTCAGACTTGCGAGACTGGTAGTTACATTTTCAAGCTGTCACACCATAGAAGTGCACACAACCAATGTCTGCTTGTTCACAATCGCGAAGCTACCTGACTACTCTGCGCTTCATATCGATGGAGACATTTTCATACTGGACTCTTCAATTAGGGAACAGCCTCTTCGATGTGAACGCGAAATTTCATCTAAATGGAAAGTGCGTCAAATATTCGTATTGCATTGTGTATATTCTAACACCCTGAAGCTGGTCGACAATCAACCACCGAATCCGACGCCATCTCCTCCAACCAGAATGCAGTCCTTCCTCTCGAACACTGGGACAGTGACATTCATCCAGCCGAGCTCAAAACAAGATTTACCAAAGAATTTCACATCATTGGCATACAGACTCGCACATGATCTGCATGTCTACCACCGTCTTGACTCCCAGATTGTTGAAATGACCGACGAGGCTGGATTGACCTGGCCAGATGGCAATATTGTTTTGATCGGGACCTTGAGTGACCCACTCATCAGATGCGTCCTGAGTCAGGGCAAAACTCCCTTAGCCATCCAAGGAGATTACCTGATACTAAATGGTTACAATCTCAATACAGACATTCATACAGGTACCCTACAACCACCTTCTGAGCCTCCAATCTGATGATAGAGAAAAGGGTTGATATTCTTACATCCTCATCCAACTTCATCTGATGCCCTGATCATGTTTGTCATCGGAGAAAGTGCAGAGGCATTGGAGCGTGCGGCGCGGCTTTTCCCAATCAGGACTGGAATCACTGTACCCTCCTGGATTATTCTCGGACCAGCAATGAATGAGCTTGGAGCAGCTGGGATATCTGGAGCAGGGTCAGTTTCTATTCTCAGTGTCCGATGCAATGATTGACAAGTGACAGAATATGGGGATCTGCCTGGACATGGGATGACGCAGTTTCATGGTCGGAATCGTTTTAACGAGTGTGACTACATTCAGACAATCCGAATAACTGCGTCAGGTTAATGTCATACACGTTGTTACAATACAATATGCAGTGGTAAAACCCAGATAGGACAATGACAGATATGCGCGAAGAGATAGCAATTAGAACAAAAAAATCTACTGTTGGGATATCGATTCTGCGACCTGCAACATCTTGCGTCACGGCCAGAGTCGCAAAGCTCACGATAAGTTATGACGCACGCTCTCGAGCAGAACGGTTACCTCCGGAGCAACATGAATGAATTCCTTGGTCCAGAACTCATATTTCGGGTTGCGAAGGAGTTCGATGAAAGTGACTAGAGCGCCCCAGGGGTGTGGTCGGTGGACAATGAAGCGCTCAAGGAGAACTTTGGTCATAATTTCTTGGAGGCGGTCATCTTTCATCTCGAGAAAGAGATGTAGCATCAGGGAGCTGAACCAATGGGTATGTGCATTCGGGTAACGTAAATGCACAGCTATCGAGCTTAAAAGGTGGTGTTGCCCTAGCAGAGAATCAATCACCTGATCATTTCACGATTATTGAAGTACCAACCTTCATCATCTAGGTTGCTAACAAGGTATCGCAAAGCGACAACCCCAGGGTCACTTGGAACAAAAAGTGAAGCTCCGCTACGAGCCTTTGCCTGTGCAACAGATGATACACCGATGAAGATCACCAGGGAATTAATCAGGGAGAGATTATAACTTTCTGCTGCACCATCAGAAACTCCAGGAAGCTTCAGATGGTCCTTCAGTGAAGCCAAGAATGAAGCGGACCCACGGCCTAGCAAGTATTGCTCAAGGTAAGCCCGAAGCTCTCCGCTCTTTAGACCAGAGCTGAAATCAGATAGGATAGGAGGGATAGGACCCATTTCAGAAATTGACTCGAATTTCTGATCGCGAAGGTTAGGGTCGGGGAGAATGATAGCGGGAGGGAATGCACTGAGAATGATGTTTCGCAGTTGAATGCAACGGTGAGGAATGACATCGCATAATGAGAAATAATATTCGCTCAGAAAGTCAGGAAAATCGTGAAGAAGGACAAGAAGGAGGCGTAAAGCGCCACGGTATAAATCTTTTGTTGCATTTTGCAAGTCTGCGTCTTTCAAGAAAGGAGAAAGGAATTTGAAGAGTGAAACAAGGAGCTTGTGGAAAGCAGACCAGCCCTGTGGATCGAGTCAGTAGATTCAATGTTGATATGACCTGAGGACATACCTCACGATTCTCTGACATCAACAGTTTGGGCATGAAAAGTCGATGGGAGATAAGACACATCCAAGAAAAGGCAAATCCAGGGAAGTACGTAGGTTGAAGGGAACTGTACGTGTCACTGATCGCAACCAGCAAGTGGAAATAGACGGGGCCAAGATGATTTTCGATGGCGTGAAGGTCATTAACGAGACTGGAAAAAAAGCGGAAAAATGGTTTTTGTTGAAATGCAGCACCTTGCTCCTCGTGTAAATTGGCTAGCACCAGAACGAAGATTGAAAGTATTTTGGTCAGATAGTGAACCTTGGCCTGGTCATTATTGACACCGGAGGCATCCCCGTGATATTTAATGATGTACACGATCAAACGTGACATTGCATCCAAGGCTTGAAAGGCATATGCGAAGTCATTCGAGGCAACACATTTGACATAGCTAGTGACACTGGCTTCCGCACAAACCCGGAAGAAGAGTGAGGACATATCCTCTATCTTCAGTATGCCCTGTTTGGTCAACTGTGTAATGAAAGGAACAAAATTTTTCTCCGGCGAATGAGATCGCTGGAAAATGGTGACCCATTGTTGGAACCAGGCGTACAACTTGTCACGTAAATGCTCTGACTCAGACTTCGTTGGTGGCGGACGGGATATTGAATTGGTGGAGGCAGGAGGTCGTCTTATGCCACGAAGATCATCAAGGAGGTGGATAACACTGTGGACCTTGAGAATCGATGCAAAGATTAACAAAAAAAGTGAAACTAACTCGTCATTTGCCTTGCCCGCCTTGAAAATTTGATTGAGTGTATCAATTGTATATGCGAAATGAGCTTGCGTCGCCACAGGAGGATCTGCAGTCGAGCATTCACGGATTAACCCGGTAGCATAGCTCATGCGATTTAGACGAGGGTCGGTGGAAAGAGACTTGGCAAGCTGCTGGTCTGTGACACTGATGCTAACTAAGCTACTCCTTAAGAGTGCAACAGTGACCGGGATGTTGAGTTTTCGCTGTAGAATGGAAATGTTAATAAGACCAGACCAATGGGAATGGACATCAAACTAACTTCATCATCAGAATATAACAACCACTCAATGGCCTCTTTTGCTACGTCTTCAAAAGAGTGACACAATTGCTCCAGAAGTGCAACATAAACTTCCCTGCCAAGCTGAGAAGGGATATTGTATAATTTACGCACGATAGCCTGCGACATCGTCAAAGGAGTGTGCTGACGATCAGCGGCTTCGACTGCGAGATAGATGATCTGGCGAACAAGGTGACGGACTTCATGACTAGGGGGTAAGGTAGTCAGACTTTGCACAGGCAGCTGCAGCATAATGGCCTCGAGATCACGAGTCAAGTCCTGGAAACGGCTCATGATCTCTTGATGGCTATGTAAACCTGGGTCGGAAACATCATGTTCAAGACCGGGGGAGTGATTATTGTATGTGAAGGAATGAGTAGAGTTCGGTCGGCTAATATGAGGGCGAGCATAGGTCGCTACAGCGATATTTAGTCTTTATTAAGAGAACCAGACTTCATACCCACCAAAATCCTCGTAGACGACTGCTTGCAAACCCTGGATCCCGCCTGGTTTGATGCGAAGAGGGTCAGGCAGACCCAGAGCAAAGCTTGGGTGAGGAGTATTCGGGTCCAAGTAGGGACCAGAGTTGTGAATCTCGCGATAACGCCTTCGACTCTCAATGGAAGCTCCAAAATTATCCTCAAGATCGGCAGTAACTCTCTCTACTGCAACCTTTTCGATAACAGCGCATGCAATGTCCAAGTTATCCTGCATAAGTAAAAGGATAACTTGCTCGGGAACCAATTGCTGAAACACATGGGTGAGCCGATAATGACAGACTGATTAAAGACCTTACTTCATTAAATCCTTCGTGGTTCAAAGACTGACGAAGATGTGTAGTGAGGTTGGTTCTCATTGGCTCTTTACAGGTTACCAATGCCAGACTGCCCGCAAGTTTTTGGGCCATAAGAAGACCAGCCTTCTTCAATTTGTCTTCATTGGGCTCAGTCGCAAAGTCCTTGGTGACCAACTCTCGAGTAGAAATGCCAGCAATGGTCACAGAGCGTTCTACAACAGGCATGATAATCTGTCATAGCGTGAGTACCATGAGATATTACCGCAAAATTGAAACGTACATCGCGCACTGACTGATCCACAGCAATTTGTACAGCTTGTTTGAAAGATTGATTAACATTCAGCGGACTCAACTGGGGATTAATGTGGACTTGAAACGTGAGTGCCGACAGAATAGCCTCAATGTGGCTACTTATCGCACGTTGATTGTCCGTCTGGGTCTGAGGAGCGAGCATTGCACCATCCTGCATAAGACCACCACTCATTCCGCCTGTCTGTACCTCCCTATTGAAACTGGAAATGCCCTCTCGAGGCTGCAAACGTATGATCTGAGTTGCCTCCACAGAATCCAAATTAATGTCCAGCGCCTTGCATAGAACCTCGATCTCAAACTTCAGATTGAGTTTGAGCTCTGCATGGTGGTAAAGTTCAGCCAGAAGGCTTATTAAAGCCATCAACCAGGGATTGGGGGGTCTGAATACTTTGGAGCGAGCACATGGCTCGAGAGTCTTGCAGACGAAGGGAATAGCGATAGGCAGACGACTATTGGCATGACCCTCAATCAGTAAATCTTTAAATGACAGATTCTTATGTTTGATGGGCTGATCTCTGGCTAACGTAAACGCTCCTAGCCAGGAGGCAACATTTTTGAGAACATTACGCTCTGGGCCAGATTGTAGTGTTCGCTCAGCATTCAACATGACTTGGGCTTTGGTGAAGGTCTCATGAAGAACATAGCGAGAAAGCTCCCTGCAACCTAATTGGTCGAGAAAACAAATGTATAGTGAGTGGTTGTTTGGCTCGGAGCTCACGCGTTGATCGACGAGGTAGTGGGCGAACCAACGAGAATATTCATACACAAATTGTTCGCGCATCTCTCCAAGTTTGGCGTCAAAGTTACTGGGTGCGAGGTTGTTGACAATGAAAAGCATCTTGTCTGAAAGCTCTTCTGGTGGCGTGGCAACGTCTCCAGTAACAGCATCGGGTCTTATAGAAGTAAAAACAGGTGTTGGTTCAGGAGCGGGGACATTGGATGGTGCTAGAGCTATATTTTGCAAATCTGTGTTGTCCGTTGGTACTCCTGAGGCAAGTATATGTTGGATATTGGCTGCCAAATCAGGACGGGCCTCTGCGAGCTGAGGGATATGTGACAAAGCTTCGCAAAGAGGCCTCCACTCTGGAAATTGATATTCAATGCGATTTAAGGCTTGAATACCGAACTCGAATAGGTTAGTGTGGGGAGCGCAGCCGAGTGCATCTAGAATGTAACGGACAGCAATGCCGAGAGGGATGGATTCGATTATTTGGTGACGGATCAGAGACCCGAAGAGGTAAGCAGTGAGGGATAGTTCACGGGCGGGGTAGTCGGACTGAAAGAACCTGTATTCGTCGAAGAGAAAGTGGAGCATGCAGGAGAAGAGCTCGTGGTCACGAGGATTTTGGGACGCTTTGAAGCGTTGGAGCATGTTTATGACCTCATCAATGGACGTAGCAGTGTTATACATCTGCTTATAGATATTATCGACCTCGACTTCAATATCTGCGGGGTAGCTCATCACTGCAAAGCCAGGATCAACCTCAGAACCAGGCATGAGATTCATGAGCCGAGGATGAATCTGCAGACATGCGTTACGAACATCCATGCACGCGTCGACATCGGACGGGAGTATTTTCTCAGTGCTATTGTCAAATGAGCACAACTGTTCTTAAAAAGAATTACATCATGCTGACCTGCTTCGTAAAAACCTGAGAATGACAGTTACGACGTGGGCATTGAGGGGCATGGTCCTACTCTCGATGGGTGCCTCTGAAAGACGACAAGTTTTCTCGCTGTCCATCTTAGCCGCTAGGAAGGTGATCACAGAGTGCAAGAACTCTCCGTGGTATCGATTGGCATGATCTTGAAGCCATTTGTCAAGATTCAAGTATTCTCGACGTGATGCTAGAGCGGCGACATCGAGAGCAAACGTAAAAGGGCGAACTTCGAGGAGAGCTTCCAAAATCTGCAGAAACTTGTAAACGTTCGACTGAATTCTGGGCCTAGATTCAGGATTACTCACTTTCAAATCCTGAGCGACGTCTAGAATGCGAGTGATATTTAGATTATTTTCGTCATAAAAGTCACGGAAGGCCGTAGTCAGATAATTTGAATCGATCTGCCAAATCCTCATAAAAACTAGCTGGTGGTTCGGATGACCAGCAAGAAACATGGAAAGTAGCTTCCGAGAGTATTCTCGACGTATATCATTCCATTTGGGATCCTTAAAAGATCCGTCAGCTTCGGCATCAATATTTAAAATGGAATGGCCAATGAACATACCGGAACCTGTAATAATCCCATGTGAACTAACTCTGCGCTAATTTTGATGGCTTTGTCCAACATGTCACGGATACAAGTGCGTATCTCCACCGAATCTGAACCTGCGAGGCGCACCAGAACCTGGAACAGTTCAAGAGAGTTCCAAGTGTGACTCTGAACATTTGCAGCAAGTGCCCTGATAGTGGGGCTTGCGATTGTGACATCATCAACAGTGACGATCCTGCGACCAGGAAGAGCGACAAAATTGAAAGTATCCGCTGGTAGTGAGAGTAAGGCATCAAGGAGGCGTAGCTGGTACAAAGGGTTATTCCATGTTTCCCAAAACCCAGTCACTGCATGAGGTTCTACATCGCGGGGTGCATTGAGAAGAATCGAAATTAGAAGTTTCAATGTCGCCGTATCTACACCATGACGATCTGGCCAATCAAATGATTTGACAACACCTGGCCAATTGAGTTCAACATGCTGTAGAAAATATGTTTAATCAAGCCATGGATGAAGTTGAGTACCACCTACAAAACTCGCCAATGTACGAATCAAAGCTCCCACATCACACAACGGAGTACCCTCAACAGCAAGTCTTCCCAGGGCTGAGATTATTTCGATAACTTGAGCTTCACGCGGGGGATTCTGTTCCATGATACCAAAACGTTCCAATAAAGCGCACACGAGGTCGGGGTCACTGGTGATTTCTGGGCCGAGCTGTACGAGAACTTCAACAAGAGAAGTACCGGGGGGGAGACTAGAGTCAATGAAGTAAGCATAATATATACTGTCTGCTGAACTTAAGTTAACTAAAACCTGAAATGTGTGAAAATGCGTCGCAGAACTGGCGAGATGGCTTCTTTTCCATATTTCGTCTGCGCGGCTAAAACCAGGGCTTGGCGCTGTTGCGCATCCAAGACAGGCGAGTCAGATGGTAATTCGGAAAGAACTTTGGCCATAACTTTCGCGAACTGATGAAAGCTCAGATCTGCGTTTTCGAAGCAAGGAGTGTGGCAAAGGGAAAGAACCGCGCCCTCAAACTCGAGGTGGATGAGATTAACAGCCTGGTTCATGAGTTCTTTTCTTGTATTGGAGTGAGAAATGAATGCCGCAGCAACGATAAACCGTTCCAATGGACGCAGTCCCACGCGATCCACAAATCGAATGAGATCAAAGAAACGGAGTGTATCTCCCTCTCCTCTGTCGATTGCCTCTCGAAATCGGTCTGCAAGGATCGGGTCCCGACCGATGCGTTGAGTTTCCGAAACAAGAAGCCGAAAGGTAAGAGCATCCGAACCGCCAAACCCGGAGCCAGAAGTGAGACGTTGTTGAGAATGGTAGATAAGACGACGTATGAAGTGCAAATAAGTTTCTATGCCATGTTGTTCAGAGAGCTAGAGGTAACACATCAGAACCATCTCACACCCAACTACTACTTCATAACATAAGCACATACAGAGCGTATTTCGAGCTGATTTCTCTCGAAGTTTTCCTCTGTGAGTGTTGAGAGCAAGAAGACGATTTGAGCCTTGACAATGGTATGAATATTTGTGGACGGCGAGTTGTCCATGTGGGACGACCTGGAGGGGGTCACCGAACGCCGCGCAGCGCTTCCAGGTCCGGTCGCCGTTTTGAATAATTTTATGGGGGTTGAAATTAAGAGAGAGAGGCAGAGACCGCCTCCAACACGGTGTAGTGGCAATAACTCCCTTTCAACCTCAACATGTTCAAACTCCGAAACTAGACTTGAAGCTCCGACAATTCAGTCGAATCGATGAGTCAGCCATTCACTACAAATAAACATTGGTGATGGTACGTTTTCAATTTGGCTTATTCTCGGTATACTTTTAATAAAGAAAAAGCCGCTGCTAACAGTATCCCGGCAAACACGTAGAATACACGCCCTTGTTTTGTGGGATCGTCATCAGACAGGAGACTCCGAAGAGGAAGGAAGATTAGGCCAACGAGGAAGTTGGCAACCCCTACAACACGATTTTGAACATAGATAGGCAAACAAAGATGACGACATACAGTTCAACGAGAGTGCCGTTGAAGACAGTGCAGAGACAGCCTAGAACCAGAGTCAGCATACCAATCTCACTTGGGTTTGGATATTCTGACCGATGGCGGGGAAACTTCAGGTATCATTACAAAAGGAATCGGACCTAAGCCGATAGCAAACGACCTTAAAAAGAGTCTATTTGTCAGGGGTATCGACAAAAGTCGAGGACGGGACGACATACATTACAAAAGTGAGCGTCGCAACGCTGGCGATGGTATGGAACCTGGAGTCAAGACCATAACCAATCGCAACAAGGGAGGCAACTGCTCCAAAAGTTGAAAGAACAAGGAGAGACTTCCGACCAACCCGCTGGATTGCTGATCAACGGTCTTTACTAGGTCTTTTAATATGAGGATACCTCTATCAAAATGATTGGTGGGAACGTCATGATGACATTTACAATTGTGATCCCAAGCGAGACATAAGGCCCCCATTCGGGCAATGATTTGGACAAAATTTCGTTGCTATAGTAGAGAACTTCGTGCCAAAAGTTGGATAGAGATATCGCAGTGGCAAAAACTCTCACCTGCATTAATACCTGAGTTTGGATTAGTGAGAGCACTATAAACGGTCGAAGACACGGACCCGAAACTTGTTGTGACAGCATTGCAAAACAAACAACCATCAAAGGCTTTCGAATACTTCGCGAAAGGAGCAATTGTGCCACTGTCGTCGTACTAGTATATGAGTCTAGTCTCCGTACTTCCGGAGTGTCCAAGACAGGATCCTCATCGTCAAGCCTAGAGGCTGATAAAGTGTCCAAATGGTTGAAGTGACCAATTAGGTTGACTTACCATTCTGGGTGACTTTGGTATCCCATAATCGCCTGGAAACTGACTGCATCTCATCTTGGCGGCCCTTCATCCTTAGGAACGTAGGAGTCTCAACAACAAAATAGCCAACAAGAAACTGGAATACTCCTATCACTGAAGAGAGAAAGAGTACAAGACGCCATTGTGATGGGGTAGCAAACCAGAAACCGGCGACCTGTGTAATCATGATACCCAGTACAATTCCAAGCTGGGTCAGCACACCTAGAACAAAAATTCAGATTGAACGGCGACGTGAAAGAAATCACGACAGACCAACATTTCCACTTATTGTAGAAGGGGCGATTTCTGCAACGTATATTGGCGCAACACATATTCCGATACCGGACCCAACACCTACTAGAAATCTAGATAGAAGCTGTAATTCATTTTCGTATGTTTCTACGCATGGTCTTACCTGCCAAAGCTAAGAAAAGCAATAGACTCACTGACACCCATGAACCCTGCACCAGCAGCCACTAAAAGGGCTGCCGCTCGAGAAGCCCCTTTGCGCCCATAACGATCAATCAACATGTTGGCTGTAAGGCTACCAACAAGCCCGCCAACCGTGAAGATAGCGGTGACGAAAGAAAAGACGAAGTTGGACATAGGTATGCACGTTGCATACGAGTCACTACCGGCAGGAAGCTGTTCACGGTCATCCTCGCACGTCAAGACGGCTTTAATCTGGTTCAGTGCTGATATATGATAACCATACTCATTTCGATGAGATTAGAGCCTTGTACGACGCGGAACGAAACGGGAAGGTTACCTGGAAAGGGATAATCAAAATCCAGAAGCATAGTAGCCATCCATATGTCGTGAATGCCTCTCCATTGGTGGTCCCAAGCGCAGGCATGAGCCAAGATTTGGTGGAAATGTAAGCTATTTATCCCGAGCAACTTGGAAGACATGTGACTGCAGATGATCGGCAATATCCGACAAATCTGAGATCCTCCGTACGCTATTTACGGCAATCCTTTTGCCTCGATGAGGGGCAACAAAGTCCAATTTGAAGGCAGCTCAACATGCAAGGCTTCATTGCTTTCCCCCGTTGTTCTTCTCCCCCTTCTTTTGTGCTCAAGTGAGCATTTTACTCCTTTCCTCGTTCTTTATGTCCATATTTTCCTACATCTTTGTTTTCTCTCTGTGTACCTTGTTCCACGCTGCTTGCGCCGCAACTGCAGAACAATGGCGTAGCCGTTCTATTTATCAGTCTGTGCATTCCAACTTTTTTTTCAGGGCTCAGAACCCCTTACCTTACGCTTGCCTTCTACTGGCAGGCTAATCACCGACCGCTTCGCCCTTTCCAACGGAACTGACCACACTGTTTGTGATCCAGGGAAACGATCATTTTGCGGAGGTACATGGAATACGTCTGTCTGCTCCATTTGTCATAGTCTTTCAAATTTATTCATCCTTCCGCATTGAAATAGTATCCGTGAGAACCTCGACTACATACAGAATGCTGGCTTCACAGCTAGTGAGTTCATTAGCTTTTGAGATAGACTGCATTTTTAATGGCCTTGATAGTATGGATCAGTCCTATAAATCAAAATTATCAGGGTCCCCGTACCGTATACGGCGATCCATACCACGGCTACTGGGTACAAGACGTCAGCAAACTCGACAACCGCTTTGGCACGGCAGGCGATCTCAAAGCTCTGATAACAGAGCTCCACGAAAGGGACATGTGAATCACTACCAATTGATCGAATTGCGTGCGACTCTAACGGTTATAGGTACATCATGGTCGATGTTGTCGTTAACAATGTAATGGCTACATCAACTAAACCTGACTATTCTCAGTATTTCTTCAAGAATGCGGTGTGTACACTCGCTATCTCCCGTTCCCAGTTTCTTTACCTTCTCAAGTCCCTTTACCATCCTTATTGTCCCATTCAGTGGGGAAACATCACCAGCGAACAATCCTGTTGGCTGGGGGACCAGAATGTGCCGCTTCCGGACGTTGATACAACAAACCCAACTGTGATTGAGGAATATGGAGAATGGATCCAGGATTTTATCCAGGAATACAACATAGATGGTCTCAGAATCGATGGTGCGTTTTTCTAGCTACATTGTCATGTCAATTTCGTCATCCCTTTGGTGTCCTAGCGGCGAAGTGGGTAAATTTCAGGTTCTGTTTCCTACATTTCTAAATTTGCCTTTCCCTCTATTCAGACACGTCCAGATCAGCTTCTGGCCTCAGTTTTGTGCCAAAGCAGGTGTATTTTGCATGGGAGAAGTATTCGGTGGCCTCGAGGTCGAGTGAGTGACTTTTTTTCATCCACCGATTGACCGGTCTATCATATGCTCAGTCCAATAGCCCAATACCAAGGACCCCATGCACTTGACTCTGTCCTCAATTTCCCTATGTATTCTGCGTTGACGGAGGCCTTCAGAATTCCTGGCCCGCAGAATATAACAGCGATCCAGACCGTTTTTGAGGACTCAAAGACAAAATTCAAGGTAATTACCGTTTAAAGCGTTGATTCCTGATTCGAGACGTCACAATGTCAACATAGGATACCGGCCTCCTCGGAAATTTCTTGGAAAATCAGGACGTTTCTAGGTGGCACAGCCGGTCTGTTGACCCTCAGAGTCTGTAGTAAGCCCCCCTTCGTCATAAGACAAAAGCAAGATGGTCAATTGTGATCCATAGCAATGCGATGGTACTGAATTGGTTTATCGATGGTATCCCGATCGTATATTACGGACAGGAACAATCATTTTCGGGATCCAATGACCCAGTAAGCATTTTATCGTATGGAGGACTGTCCTTGCAATAGCTAAGAAACAGTTTAACCGTGAACCTCTCTGGACATCAGGTTATCGAGATACTGATGCTTATAGGTTCATCAAGACACTAAATCAGGTAGGTAGAACTAAGTCTTATGACTGGCTTGACCAGAAAATCAGCCGACATAGTTCCGCAATTTTCTGGTGAAGACGGACTGGCTGAGACAGGAATCTCGCATCCTAGCAACTAGTCCTGCCAGCATAGCCGTAATGAAGGGACAAGTGATCACCATTGCCACTAATATCGGTTCCCCTGTATGTCTTTGCCGTTTGGTTAGCACCTGATGCTGATCATCTAAACTAAATAGCCCCAGAATGGTACCCACATTGCTTTTCGATCACCTTATCAGTCTGGTACGGGGATGTTCAAGTAGGCATCTCCATTTGACTTGTCTTGTTTCCTAATTTCACATTACTGCTTAGTGTCCTGACGTGTCAGCAGTGGGTGGTAGGTTCAAAGGGCTTCCTAGATGTAGAATACACAAAGGGTGGAGTGCCTGTTATTCTATCACCGACAGATTTATTGCAGGGCTCAGGGCTCTGTGGTAATAGTCTCGCCCAATTCGCAGGAAATGGGAGCACCGAGGATAGTTCCGCGAAATCATTTTCCTTGTCTGTGCTTCTGTCACTTTTCCAACCACTCATCTTGCTTTCGTTTACTTACATTCTTTGATGGGCTCCTCATACAACCATGGAATGGGAATAAAGAGTTTTCACCTCGTCTTCGGCAACCTAATGTAAACCATTTCGTTTGTCAAATTCTAGGAGGGCAGGAGGGCGAAAGGAGACTGCGTGAGAACAAATAAACCCTAGAAACTTGGCTGGAACGAAAATCGAACGAAAATTATTCTATGCTGGAGTAAATCGGTGTAACGAACGAACAAATGAGAATTCGAGGGAAAGGGAAGATACCAATCAAGTCAAAACTGAGGACCGTCTTCAAGTTGATCAGCTATAACTGGTCATCTCCGCTAATTAAAGCTGCTGACCATCAAACAACAGTTGTTGACATACATGTTTGTCTTGACTGATAGTCGTCGGTCAGAAGTTGCACAGGGATCGATGACCCTGCCATAAAAGTCTGGTAGGGCCCTATATTCGAAGGGCCTTCGAGCAATGTTCGAGCAACGGAATGTTCAGGTGTATATGTTGTAAATTGACGCAACGCCGGAAGTGCATCGATTTAATGGTCCAATGCATCAGTGATACTTAATTTGAGTCGTGAGAGCTTGATTGCCGCGGGCATGTGGTGTGACAATAACACGCCCACACATACCTGTATTCAAAATGCCAAGGGAAATAGTGACAGTTCAACTAGGACAATGTGGGAACCAAAGTCAGTATAATTCTTGTCTTGTTGAAATTTATAGCTTGTACACTGATCTTGTTTCTTTTGCAGTGGGTTCTGTTTTTTGGCAGCGGCTCTGTACCGAGCACGGGATTAGTAAAGAAGGTATACTTGAAGAATGGGCGACGGAGGGCGGAGACCGCAAAGACGTATTTTTCTATCAGGCAGATGATGAACATTATATTCCAAGAGCCATCCTAGTGGATCTTGAGCCCCGAGTATGCTTCATCAATCCGGCAATGAGATATCTGCTTGAGGAGCGTTTACAGGTAATCAACAACATCCTAACATCACCATATGCAAACCTTTACAACCCTGAAAATATATTCCTATCTACGGATGGAGGGGGTGCTGGTAATAACTGGGCACAAGGATACTCATCAGGGGAGAAAATCTATGAAGAGATTATGGAGATGGTAGATCGCGAGGCAGAGGGCAGTGACTCTCTTGAGGTATGTACATCGATCCGAATAGCCCTTCAGTTTTGTGCATTTCAGTTTCTTTATCCATCCTGCACCTGAAACCATTGATTTACTTCTTCCCTCTCCATTTGACAGGGGTTTATGCTCATGCATTCCATCGCAGGCGGCACAGGATCGGGTCTTGGGTCCTTCCTGCTTGAGAGACTGAACGACAAATTCCCAAAGAAGCTGATACAAACGTATAGTGTATTTCCCAATGCACAGGAGGGTGACGTCGTTGTGCAGCCGTATAACTCCCTGCTGACGCTCAAGCGACTAGTGAACCATGCGGATTCAGTGGTAGTGTTAGATAACGGAGCCCTGGCACGGATAGCAGCGGACAGGTTACACATACAGACACCATCATTTGATCAGACAAACCAGTTGGTGTGTATGGCTGATCTTCTGATTCTGATTCTCTTGTTCAGTCATTCATCCGGCCGGGATGACGTAGGTCTCAACGGTGATGGCTGCGAGTACGCAGACCTTGAGGTACCCTGGATACATGAACAATGATCTTGTTGGAATTATCGCATCGTTGATACCAACACCTCGCTGCCATTTTCTGATGACATCCTATACCCCCTTCACCAGTGATCAAATTGACAAGGTAGAAGATTTTCTTCTAACTGACTTGTCAACATACTCAATTGGTTTGTGGTAAGGTCAAAACTATCCGCAGAACAACCGTCCTCGACGTGATGCGTAGACTGCTACAACCTAAGAATCGAATGGTGTCGACAACACCTAGCAAAACTGCATGTTATATATCTATCCTGAACATCATTCAAGGTGATGTTGATCCCACAGATGTTCGAGTTTTCTTCTTGCGTCATGTTTCCCCGTTGATTGTGATGTCTGTATTTTAGGTGCATCAATCACTTCTTCGCATCCGTGAACGACAGTTGGCTAATTTCATTCCATGGGGACCTGCATCAATACAAGTCGCTTTGACACGCAGGTCTCCTTATATCACAACAAACCATCGAGTCAGCGGATTAATGCTGGCCAATCATACTAGCATCGCCTCAGCAAGTCTTTTTCCCCAACGGAAAACATATTCAGACGCTAACTTGATTTCTTATAGTTGTTCAAAAGAATGCTAGACCAGTTCGATCGCCTTCGTAGAAGGAACGCATTCTTGGAGCAATATAAGAGACAAAGAATGTTCGAGAATGGCCTGGAGGAGTTTGACGATGCTCGGTATTTGGCTTTGTTCATTAGTTGCAACATTGACTCTAATATAGTATACGTTCAAGGGCGACATGCGAAGAGCTTCTCAAGGAATACAAAGCTTGTGAGAGTGTGGATTACATATCGTATGTGCGTATATAAATTTTACACTGCGGGTGTTCTTATGGCCGAACTGCAGGGTGGCGCTGAAGATGACATGGGAGCATAGTAGTTGGGTGGATTTTGGCAGATATCTTGTGCGACTTATTGTAATAGTGTGTGACTTATGCATTGACATGTCAAATCAAAATGACAGTAATGGAATATATGGAGGGGCGAAGACGAATTGCTCAAGTTTTCTTCGGCCCCTCTAGTTTCTTCCCAATATCTGTACCTGAGAACAATGGCTAAGACGATGACGTCCTGGAATGGTAGAAAAAGACTCACCCCTGAGCTTTACCCTGAGGTTCTTCTCAAGTTTGCCCAGGATCTGGGTATTGGGTATAGCCTTGCCTGACTCATAATCTTGCAGCACAGATGGCTTCTCGTTGATCTTTTGTGCTAAGTCTTTCTGCGAAAGTTGAAGTTCCTGTCGGGCAGATTGGATGGCCTACGGATATTGAAAAGACTTAACTCAGGATACGGACAAGGGACTTACTCGCCCAACACTAGGGGAGATCTTTGCTGGAGGAGCAACTTCGTTCTCACGATCTAGTTTTGCAATGCGTTGATGGTCAGTCCCTATGACAGGCCTTAGAGTGATAGTGATACTGTAATAATATCATACCCTGATGAGCCTTGTTGCTCCCAGCTGTCATTTTCTTATCGACTGACACTACTGTGCCAGAGCGACGGGCCTAGTAGGCATTCATGATGTGTATAAGCATGTTTAGAAGAATACTTACAGCTGAGGAGAAATAAGCTCGGCGCAAGATAATAGTTAATTTGAAAGACGTACCATTCAACTCGGATTCTCTCCTGGCAACTTTGGTCGTGCGCTTATTGTAACCAATTACAATGTGAGATTCTGGGTCGTTGTACATGGTTCAGGTGAAAAGGAAGTGGGCGTTAAAGAAAATTAATCTACTTGTTAACGTGACGTGTCACAGCACCCTTGACTCAACCAGTCAACGTAGCCAGCGATAGGGGACACGTGATTGAAGATCTAGATGCGTGGGCCCACCAGTACTTAGTTATGTTCCAAACCATGGAGAGTATACCGGCCGTCTCTGTATAATTGTGCCAGCCAGTGAAGCAGAGAAAAAAGCTGGACAGGATTTGACTGGCCATATTTATGGATTTATCACGACAGTGGTCATGACAATAATGTCATCGAATGAATGCACGTGATTTGCTTTTTTTTCATTCAGCACTAGTACTAAGAGGGCTATATAGAGCCCAATGTCTGGGATGTATCTACAGGAGAAAGGAGCAAGGTGTGGGCGAAGTTGGCTGCATAAGTTACTCATTGCGCAGCTCTGGTCAGGATGGTAGTTTCCTAGTCATGGCTACAGATCTGCCTCTGCAAATGATATATCAAGATCTGCTTCTGAGAAGAGGGTGACAAATGTAACGTGTCACCCATGACACATCACTTGATGCCGGATTACTTGACAGGTAATTGTACGCCGCATTGGTCGTTCCATGACTACCGTCTTTCTTTCGTTCTTCCACCAACTCCTTTTTTTCTTCTGTTTTTATTTCATTTTATCGAGTGCAGTGCGCTCGTCTTTTCTCATTCTGCTTGCCTTTCTTTTGTGCCCCTCTGACCTGGATTTCTTGGAGCCCATTGTATCGTCACTACAAGTCTTCTACAAGTTTTCTCAGCACGGGAGTCACCCCGCTCACATTATCAAAAAAAACCCGTTTTCGCGCGCTTAACCTGTTCAATAACCAAGCAACATGGTTTCTAGAGTGCTGATGGGTGTTTGGGCCATTTTTAGTTTCTTATTGCTTGTTGCTGGTGTAGTTTCACTTGCACTTTCTTTTATCTGGCGTAGACCCAATATCTTGATAAACATGGTGTTATCCACAGCAGATTTGACTGGTGTGTTTTGTGGATTCTTCTTTCGTTTTGAGTTTAAAATTTCCTACAGCTGGTTCTATCATGGGAGTTGGATTCATTGTGACATTCTTCATTGCCGTAGTTGGAGTTTTGCAGCGCAACCACGTTACTATCGGCCTTGTGATAGCCAATCATGTGCTTTTGGCTGATGCCATTGGCGTCCTCGTTATTGGTACCTTCGTTTGGTTCTTCACTCTCAGGGAACGTGCCAATTTTCACACTTTGTGGCTTGCTGCTACCCCACAAGACCGTCAACAACTTCAAGACCAGGTAGACATCATCAATCCTTGTCATCTAGACGTTTCTCAATTTTGACTTAGTTCCAATGTTGTGGATATTTTGCTGGAAACGACTCGGCTGAAATTAGTAACTTTTGTGTCGACCAGAATTTTATCAACCAGCTCAATACGACCGTGCTCAGCAATTTCTGTGTAACTCCAATCACTGCCTTCGCAGATACAACTCTCAACGATATTTTTACGTGGGTTTGCACGAAACAGATACAATAGAAAGCTAACCTTGTGATCTAGAACTATCTATGGTTTCATGGCAATTGTCCTGTGCCTGTTGCTAGCCACATTATGTGTGATCAAGAAGGCTGGTAACCCTTTAAAATTCATTCTCACTTGATAGCTGACAGGTTATACAGAGGCACGAGGCCGAACGGTTTAAGAGGATTGATGTGAAGCGGGGAGGCAAAGGTTTTGTATAATTCATATTCAAATAGCGCAGGATATCGCTCTTCATTCTCATTATATGCAAGATTGTTATCTTCCTAATTGATCAGTAACTATCAGCGGTTTTATACTCGGTCATTGTAGATAGATTCTTTGTGCAATTATGCTATTCCAAGAAATTAGACGAAAGAACATGATGAACACATGATCAAATCAACTGTGGTACCTGATTAGATCATTGTTTGTATTTATGTTGGTAGGATCCCACCTGCGATGCAATTTAATGGTCAAGACCAAGAGACGAAAGGTGCCAATATCAAATATGGCCAGGACAAACACTATCTCGAGCAAGCAGAAAACCAGTCGAAATGTCATTCGTAGATTTCATTTTCTGATCAAGAGTCAAGTACAACTCAAGAATAAAAACTCGCTCACTGTCTCTGAGGCGAAAGAACTTGATAAAATCAACGGTGAGATACAACGGTCGGGAGGGCTTGATTGGTATCAACAGATGTCAGTTGTTGGTCAGGGCCATGACCGAGGAGGAGGCAGTGAGAAAATTCTTATCGAGTGGTTGAAGGAGCTTCAAGTCCATGAAGGAGAGCCGGAGAAACTGCAGTACGTTATTCCAGGCCTCCTGTGACCTAGCACAAAGGATTTTGCCTTACCGCACCGCGTGGTCTTAGGTTGCTGGAAGTCGGTGCCTTGAAACCTGACAACTACAAGTTCTGCACTTCTTGGATACACAATACACCGATCGACCTGCATTCACGGCATCCTGACATCAAAGAGCAGGACTTTTTACTTTTGGATCCAAGCGGAAATAAGAAAAAGTGGAGCACTGTTAGTCTCAGTCTTGTCTTGAATTTCGTACCGGAGTCTAGAGACAGAGGTGAGCAGAGCATCAATGCAGACTCAACCTACTCAATAACACGAAGGACGTATGCTGCTCCTTGCTAATACTATTATCAAGGATTCCGGATATCTCTTTATCACAGTTCGTCCTTTCTTCCTTTCTGTTGTTCAATACTGACTTTGACAGCTTCCCTTGCCCTGTGTCGCTAATTCACGTTATATGACATTTGATCATTTTCATATCCTCATGAAAACTCTTGGATTCGTCGAGCTCAAGCGGAGATGGAAGAAAGGGGGTAAAATGGCATACTGGCTTTTTCAGAAGAACCGGGAATACCAGCCACAGGAATTTGAGGGATTTTCGAAGAAGAGTGTCCTTCGATTAGGAAACAGGAACAACTTCTCGATCCTTCTAACGCGTTAGCACACAATCAGAATCTTACTTTAGGCGCCATATGAAGCCAAATTCCCAATGCCCAACAGCAGGAGTAATCTGACCAAAAAGGCAGTGCTAAGTCCGAGATCACATGGTGCTGTTTTTTTTCAATTGAAGATTGATTTACAACGCGATGCTCCATTGCATACCGCGGTAATGCACTTCATACAATCTGAAATACAATTGAGAGAAAGGAAAGTTCGGATCACTCGCAACTGATCCGAAACAGATCGGAAACAGAGGGATAAAAGAGGAAGAAAAGAGGACGGAGAAAAGGACATGAAATGAAAAGGAACTATGATTGTTCCATGAGAATGCAGATTGATTATCAAAAGGAACAGGTATCCATGTTATATGGCGTGCTGAAGGTCAAGATTGATAATGCGTGCGTCGTATGTGGTACACGTGATGCCGTGAATGACTTGATTGGTGGATTCTCCTTTTCCGATCAGGAGGAAGTCTTCAACGACTTTCCATAATCAATGATTGCCCCCGAAAATTCTCTCAAAGACAAAGTTGATGTGCTTGCAGACAAGGACATTGATAGTCTCGACTCTGACGTTCGTTATATGACTTATGGTTGCTTAAGGACTGCACTGCGAGCCAGCACTCGATATATTACTTATGTGCGCAGTATAGGCTTTGAAGGACCAACGTCGGTTGCTTTAACTGATTTTCTTCAGTAGACTAGTGATATTGGCGAAGCTTTTCGGCCTGTTATGCCCCCGTGGGTTGTTACCACTGCGTATGGTGTCTCCTGGCTCTATCTCTCAGGGTGCTCCATGTTCATGTTCAATAACCCTACCTTTCTTCTCACTTTTTACGAAGATGTTGGCTATGAAACCTATAAAGCTCACAGACAAAGACTAAGCGCTGAAGAGGCTACTTATTTTTCGGAACCTTCTCGGCTGGCTTTAAGTGCTGCACGACGGGCGACCTTCCAGTCTATTGCATCAATGTGAGCCTTGATTCACTGAAATAATTTTATCATGGATGACATATGACAGGGCTCTTCCTGCGCTGACCATCCATACTGCTGTGGCTCAGTCCAAACGATTTTTTGTCAAGGCTGCGAATCCGCGATTCAAAACTTGGGGACCTACATTTACCGGATTGGCTCTTGTTCTTATCTTTCCATATCTCTTCGATCAGCCTGTCGAGCACGCCACAGATTGCGCCTTCAGCTGGATACGAGATTATTTGATGAGACGCAACAAACCTACAAAACGAACTGAACCTCACGATAACCAAGATCTCTAATATCATAGTGGACTTGTCAAGTATCAAAACAAGCTCTTGGAACGATAACATATGGACCTTGCGTTTTTCATGTCTGACTCATGAACTACTTTTCCAAAAGCCATATAATATGACTTTTGACTGAAGTCATGGTTCTTTTTACTGCAGGGGCGCAGAACCCTCCAACGAACCCGAGAGGGGATATGGTGGTAAGAGGAAAAGAAGGAATGTAGTATACGGCACTCTGCTGACTGGACAATATTGTTTTCATTCTATTTCTTTTTCTTCAAATACAGCTATGGCTGTCTTCTCAGGCGTGTCACCAGTCAATGTGCGAAGGCAGTGTGTTAAAGTACCGGCCGCGCTGCCGAGGCCAGCGCCACCAAGAATCACTAATTTGAAAATGAGACACCCATGATTCAAGATGAAAATGATGGTCCGTACAGTTTACTATATTTGCCTTGTTCCAGAAAAGGGCCGGGGTCAAGAGAGCCATCAGTACCGCGCCAATAACCGAATGATCCTGTGACCGTATTCGATTTGTCTGACAAAATGATTACCAGATTAAAGAACCGGAGACATGTTTGCGTAGGGTACCTACATCGTAAGTCATCTCAGCCCGACGCTGATGGACAAATTCCTGATTGGAAGATTGAAATCGTCCATACGCTACTCCACCACCGGCAGCAGTCCCTGCTCATTTAGGGTGTGTGTAAGAATGCCCAACATCAACCTGAGAGCAACGTACCTGTCAAGCCTCCTATCCATGTCGCACGGAGGAATCTATTGAGTGACCAGGCTCGACCACGCGTTAACAGGACACAAGCGGTGTAAACAGGGGGCGTAAGAATAGAAAAGGCCTGATAGCCAGTTTTCATTGACTGGTGTAAAAGAAATTTTGTATCTGTATCATGAGCTGCATACCTATCCATCCTTGGTGGTAAAGGGTCAGTGCGTCATCTTACATAATCCTGACTAACGCTGACCACTTGCGCCTGACTGCCTGTTGTCCGCGTTCTCTCTTCCATTCTATGATGACCGTGACAATCATGGAATCATACGACGCCCAAATGACTGACTATCAAACCGACCAAGATGTTCCAATGCACCTCGCATCATCGGATCCCTGGTCACAGGATTTTGTTCCATTCGAAGATGATCTCACTTTTCACCAAAAAGGAATGATACCAGATACACTGTCCAGTATAGATGTTGAGATGGAGGATTATATAGAAGACGAGCATATCGAATATGAAATGGCAGATGAAACTCATATCCATTGCCTTACTTCCGACGAGCTGCTTGATGTCGATATCCTAGATGTATCTGCCGTGCAGTCACCGCTTCTCACTATGACCTCTTTACCTCTTACACCGTCAATTGAGGCTTCACAACCTCAGCTAGGGACCAATCAATATCCGACTGCTGAGGTCTCAATTCCTGCTCCTGCATCTCATGAATCTTTGACAGACGCGTCTGTTCATCAAAATTCCGAGTCTGTCATTGTTTTTCAGCCTGATGCAGTCCAATTTTTTCCTCCAGTTGCTGCTTCTCTTTCGGAGGAGTCTTCGCCCAATCGGAGAGGCACTCCTGAGGAGCGAAATGATGCTCCCCATACAATTGATGAGCAGGAAGTATTTTCGACGCTGCAACCCGATGCAACTCTGCTACCAGTTGAGCCTACTGCAGAGGATCCTTCTCAACAGGATGAAAATGCTACCGTAGATTCAGATAACTTTTTCGACAACAATCATCAAGTTGATTCCCACCGCTCCGGTCAGAATCTCGAACAGAGTACATTTGATGCCGCATCCAATACTGTGAACCCCTCCGAGGCACCTGTCTTTTTTGTTGAACACTCTGAATCTCCTTCGCATAGTTCGGAGACTGTGGAGCCTGCCCTCTCTCCTCACCGTGTTGCTGACGGGGCGAATCAAGAACCTGTAGATTTGCAACCCGCATCTATATTTACAGAACATTTACAAGAGTTGCTGAATCCCAAGGCACCGCGCGATTTTCTACATGAAAAAGACTCTTTTGACTTACAGACGGCTGGTGAGACGGCCGAAACTTTCAATGAAATTCTGAATGAGACTTTGGATGAGAATCAGGAAGTACTCCCGCCGATCCTCCTTTCGATATTTTCCGCCGATCAGCCCGAACTCTGTCTATTCAACAAACCGTTAGAGCCTCTTCCAAATGATGACGAGACTCCAGAGCGTCATATTCTTTTCCAGCAGGCGGCTTCCCTCTACTATGGACCCCTGACTAATGCATTCGAAGCATTGCGGCAAGATGAATACGTCAGCACTGTTCTTGAAATTACTGGAAATGAACTCGGATTAGAGGCCTATCAACTTGAATTGATAATCACAGAGGTATGCCTTCTGTCAAAATATTCATCAGATGCTCATGAAATTTTAGGACAATATATACAGTCGGGAAATAAGCCTTCAAGATATCCATGCATTGCACGCTTCCGCTAATCTTCCTGGGCCTCTTCGGCTTCGGCTATATGTATCTGGTGCACAGTTCATCGTTCGCTATCATATGCTGCAGGAAGGACTCATTACCCTTCATGTGAATGAGTCACAGGGTCTCGATGAGACTGGTAAGACAATTCTGCTATCAATCCCTTGCTTGACCAAACTTTTCTCTCAGATGTTTCTCAACATGCTGGAACCCACTTGCACGAAGACACTTACGAACAGGAGGCTTATGTCGAAACCTCGCAAAGTCAATATGACCGCGATCACGTGCATGAATATGACGAAGACGGAGAGGTCACAGAACAAACGGGTGAAATTGACCTTTCTACTCTTCCTGATTTTGTTGAATCACCAGAAGTTACGGAAGAGGCCGAACAAGAACTTAATACAGAGTCTACAGATGTCTTCCATCTTGAGAAGGCTGCTTCGGACGGTGCTCCAAATGATGATTCTGAGATACTTGATGACGACGACAATGGTGATATAGCTTTTGAAGTTCCAACCGCAGAAACCGATCAGAACCAAGAAATCTTCTCTCGAGCAGGGGAAATTGCATCAGAAGATCCGGGCGTTAGCCTTGAAGAAGATATCAATAGTACCAACTCAAATGGAATTGATGTTGCTTTGAGACTTCAATCCGATGAAGGTACATGGACTATCTGACTTTTGTGCTATCAACGATTTACTTCTTACATATAGCAAATGGCAAAGTCCCGGAGAGCATTTTTCAAACCGCTGATCATCAACGTGAGTTCCGTTCTTGGATATTTGGCTCAACTAATTGCTTTGCTCATGACAGAGACCTTGAATGGAGTCGTTTCTCATGGACGTGTATCCACTGGAGAAGAATTTTTGGATTCCGAGTACGTGAATGATGAACTAGGCACGCATGCACACGGTTAGTACCTTACTACTGTAACATGCCCTGTTATATTTAGTGGGGTCATTATCTCAGAGGAATTGCAAGATTTTGATGCGGATGCTTGGGACGATGAGTTGGATGGTGAAGGCGACCCTGATACAGCGTGGGAAACAGATAAAAATATTGGAAATGAGCCCGTATCATCGAACGAGAATTCGACCACACTCTCAAGCAAAACTTCCAAACGCAGTTTTGATGATTTTGATCTCGAGTATTCTGATGATGATTTTCTAACAGAATCTCCAGGTGTGTTCTATATTTCCAGCCTCGCTGTCCATATTTTCTAAAAGAAGCACATAGGTCCTAAACGTGTCAGAATTGAATGATCTCAGGCTGCTGTTTCTCCGACTGTCTCTCTTCTCGGCTGTGCTAGTATATGCTGGAGGACCTCCAGTGTTTTAATTCCCTCAAAGTGCATGAAACAAGCTCAAGATCATTACAGGCTAAGTTAATCTACTTGTGGAAACTCTCCGCGTTTCCTGTGTTTCACGTTCGCTTGATTTTCCCTTGCGAGGTAAGTCCTATAATAAGTCTTTCTAGGTACATTCGATGTGAAGAGCCGGATGTAAAATGGATCAGTCGAGTCTCATTTACAGATGCATGTTGTTAATTATTAATTTTTTCACTTCATCAAATGTATCTCGTTGCGTCATGCTGGTACTCATGCTGGTACTTAAAAGAACGCTTCAAGAAAACATTTAAGAAACATTTAAGAAAACGGTCAGCTTTGACTCGGAAACTGCCGACAAGTATCAGATCACGTTTATTCCTTAAATAAATATATCTGTCTATTGATACCCGACAACTGGTACACAATTTATGGCAGATGTCAGCACCACTCGACTATGCTCTGAAATCATTTACACACATTTTGGATCTTTGACTGCAGTATGGCTTGTCATCTTCCTGCAACCTGTCATCAAAACAAAAAAAACTAAGGCACCTTTTGTTTTAGCAAGTTGCCTCTACTCTTCTCACTCGTGGTCGTCTTACTTTGCCTCAAATCGTTCGATATACTCAGCTGAAACCTCGGACCGTACGAGCTTCCATCCTCGTTCTTGTTCAGCATAATCTTCTATGGCATGCAAAAAGCGACGATGGCACGGCTGTCTTTGAAGTAAATGTGGACGAGTGTCTCATGCGTTTGAGGTTCGGGAAGGTTGTTCATTTGACGCAGCAACTCTTTGGACAGGCAGTGAGTTTCCACTTGACAGTCTTTCACAAAAGTCACAATGTTCAGTTGGCATAGGAGGGAGAAATAGTGCAAGTTACGCTCGATCACGGGAAGTTGCGCTTACGGGACATCCTAAACTTATTGGGAATCTGTGAACACAAAGGTGCATTTCAAGGACTCGGTCGCTGACCGTCAGGTTGATCAATGCATTTGTTAGCTGTCGCTGTTTACCGAGGTGCAGCACACAAGCTGGTCAGTGGGACCTACCTGAAACCGTCGACTGTTTTGTCGCATGTATCGCCAAAGGACAAACAAATCAAATACGAGAGTGAGGAGAAGGCAAAGATTTCCGGGTTCCCCACAGCGAGGGAGTTAAGAGAAGCAAAGCAGGTTGCCCAGGCAAGGTTGAAGCGGGAGGAGGATGAAGGAGAAAAAACAGGACTGGTCAGCTTCATTACATGTGTTGTATTTTGATGGGAAAGCTTAGGGTTGTGGTAGAAACGCAAAGCTGTTAATCAACCCGTTCATCGAAGTAGGAAACGGAAAGTGGAAGAAACGGATGATTTTGCCATTGACGTGAGTACATTTGCCTCTCAATATTTCTGGTCATCACGATCTTGCCTATAGGAAAAGGTATATTTTCGAGTTAATTTCGATAAATTCAACGTCCACATACGAAACAACGTGATTTCAGTAATTGTATAATATACCCCAACACTCACGACTGTTTGCAGTTAATTATTGACGCTGCGCGCAAGCGATATAATGAAGGGGCAGCAACTGTCTTACGTGGCCTCCTCAAGATGACAGAAAACTCCCAAAAGAATGTTTCCGAGGTTCGATCAGGTCTGTCCACTTTCTTACCTCTAGCTCTGATCTTAAGATTGGTTAGAGCCAGTGTCTGTTCCAAGTGTTGTGATGCATCTTTCGGAGGAAGAGGGCCTAGCACGTGGGCTCATCTTGAATGAAAAAAGACCCTCAAATGCTACCTGTATTAAAGAGTACTTGGGAATGTTGTCGTGTAATGATAACCCGACGCCTGCCGGCAAGGCTGCTTCCTTCATTTCTCTCAACTCTTCAAAAGCCCAGGTAGAATTTGATGTTGTGGGAAGACGATTACGAAGACATATTTTGGAGTCTGTGACAAGGGAAAAACATGGAAATGAGGGTGTTAGAATTTTGCGATTACTGATGGAGACGGGGAAAATGGATGACAAGCAGGTACATTTCTCCTTTTAGAGCTGGAATACTGATTGATGAATCAATTCTAGATCTCAAAAGTAGTGATGATGCCTGGGAAGGATGTCCGTTCCCTCCTGACAGCCCTTGCTGCCGACTCACTCATCAGTATTCAAGAAGTGTCCAAAAGTGCGGATCGAAATCCTACTCGCACGTTTTACCTTTGGTAGGTTTGCTTGTTGTCCATAACAACACCGAGGCATTTATGTCAACAGGTATGTCAATCAGCACAAGGCCTTTTCGATAATACTAGGGCAAGTGTACAAAACATTATACAATATCAGTATGCGAAGGCGCGCTGAACAAGAAACCCCAGAGGTCAAAGCTGTCTTGGAGAAACGGGAACGAAGTGACGTGCGTCAAGACGAGACTTTACTGACCCGACTAGAACGGGAACTCATCAGAGAATGGGAAGGAAAGCTGCAGAAAGTAACTGCTCTGGAGATGAGGGTGGAGGAGACTTTATTTGTTCTGAAGGATTTGGCAGTGTTGGGAATAGACGAGGATTGATCGAGATATGTATTTATTACACCTGGGTCCTGAAGTTGATTGGGATCTAAGTGATTCCTGAGACAACGATCCTACCAGCAGGTAGGTGAAAAAGCTGGAGTCAGGAGAAGGTGCCCTGAGTTCGCCCTGACCCAGGCCTAGCATCTGTAAGATTATCTCTGGCAGATGTACTGTTTCATCCTGGGACCTGGGCGATTATCCTCGACTGAATCAGTGCCCTGGACGATTGGATCAAAAATGTCATCTCTGAGCAACTCATTGTCGGAAGTTCATTGTCGAGTCTACCAAGTCGATGTTGATTCGTCTCTCATAGCGGCGGCCTATCAAAATAAATACCTCATAAATTATTAAGATGCAGACTGTTTTTTCGAGATCTCGTTGAAATCAAGCTGACCAGAGTGTCGGTGAGTAAAGCTACGTTTTCGAAATTATTTGGATCGCCTGTGAGTTAATAATACATCAGAACACCTCCAAAACTGGAGCATTTTAGTACGTCGAGACGACAAATCCTAGGACTAGCTTAAATCCCCTTTTCGGTATCCCTAGTCATGTATGCAATCACCAATAGATGACAAGTTACCAAGCGACATCTAAATTCTAACAGAGATACCATCCTTGATCTTGCAAAAAAGCAAATTTTGAGAGTCCTCCGAGATAGAATTCTGAGATACTGAAAGCATGCACATTCAAAGAATGCAGGGTGATCTATGGAAGACAGAGCAAGTGGCGGTAAATGCACGGTAAATATCTGGCGAATGACACATAATTCATACTCCGCCATCTTCCAGGCGCGTCCCTCATAATACAAACGCGTTCGTTCTCTTTTTTCTTTCCTTACTACCCTGTGATGTCCTCTCTACGTGTCGAGCTGAATAAGGAAATATTCTGTGCCCGCGTACGGCGTATATACAATGGCTGGTTGGTAAGTACTTGGTATCTTCTAGTTTTGACCAGGAAGTTTGATGACTCAAATTGTGCTTATAGAATGCTAAAGAAAACGATGAATATGCTTCCATAGCGAATGCAGATGGTCTCCTTATCGTTGCTGGAGATCCTGTGTCCGAAGATGAAGCCATGCGAAAGAGTACATACCTACAGGTAGGTGCAGCTGCTGTTGTTCGTCACTGCGTTTGACTAATTATACTCGTAGCAATGGTTATTAGGCTATGAGTTTCCGTCAACATTGATATTGTTTCAAAAAAAACAAATCTCAGTACTATGTTCCGCTAGCAAGGGTTTGAGCGTATTTTCATTGCCATAAGACTCGGCTGATGAATTAATGTGATCCTACAGCTAAAATCCTCACGCAAATCGAACAGCTTAATGGCCTTGTACCGATCAAAATTTTTGTCCAAGCGAAGGGAAAGGAGGCCTCCAATGACTCGTTGCCCCAGTTCATCGAACAGTATTGCCGTTCTCAATGTATCGGCACGTTCCTTAAGGAACAGCATACCGGAAAACTGGTTTCGGAATGGGAAAAATCAATCAAAGAGGTGTCAGAGAGACCTGAACTCGTTGACATGTCACCTGCAATCTCGGCAGCAATGGCGGTGAAAGATGAGGAAGAGCTCGTAGGTCTCTACATCTTCTGGCCTTTCATTTAACTCAAGTAAAGTAGAAAGCTGCACAGACTGCTGGCTCTTTAACATCTACCCTCCTCAGGTATCACATTGCACCCAAACTCGAATCAATACTGGACAAGGAATCCAAAATCACACACGACATGTTGTCTGCTCAGATTGAAGCTCGTTTGGGCTCAGGGGAAGGGAAGGATGCGAAGGGTCCAGATATGAAAGTTTGGAGCAAAGGCAAGAACCTTGATGAGGTATGTGATTGATGTTAAGCAGCGTTAGATTCCAAGTCTGATGAGCAGCAATTTCTGCCAGGTGGACTGGCCTTATGTAGAATTCTGTTTCCCTCCTATTGTCATTTCACGTTCCAGCAAGAGCGGATATGACCTACGCTACACTGCGGAGCCAACGGAGGATAATATTGCGCACAAGGGTGTGCTTTTGGTATCTGTTGGGCTACGATATAAGTCGTACTGTGCTAGTGTTGGGCGAACGTTCATTGTTGACCCTAAACCTGTTCGTGATATCATCTTGACAAATTCGCAGACCAGCATCTGATTTTTTACAGGATCAACAAGCTCAGTACAATCTCTTGCTTTCCCTGCAAGTAGACCTCATGTCATTTATCAAAAATGGCGTCATTGCTCGCGACGTTTACCAGCATGCTCTGACATTGATTCGACATAAAAACCCGGATTTGGAGAAGAATTTTGTGAAGAGCATTGGGTTCGGGGTGTGTATGACCCATATCATTTTTTTGTTGATTCATGAGTCATTTTCCACAGACCGGCATGGAATTCCGTGAAAGTACTTACCTCCTTTCACCTAAAAACGGTCGGCTATTAAAGAAAGATATGATTGTGATTCTTGGACTCGGCTTCACTGACTTGGATGACAATGGCCAAAAGTGCATATATTGTAATTTTGAATCTGGATAGTGCTCATGTATTGGTTTTAGATATGCTTTGCAGCTGTCGGATACAATTCTCATTGGTCAAGACAAGTCCACCCTGCTCACAGAAGGAACGAAATCAGTGAAGGATACCTTGTTCTTCCTGAATGACGAAGATGAGGTCGAAACAAAAAAAGAGCGCAAGGCTCTTGCAGTTTCTCGCACCAATGGTTCTCCTGTCAAAAAAACGGCGGGTACGAAGGTCCTTCGCAATCAATCCCGAAGGGCTGCCCAAGATGAAGTCCATCAAACTGCCGCAGCACGATTGATCGAGCACCAAAAGGAACTACGAGACAAATTGCAGGAAGAGGGCCTACGGCGCTTTTCGGAAGAGGGTTCCGGGATTGGAGCTCGAGAAGGAAAGACGTGGAAAAAGTTCCAGAGTTTCAAAGGTGAAGCTGCGTTACCGCCAGACGTGGACAAACTTAGAGTCAGTTTTATCCTGTCCTGTTCGGGACAATATCTGAAAAATCGGCATAGATCTACGTTGATAGGAAGGTTCAGACAGTCATTCTTCCTATACACGGTTTTGCTGTGCCTTTCCACATAAACACTATTAAGAACGTTAGCAAGAATGACGAAGGTGACTTCACCTACCTTCGTATCAACTTTCAAACCCCCGGTCAAATGTCGGGCAAGAAGGATGACACTCCATTCGAAAACCCAGACGCTACATTTATCCGTTCCGTGTCCTACCGTTCCCCTGATTCGCATCGGTTCGACAACATCAGCAAGCAAATCACTGAGCTGAAGAAAGAAGCAAATAAAAGAGAACAACAAAAAAAAGAGATGGCTGACGTTGTCGAACAAGGCAGCCTAATTGAGATGAAAGGTCGGCGACCTATCAGGATGACAGAGACATTCGTTCGTCCTGCATTGGATGGGAAGCGATTACCCGGGGATGTTGAAATTCACCAGAACGGTATTCGTTACCAATCTGTTGGCGCTCAAAAAGTCGGTGAGTGGCATGGCATATTTTGATTTACGAGGCCCTAATAGTTGTTATCAGACATTCTCTTCAGCAACATCAAACACCTTTTCTTCCAGCCTTGTGACCATGAGTTGTTGGTCATCGTCCATTTGCATCTTAGGTCTCCCATTATGATTGGAAAGAAAAAAACCTCGGTAAGATATCAGACATCGTTGAGGAGATATATTGTGACTTGAAGTGTTCAGGATGTACAATTCTTCCGTGAAGCAACGGATGTCCAGTTTGACGAGACTGGAAATAGAAAGCGCAAACACCGTTATGGTGATGAAGATGAGATTGAGATGGAGCAGCAGGAGCGCAAACGTAGAGCTATGCTGAACAGGGAGGTTAAGTCTTTCGCTGAGAAGATTGCCGAAACAGCCTCAACTTCGGTGAGTGAGGTCAATGCATCCATTACGTGGACATCCGGAGGTTGCTTATGGGCATTAGCTTGGTGAAACTGTCGAATTGGATATTCCATTCCGAGAACTTTCCTTCGAGGGTGTACCATTCCGTACAGGTGTCCGTATGCAGCCGACGACAGATTGCCTCGTTCATCTGACGGACCCTCCGTTCTTGGTTGTCACACTCGCTGAGATTGAGATTGCCTCATTGGAACGTGTCCAATACAGTTTGAAGCAATTCGACCTTATCCTCATATTCAAAGACTTTACAAAGACGCCCTTGCATATCAACTCGATTCAAAGCTCACAGATGGATGACGTGAGAAATTGGCTAGAGTGAGTCGCATTGATTCGGTTAGTGCCCGGTGCTAATAATTTGATGTCACTATCACCATAGCTCCGTCGACATCCCGATGAGTCAAGGCCCAGTCAACCTAAACTGGGGTCCAATCATGAAGCACATCAATGAAAATCCTTACGAGTTCTTCCAAGGCGGTGGATGGTCTTTCCTTGGTGGTACTGGGGGAGCTGAAAGTGACCTGTCTGAGCAATCTGATTCAACATCCGAGTTCGAGGCCGAGTCGGATGGCTTCGTTGAGCCAAGTAGTGAGGATGAAAGTGATTACTCGGCTGCGAGTGATGGTAGTCACGATAGTGGGTCTTACGACGAGAATGAGAGTGATGAAGGTATTTTAATATGTGCAACTTGTCATGCTTATACTAAGATTTTAGTAGGTGATGACTGGGATGAGCTGGAGCGTAAGGCTGCTAAATCTGATGCAAAACGTGCTGAAGAGCGGAAGGGCAACCACTCCGACGACTCAAATGATGATCGACCAAAGAAAAAGAAGGCCTCAACCAAGACAAACGGCAAGAAGCCTGGCAAACGGTGAGGCCCTGTCTTGAGGTACTTATCATCTGTGATCTGCGCTACATTCTGTTTCTTTGTTCGCATATAATGTATTTACATGTATCTTGATGGCTTATCCTAATGAATCCTGATAGATCAACCTAAGTCTCCTTCTCCAGACGGTCACCACCACATGTTGACTGTAATCGTGGTTGGGCCCGGATGAGCGAAGGGATATATACAAGAGAATGAATGAGATCTCAAAGAAGTTTGAAACAAACCAGAGTTTGTGCAATCCCCGTTGAAGGTCCCATTTCAGGAGGTCTACGACTCTTGGAGCGAATACAGGATGTCCTAACGATATATGGCAGAAGAGATAGCACCAAAACTGGACTCAGCATGGATTACTTGATGGTGATGTATAGAAGAGATAGCCATGAATAGATAGATGGCAGTAACGATGCGATTCTGGAGCATCAACATGCAGATGGAAAAGGTAGTGGTATCGAACCTCACACGACCACCACTGAGAAAGAAGCCGAGATCATAGAGAGGTCCTCCTATAGTACAAACTTGGCCGGGAAGAGCAAAGATGACATGGAACACTGCGGTCGGTGCGATTACATAGAGGGTAGATGAGGGGTGGGGTCCCCTGGAGTAATCCTGGTTCAGAAGCCATGAGGTGTTTCTAGGTAAACTTGAAAGCATGATAAAAGTGCCAAAATAAACAGTGGTAGAATAGCATGGAAAATATATGATACAAAGTAGCAAGAATATTACCTCGCCGTGTCAAGTTCCGTTGCAATGTCAATTTCAATGAAGAACATGAGTGTGATTCAACCACATTACCAACTTCTCTAGATGTTTCACACGACAAATAAACGAGAGTGGATTATACAAAATAAAAGCCTCATAATGTATAGAAAAGTTGGATACTTGACAAACTGGCCCTCTACTAATCCAAGCCTTATGTTATGACGAGCTGCTGAACTAGGCTTTTGTAATGCACAGAAGAATCGATGACTGATTATCCTCCCCTGGTATTTCATGGCAAGGAAGAACAAGCTTTGGAATAGGCAGCGCTGGAGCTCAACGCTCCTTGAGCATTCTTTTGAGTTGCGTTCTATGCTCCCCTTGTACGGCCCTATAGACCTCCTTCTTTACCACAGGCTCTATCCGTATGTTTCCCGGCCAATCAGAGCCGGCTGTCTCGCGTTGTTTCTGTAAGAGCTCAAAGAAAGTTGGTTTCCGAAGATCCTGTGTCTGGGGACTTGGAGCATCGAGGACTCTGACCGAAGTGGGGTCGAGAGATTTGCGGGGGATGATTCGAACAAGGCGGGCCGCTGAGGCTTTCATGATTCCTAGTAGGACCCGTCACCGCCCGTCCACAGACTTGGGAACATATGCATGAGTCAGGGCAACTTGTTGTACTCACTGAAAATAAATGTATCGTCAAGTGAATTCGGACAGATTAATTCGTCGAATGTCGGAGCTGGAATTGGATCAAGATCGATGTTGGTACGAGTGGTCTATATATACCACGATAGATTCATGACCTGTCTTGTTCAAACAAACACGGAGGCAATGCATGCATGCAGTACAAATGCTTTCTCAAAACTGATTTCAAAGGATCACAAGATGGAAAAAGAGTATCGGATGACGGAACCACCGTGCTTGCCTCTATAAGTTGGTTACTTTCCCGAACGCCTATGTGTCAGCCTCATCTTCTATGATGCCATTGGCAAGGGTAGCGGAATTGTAGCAAAAGCCTTTGGCTACGGTCTGTAATGATCATTTAAAAATCAGTTCAAGGATATGCTTTTATAGCAGAGCCCGCGAAGCTTTAGCTAAAGCTCAAAGTGCTTTTGAGATACATCGTCGTCAAGACGGTTGCACAACATAATCAGACATTTACTTCAAGCCACGCTAAACTCGGTTCAGGCGTGCAGAATGCGAAGGTCAAGGATTATCGAAACCGGGAGCTGGTATCACTATAAATGGTATCCTTGGTTTTTCGATCAAGTCAGATACAATACTGTAC